>Ga0183260_10005356_pt1 | contig 10083 bp, 21 predicted proteins | sample AntDrymUQ4972206_2_FD_129768 | JGI IMG/M metagenome (GOLD analysis project Ga0183260, IMG submission 129768) | Polar desert sand microbial communities from Dry Valleys, Antarctica - metaG UQ497 (22.06) (version 2) (version 2) | ecosystem: Environmental > Terrestrial > Soil > Desert | place...
ACCTGCCAGATTTCGACGTGTTTGGCAAGATCGTCACAGTGCTCGCAACGGATCAGGTTGAGCAGACTATCGACCAAAAGCGACTCGACAGCTCCATAATCGCTTTACTGCGTGCCTCCAGCGTCGTACCATCCTCCTCGTCAGAAGATGACGGGGAGGGCATCATGCGCACGGTGGCACCGACACTGCGGGAGACGCTGGTCCGGGCATTCGGGCAGCCGCTCGGGGAGGCGCTGGTCAAGCTCGCGGCCGTCAAGTCGCGGATGCACACGGCGGAGTATGAGATGATCACCGAGGTGGTCGGGTCGATGATCCGCTGCGTGGAGCTGCACTACCCGGAGCGGGCCAGGCTGACGACCGTAGCCGAGCCACGGGCGCACCGCCGGTCGAGTGATGTCGAGGGCGCCGGCTAAGGTCGCGCGCCGAGGCTAGTGCCCCGCCGCAAGCGGATCAAGCGCCCCGAGCGCCGGCGCGGCCAGGGCACGGTCACCCGCAAGGGCGTCCGCTGGCAGGCCCAGGCCCCGCGGGACGCCGAGGGCAAGCGCCCGTCGCTTGGGACGTTCGCGACCAGGCCCGAGGCTGAGGATGCCCTGACGGCCTACCTGGCGCGGCTCGAGGCCGGCAGGATCGACCATCCGGCCGACGAGCGGCTCGGGCCGTATCTCGAGCGGTGGTACGCCGCCTGGCGTCAGGGCCGCCCGCGGAGTACCGACCTCGCCGTGGGCTACGGCCTGCGCCAGTGGGCGCCGCTCTCGGAGATCGCCCTGCGGCTCGTGACGCCCGAGCTGGTCGAGGGTGTCAGCGCCAGTTGGGAGACGGCCGACCGCTCCCACGACGCGATCCGCGTCTACCGCCAGACGTTGCGCCAGGCTCTCGGACCGCTCGTGCCCGGCGTGCTGGCTGTCAACCCGGTCGGCCGCTGGCGGCCACGCCGGCGCCGGCAGCGCCGCCCACCGAAAGCGTGGACCGAGCAGCAGGCGCGGCACTTCCTGGCCGTCTGCCCTCGCGCGCGCGTACTACTCTATACGCTCGCGCTGGCGACGGGCCTGCGCGGCGGCGAGCTGGCCGGGCTAGCTTGGGAGGACGTCTCGGCCGACGGGCGCCGGCTGCGGGTGCATCGGGCCGTCTCGCGCGACGGGCTGGGCGACCTGAAGGACCGTGAGGAGCGGACGGTCGCGGTCTCTGAGGCGGTCGCGGTCCTGCTGAGGCGGCATCGGGCCGAGCAACCGCCGGGCACGGTCTGGGTACTCGCCAACCGTGACGGCGGGCCGCCGCCGCTCGGGACGTGGCGGAATCAGGTGGTGGCCGACATGGACGCGGCCGGGCTGCCGCGTATTGGACTCCATGGTTTTCGAAAGACGTACATCACCCTCGCCCTGCAACGGCGTGTCCCGCTCCACATCGTGAGCCGGTCAGTCGGCCACTCCACGCCGACCTATACGTCGGCTATTTACGCGACGTGGCTTCCGGGGGACGACGAGGACATTGCCCACGAGATCGGCGCGGCGCTTTTCGGGCCAGAGGAACACCCAAACGAGTCGCCGGCTACGACTTTGGCAGCGGGTCCGCGTAGTTCCTCCGAGTAGCGGCCTCGTGTGAATGTGCTGGAATAAGTTCAACGACGCGCTGGCCCTTGATCTGGAACCAGGAGTGGAGCCCCGCCAGATGCGCTAAAGTCGCCAGGGATAGCGGCACTTTGGCTACGGTTTGGCAGCCGCTCATTCCGCCCCGCCCTCGGCCAGCGCGGCGCGGGCGCAGTCAATCACGTGATGCGCCGCGAGGCCGTAGCTCGCAAGAGGAGGACTGATGCACCCTGTTTCAACGTAGGCCAGGCATGTCTCCAGCGCTGCCCTGAGCCGCGCCAGCTCGGCCTCTTGGGCGTCGATATGCGCGAGGAGGGCCTCTGCTGCCTCCGGGCGGCCGCCGTAGACGGTGCGCAAGTGGCTGGCGACGACCTCGGGTGGCAGGCGGCGGTCAGCCATCGGGCTGCTCCCGTCGGGCGCGGCGCCAGAGCTTCGAGCGGTGGGCCGTCGAGCAGGTCCGTGGGACGTTGGGCGCTTTCTGCGGGATCGCCTGGAACTCGCGCCCGCAGACCTCGCAGACGAACGCCTCCGGCTTCCGCCGCTTCGCTAACGCCCGCGCCGCCTTGCTGCCCATGCTGCCATCCTAGCACGGGTAGACACACCAGCGCAAGTGTCACAATTAGCGAATATCCCAGATTGGTCGCTCAACCCCTTGACACACCAGCGTAGGTGTGATATTATCCTACTAACGAAGGGCGCCGAGGCGCAGGAGGCAGGAAGATGGCAAGAGGAACGGTACAACTGGAATGCGCCAGCCTTATCTGCGATAGGCTGGCCGATCAGCTTCTCCAGCTCAGGACGGCCTTCGCTCCATACTGTAGCGACTGTGCTCAGTCCGTCAATTGGGCGCAGCCGTGCCTCGTATGGTCTGAGCTGCACAGCGGCTACGTCAGCTCCGACCGACAGGACCGCTAACCACCCACCCGCCGCCGCTCCCACCACGGGAGCGGCGGCCAAGTAGCAGGAGGACAGGGACGATGATAAAGCGAGACCAGATGATCCAGGGCATCAGGCCCGTGATCGACGCGAGGGGCATGCAGGCGCAGGAAGAGGCGGCGATCCGGAGCTCCGACGACGCGGCACTCCGCCAGAGCATCGCGGCCTTCCGTGCCCGGATGGCCGCCGCGGCGAAGATGGGCGAGAACGTTGACGACTGGAACGCGCGCCACAATCTCAACGTGGCCCTGGCTGAAGCTGCCCGGCGCGGGCTCAGCGTAGAAGCGTAAAAGCGCCGCTCCGCTCGAGAGTCAGTCGAGCGGAGCGGCTAGCCACAGGAGGCATAGACTCCCATGACGATCAATGTTAGCAGTAGCGACACCCGCGACCTCGCAGCGCTCAGAATGCTCCTGGACGCCGCCCGCTGGCAGAAGCGGATCGTGCTCAAGAACGGCCGGCGCTGCTACGGTATCCCGAGCCGCAGCCGGCCGGGCCTGTTCTGGCTGACCGACGGCTCACGCGGGAGCTGCCAGTGCCCCGACTCACAGCGCAACGGCCAGCACTGCGCCCATGAGCGCGCCGCGGCGCTCTACCGAGTACAGCGCCAGGACGCCCGCGCGCTCCGGGCCAAGCGGGCCGCGCAGCGGGCGGGGTCGGACAAGCTGGCCGAGACTCTCGCGGACCACGAACGGGACGCCTAGCCCGCGATCTCCATGTCCCGCACTGGCACGAGCACGAGCGAGACGGGCCGGTCGAACGCGTAGGTCACGCTGCCGGCCTGATCCAGCTCGATGACCCACATGCCCGGGCGGATCTCCGGCCCGAGCACCGTCCCGAGCGGCGACGCCAACGTGATGCCGGGCGGCGCTCGGCGCAGGCGGACGCGAGTACCAATGGTGATCATCCTGTCTCCGACTCAGCTTCCTTGAACCGCGCAAACCCAAGGAACGCGGCGGCGATGATATGCTGGTTCGCGCGTCCGGTGTAGGGCGTTCCACCTCGGAGCAGGGGGTCAAGGATGGCGTGGATACTGTCGTGGCAGCTCCCGCACCTCCACGTGAGCCGCTGATCCCAGACGTGACCGCGAAGCATCTTCTGGGCGAACTGCGGTAGCACGTGGTGTCCTTGGGTAATGAGCGGCACGGGATAATGTCTCCCAGGCGTCTCGCAGGGCCTTTCGGCCGCCGGCGCCGAGCGCGGCTGCTCCGTCACCGCAACCCCTCCGTCGGCGCGCACGCCTCGCCGCCATCGGCCAGTAGGCGCGCCGCGTCGGCGAACGTCATCCAGAAGAGGCCGCCGAGGCCGTAGCCCGTGCCCCAACTGTTTTGGAAGTGGATCCGTCCGAGCATCCGATCCGCGCCGTAGGCCAGGTAGGCATGCCCGCCGGCCGCGGGGCCGCTGGGGATCACCTGCCCCTCCGGCGTCGGCGTGAACATGCCCTTACGCCAGCTCGTGCCGAAACACACCGGGCCAGCGGTCAGGAGGAACGCGACCACCTCCTCGAGGTTGGCGGCCCAGACGTAGGACTCCAGGTAGCCGAGCTCCTGGAGCACCTTCGCCCCGGCGCGGACGCTGGTGCCGAGGTAGTCCTGTCCTGGCCACTCATCCACCTCCTGGGCGGCGGTGTAGATGTCATAGGGGGCTGGGCCCGCTTTGGTCCGTACTGGCGCCGCGTTCAGCCGAGCCCGCCACGAGTACCCAACACACTCCGAAGTCGTGCCCTGATCGAGCGTTGGCCCCCGGCGCCAGCGCCTGCGGAGCGGCAGGTCGAGCTCGCGCGGTGGCGCCGGCAGGGCCAGGCGCATCGGCCAGTCCCGGGAATCTGGAGCTGGCTTCCGTCCGAGTCCGTAGGGCAGGCCGTTATCTTGGTAGGTCGGCATTAGGTGTCCTTTCTCAGCGCCCGCACCATGACGCCATCTGGATCGATCACGCGGTCCTGATAGACCAAGTCGCGGATCGCGCTACTGTGGGCCAGCAGGAATAGCCGCGCGTCTCGGTCGAGCGCTCGGTCGAGATGTTGGGAGCAGCACGGGCGGCCGTCGATCAGATCGAACCGCACACCTCGCCGTTGCAGGTCGCGGTATTCAAAGAACACGTCCTCGGCGGTCGTCGGCATGGCGATCACTGCCCCCGCCTCTCCAACGTGGCCACGGCCGCCAGCGCGGCGCCCAGGTTCTCCTGGGCCACCGAGACGTCATCCCGAATCGCCCTCGCCACGTCTCCCGAGAGGTAGCCAAGCACCGTCTCGAGCTCGGCCACGCGGGCGCGGAGGGCGGTCAGCTCGTCGGGTGGGGGCGGCGCGGGTGGCGGCGGGCTGGGCGGGGGGCCTGGTGCCGGCATCTTCTGGACCCGCTTGAGCAGCGCCACGGCGTTCCCGGTGACTGGCTCCCACGATTCGCCCGCGCCGCCGGCAGGGCCGACCCCCGTGAGGATACGTGTCCCGATCCCGATGTGCAGGTGGGCGCCCGTGCCGCGGGCGTTGCCCGTCTCGCCCACCCCGCCGAATGACGTGCCGGCCACGACCCGCTGCCCGGCCCGGACCTTCGGCGCAGCGATGAGGTGGGCGTAGTAGAACGTGAGGCCCTTAGCGTACGGGGCGCCAGTGTAGAGCACGAAGTTACCGCCCGTGTTGTCCCAGCCCGCCTCCTCGACCGTGCCGCCGCACATCGCGACGACAGGCGTGCCGGGATTGGCGAACAGGTCTGACGCGCCGTTGTGCTTGGCGTGGTGGAGCTGGACGGTGCCGCGCCAGCCAACAATCGGGAATGCCCAGGTCTCTGCCACGGGTACACCTCCGGCGTCGAGAATCTTTCGCAGGTAGCCGCGCGTTTCGGCCGGCAGGTCGGCATCCTGACCCGACCATCGGTTCGCAAAACCTGGCCCGGCGTTGTACGCTATCAGCGCGGTTCGGATGCTTCCGAACCGGGCCACGAGTTCAGACATCCACTTCGCTGCGTATTCGAGCGAGGCGACCGGATCGCGCGGGGCTACCTTCGGATGCCAGCGCGGGATGATCTGGGCGATGCCAATGGCGCCCGCCGGACTCACCGCGTCCGGGTCGAAGTTGGATTCTGCCGAGATCTGGCGGACGTAGGTGTCCGCGTCCAGGCCGTACTTCGCCGCGGCGGCTCGAGCGATCGGCTCGTACTTGGCACGCTGGCTCGGCATGCTATCCTCGATCAGCCTCAGCCCGCGCCTGCTTGACCGCCTCGCACGGCCAGGACTCGTCGCACGCCAGGCAGACCCAGTTGCTCAGCATCCTCCCTCCGCATCCATCGCCGGGAGTCTGCTCCTCAACGGTGTGCCCCGCCGGGTCGGACGGGTGGACCCAGTAGGTCGACTTCATCGCTTCGGCCCCTGTCGTATGGTGGTGTACTCAGCGATAACCCGATCTACCTGCGCCTGACACGATACGCAGGCCCGTGAGACGAACACGGCCCCGCGCGGGGTGACGCCAACGAGGGGCGGGCCTTGCGGGCGCTTCCGACAATTCACGCAAGACGTCATGCCGCCAGCACCTCCCGCACCGCCAGCCCGGCCGCGTTCAGGCGGCCGCCGTGGTGCCACAGGTCGTACTCGGCGACCTGGCGGTACGACGCGAACAGGTAGCCGTTGTTGACAAGATCGGTCGCCCGAAGGTCCGCCACGACGCGGGCGTAGTACGCGGCCTGGCGGTCGCGGTCGCCCTCGAAGTCCGTGAGGTTGCCGCCGATCTCGGTCAGCTCGAGGGCCTTGTCGGTCCGACCCAGGACGTCATGCAGGCGGTGGCGGATGCGCGCAAGCGTTGGCAACAGGTGGCCGAAGTACCATGGCGGATCGGTTTCCCAACCCGCCCAGCGGCCGTAGAGGTTGACGGCGCACGCGTTGACCGGGTCGTAGTCGGTCTCGTCCATCGGATGCGGCTCGCCGTCGACGGGCGGGCCTTCGTCGAGTGCGCCGGCGATGATGTACGCGCCGTCCCCGGCGTAGCGACGGGCCATCCACAGCCAATCGTTGTACGTCTCGACGTCCATCCGCCAGGACGCGGGGCCGGCGCCCGTGCGCTCGTTGGTCGGCTGCCAGCGGACCTGATACGGGTCGTACCAGTCGCGGAAGTGGCTGAACAGCTCCCGCGACGCCCCATCCCGATCCTCGAGCGGGCCGAAGTCAGAATAACTATCCGAGTCCAGCACGAGCAGGATCGACAGCCCGGCATCGGTCAGCTTGCCGAAGTAGCGGCGGAGGTCGTGCTGACGCCTCGGGACGATGCGAATCCCGGAGGCGCCGAGCGCGACGATCTTCTTCGGCGAGACCTTGCCGTCCGAGGTGACGTTCAGGCAGACCTGGCTCACGAGCCGATCCTCCCCAGGTTCCCTATCGGCGCTGTCAGTGGTGGGCAGGTGCAATCTGCCATGTCATCCGATCGGCCGAAGTGACCGGCGTTGCCATGCTCTCGGCACGCGCAGAACTCGCATCCTGGCTCATACTCCCAGTGGCATCGCAGGCAGCGTTCGAGGCTCATCAGCTAATCCTTTCCAGGTCCCCCACCCTCCTCACGTACAGCGCGCTCCCCTGGGCCCAGGCATCTTTGAGATGGGCCGGGCAGCGCAGCACTGTTCGGACGCCATCGGCCATCGCGCCCTTCGCGCGCAACGCCAGCCGCACCTCCCAGACCGCCGGCTGGTCGCAGCCCTCGACCTCGCAGCGCGGCCCCTCGGTCGGGGTGACGGCCGTAGGCTCGGGCGCCGGCGGCTTGGCTGGCTCGGGTGGCTTGGGCGGGAAGAAGCCGATCACGGGATCACCTCGAACGGCTCGGTGGTGATGAAAATCGACCACGGGCGTAGCCCCTCACGCTGTACGGTGACCACGAACTCGACGATGAAGATACCGGGCGGCGTATCCTCCGGGACCACCGTAGCCCGACCCCGGACGATCTCGCAGCCCGGCTGAAACTCGGTCGTGCCGCTCAGCAGCGCGACCCTGACCCTACTATCCCCCTGGCCCACCAGCGCGCGGGTGAACGAGGCGATGACTGGGGTGTTGCCGGTGTTGCAGCGTTCAACGGTGAGCGGGACGGGTTGCCCTGCCTGAACAGGCCCAGTGACAGGTATCGGGAGGGCGCTGAACGTGAGCGGGGGTGGCGCGACGTACTCGGCGTAGAGCGCCCGAAGCGTCGGCGACACCGACAGGATCGCGAAGGCGAGCGCCAGTCCAAGGAGGAGGCGCGGAACCAGGCGCGCGCGCAGCGGCCTATCGGGCGATGTCATCCCCTGGCTCCCTCCATTTCCAGTTCCTTTAGCAGTCGCTGCGCTTCACGCTTGGCTGTCTCGCTCAGCGATTCACGAGCCATGATGTCGAGCAACTGCACCTGGCTGAGTCGGTTGATCGCTTTCTCGATGGCCGTAAACCGCGCGGTCGCCGTGTACATAAACCAGGACAGTACAGCGGCAGTGGCCCCCAACTGAAACAGAGCTTCAAATCCTCCAGGCATCATGTTACATCCTCGCGACGGGAATACCTGGTACAATTGAGGTAGTAGAATGCCGCCGCGATGCGTAAACATCCGGCGGCGTGAGACACCGAAGGAGCCTTCGATGCCTGAGAGATACTACACCCATCCGCTTGCCGAACGTCTGTGGACCAGGGTTGCCGTTACCGATGACGCGCGCTCGTGCTGGATGTGCGCGGGAAACGCCGTCGGGCAATACGCTAGCCTGAAGGATGAGGCGAGCCGCAAGGTATTCGCGCACCGTCTGGCGTGGGAGCTGGCGGATGGACACCCAGTCCCGCTCGGCTTGTGCGTCCTGCACACGTGCGACGTGCGCACCTGCGTCCGCAATGACGAGCGAGGCATCTACGTCCTCGACGGCGTTGAGCATCCTCGTTGGGGCCACCTGTGGCTCGGAACCCAAGCCGACAACATGCGTGATATGGCGCTGAAGAGGCGGGGGGAACACGGGGATCGGCACTGGACGAAGCGTCATTTCGGAGGGCGCCCCGGCCTGCACAAGCTCGCTGCTGAGCAGGCCGTGTTGATTCGGGAGCTGTCGGCCGGCGGCGCCCGTCAGGCCGACCTCGCAACGCGCTTCGGCGTGACCCCCGCGACCGTCTGGAAAATCGTTAGCCGAAAAACCTGGCGGCATCTCGTCTAGTCCTTCGAATCCCGTCGGCATCACGTCAGTCGCCGTTCTTCCCGAGGTTCTGGACTCGCTTGTTCGTATCGTCGCCGACTCGATCCACTTTATCGACGACGTCGCGGAGCGTCTCGGCAGCCACTTGCGCCGCGTCCGAGGATTGGGTCGCGGCGTTCGCAGCCTGGTCAGCGGCCTGGACTGCCTCGTCACGACTCTCATTGACCGACCGCACAAACTGACGGTTTTGATCGTCCAGACGAACCCTGACGTCCTCCGCTACTTGGAGTGCCTTTTCCGCCGCGACTCGACCAAACTGAATAAGCTCAGCGAGTTGCGCGCGCGTCTCGTTGAGATCAGATTTGACCTCCTCTTTGTCAGCCACGACCTGGGTAAGGATGGTCGCGGCGTGGTGCTCCCGTTCGCTTTGATCGGCCCGTCGCCGACGCACGACCCAGATCTCTTGGAACACCAGGCCGAGCACCACCGCCACAGCGAAGGTGATCTCCCAAACGTTAGGCCAGATCATCAGCCCTCGTCCTCGCGCCGATAGCGCCGCCGGCGCACGGGCTCGGAGACGGGCCGCGACTCGGCGCGTTCGCGGGCCTTGATCTCGACGCCGGTGGGCGGGCGGGGGGGGGGCACACGCGGCTCGCCGTCTTCCGCCTCAACCAGCAGATCGCGTACCGGCTCGACATCGTCCGGCACCAGCCCCGTCGCGGCCGTCGCGGTGTACGCCTGCGAGCGGGCGAGCGGACTGCGCTGCACCTGCGGCAAGAACCCGAGCGCGATGCCGAGCGTACCAACGAAGATACCAAGCCAGGGCATAACCTGACGCGGCAGTCCAAGCGACTCCGCTCCCGCGGCCTGCACCAGCGTCAGCATCCCGACCAGGATCGTAATCGCGACCGCGGCGTTATGCTTGAATCGGTAACCCATGATCTGACTCCCTTCTATTCTACCCTCTACGTCTTGACGTAGAGGTATCCGCCCAAACTTCTCTGCACGATACTCTGCGTGGCTGAGCCTGCCGTGCTCGTATTCACGGCGGCCGAGTTTCCCGTATTCACGGCGCCCGAGCTGCCAGTATCGACTACGCCACTATTGCCGGTAGTCGCCCCGCCATCGGTCGCGGTCGCGGCGTTGCTGCTACTCGTATCGCCAGTACTGGCGCCGCCCGTGCCAGTCCCGCCCCCGCTCGTGTTCGCGGTCCCACCTGAGCCGGTGCTGCCGTTGTAATTCGGCACGTCGACCGTCACCGGGTGGGTGTGGCCGAGGTTGGGCGACACGGTTGACGTGCCGCCGTCGGTCCCGGTACTGGACGTCGCCGTCGCCGTCGCTCCGAACGAGGGATGATCGTGGTTGTTGGCGTGGTCATGACTCGCCCCGGCGTGATTGTGGTCCGACCCGGCATGCGCATGTCCGTTGAGACTGTGCGCGTGGCCGTTGACCGC
>Ga0183260_10005357_pt1 | contig 10083 bp, 7 predicted proteins | sample AntDrymUQ4972206_2_FD_129768 | JGI IMG/M metagenome (GOLD analysis project Ga0183260, IMG submission 129768) | Polar desert sand microbial communities from Dry Valleys, Antarctica - metaG UQ497 (22.06) (version 2) (version 2) | ecosystem: Environmental > Terrestrial > Soil > Desert | place...
ACGAACGGGTTCTGCCACGGCGCCCCGGGTTCGATGTAGGCGGTCTGTGTTGCCGCGAACCGGCACCAGTCCCTGAGCGCGTGGGCGGTCAGCTCCGGGCCGTTGTCGCAGCGCAGGAACCGCTTCAACGGAGCCGGGGGTTGTAGCCCCCGGAGACACCCGAGCCACGGTGGCCCTCTCCATAGCGCTGTTGCTTCAACGGAGCGGGGGTTGTAGCCCCCGGAGACGAGTAGAACCGTGCGCCGCCGACCGTGGCCTGCTTGCTTCAACGGAGCCGGGGGTTGTAGCCCCCGGAGACCCGATAGCACTGATCTCTCGACGGCGATGCTCACCGCGCTTCAACGGAGCCGGGGGTTGTAGCCCCCGGAGACGGCCGAGATCTGGTTCGTCGGCAGGACTCGGGGCCAGCTTCAACGGAGCCGGGGGTTGTAGCCCCCGGAGACCTCCTGCTCACGATCGTATGCCTCAGCCCGTTTGACGCTTCAACGGAGCCGGGGGTTGTAGCCCCCGGAGACACCGCCAGACCGATACGCCTCGACAATGGCATTACGGCTTCAACGGAGCCGGGGGTTGTAGCCCCCGGAGACGCGGTAGTAGTGGCGCCCATGCGCGGCGGGGACGTAGCTTCAACGGAGCCGGGGGTTGTAGCCCCCGGAGACCCGCCCGACCCGGAGACGCACGACTACGCAGGCAAGCCGCTTCAACGGAGCCGGGGGTTGTAGCCCCCGGAGACGTGCCCTACGCGACCCTCCGCACCATCCTGTTCGAGCTTCAACGGAGCCGGGGGTTGTAGCCCCCGGAGACGGCCGAGATCGAAAGGGAGTTGACCTTGCAGGCGTTGCTTCAACGGAGCCGGGGGTTGTAGCCCCCGGAGACTTGCTCGATGGCGTCGAGATCGACGGCAACCGCCTGCTTCAACGGAGCCGGGGGTTGTAGCCCCCGGAGACCTCGCCGCGCAGGTGGACCATGCCGGATGTGTCGCGGCTTCAACGGAGCCGGGGGTTGTAGCCCCCGGAGACAGGACGCCATCATCACCGCGATCCTGAGGGCGAGCGTGCTTCAACGGAGCCGGGGGTTGTAGCCCCCGGAGACGACCGACTTCGGGGGCGGCGTGAACGTGGTCGGCATGCTTCAACGGAGCCGGGGGTTGTAGCCCCCGGAGACCCGACCTGCCTTTGACCTCAGCCTGCTGCGAGGGCTGCTTCAACGGAGCCGGGGGTTGTAGCCCCCGGAGACAGCTCGCCAGAAAAGTAGCTCACTTGCAGGCGCTTCGGGGCCATGTGCGAGAGGCCGTCCTCCCAGGCCGGTGAGACGTAGGGCAGAGTGGGCTCGAGCATCAGAATAGCGGCGTGTGCAGGGAGAAACGGACGCGAGAGCCTCCGCGTCCTCGCACACCACCCAAGCGCTCGCAATTCACCAGATAGCGGGTTCGTTCGGGTCGGGATGAGACGGCTCCTGTCCAAGGAACTCGATGCACTCGACACCGCGACCCGCGGCCAGCCCAAGGTCGAAGAATCCGATGCTGTCGACGGACAGATTCGCTTCCGCGATCAGCTTGGCCTTGAGAGCGAGCAGTTCAACCGTCGTCAAGTCGCAGACGAAGACCGAGTACTGCAAGGCGTACCCGAATTCCTTTGCCACCTCATGTACTCGGCGCAGGCGCCGCGGGTCGCGGATGTCGTAGGCGAGAAGGTGCCGCGTGCGGCCGGCCACGCGGCTATCGAGTTGTCAAGGGTCGGTACCGGGCAATGTCACCCACGAGAACCGCAGCGAGTAAACGCGCCTGGAGTTCCAGCGTACGCCGGTAGCTTGCTGTGTACTGGAAGATAGGGTGCCGGAGTTCGGTCCGCATCCTCCTTTCGTAGGCCGCCAAGGCCTTACGACGACCGGGGCCCGTGAGCGAGACGGCGCCCCCGCGGCGCACAAAGTCGCCCTCGCCAAGCGCCCCGGTGTTGATGACCGTGAGGACGGTAGAGTCTGCGATGAGCGAGCGGAACTCCTCCGCGAGGTCGAGCGCGAGCGCCGGGCGTCCAAACCGCGGCCGGTGGTAGAAGCCGACGTAGGGATCGAGCCCGGCGGCAAGCGCCGCCACGGTCACGTCCTTGATGAGCAGGGCGTAGAAGAAGGAGAGCAGCGCATTGACCGGGTCGGTGGGCGGGCGCCGATGGCGCTTGTCGAACGCGAACGTCGGCCGGTCGACACCCCGGGCGAGCAGGTCAGCGAAGCAGGAGAAGTAGATCCGCGCCGCGGTCCCCTCGAGGCCCAACAGCGACTCAAGGCCCCGCTCCCGATCAGCAGCCTTGGCGAGCTCTGCGAGCTGGTCGACGGCCGCGCCTGCTCCCTTCCGAGCATGGCGGCGAATGAGCGTCCGAGAGTTTCGGATCTTGCCGGCGACGAAGGATGCGGCGAGCGACGGCGCGCCGATGGCCGCGGCCCGATGCTGGCGCATCCGCAGCTCGACGTTCTTGGGTGGCATGCCCGTGGCGATGCCGGAGAACCAGCCTCCCATGGTGAACCAAGCGACCGGGATCCCGGCGTCGAAGCACGCCCGTACGAGCGCGCTGCCCGCGTCGACGTTGCCGAACAGCGCGATGTGCGAGACGTCGATCAGTCGTCGCGAGTCGACCTCCTTGCGTTCCTCCAGCAGGACGACACGGCCGCCTCGCTTCGAAACCCTGCTTCCCGGAGTCGTTGCGTAGAGCGGTTGAGCTGGCGGGGCGCTCGCCACGAGGCGGCGCGGCGGGTGCTCCTGGCGCTCCCGGAGGGCGTTGACCTCGTCGGGCAGGCAGATCCCGACCAGCGAGCAGCGCGGGCACTTCGGGCTGTCGACGAGCGGCGCCGGGGGCTCGTCGCGCGCCGCATTTGCACGCAAATCCTCGAGGGCCGCGAGAGTCTGCTCGACGAGATCGTCGTCGATGGGGACGTGATGGCGGGTGCGGGTCTCAGCGAAGTAGACTTCGGCGTGGTCGACCTGATACCCGGCCTCCCGCAGCAGCAGGACCTGAGCGCAGAGCTGCGCGAGCTCGGGCTCCCAGAGCGGCTCTTCCTCGGAGCGCGGACGGCCGCGCTTGTACTCGATCGGAACGACGGTGGTGTCGCGCGCCTCGAGGAGATCGACCTTGGCGATCAGGCCGAGCTCCTCGGAGGAGAGGTCGACCGCCGTGCTCGCGGGGCGAGGGTCTTCCTCTTCGGGCTCGGGCGGCGTGCCTCGCTTGTCGTGCACACGACGGTGGACGAACGTGCCATGAGCGGTGTCGGCGTTGTCCTCGAAGCGCTGGTCGACCCACTCCAGGTACGCGAGGCGCGGGCAGTAGACGTGCTCGTTGAGGATGCGGGCGGGGACGAGGGGTGGGGCGCTCATTGTGCGACTTGTTGCCCCCAGCGGTACACGGCGACCATGGTGCTGAGCTCGACGGCACGAGCCCTATAGACGGCCGTGACCCCGCGTGCGGACAGCGCCTTCAGATCGGGGTTCGCTGCATGGATTGCATCGAGGCAGAAGAGCGACCGCAGCGCTCGCAGCCCCACCGGTACTCGCCACACCGGCCACGACAGAACATTGCCAGCAGTGACCAGCGGTCCCCCGACGGCTCGGGTCGAGCCGCGTGACACACCGACCGGCGGGAGCGCCATCACGCCGAGCCAGAGCAAGACGTAGAGCAGCGGGGAGAACGCGCCCACCGTCGAAGCTGGCGGCCCGGTCGTGCCACCGAAGGTCTGAACCTCCGGAACAAGGCCGAGGCCCAAACCCGATGGCCCCTTGAGGAAATCCGGGCCTCGCTCGAGCTCGATCGCCAGTGCGGGACCAGCCACTGACTTAGGCCTGTTGGCGACGCCTGAGAGGTCTGACTTCACGCCACGAAGGAGGCGACTGCGGGAAGGGATGCCTTTGTCCAAGGCCCCATCGGTGAGCAGTCCGGCGAGGAACTTCGCCTCGACCGGCGGTGCGGTCGCGACCATCATGCGGAAGGCGTCCGCAGGGGACTCTTCCTTCTCGAGCACCGGCTTGATTGCTTGGGCCCCCTTGGCGTTCGCGGCCGAGGGCCATGGGATCCTCTCCGCTGAGGGCCAGTCGGTCTCGGCCAGCAGCTCCCCGATTGCGTCCGCCGTCAGGTCCGTCTCGAGCTCCAGCACCGGCCGACCTTCGACGTCACTCCAGTGCGCGGTGGCCGGTCGTCGCGCCTGCTCCAGCGCGTAGAGCAGACCCGCGGTAGCGACGGGCATGTAGGGGGCCTCAGATGGCATCCATGCGAGTTCGAACGCCATCAGAGGCCCCTTGCTGAGACGTTGCGATCTGCGAGCATCAGCAGAGCCTCCAGGTAGGCCGTGCCCCACTCGCCGTAACGATCGATCACCCGCCAGAACCGCTGCAGCCACGCGCCGTCGGCCCAGCCGTCCTGCCCGTCACCGATCGCGGTGCCCTGGATGCCAACCGCGTCGACGTAGAAAGCGAGCGCCTCCTCTCCGCCCGCGGGCGGACGCGGGATCGGCCTGCCTTGGCCGTGGTGGGTGCCAGCAAGGTGGAGCACGAGGTCGTGGTCGATAGCGGCATCGGGCTCGCCACCAGCGGCCAGCCACTCAGCGAGGACGGCCACCGACGCGACCTCGTGACTGAGCCCGCGCGGAAGCCCGGCGGTCGTCCGCGCCATGCGTTCAGCCCGGGGGTCCTCGGTTCCGAAGACGCTCTTGGCGATCGGATCACTCCCGAGCGGCCTCACCCCGCCGTGGAAGAAGGCCTGCATCCGCGAATCTGCCTTGCCGTGGTCATGAGCCGCCGCGGCCAGCGACAGCGCCGAGAGGATCGGCTCGGGTAGGCCGCTGCCGGCGGTGAACTCCTCGACCTGGGTCCGAACGGCGATCGCGTGCTCTTCCAGCGTAGGTGGTGGGTTGGCGCTGTCGCGGCGCCGGCGCTCGCGTTCTCGGTCCGCAGCGGGCAGGAGCACCCAGGTGCGCTCGAGCACGTCTGCGTCCCTGCGCGGAACTGCGGGCGGCGCAGATAAGGCTTGTGTGACGGCCTCCCCGTTAGCGCTCGCGTCCCCGTGCTCCACGCCCCCACCGTCCTCGTCCTGGAGCGCCTCAATCTCGTCCACGTCCAACGTCGGCAGGCCGTCTTCGTCCACCGCTCCGATCGCTCTCACGAGCACTCGGACCAGTGGTTCGTGCTCGCTCAACGCCTGCTGCGTGAGCATCGAGAGCGCCTCGTGGTCTGGGAGCAGGCGGGCGAGGTCGTTCACCAGTCGTTCGACCGCCCGCGTAGCGTCACCCCCTTCGCCGTCGGTGTGCGCTCGGCACCTCTGCCTGATCTGCGGCCATTGCCCTTGGTGCTCCTCACCCAGAGCGGCGCGAGATATCCGGACGGGGACCGGAGCGGACAGCCGGGTCTCGCTGTCGGACCTTCGCCTGCGGTCGCCAGCGACGTCCGCGAGCTTGTCGTTTCTGGCGGCGCCGGGCGCAAGGCCGTGCCCGTCGACGCCCCCCTTCTCCGTCGGCAGCACGACGGTGTCGCCCGGCTGGAGTGAGCTCGCCGCGACCCGGCCGTTGCTCGGCCCGGAGACGGTCCCGTGCAGGATATCCCCGCCGCGGACGACGAGAAACGGAGCAGCCACGCCTGTAGAGTCGGGGCCGGGGAAGTCCAGGCTGGGGAAGGTCCCGGGCTCCGACTCTCCTTCGACGTCGACGTCTGAGGCCGCCATCTTCGCGGCCCTCGCCGCCCCCCCCGGGTCCGCGTACAGGGCCGCAAGCAAGGCTCGGGCTCCCTTGACGCTCAGCGTCAGGAGCTCTCGGTCCTGGGGCGGGACGAGCTTCAGGAGCATCTCGCGGTAGCCCTCGGCCGCAGGATCATCGACCGTCGGCAGCAGATCACAGCGCCAGCACACGGTTACGTCGGTTACGGTTCGGTCCTCCGCGCCCCTGAGGAAGCCCTCCACGCTCGGTTCCTGCCACCGTCCCGGCTGAGGATTCGTCTGCACGAGCAGGTCGATGGCGCCAGGCGTCAGGGACGGCGCCGAGCGGACCCTACGCGGGAGCGGCCGGGATCTGTCCGCTTCCAACGCTGCGACCGAGACGTCGACGACGCCGTCGCGTTCGCGAGCGAGGAGCCAGCTCCAGGCCAGTGGCTCGTCGGCCTCGTAGAGCCAGGAGCTCTCGTCCCGGACGATGGTGGCCCGACCGGTTTCCAGTCCACGACGGTTCAGCCGTCCCAGCCGTTGGACGAGCGCGGAGGCCGACGCCGAGTCGGTGATCATTGCCGCCACGTCGGCGTCCAGACCGACCTCGAACGTCTGTGTGGCTACGCATACGAGTGGTCGGTCCGACGTGTCTCGACCGAACAGGAGGTCGCCCTGGCGACCGAGCAGGAACTCGCGGTCCGCCGGACGCTGAGGACCGACCAGCAGGGCCAGGTCCGTCTCGTCGTCATCAATCATCCGGGCCAGCGAGTCGAACACCTCACGCGCCCGCTTGACCGTATTCACTACGCACGCGACGGTTGGGGCGCCCTCGTCGATGTAACCGGAGGCCCGCTCCGCGATCAGCTTGACACGCTCCCTCTCGGTCGCAGGGGCGTCTTCGAGCTGGGCCCACTTCTCGCCGTGGAGCCGCTGGCGCAGCGCGGGCACCTGGCGGTCGCCGTCATCCAACCGGATCGCATCCGGTTCGCGCGCCGACGGCGTGGCGGTCAGCGTGATGATCCCGAGTGCCGGGAGGTCCAGTCCCTCCTCGGTCTCGCGGCGCCGACTCCTGATCGCGCCGACGGTCTGCCGAAACGGCTCGGCGAGGTGTGCCTCGTCCAGGCAGATCGTGGTGTCGCATGCAGCCAGGCCCGCTGCCATCGACAGAGAGCGACGTCCGACGCCGTAGCCACGGAACAGCAGTCGCGAGCCGATCTGGGCGACCGTGCTCGTGATGACCTGCGCCTGAGTAGGCGGATGGAGTGAACGGTCGCTCGCGACCCCGCCGCGCCAGCGGGTGGCCTGAAGCGGCACGTCGCCGGACAGGGCGCTCAGCCGCATGGCGATCTCGTGAAGCGGATCGTCCGCACGATCTCGTGCGCCAAGCAGGCGCCCCGCGAGCGCCGTGGCGTGGGCGTGCACCTCGTCGACGAGGATTCGGCGATCGATCGCCCACACGATGCGCGCTCCGATGGTCCGGGTCGCGCGCGGCAGATCGGCCTGGAACGCGAGGGCCCACACGAGCGCGTCGACCGCGGTCGTCTTGCCGCAGCCCGTGGGAACGCCGACCAGCGGCGGCGGCGAGCCGGTGGCGCAGAGTTTGGCGAAGCGCCGCTGCCACGGGTATGGCTCACGCTTAGGGTCGCGGTAGGCGGCCCGGAGGAAGTCGGCGAAGGCGATCACGCGGCCGCCGGGTCCTGGCCCGGGCGGTTCCGGCCCAGGGCGGCCAGGTCCGGCACGAGCAAGCCGAGGCCAAAGTGGCGGGCTCGCCCTAACAGCACGGGACCCGCGATCGGGGAGGCGAACGTAATCCGAAGATGGTTAGACGGACCAGCGAGTGACTGTCGCCATTCCTGCGGGACTCGCCTGCCGGCGACGGGTCTGCTCGCGGCACGAGGAAACGCGCTCCCCTGGATGGTCTCGACCTTGGTCGGAGCAGGCAGCCCGACGTGAGAGCAGTCACGCGCGACCTGTCCTAGCAGCGTCTCGCGCGAGCTCTTGCGCCACCGCGCGTGCACCACCGGAGTGACGCTCACCCACGTCGCGGCGACCGCCCGGTACGTCTGTCTGAGCAGCGTCTTCAGAGTCGCCTCGCGAGGGCCGAGTTGCGCCAGCCAGATCCGGCCGGAATCGGGGATCTGGACGTAGCGCTGCGGACAGTGGCCAGTGTCTTGAACGAGGCTGCTGAGGCCAAATTCCAACGCTAGGCGCTGGCGCGGAAGGTCGTTGCCGCGGTCGACGCTGGGAAACAGGATCGCGACCCCCTTGATCGACCCCGAAGAGTCCTTGTGCCAGACGTCCGCGAGCGGCACGATCGCGCAGTGGGCCTCATCGCCCCGCCCGTGAAGGATCGCGGGAGCCTCTCCCGCCTTTCCCGCGTCCTCGTACGCGCTCAATAGGGCGGTGCGAACGGCGCGAGCGAGGAGATAGCAAGCGCTGGAACGAGGGATCACCTCGCTACGTTCCCGGTTTATTGACAGCACGACCATCTCGCCCCACCAGCGGGGATCGACCGTGTCCGCGCCGAGGGCTAGACCTGAGGAGTGAAGATAGGCAGCCTCCCGCCCGACCCGGATCCCGGGAACTGCAGCCGTAGCGGTCTCGACTCCAGCCTTGGTGCTACGTCGGGCCGCGTGACGGCGATCAAGGGCGTCGAGCGTGTAGACGTCGGGGACTCGTACTGCCACCGTGGGCGCGACCGGCGCGCGACCAGGCGCGACCGGTGTCCAGACAGGGTTGAGGGCACCGCCCGCCTCCGAAGCCACCTCCGCGACGACCGGGGATCGAGTGGTGCCGAGGAAACTGACGTCACCCGCCAGCCTCGCTAGCCGCTGGAGATCTCGGAGTTCAAGCTCGAGTTCCGGCCATTCGAAGTGGATCGGTCGGTCCCCGACCGCAACGCCGACCTTGTGCACGCTGGCCGGGTTTCGCTTGCCGTCCTTGAAGTAGTTCGCGGGAGCCCAGCGTGTGGCCCCGATGACGGGCACGACTACGTCCTCAGCGGCGTGCCCACCGATCCGGGTCGTGTGGGGCGCCCCGATCAAGGGCGGCGAAGCGTCGCACAGCTTCCTCAACAGCGACAAGTCCTGCTCGAGCAGTCCCTGGCGCTGATGTCGACCGGGCGAGTGCGCTGCCGCCAAGAGCGCCGCGATTAGCCGTACCGGGTGCGGTGGCCACTCCGGCTCATCGAACGAGGCCTGGGACTGGGCGTGGTAGACGCCGAGCGGGAAACGAATGCTGATCCTCACCGTTCCCCCGCCCTACTCGGCGCCAGCCGCGACCGCCTTGTGGACGAGCCCGGAAAGGGTGTCTCCGGCGCTGAGGTTGACGCTGCGATCTTGCACGCCGAGGCGTGCGACTGCGTTGGAGAACAGGTCCTTGGCCTCATCGGTCGAGAGCGTGAAGGTCTCTCGTGCTCCCCGTGGGCCGACCAGGTCCAGCCGTAGGCCCTCCTTCGGTACCAGTGCGCAACGCGCGCGGATGTCCCACCCCGCCGACGCCCGCAGGGTCAGCGCGTACAAGGCCAGCGTCGCCAGCAGTATGCGGACCTGCGTTGCGTCGTAGCGCGCGAAGCCGAGCCTTCTGAGGGCGGCGAAGGACAGGAAGCCGAGATAGCGGGCCTCGGTGATCGATACGCCCCCATTGAGGCTCTCGAACCGTTCCCCTGGCTTAGGCGTGGGGACGCGTTTCTGTGGCGGGATCGAGCTCAGCCCTTGCTCCGAGAGCTTCTTCGCTCCCTTTGGCAGGTCACTCGCCTCGCCCAGATTGAGCGGGTCGCGCCTGGCCGCGAACTGCGCCTGGGGAATCGGGTCAAGGCCGATCAGGCTGGTTGTGAGACTGCGGCCAAGCCGCACCTGACCGTGCGGTCCTTTGCGGTGAGAGTCCCAGGCACCGAAGAGAAGATCATGCGCCGAGGTTTCGAGCAGCGGGTCGAGGGCGGCCTCGTGTGCAAGCGATAGCTCGCGTCCGAGCTCGCTGTCCTCAAACTTCCCTTCTCCATGTTCAGCATCCGACAGCCGCAGCCAGGCGTCGAATACGCGATGTGGCATCTCGAGCGTGGAGATTGTTACTCGGGGACTGCCTTCGGGCTCCACCGTCGTACTCGATACCGGCAGGGGATAATCCCCGCTGCGATGGAGGTCTAGAAGCACGCTCTCCAAGCGGTTGGCGGAAGAGCCGACGCTGTCGAGCTCGATCACATCGCGGCGCTCGCCGTCGACATGACGAGGATGAATTTCCAGCTCGCCGTCGTACGACGGCGGCTGTACTGGAAGGCCGCCGGCCGGCTCGAGGTTCAGCCGTACCTCTATCCCTGCCGACCGATCCCCTTCCCAGTTCGACGATAGGCCGTTCTGTAGCTCCTCCTTCAGGTCCAGCGCCATCTGCCCCTCCTTGGTCGAGCTCTTGCCTGATG
>Ga0183260_10005358_pt1 | contig 10083 bp, 9 predicted proteins | sample AntDrymUQ4972206_2_FD_129768 | JGI IMG/M metagenome (GOLD analysis project Ga0183260, IMG submission 129768) | Polar desert sand microbial communities from Dry Valleys, Antarctica - metaG UQ497 (22.06) (version 2) (version 2) | ecosystem: Environmental > Terrestrial > Soil > Desert | place...
CGTCGAAGTGCACGTAGCCGACGTTGCGCGAGTCGTGGTTGCCGGGGACCACGGTCATGCGCCGGCACTCGATCGTGTCGAGGAAGCCGCGCGCCGTCTCGTACTCCTTGCGCAGGCCGAAGTCGGTGAGGTCGCCCGAGACGACCACGAGGTCGGGGGCGAGCTCGTTGATCTCGTAGATCGAGCGCTCGAGCAACGTCGCCTCGAAGTGCGGCGAGCCGCAGTGGAGGTCTGAGATCTGGGCGATCGTGAGCGGGCGCACAACGGAGATACGTTACGACGATCCGCACTACCGGCACACGCGTCGTCTACGAGAATCGCTGGCTGCGGCTGCGCGAGGACGCGATCGAGCACCCGGATGGGAGCGCCGGCATCTACAGCGTGGTCGAGAAGATCGACTTCGTGGTCGTGATCGCGCTCGAGGACGATCACCTGTGGCTCGTCGAGCAGTACCGCCATCCGGTGGGCGAGCGCTCGCTGGAGCTTCCGCAAGGAGCGTGGGAGCACGAACCCCACGCCGACCCCGCGGCTGTCGCGCGCGGCGAGCTCGAGGAGGAGACGGGACTGCGCGCGGCATCGGTCGAGCCGCTCGGCCGCCTCGCGCAGGCGATCGGCTACTCGACCCAGGGCATGCACGTGTTCCTCGCCACCGGGCTCGAGCCGGGTGAGCCGAGCCTCGACCACGAGGAGCAGGGCCTCACCGGAGGCGGGTGCGCGTCGACGAGTTCGAGCGCATGGCGCGCACGGGCGTAGTCACCGACGCGACGAGCATCGCCGCCTACGGCATGCTGCTGCTGCGGGAGCGCTGAGGCCTACGGCAGGTACGTGACGTACTCGCTCGTCGGCGCCCGCTCGGGCGCCTCGCGCTGCTGGCGCGCGTGGCCGAGGTGGATCAGGCCGAGCACGCGCTCGCCGGCGGGGACGCTGACGGCCTCGCGGCCGTCGTCGCGGCGAAGCACCTCGGGCGTTCGCCAGTAGCCGGCGAGTCCGCGCGCGTGCGCCCCAAGAAGGACGATGTAGGTCGCGCACGCGGCCGCGAGCAGGTCCTCCTGGTCCTGCACCGGGTCGCCGGCGATCACCACCGAGGCCACCACGAGCGTGGGCGCCCGGTCGAGCTTGGTCGCGGCCTCCGGGCCCGCGGCGCGCTTCAGGCGCGTGAGCGCCCCGGGGCCGACGACGCGGAAGCGCCAAGGGTTGGTGAGGTCGTGGTTGGGCGCCCAGCGGGCGAGCTCGAGCAGCTCGTCGAGCGTGGCGCGATCGACCGGGTCGCGACCGAACGCCTTGTGCGTCCTGCGCGTGCGGATCGCTTGCTCGAGCTGCATCGGTTTCAAGCTAGCCGAGCGCTCGCGATCGACGGGTAGTGTCGCCGCGATGGCAGAGGGAGCGGAGACCACGATCACCGCGCCGTTCGAGATCACCGGCTGGGACGGCGCCACGTACGAGGAGCCGGCCGAAGGACCGAAGCTGACGCGCGCCAGGATCCACAAGCGCTTCTCAGGCGCGATCGAGGGCACGAGCGTGACCGAGCTCCTGACCGCGCAGGGCGACGCGGGCAGCGGCTACGTCGCCTCCGAGCGCGTCGAGGGCGCGCTGAACGGTCACAGCGGGACGTTCGTGCTCCAACACGGCGGCGTCGGCGACGAGACCGAGCAGCGCGCGTTCGGGCACGTCGTCCCCGGTTCGGGCACGGGCGAGCTGCGCGGCCTGCGCGGAACTGCCGTCTACGCGCACGACGAAGACGGCGCACGCCTGACGCTCAGCTTCACGCTCTGAGGCCGCGGCGCGTGCGCCGCCAGAGCCACCATGCCCCGAGCGGCAGCGCGACGGCGGCGAGCGCGGCAAGGCCCCTGCCCGGCGCGAAGCTGCTCGTCTCGGCGCTGCCGGGGGTCGCCGGCGCGGGGGGAGGAAGGGCAGGTTGGGCGGGCGCGGGCGTCGAGGCTCGGGTCGCTGGCGGTTGTCCCTGCGTCGGGGCAGCCGCGCGTCGCGAGCGCGCGGGCCGGCTGTCGTCGCGGGCAGAGTTGCTCGCGCCGGCGCTACTCGCCCCGCCGGGCGGCGAGGCGGCCGCGCCGGCGCCGGTCGCCGCGGCGCCGGGCGGCGCCGGCGATGCAGCGGCCGGAGCACCGGAAGGCGTGCCCGCAGATGTGGCCGGGCGGCGGCGACGCGCGACGGGCGCGAGCGGGAACGGCCGCCGGCGAAGCGCCGCGAGCGCCTGTGCCGTCACCCATACGGGTGTCTGCGCGCTCGTGCGCGAGTAGCGGACGCTGCCGTCCGCCGCCTGCAGCGAGCGCAGGTAGCCGAGCGGCGTGCGGCTGCCGCGTCGGAAGCCTTCCGGATCGCGACCGGCCGCGACGAGGCCCTGCACGGCCCAGGCCGTTGACTGCGCGTTGGCATCGCCGCCCTCCATCCCGAACCCCCCGCTCGGCGCCTGCGCCCGGCGTAGGTAGGCGACGGCGCGGCGCGTGCCGGGCGTGCGTGCGCGCCCTGCTGCGCCGAGCGCCTGCAGCACGGCGCCCGTGCTGTCGACGTCGCTCGCGCTGCCGGGAGCGAAGCCGAAGCCGCCGTCGCGGTTCTGGCGGCGAGCGAGCCAGGCCGCCGACCCCCGCACCGCCCGCGATCGCGGCTCCTCGCCGGCAGCACGCAGCGCCAGCACGCCAAAGGCGGTCAGGTTGACGGCGCGCTCGAACGAGCCGTCGCGGCCGCGGCGACGGCGCAGCTCGCGCAGCAGGTCACGACGGCCGAGCCGGCGCGGCGAGAGCCCCGCCGAGCGCAGCACCAGCATCGTGCGCTCGAGCGCCCCCGTGTCCGCGAGCGCTCCCGGGCGCCTGCGCACGTAATGGATCGCGGAGCGCCCACCGCGCTCCAGCTCGAGCGGGTTGCGACCCGCCGCCGCGGCGCCGAGCGCCGCCCAGCCCGTGAAGAGCTGCGTCGAGCGCTGCCCCGCGGCGCCGCCGAAGCCGCCGTCCGAGTTCTGGGCGCGTTCGAGGTAGGCGACGGCGCGGTCCTCGGCGGTGGCCGCAGGTGCAGCGGGGGCGACGGCGAGCATCAGCGCCAGCGCAACCGCGGCGATGCCTCCGGCGCTCGCGGCGCCGGTCGGCCAGCGCACCTCGAAGCGGCGGCGATAGCGCGCGAGGGCGTGCAGGAAGGCAGGCCCGACCAGCAGGCAGAACGCCACGTTGCCGATCGCATGCGCCGCGTTGAACCACAGCGACCCGGCCGAGACGATCACGAACGCGGCGGCCGTCTGCTCGGCGGCGAGCGTCCACTGGTAGACGTCCATCACGAGCCCAAAGGCGATCCCGGCGAGCGCGCACGGCAGCGCGAGCGCGAGGCGGCCGAGCTCGCGGCCGCGCGTCAGCCGGGCGAGCGCGGCTCCGCCGATCCCGACCCCTCCCCAGGCCGCCATCTGCCATGGCGTCCAGGGCCCCTGGCCGAAGAACAGGTTCGACACGAGCGCCGTGACCGCGCCGACCGCGAACCCGGGCGCTCCGCCGAGCGCGTAGCCCGCGAACAGCACGATGTCGGTGGTCGGCTTGACGTTCGGGATCGGCGCAAACGCGATCCGCCCGATCACGGCCAGCGCCGCGAGCGCGGCGACGAGCGCGAGCACGCGGGCCGGCGGGCGCGAGCGCTCGTACCACGCGAAGCCGGCGGCGAGCGCGAGCGCCAGCAGCAAGAAGGCGGTGAGCGCCCAGCTCATGCCACGAGCTCCCGAGCGAGCGCCCGCGCGCCGCCCTCGGGGGTGAGGGCGGCCCCGTCGAGCACGCGCGCCACCTCGGTCGAGAAATGCCAGCCACCCGCGAGCACCGTTGCCGCGGGTCCGTCGGCGACGATCGTGCCCTCCCCCATCAGCACCACTCTCGCGCACGCGGCGGCGGCGAACTCCGTGTCGTGGGTCGCCACGATCACCGCGGCGCCGTGCTCGGCGAGCGCCGCCAGGCGCGCGGCGAGATCGCGCTTGCGGCCGCGGTCCATCCCGCGGGTCGGCTCGTCGAGACAGACGGCTGCGACCGGCTCGCCCGCAAGGACGACCTCGAGCGCGAGCCGCTGGCGCTCTCCTCCCGACAGGTCCCGCGGGTCCGAGCGCTCACGGCCGAGGAGGCCTGCGGAGCGCAGGGCATCGGGGCCGGCCTCGTCCTCCACGTGCTCGTGGATCAGGTAGTCGCCTGGGCTCTGGAGCAGGAGCGCGACCTCCCCGGCGCGCTCGACCTCTCCGCGCGTCGGCTCGGTGAGCCCGCGTGCCAGCCGCAAGAGGGTGGACTTGCCGGCGCCGTTTCGGCCCATCAGCGCGACTCGCTCGCCCGGCGCCACGCGCAGGTCCACCCCACGCAGGATCGCCGGGCCGTCGGGGAGCTCGAGCCACGCGCCCCGCAGCTCGAGCGCCGCCGGCGGCCTGCGACGGCGCTGGAAGGGCCTCGGCGCCGGCTGGTCCTCCACCGCTTCCGGCCGAACCGCCTCGACTTCGAGCCTGGCGGCCGCGAGCGCCCCGCGCGCCTCCTTGACCGACACAGGCGGGGGCGCCAGCCCGGCCAGCGAGAAGAGCCGCGCCGCCTGCGTCTCGAGCACGGGAGCCGCGCCGGCCGACCACGCCAGGAAGCCGCGCGGGGGAGCGTCACAGGCGATCGTCCCAGCGACGAGCGCGAGTACGCGGTCGGCCGCCGCGAGACAGCGCTCGAGGCGGTGCTCGGCGAGCACGACGGCCGTCCCCCACTCCTCGTTGAGGCGGCGCAGCAGCCAGATCAGCTCGTCGCCCGCCACCGGGTCGAGCTGGGAGGTCGGCTCGTCGAGCACGAGCAGCGCGGGCCGGTGCGCGAGCGCGGCGGCGAGCGCCACGCGCTGGAGCTCGCCGCCAGAGAGCGTGTCGGTCGAGCGATCGAGCAGATGCGCGATGCCAAGCGCGAGCGCCGTCTCCTCCACCCCGCGAGCGACGGCCACGGGCCCGTGTCCGCGGTTCTCGAGCGCAAGCTCGATCTGCGCGCGCACACGCCCCATCACCACCTGCGACTCCGGGTCCTGGAAGACCGCGCCGCAGGTCGCGCTCAGCTCGGCCGGTCCGTGCTCACGCACGTCGAGGCCGCCGACGACAAGTGCGCCGCGCGCCTCACCACCGTGAAAGTGGGGCACGAGCCCGGTGAGCGCCCGCAGGAGCGTCGACTTGCCGGACGCCGACTCGCCCGCGACCACCGTGAAGGAGCCCGGGGCGAGCGCGAAGGAGATGTCGTGGAGCGCCGGCCTCCTGGACTCCGGGTAGCGGTAGGCGAAGCCGCGGGCGCGTGCGATCGGCTCAGGCACGGGCGACCCCCAGTCGCGCTCGAGGGGCTGCGAACGGCGCGACGGAGAGCGCGATGACGGCGCCCGCGAGCACCCACTCGGCGGGTCCGAGGGCGGCGTCGAACCCGGGGTAGGGCGCAAACGCGCCGACCCCGCCAAGGCGGGCCGCCAGTCCGCCGCCCGCGAGCGCGATCGCCGTCGCCGCGACGCTTCGGTCGTGGCGCGACCACGCCCGGCGCCGCCGGCGCGGGCGGGCGGCTGTGGCGAAGCCTCCGACCTCGAGCGCCGCAGCGAGGTCGACCGAGCGATCGAGCGCGCCGCGCACGGCGGCCCTGGCCACGGCGCCCCGGCGCGGTGCTCGCGGGCGACAGCGTGCGGCGTCACTCATGCGCGCAGCGTCGCGCAGCAGCACAGGCACGAGCCGAGCGGCGAGCGCCGCCGTGAGCGCCGAGCGAAACGAGACGCGTCGCAGCAGGCGCAGCAGCTCGTCGGGGTCTACGACCGCCGTGAAGAGCGCTCCGGTCAGCACGAGCGCGAGCACGCGCAGCGCCGCGACGCCGCCGTATGCGAGCGCCTCGAGCGTGATGTCGAGCGGTCGGCCGAGCACGGTGTAGGCGCGCACCAGCAGCGTCTCGCCCTGCTGCGAGACGAGCGGGTTGACGAGCACGACGAGCAGCGCCAGCGGCAAGCCGAGGCGGACGGCGCGGCGCAGCTCGCGCCCGGCGCCTGCCGCCACGCCCGCGAGGCAGACGGCGGCGAGCGTGGCGACGAGGATCAGCGGATGGTCGAACAGCGTCGCCACGAGCCCAAGCGCCGCACAGTAGCCCGCCGTCGCGCCGGCCCGGGCCGCATGCAGCGGCGTCGGCCGCGGCCGGTAGCCGAAGCCACTCGAACGACTCATCCGGCCTCTCCGACCGGCAGTCGCACGGGGCCCCGCGGCGTGGCCGCGACGGCGAAGGCGTCGCGCAGCGTCGCCGGCTCGAGCGCCGCGGCGGCAGCCTCGACCCCGGCGTTGTCGAGTCCGGTCACGAGCCAGACCGGCCGCTGCCCGGCTAGCGCGGTCGCCGCCACGAGCCCGGTGCCGGCGGGCGCGCGGCGCGCCGTGCGGGCGCGCGCATCGAGCAGCTCGAGCGAGCGTCCACCGTCGGTGAAGCGCGCGAAGACACCGCTTCGCCGCGGCCCCCCCTCAAGTGCGAAGGCGGCGCGCACGCGACGCGCCACGCTCCAGCGCGCGACCACCACCCGCAGGATCCCCTCCCCAGCCTCCGCGCCGAGCTGTGCCGAGCTTGCCGGGACGCCCATCCCGACAAGCCGCCGACGAACGCCCTCGCAGGCCGGCGCCCGATCGTCCTCGCATTCGAGCCGTACCGGGATTCGCTTGCCCTCCGCGCCACTCAGGAACGGCTCCGGGTAGGCGCCGACGATCGCCGGCACGCGCATGGCCGCCCGCCAGCGGCGGTAGTCCCACTGCACCACGTCGCCGACCGCGAGCGCGCGCTCGGCCGCGCCGACCTCCGCCTCGATCCCGTTGACGAAGTAGAACCAGTCGCTGCCTCCCGCCGGGCCCCGCGCCGAGAGCCCGTCGATCGACTGGACGAAACGCCCGCCGTATCGTGTCTCGACGCGATGCCCCGCCTGGAGCGCGCGCATCACGGTCTGCCCCTCGCGCACGCGCGCGACTGTGTCAGCGGCGAGGCGCTGACGACCGAAGTCGCGCGTGATTCGAAGCTCGGCGCCCCCCTGGCGCTCGTCGCCGGCGCCGAGGCCGCAGCCCGTGAGCGCGAGCGCAACGGCGAGGAGGGCCGCCTTGGAGGCCATCCAGCTAGTTGCTGACGACGGCGGTCTCCGTGAACGAGCGCACCACTCCCGGGTGGGTCGCCCACACGCGGTACTCGCCCGGGATCAGCGGGAAGCGCGCCACGCCGTCCGGTCCGGCGGGCGTCGGCATCGGCGCGATGCCGTTCACCGACGCTCCCGCGACCGGCACCGCACGCCCGCGATCGTCGTAGGAGTGGACGTGAACCGTCAGCAGCCCTGGCGTCGCCGAGAGCCGCGCGACGAGCGTCCGCTGGCAGCCGCCACGCCGGTAGCGGCAGTAGAACCAGGTGATCTTCGACCCGGGGCGGATCCTGCCGCGGCCGAACGGACCCGAGGGATCGGCCGCTCCGGTGGTCGCGAGGCGGTTTCCGACCTTGTACACCCAGCCGCTCCGCCCGAAGTTCACGTTCGAGCCGATCCCGGAGACGAACAGCCCGCCCGCATCGCGCCCGCGTCGCGAGCACGAGCCGAAGTCGCGCAGGCGTACCCTCGCTTCCCTTCGCACCAGCGCAGCGAGCGCGGTGCCCCCGGCGACGCCGCAGCGCCGTCCACGCACGCGGACCACCGTCGGCGAGGCGTTGACCGAGCCCTGGTGGGTCACGCCGTGCCGAAAGACGACCATCTGGCGGACCTCCGGCTCCGTACGGGCGCTGGCCGGCACCGCGAAGGCGGCCGCGACCACGAGGGTCGCGGCCGCGGCCGCGGATGTGGCAGCCGTGGTTCTCACCGCACGCTGAACCTGACCCGTCGGGTGCTCACGTTCAGCGCCCGGTCGAGCGCCTTTACCTCGAGCACGTAACGGCCGCGTGGCAGCCGCTCCGGCAGCAGGTAGGAGAACGTGCCACGGTCTCCGACGCGGTTGAAGCGCGCCCGTCGGCACGAGCCCGCCCGGCTAAAGCGCTCCCGCTTGGCGCTGTAGTAGGAACAACCGCCGCGCGCGGTCCGCCGCAGGCGGAAGTAGGCCTGCAGGATGCCACCATCGTCGGCGACCGAGCCGGCGAGAAGCCGCGGGCCGCGGCGGTAGCGGGCGTTGGCGCGGAGGGAGGTGAGCGCGACGCGCGGCGCGGTGCGGTCGACGACGCGGGTCGGAGCGGCCTGCGCTGCGGCCTCGGTGGTTGCGCCCACGGACACGACGAGCGCGTTCGAGCGAACTGCTCCCGCCTTGCTGGCCTTGAGGCGCGTGACTCCAGGTGCGCCGAACGTGACGCGCGCGGTCCCCGACGCGTCGGTGGTCGCGCCGCCGACGGAAGCTCCGGCTACCGGCGAGCCGTTCTTCCCGTCGACGACCCTGACCTCGGTGGACTGGCCGGTGACGGCGGTCGATGGCCCGGTGATCCGCAGGAGCGGCTGCGAGAACACGTTCCCGAGCGCCCACAGAACGTCGTCTCCGGCTCCGACGACCAGTTGGCACCCGCCCACCTCGGCTGTCTGGAAGTTGCGTACGAGCCCCCAATAGTCCCCGCCGGCGCCAGTCTCGCCTCCGATTCGCTCAACCTGGTAGTCGCTGAAGGTCTGACCCCCGAAGACGTTCGTCGAGAACGGCCCGGTCCAATCCGGGTATCCGTCGTCCAGAGCGGTCGTCGCCGTCGGGCTGGGAGTCGCACTCGTGCCTCCGTTTGCGAGCGCCGTGGCATCGCAGCGATGACCTCCCGCCTTCGTGATCGTCTTCGCATCCGTCGTGACAGGCCCTTCGAACAGCGTCGTCGTCGCTCCCTCCACCCGCAGCTGAACCGTCACCGGAGCCGCCCACGCGGGCGCGCAGAAGCACAACGTCATCAGGCCCGCCAGGGCCCAGGATCGTGAAATCATTGGACTAGCCTCCCCTTCCTCGAGGGATCCGTGGCTGTCGGTCGAGGCAGGTTTCCTGGCTCCCGGCTAACCCTCCGCGCCTTCCCGGAGAGCGACGCTCCCCAGTGGCCCAGATGCGGACGGCCTACCCGGTTACAGTGGCGGGACCGCGCCGGACTCTCACCGGACTTCCCTTGCACCACCGACCGTTGACGGCGGAAAGCCTACCGTTTGCGGGGGAGATCCGTCGTCCGGTCGATCCGCTCAGGCCTCGACCGCCGAGCGGCTTGGATCCGCGACGGCCTCCGGCGAGTCGACCGCGAGCGCCGGCAGCCGCACCGCCACGAGCGCGCCGCCCTCGGGCGCCTCGCCCGCTCTCGCCGACCCGCCGTGCGCCTCCGCGACGGCACGCACGATCGCAAGCCCGAGCCCGCTGCCGCCGGCCGCAGCGCCATCGCCCTCGCCGCGCACGAAGCGCTCGAACACGTGCTCGCGCAGCTCCGCGCGTATGCCGGGGCCGTCGTCTGCCACCTCCATCACGACCTCCGCGCCATCGCGACGCGCGCTAGCTCGCACGCTCGTCCCAGGCGGCGTGTGCTCGATCGCGTTCCAGATCAGGTTGAGCGCGATCCGATGCAGATCGTCGGCCACGCCGCATACGACGAGGCCCGAGGAGGCCTCCACCTCGAGCTCGTGGCCGCCGGCGACGGGCGCCTGCTCGGCGACGGCCTCGCGCAGCACGTCAGCGACGTCCACGGGACGGCGGGGAGCCTCGCGACCCGTGTCGGCGCGCGCGAGCAGCAGCAGGTCGGCCACCAGTCGGCGCATCCTCAGCGAGGACCGCAGCGCCGACTCGGTGATCTCGAGGTCCTCCCCCGCGAGGCGGGCCTCGAGTAGCTCGAGGTTGGCGAGCACGCTCGTCAGCGGCGTGCGCAGCTCGTGCGACGCGTCGGCCACGAACTCGCGCTGGCGGTCGAGCGCGGCGGCGGTCTCGCCCTGCGCGGCGTCGAGCGCCATCAGCATCTCCTCGAGCGTCCGCGACAGATCGGCGACCTCGTCGTCCGCGGCCGGCTTCGGCATCCTCACCGCGGCGTCGCGCGTACGCGCGATCTCCTTGGCCGCCGCCGTCAGGCGGGCGATCGGCGCGATCGCGCGGCTCGCCACCGCCAGGCCCGCGAGCAGCGCGAGGCCCGTGCCGCCGACGACCCC
>Ga0183260_10005359_pt1 | contig 10082 bp, 12 predicted proteins | sample AntDrymUQ4972206_2_FD_129768 | JGI IMG/M metagenome (GOLD analysis project Ga0183260, IMG submission 129768) | Polar desert sand microbial communities from Dry Valleys, Antarctica - metaG UQ497 (22.06) (version 2) (version 2) | ecosystem: Environmental > Terrestrial > Soil > Desert | place...
CACGTAGAAAAAGGATCTAGACAAACACAAGATCGGAAGTCCGTCGGAGAGTTCCCGAGAACCGCCGGAGTTGTAGTCTCTCACTTGGTGCTCTCCAGGGCATCTGCGTCAAGGACATAGATGCGGCGATCCTTCAGCTTCACGGCCCCGCCTCTTTGCAGCTTGGTGAAGGCCCTGGTGACGCTCTCACGGCTCGCGCCGATCATGCTGGCAAGCTGCCAGTGGGTGTAGTGGGTGGGTATACTCGGTCCCTCGGGCGTCATGACGCCTTCGTGCGCGACGAGCCGGAGGACGAGGCTCGCCAGGCGCGTCGGCACGTCCTTGAGACCGATGTCCTCCAGCCGCTCTTCGCACGCCCGAAGCCGCTCGCTAAGGACACGCATCATTTCGAGGCCGACGTCCGGGTTGGCCCTCACAAGCCGTTCTAGATCCTCGTGTCTCAGGACACAGATGTCGGAAGGCTCGGTGGCCTCCGCATACGCCTCCCTCATCCGCTGCGCGGTGAGCGACATCTCCCCGAACATCGTCCCGGCCTCCACCATGGCGAGCGTGAACTCCCACCCGTCCGGGGTCACCTTGTATATGCGCACCCTGCCTCTCTTGAGCATGAAGAGCGCCTCGCTCCTGTCCCCAGGAGCGTAGAATACCTGCCCCCGATCAACGTGCGTATCCGGGACGCGCCGACTGAACTCCTCAAGCTCTTCTTCGGAAAGAGGCTCAAGCACATCCACCATGGAAAGGAATCGCAGCTTTTCCTTCGGCAACAACACTCTGCTTGCACCTCCTTTTCGAAGAGCCCGAACTATCTGCTCAACTAGAAGTCGTCCCACCTCGCGGCGACTTGGTGACGTGCGTCACTTCATTCTATCCTGTTGCCGCGTGAAGATGGTCCGAAAGCGAGAAGGGGAGGCACCAATGGCGAATGTATCGCTTGAAGCCGCCGGCAGGGGCATCGTTCGCTCCGCGCTGGCGGGGAACCTGTTGTGGATCGGGGCGCTGAAGTTCGTCGAATACGAGGCTGAGAATATACAGCCCATGGTCTCCACGAGTCCGCTCTTTTCGTGGATCAACAGGAGGATGGGCGCGCGGAAGACGGCGAGGCTCATAGGGGTCACGGAGATCATGCTGGGCATGCTGATCGCCGCGAGGTCACTCTCGCCGAGGGCTTCGGCACTCGGCAGCCTCGGAGCCACCGCGATGTTCCTCACCACCCTCAGTTTCCTTCTCTCGATGCCGGGAGTCTTGCAGGAAGATCACAGGTTTCCCGCGCTCTCCTTGGAAGGACAGTTCCTGGCAAAAGATAGCGTGCTGCTCGGGGCCTCGATAATGACGGCCGCCGAATCGCTGCGAGCCGCCCGCGAGACGTGAGTGCTCCGCGCCTATGCGTCGATCTCAGGACTGAGCCCGCCGAGTTCGAGAACCTGCAACTCATAGACCTGTTCACCTGAGCGGGATCAGTCCCCACTTCCACCACCGTCGCCGTTCCCTCCCCCGCCATCGCCGCCACCACCGCCATCGAACCAGCCTCCGCCATCGCTGGAGGAGCCGTGATCGTCGTCATCGTCGTAGTCTCCCCCGACGACCCATCCGCCGTGCCTGCCGCGGCGCCGCCCGCTCCCTCTGTTGAGGCGGCGGTAGATGAAATAGCCTACCAAGATCATGACAGCGGCAAAGAGCAAGAAAAGCAAAAGCCTTCCGGCCGAGCCTTCTTGCAAGATAGCAAGGCTGGCGAAGAAGTCGAGGATGATCACGCCGTCAACCATGGATATTAGTTTACCTTAAAGGCCAGACTCTCTGGATACTATACTGGTCCAAGATATATCCGATAGCTTTCGTATTGAGAGGCAGGATCAGGTGGATCGCAAGACCATCGTGGTAATGGAGGGGGATCAGACAGGCCAGGAACTCCTGGAGGAGGCGCTACGGGTTCTCGACCCTGGCGTAACGGGGCTGGATCTGGCGTTCGACCGATACGACCTGTCGCTCGAGAACCGGCAGGCCACCGAGAACGGGGTGGTGAACGAAGCGGCCGCCGCGATGAAAGGGACCGGCTACGGGCTCAAGGCCGCGACCATCACGCCGGAGAACAGCTCCCTCGGGTCGCCGAACGCCATCCTCAGAAAAGGCATAGACGGGACCGTGATCGTACGGACGGGAAGGCGCATCCCAGGCGTCAACCCCGTGACCGGCGTACACTCCCCGGTTTCCGTGGTTCGGATGGCGGTCGACGACGCCTACGGCGCGGAGGAGCATCGTGAGGGCGAGGGACTCGACGAGGTCGCGTACCGGACGGAGAAGATCTCACGGCGGGTATGCCGGGGCGTCGCGGAATTCGCCTTCATCCAGGCGCGCAGGATGAAGGCGAAAGTCTTCGGCGGGCCGAAGTGGACCGTGTCCCCCGTCTACGAAGGGATGCTGAAAGAGGAGATGGACCGGGCCGCAGAGAACAGCCGCGACGTGCGCTACGACCCCCAGCTCATAGACGCCACCTACGCGCTGCTCCTGACCACATACGGCGAGCCGCTCGTCATCCCGACCCTCAACCGCGACGGCGACTGCATCTCCGACCTGGTGATGCAGATGTTCGGCTCCATCGCGGGGGCTGAGTCGCTCCTTATCTCGCTCGACGAAGACGAGAACCCCGAGACCGTGATGGCCGAGGCCCCGCACGGCACGGCCCCTTCGCTCGAAGGCAAGAACGTCGCCAACCCGATGGCCATGATCCTGGCCAGCGCGGCCCTCATTAACTTCATGCACGAGGAGGAGGCGAGCCGCGTCTCACGCGCCATCTACGAGGCGACCTTTGAGACCATCCTGGAGGGCAGCCGAACCGCCGACCTCGGGGGCTCGACCGGAACCGCAGAGTTCACCGACGAGGTGATCCGTCACGTCAAGAACAAGCTCGAGGTGTGGAGCGCGCTGGCGTGAGCGCTTCGAGAGCCATCGGATTGAGTGCCATCTCGGGCCTGCGCTTGCTCTCCGGCCCTGCCTTCGTGAGCCGCGCCGCGAGCCGCGGTCGCCTCCACCTCGACGGAACCCCGCTCGGTTTCCTGAGCTCACCGCGTCTCTCGAAGGCGCTAACGATAATGGCGCTCGGGGAGCTCGTCGGGGATAAATTGCCCACGACGCCGAGCCGCACGGCATTGCCACCCCTTCTTGGCCGCGCGGTCTCCGGAGGTCTCGTGGGCGCGGCGCTGTTTGTATCGGAAGGACGCCAAACCTCGGCTGGCGCCATCCTCGGAGCCGCATCAGCGGTCATCGCGGCCTTTGCCGGAGAGCGGCTGCGCGCTGTCGCCGGAGAGAGTACCAGCGTACCTGACCTGCTCGTGGCCGTAGCGGAGGATGCCCTCGTCCTGGCTGTCGGGGCGTACTCGCTACGCCGCGCCCGGTAAGATACTGTCTGTCGGGCAACCCCGTGTTCGGGAGAGGAGAGAAGCCCATGACGGACGAGAGGCAGCGTCTTCGCACCACCTTCGACGGGGCGGCGCTGCTCTACGACGAGGTGCGACCGGGATACCCCGAGGCGTTGTTCGATGACGTGGTGGCCCTATCCGGGATACCGTCGGGAGGATGGGTGCTCGAGATCGGCTGCGGCACTGGCCAGGCCACGGCACCCCTCGCCTGCCGCGGTTACCGTGTCCTCTGCGTCGAGCTCGGCGAGAACCTGGCCGCCGTCGCCCGACACAACCTGGCAGGGTACCCGCTGGTAGAGGTACGAACCGGGGACTTCGAAAGCTATTCACTACCCGAGGACGCCTTCGACCTGGCCGTCTCGGCGACGGCCTTCCACTGGCTGGACCCAGAGATTGCATACCCGAAGGTCGCCCGGTCGCTTCGACCCGGTGGGACCATCGCCTTGTTCTGGAACGTACACGTCCACACCGACGCGGGCGAGGGTTTCTTTGAGGCCACGCAGGAGATCTACGCACGCGAGGCGCGGGAGATCTGGGATCACAGCTACGAGGGGCCTCCCCGGCCCGACGAGGTTCCCGACAAGACCGGTGAGATCGAGGGCTCCGGCGTCTTCGAGGCGGCGACCCGCCGCGATTACCGGTGGGATCAAGCCTACGACGCCGAGGGCTACATCCACGTCCTGAGCACCTACTCCGGCCACCGAAGCCTGAGCGAAGCTTCCCGTCAACGTCTCTTCCGCAGTATCTCCGACCTGATCGAAAGACAGTACGATGGCCGCATCGTCAAGGGTTACCTGACCACCCTGTTCGTGGCCCGTCGGCTGTGATCCTCCTTGAGGAAACCCTAGACGCCGAATCGGTCCAGCGTGCTCCGCACCGACCCCAGGTAGCCGCCGCCAAAATAGTAGGTGTGAACCAGAAGCGGGTAGAGATTGTACAGGTCGCGGCGTGACTCGAAGAAGCCCTCGCTTATCGGGCGCAGCTCCGCATACCGTTCGAAGAAGGGCCCGTCAAACGAGTTGAACAGGGAGATGAAGGACAGTTCGATCTCGGGGTCGGCGTGGTAGATGGCGGGATCAAGGAACGCGGTTATGCGGTCGCCCTTCGCCAGCACGTTGGCGCTCCACACGTCGCCGTGGATCAGGGCCGGAGGATTTGGCACCCCGATGAGATCGTCCAGCCGCCCCGCCAGCCGCTCCACCCGACGCAGATCCTCCACTGTCAGACGCCCTGCCCCATGAGCGACGTTCGCCAGGTAAAGCAACCGGTGATCCCGGAAGAACCCGGTCCAACTCTCCGTCCACGGGTTCGGCTGTTCCAGGTTGCCGATGAGCGTATCCCGCTCGTGGCCGTAGCGATCCGACGTGATGCCGTGCAGACCGGCGAGAAGTTCGGCGGCGTGATGCTCAGCGCCCTCGGAGAAGCGGCTGTCACCTTCCACGAACTCCATAAGGAGTAGCGTCTCGGAGCCGTGGAAGACCTCCGGGACGGGAAGATCGCTGTTCTCCCGTAAATACTGGAGCATGTATGCCTCCCGCTCCAGGTGCGACTCGCCCTCCCGGTCCACCTTGGCCACGAGCGGAGTGCCGTCAGCCAGCTCCGCCCGGTACACCTCGCCGATGCAGCCGCCTCCGAGAGGGCGGACGGAGAGCAGCCGCTTCCCGAGGTGCGTCTCGATACCCTCGGCGACGATTCTCTCAGCCACGTTCCGTCAGGTGCCGCTCGCGGATGTCCGCGAGGAGACCATCCGAAGCCTCCTCCACCAGATCGAGGACGCGCTCGAATCCGTCGGGGCCGCCGTAGTAAGGGTCGGGGACCTCACGTTCCGGCGAGTCGGCGGCGAAGTCCAGGAAGGGCCGCACCACCGCGCTGCGCCGGCAGAGGGCCGAGACGGCCTCGTAGTTCTCCTCGTCCATGGTGAGGACGTAGTCGAAGTCGTCGCAGTCCGCGGGTGAGATCCGGCGCGCCCGCTGGACGCTGAGATCCAGGCCCCGAAGGCCCGCGCTCCTCTGCGCCCGCTCGTCCGGCGGGGAGCCGACGTGCCAATTCCCGGTTCCGGCAGAGTCCACGAAGACCTCGTCCTCCAGGCCCTCGCGCCGCAGGACATTCTCGAAGACGCCCTGCGCGATCGGGCTTCGGCAGATGTTTCCCATGCAGACGAACAGGATACTTACCATGGGGCCGGATTCTAGAGCATGCGCGGCCGATGATCAGGTGGAGGCTGAAAGGCGGACGCCTTGCGGATAGACTGGTGTTTTCGACGCATCTGTGAAGGAGGACATCGTGGCGGAAGTGAAGAAGGTTGGGATGCTGACGGGCGGCGGGGACGCGCCGGGATTGAACGGTGTGATCCGGGCTGTCGCCATGAAGTGCATCGAGGATTACGGCTACGAGGTCGTCGGGCTCAAGCGCGGCTGGAAGGCACTCCTCGATCCGGAGTCGGACACGGTGATGCCCCTGGGCTTGAAAGACGTCCGCTACATCCTCCAAGAGGGCGGCACCATCCTCGGCTCATCGCGCACTAACCCGTATAAGAACGAAGGAGATCCCGAGAAGGTCGTGAAGCAGATGGAGGAGTTCGGCGTGGACGCCCTCGTCGCTATCGGCGGAGATGACACCCTGGGCGTGGCGAAGCGCCTGCACGAGGACTTCGGAACCCAGATCATCGGTTGCCCGAAGACTATAGACAACGACCTCTCGGCGACGGATACGACCTTCGGATTCGATACGGCCGTCTCCATCGCCACGGACGCCATAGACAAGCTAAGGACAACAGCGAAGAGCCACGAACGGATACTCGTGGTCGAGGTCATGGGGCGGCACGCTGGTTGGATCACCTGGGGCGCAGGCCTCGCCTCCGCCGCCAACGTCACCCTCATCCCCGAAGTGGAGCCTGATCTCGACGAGATAACCGAGATATTCAAGAAGCGCGCTGCGAACGGCGAGAAATGGGGCCTCATCGCGGTGAGCGAGGGCGTGACTTTCAGCGAGGATTTCGTCACCCAGAACGCCGAGAAGGACGAGTTCGGCCACGTGAGGCTCGGCGGCGTCGCCGAAGGGCTGGCCGGGGAGATCAAAGAGCGCACCGGCATCGACACCCGCCACGTCGTCCTCGGACACCTCCAGCGCGGTGGCACCCCGACGGCGAACGACCGCATCCTCTCCACCCGCTACGGCCTGCGCGCCGCCGAGGCCATCAAGAACGGCGAGTGGGGCAAGATGGTCGCCTTGCGTGGTAACGACATCGTCACCGTGGACCTCTCCGAAGCCACCGACGAGACCAAGACCGTCCCCGACAACCTGTACCAGGATCTTCGCACCTTCTTCGGATAACCGAGATGTCCTGATGTTCGAAGGCTTCGAGCGCGAGCGGATAAGGACCAGCGGCGCCGAGATCAACCTGGTGCGTGGCGGCGAAGGTCCGTCTGTGCTCCTGCTCCACGGCTACCCGCAGACCCACGCCATGTGGAACGCTGTCGCGCCCCGGCTGGCCGAACGTTTCACCGTGGTGGCCGCCGACCTGCGGGGCTACGGCGATTCCTCCAAGCCGCCGGGCAGGGAGGATCACGCCGCGTACTCAAAGCGGGCGATGGCGCAGGACATGGTCGAGGTCATGCAGCAACTCGGATCTGAGTCCTTCGCCGTCGTCGGGCACGACCGGGGAGGCCGGGTCGCGCATCGGTTGGTCCTCGATCACCCAGACCGCGTGACGAAAGCTGCCTTGCTCGACATCATCCCGACGCGCGAGGTCTTCGCCAGGACGGACAAGGCGCTGGCAACGAGTTACTACCACTGGTACTTCTTCATCCAGCCCTACGATCTGCCGGAGACCCTGATCGGGGCCGACCCCATCTACTACCTCCGCAAGAAGCTCGGCGGCTGGGGCACGGCCCTCGACACCTTCGCGCCCGATGCGCTCATCGAATACGAACGGTGCTTCCGTGACCCTGAGACGATCCACGCGAGCTGCGAGGACTACCGCGCCGCCGCCTCGATAGACCTTGAACACGACGAAGCCGACTTCGATGAAAACAGGATCGAATGTCCCCTGCTACTTCTTTGGGGCGCGAACGGGATCATGGGCAAACTCTACGACGTGGTGGAAGTCTGGCGCCCCTACGCCAGCGACGTGCGCGGCAAACCCATCGACACCGGGCATTTCCTGGCCGAGGAGAGAGCGGAAGAGACGACCAGCGAATTGCTGGCCTTCCTCGAAGGGTAGCGCAGCAACACTCGACTTACCGCTACCAGGGGCAGCGGCTCCAGGAAAATCCAGGGGCGTCCATAGAGAGCACTGCCAACGCCGCGTCGGTCAAGCGGTTTGAGGGGTGGCCTGCTCTCGTACGAACGTCTCCAGACTTGTAAGCGGAACATCGAAGGTACGGGCGATCTCGCCCATCTCGATGGCCGAATCGTAGGTTTCCATGCCGGCCAGTATCCCGGGCATTGGATCCGGCAGCGGAACAGGTTCCCCCATTGCCGCGAATTGTAAGGAGACGGGGTACCCCAGCACGCGCTCGTAGGTCGCCACCACATCGCGCCACGACAGCGGTTCGGGTCCGCCGAGGGCCAGATACCGGTTTCGCGCCGCCGGGTTGTCCACCGCCGCCACGGCGAACGCGGCGACGTCGCGGTTGGAGATGAAACTGTGGTGGCGACGTCCCTCACCGACCAGGACAACCGGCTGGCCCTGCAGGGCGGGCATGCCCACCACCACCGCCACCCACACTTCCATAAACGGCGTGGGGGCAAGAACCGTGTAATCCATCCCGCTATCTCGCAGGGAGGCTTCGCTCTGGCCCTTCGCCTGCATGAAGGGAACGGGATGGTTCGGGTCGGCGCCGAGCGCGGAGACGAAAACGAAGTGCCCGACGCCCGCATCCCGCGCCGCTTCGATGAGGTTTCGGTTGCCTTCCAGGTCTACGCTCTGGGGGTTGTCCTCACCCCCGCGCCCGACGGAATTGGCCGTGGAGATCACGGTTTCGACCCCTTCAACGGCGGCATCCAACGAGGCGCGATCGCGCAGATCCCCGTAGACCGGTTGGGCGCCCGCCTCGATCAGGGACCCGGCCGATGTGGCGCGGCCTTCCTGGGCCAGTTGTTCGGACGGGGAGTCGTGGCGTACGAGGATGCGCACTTCCCTGCCCTGCTCCAGCAACCGACGCGTGATCATGCCGCCCAAGATCCCCGTAGCACCGACTACCACGATCATCCTTGCCCTCCTATCGGTCGAAGCGCCAGGCACGCTCCCTACGTGGAGCCGCCTTCCTCTGGCTGGTCTCTCCCGGTCATGCGTTGCACGGCTTCGTCAATGTCCTCCCCGCCTTCTTCGACCGGCTCCATGTACAGCCGTCCCCAGACGATGCGATCCTCGTCCACGCCCATGAGGATCACGCCGGCCATGTTCAACCCCGTGGCGGTCCAATGCCACTCGCTCCATACGGTTCCTCCGTCGGACGCGTGGCGGAGAAGATCCGCCTCGAAGTCCGGGAAGCTCTCGAAGATAGCCGACCAGTTCTTGCGGACCTGCTCTTTGCCGCCGAAACCCCGATTGGGGTGGATGGGTTGCTCGCTCCCGTAATCCTGGTCGAAGCACTCCAGGAACGCTTCGAGATCGTGCCGATTGAGCGCCCCGTGCATACGCTCGACCACCGTCGGCATAAGACACCCTCCTTCCCGCTGTCTCGCTCCTACGAAGTGGATGGGATGGGCGTCAGGACATCTTGTGCCGCCCAATCAGCAATCCGTGATAACCACGCCACTTCTTTCCCGCTTTCCCCGGCGGCTTTTGCTTACCGTGATCTATACCCGAAAACCGTGAAGAACGCAAGACCTTCAGACGCTGGTGTGGTTCCCCATACGGCGATAGCGTTCGTAGCGTGCCTGAAGTAGAGATTTCGTATCGACGCCGTTCAAGCCAGACAATACGCGCTCGAGGGCTTCGCCCACGGCACCAACGGCGGCGGCCGGATCGTTGTGCGCGCCGCCAAGTGGTTCGGGGAGAACCTCGTCGATGATGGCATGGTCTTTCAGGTCGCGGGCTGTGAGCTTCATAGCCTCGGCAGCCTCGGCGGCCCGGCTCGAATCTCTGAAGATGATGGAGGCGCAGGCTTCTGGGGCTATGACGGAGAGGTACGAATTCTCGAGCATCCCCACGTAGTCCGCGGCGCACATCGCGAGCGCCCCGCCAGAACCGCCCTCCCCGATCACCACGGAAACGACCGGCACGGGGACACGGGCGAGCGCCATCAAGTCTTCCGAGATGGCCCACGCCTGACCCCGCTCCTCGGCCTCGCGCCCGGCGAACGCCCCAGGCGTATCCACCATCGCCACTATGGGGAGGCCGAAGCGTCCGGCCAGCTCGTACAGGCGCCTCACCTTGCGATATCCCTCGGGGTGGGCCATGCCGAAGTTGCCCTTGACCCGGCTCCTCACGTCCTTGCCCTTGTCGTGGCCGACGAGGACCACGTTGCGGCCCCCGATCCTGGCGAACCCACCCTGCACTGCGGGATCGTCCCCGTAGAGCCGGTCGCCGGAGAGCTCGTAGAAGTCATCGGCGAGGGCATCGCGGTAGACGCGGAAGTTCGGGCGCTCGGGGTGGCGGGCGACCTGTACCCGCTGGTATGGCGTGAGGTTCAGGTAGATGCGCCGCTTGGCTGAGGCGAGGGC
>Ga0183260_10005360_pt1 | contig 10081 bp, 9 predicted proteins | sample AntDrymUQ4972206_2_FD_129768 | JGI IMG/M metagenome (GOLD analysis project Ga0183260, IMG submission 129768) | Polar desert sand microbial communities from Dry Valleys, Antarctica - metaG UQ497 (22.06) (version 2) (version 2) | ecosystem: Environmental > Terrestrial > Soil > Desert | place...
AGATCCCCGTCATGCGGTGCTTCGAGTTGCTGCAGTACGGGGTCAGGCCCGCGCGAGGCGAAGACGTCGCCGGGCAGCAACAGGACGGGCAGGCGGTTGATGGTGGCGAGCGCGGCTCCCGTGACCATGTTGGTCGCGCCGGGGCCGATGGATGATGTGCAGGCGAAGGTCTGCAGACGATTCTTCTGCCTGGCGTAGGCGGTCGCCGTGTGGACCATCGCCTGCTCGTTGCGCGATTGGTAGTAGGTCAGGTCGTCTTCGTACTCAAGCAGCGCCTGGCCTACGCCTGCGACGTTGCCGTGCCCAAAGATGCCGAAGCAGCCAGCGAAGAAGCGTTGCTCCTCGCCGTCGCGCTCGACGTACTGGTTCGCCAGGAAGCGGACCAGCGCCTGGGCCATCGTTAACCGAACCGTCATCGGGCCTCCTCCTCTTGGTCTCCGGCTACAACTTCTCTCTCAGGTAATCGAGGCTCTTGCGCACCTCGACAACAGGACCCTCGCCCTCGTCCGGCTTGGTCTCGACCACGGAGTCCTGCTCCAGCACGTACCAGCCGGTATAGTCCGAGCTCTCGAGCCGGTCCACTACCCCGCCGACGTCCACGTCGCCGTCACCGAGAGGTCGGAACGCATTCTTCTGCGCGGCCTCCTTGAAGCTGAATTCTCTGGCGGCGAGCCTTCCGGCCACCTCGAGATCTACGTCCTTGAGGTGGACGTGATTGACCCTGGATCCCGCGAGATCGGCGATCTCGACGGGGTCGCTGCCCCCTATGACAAGATGCCCGGTGTCCAGGCAGAGCCCCATCTCCGAGCCTTCCAGGAAGCGTTTGAGTTGGTCGTCGCGCTCGATCACGGTTCCGTAATGGTGGTGCAGCGAGACCGCGATGCCGCGCCGGTCGCAGATCTCCTCCACCGATTTCAAAGATTCGAAGAGCGTCCTCCACGAGCCCTCGTCGATTTCGACGACCTCCTCGTAGCTCTCAGATCCCGCCATAGCGGCCAGGACCACCACGTCGGCACCGGCCGCAGCGAAGAACTCTGCCCGCTCCTCGACGTGGGCCAACTCCTCCTCGCGCTGGTCCGGATCGTACAGCACGGCTGGCACGAACCCTCCGACGAGTTTCAGGCCATACCGGGCCAGGATGTCTGAGACCTTGGAAGGTTCAGACGGTAGAAAGTCCTCGGGGCCGGCCTCTACGGCCCCGAGGCCGAGCGACGCCGCCTCCTTTAGTACCCGTTCGGCAGGCATCTGGTAGCCCCAGTCCGGGATTTCGATGATCCCCCACGAGACCGGGGCCCCCGCGATGCGCCGGCTCACCGGACCACCGATCCTTCCTTCTCGTAGAGTACCGGCTTCTCCGGCACCGGCACACTCTCCGGCTTTCCGGACTTAATGGAAGCGATGCACGCCTCGGCAGCCACGAGCGACGCATATCCGTCCCAGGCGTCCGGTCCAGTCGGATAGCCGTTGTTTATAGACTCCACCCACTGCTGAAGCTCGATATTGTAAGCTGCCTCGAACCTCTCCAGCCAGTCGGCCTCGACGTTCTGGGAAGACACCCGGTCCAGGCGCACGACCGCGCCGGATGGAGGCGCGGTGTAGGCCGTGCCGCTCACGCCAACGACCTCGACGCCTACCTCGTAGCCGTAGCCTGCATCCACGTTGACCTCTATCGTCGCCAGGCGTCCGCCGGTCAGGGAGAGCTGTATGAGCTGCAGGTCGAACTCGCCCTCCCGCGATCCGGTCGTGTTCAGGCCGCAGACGTAGACTTCTTTGATCTCCGCGTCTAACATCCACCGGGCCGAGTCGAGGTCGTGGATCGCGGAGTTGATGACGACCCACCCGGAGTCCGCACCGGTGGGAATCTCCGCGTTCCTGTGCCATCCCTTGAACAGAACCGGCCGTCCGATAGCTCCTGAAGCGGCCACGTCCTTGACGTCCACGTGCTGCGGGTCGTAGCGACGCATGAAGCCGACCTGCACAAGCTTCCGGCCGAGCTCCACCTCCGCCTCTACAACGCCCATCGCCTCCTCCGGGCTCGTCGCGAGCGGTTTCTCGCACAGGTTGGGCTTTCCGAGCCGGAGGCATTCGAGCACCAATTCGGCGTGCGTGGGGTCTGGGGAGGCGATCACGACGGCCTCGACTCCATCGTCCCGAATCATCTCCACCGCGTCCCCGAAGACGGCGGCGCCCCCGCACTCCTCCGCAACCTTCCCAGCCTGCTCGGCGTCTACGTCAGAGACGGCCGCCACCCGCGCCCCCGCTACCTTCCGGTGCAGGCAATGCGCGTGCATCCCGCCCATGCCACCGGTCCCGACAACGCCGACCAGTATTCTCCCGTCGCCCCCGCGCTTCTCAGCGTTCTCCACTTAGTCCCCCTTCTGTTCAGTGTGCTTGCCTGACGGGACGGTCATCCCGCCTCACCCTGCCGTGCGTGCTGCTCGCTCCTGTTTTGCCAGAGCGCGTTCATGCGCCCGTACCTCTCAGCGACCGAGGAGACCAGTTCCTCGTCGTCTATCTCGCCGGCCAGCCAGCGGCGGCCCGGCTCGCCATAGATGGACCGGCCGATGGCAAACCCTCGACACAACGGCTCGGAGGCAGCGGCGGCGAAGCTCTCGGCGAGCTTCTCCTCTTCCATCGCCTGCCCGAGTACGAGCAGCCCCGCGCAGTACGGGTCGTGCTTCCTGACAACGTCCCCGATCCTGGCCCAGACCGCAGGGGCCGGATTCGGCGGTATCTTCCACCACTCCGGACGCACCCCGATCTCGTAGAACTGCTCCAGCAACTCCGCCACGCTGTCACCGTCGTAACTGGTCCCCGGCGTCGCCTGGACCTCCAGCAGCAGTTGCCGGTCGTTCGCAAGGCAGGCGTCGTAGAGTTGGATGACCCTCTGCTCCTGGATCTTCCTCGTCTCCGCGTCGTCTTCCGGGTGCATGTACAGGTTGCACTTGACGACGTGCTCCTCGGGCCAGGCGCGCAGGGTGGCGGCGATGTTCGGCCCGCCGACGAACTCGACTGGTCGGCTCTTCGCCACCTCGACGGCCCGGGAGATCCAAGCCCCACTCCCCGTCAATTCTTCCAACGCCTTGTCCCCGTAGACGTCGTCGAGCAACACGCCGGCCGCCTCGTCTTTTTCGACCACGCGCCGGAACGCACGCCCCAGAAGCACCTTGAGCTCCCGCAGGCACCCGCGATCAACCCCGAGCTCGTCGGCCGCTTCTTCGAGCTGCCAGCGGTGGTCCACGGCCAGCACCCGCAACTCCTCCGGGTCGTTGCGGGTCGTCGCCCGGTGGAGGTGATCCAGCCATCCGTCTTCGCGCAGACGCCGCGGCTTCTCCTCAAGCTCCAGGAAATACTCCAGCTCCTCGCTTGTCGGCATGGCCGGGGAGCATCCGTGCCGGGAGACGACGATGGCACCGCAGGCGTTGCCGAGGCGCAGGCACTCCTCCAGCGGCTCCTCGCGCAGCCAGCCGCTCAGGAAACCGCTCATGAAGGCATCTCCCGCGCCCACGGAGTTGAACACCTCCACTGGGAAGCCCGGAACCTTGACACCGTCTTCGAGGTCTTCCGGTATGTCTCCGGGGAAGACTATCGCCCCCATCGCGCCAACCTTGAGCACGATGGTCGCTTCGGAGAGGCCACGGATGCTCAGGAGCGCCTCGTGGGTGTCCGTCGAGCCGCCGGCGATCCTGATTTCTTCTTCGGTGCCGACGACGAGATCGCAGTCCGGCAGCACGGAGCGGTAGACCTCAGTAACCTCCTCGCTGGCGACGAACATCTCCCCGCCCTGCTCGTGGGAGGCCACGCCCCAGAAGACGGGGCGGTAGTCCAGGTCGAAAACTACCTTCGTTTCGCTCTGCCGCGCCGCGTCTATCGCCTTTGCGGAAGCGGCCCTGGCCCCTGGCCGCGAGAAGGGCGTACCCGTTACGAGCAGCGCTTTGGAGGAGGCTATGAACTCGGGTGCCACGTCTTCTTCCTCAATGGCGAGGTCGGCGGCGTCACCGTAGGCGAAGATCCTGGGGAAATCCTCTATCGCCCGAACGGCGAGCAGGACGTAGGGCGTGAGCTTCTCCGGGTCCGACCGGACCTGGCTAACGTCAACCCCGTTCGCGGCCAGGGTCTTCCGCACGAAGCGTCCCATGTGCTCGTCTCCGATGCGAGTGAGCATGGCGCTCTTTACCCCGAGCCGGGCCGTGCCGACCGCGATGTTCGTCGCGCTCCCGCCCACGTACTTGCGGAAGGATTGGACATCTTCCAATTTTGACCCGTCTTGCTCGGCGTAGAGGTCCACGCTGGTGCGTCCGATGCAGACGAGGTCTGGCCCGTTCACGCTTCGCCCTTGATCCGGCGCTCGCCCGTCGTCGCCTGCAGGTCAGACGCTTCAGCGAACTCCCCGACGTCCTCCCAGCGGCCCGTGTCGCACGAACGGTCTATCGCGTTCACGACCCGCATAGTCGAGACGATGTCGTGGATGCTCGCCGCTCGCTGGCGGCCGTCTGCTATGGAGGAGAGGAACCGCTCGGCCTCGACGACCTTCAAGTCGTCGTAGCCCATCGAGATGCCCGCGCCGGGTTGGAAGTTGGCGAAGTCCCCCATGCCGGGCGCGGCGTGGACCGTCCTGTAGCCTCGGTCGCTCGTCCCGTCCGGCCTGTACAGTTCCAGCTCGTTGAGGCGCTGGAAGTCCCAGGATAGGGTGCCGCGCGTGCCGTTGACCTCGAAGCTCATCCTGACGTGCGGCCCGATGCAGGTCCGGCTGTTCTCTATCGTCCCGCGGGCGCCGTTCTCGAACCGAACGAGGCCGCCCACGTAGTCCTCGTTCTCCACCGTCCCCATCTCTCCGTCTTGGACCACGAAGTGGCCCGTTCCCATTCCCTCCGGCGCCTCCGGCCTCTCCCGGATAAAGGTCTCCATCTGGGCCGAGACACTCTCGATGGGACCGAGGAGGTTCTGGGCCATGTCCACCGTGTGGGGCATGATGTCCCCGAGCACCCCGAGGCCCGCGCCCTCTTGCTTATATCGCCAGGTCAGGGCACCGTTCGGGTCGCTGGCATAGTCGGCGAGGAAGTAGCCCCTGTAGTGCGTGATCTCCCCTAGCTCCCCAGCCGCGATGAGCTCCTTCGCGTACTCCACCGCCGGGGCGTGGCGGTACATCAAGCCGATCATACTCCTGACCCCGGCCTCTTCGACCGCGCGTCCGATCTCGAACGTCTCGGACGGATACCTTCCGCACGGCTTTTCCAGCCAGATGTGCTTGCCAGCCCGTGCCGCCGCGACGGCGACTTCCTTATGCAAGTAGTTCGGCGCGGCGATGCTTACCGCCTCGACCTCTGGGTGTTTGATGACCTCCCGCCAGTCGGTGGTCCAACTCTCGTACCCGAGGCGTTCGACGCTGTCCCGCGCCCGGTCTTCGACCACATCGGCCGCTATGACGAGCCTCGGTTCGAGCTCGCATTCGGGGTAATGGTCGAACAGACGACGATAAGCCCGCGTGTGCAGTTGGCTCATCCACCCCAAGCTGACCGTTCCTATGCCGATCTCTCTCGCCACGCTTCCCCTTTCCCCAGCCGTCCTGTCTTTGCCAGACGGTCATTTGCACTTGGTCTTGCTGCGCCGGGTCCCCACCCGACGTGGAACTCTTGCTTACAGATCCACCCGCATCATCTCGAACCAGTGGGACTCGGCCGGGTAGCTGTGCGAGCCGTACTCTATGGGCCGCCCGTCGGTGTCGTACGCTATGCGGGTCATGGTCAACACCGGGTCGCCCGGCTCCACCTCCAGGAGCTCGGCCTCCTCGGCACCAGCCTTGCGAGCCCCCACCCGTTGCGTCGCGATGTTGGGCGCGATCCCGGCTCCCCGGAAGATCTCGTACAGCCCGATCCGCTCCAGGTCCTTCTCCTCGATCTCCAACAACCCATCCGGCACGACGTTGTGCATGAGCGCGATGGGGTCCGACCCCGCCACCCGCAGCCTGTCGAACCGCAGCACGGTGGCGTTGGGTTCGAGCCCCAGGTGCTCGGCCACGTCCGGCGGACACGGGACCCTCTCCAGCGAGAGAAGCCGGGTCCGCGGCTCCCTCCCCGCCTCCTTGAGGTCGTCATACAGGCTGGTCAAGGCAACCGACCGCCTCACCGGCATGGGCGCGACCATGGTCCCGATGCCCCGCCTCCGGACGAGCAAACCCTTGTCCACGAGTTGTTTCATCGCCGCCCGCATCGTAGGGCGGCTGATCCCCAACCGCGTCGCCAACTCCACCTCGCCCCCGAGCTTGCTCCCCCTCGGCAACCGGCCATCCTCGATGGCAGCCTCCAGAGCCTGCGCCGCCTGATGGTACAGTGGCACCGGGCTGCCGTGGACCAGCCTTACCCCCGCAAGTGCATCAATCATCTGATCCCTTCCCCGCCTTTACATCCTCAATGTAAAGACATTATTACCTTAATCTATTCCTACTTTATTCTTGTGTCAAGAGAGCCGCGAGGTTGCCGATATCCGGGAGGGAGACCGGTTTCTTTTGGGCCGGGAGTCGGGACGCAAACGTGGGACGACGCCTTTTTGAACCGCTCCAGAGCGGAGTGAGTCAAGAACACTTTCAGATAGTCAGTGTAGCCGAGCGTAGCATCTTCACTGTAGCCGTCGAGTGTCATGGCCTGAAAGCTTGTGCAAGACGCACTCTTGCGTTGAGACGATTGATGTCATCGCCCACCACCTTGTCGCCGGACTCTCCCCTACTTCTTCCTCGATTTCCAAACGAGCTTCCAGTCGGTGCGGAGTCGGCCTTTGTTGTGCTCGGCTTTCAGGGCCTGGTTGAGGGCTCGGCGAACCTTTTTTGTCAGGCTGGGGTGGCCAAGCTCGCGGGCAGCGTTAGCGAGCAGAGCCTCGCACTCGATTTTCTGGCCGTCGGGGACGCGGGCGTTGAGGGCGAGAGCGGCTTCGTAGAGGTTTGGGATCTCGGGCGCGTTGGGTTGAGCAATAGCATCCTGGGGCTCGTCTGGGGTCTGGTGCTGCGGTGCGCCGGTTGTGGAGCGAAGCTTGTCTGCCGGAGCGGTTTCGGGAGCGGCGTCAGGCTGTTCTTCGGGCTCAGGGGCATGGTGGTCTGGGAGTTTGGGCTCGTAGCTGGATCTTTCTTCGGCGGCGTGGTCGTAAGATGGAAGCTCTTCTCGGGCGGGGCGCTCGTCCCGGCGTTCGGGGCGATGGCTTGGCCGGGGGCGCAGGGGCGTGACGGTGGCCGGGCCGGGTTCGCTCGCGCCGGGGGCTTGCTGCGCTGGCGGCGGGTCGAGGAGGGTCTGGTAGGGCTGGCCGGTTTGGGCGGCGCGGGACATTTGGTCGTAGATCTCCAGGATGACGCGCTTTGTGCGGTACTCGTCGTGGGCGGCCTCGTCCTTGCGCTTGACGATGGGGAAGGTCCCCATGATGTAGTCCGCGTCGTCGCGCCCGATGCCGTAGAGGTGGAAGAAGGCGGCGTCCAGCTCGCAGCGGAGCAGGAAGCGGCGCTCCGGGTCCCAGCGGAACGGCGGGCCGTCGTAGCTGCGGGCGAAGGGCTCCAGGTCCCACGCGGTGTAGGTGAGCTCGAGGACGCGCGGGGCGATCCAATTGATTACAGTACTCGCCAACCATGAGGCACTCGTGTGAAATATCTTTGGCTCCGGAAATGGCAGTTGCTTGAGGACATAGTAATTTAGATTTCCACCACTCGCCTTCTGCCGAAGTACATAGTCAACTACAAAGCTGTTCATTGCAGCCAACATCACCCACAAGTCTTGCTCTTCAGCTTCGTCATCAGGCATGAGTAGTGGCATAGAATTTCCAACACCCATGCACGGGATGATAGTAGCTACTAGGCTGCGAGCATCCGCGATCGTACTTATTGCGTTGCGAAATCCGGGATTATATACTTGACGCACGGCAAGCTGCCCACTAGAATTCAAGAATGCTGTATCCGTATAGCGATAAATTGGCTCGACGCACCTGGGGTATCTTGTGGGGACCTATCGAACGCTTCGTTACTATTGGGGGCGGCGTAGTGAGTTTTCTTGTCGTCTTTAACCATCCCTTACTGGAATCCCTGGTAAGACAGTGGCAAGGGGTTTCTTGGTGGTGGGGCTTGGTCTTGATGGGGACCTTATTGTTACAAGCGTTTTTCAGGGCTAGCTACAAAGAGTACCAAGAAGGTGAAAAAGAACGCGACGGATTGAAAAAAACGTTGTGGGCGAACACAAAAGAGCAAGAAGGGTTGGCACAAAAACTTCTTGCGGTAGAGCAAGAGCGCGATGACCTGCGAATCGAAAACGAGGAACTCATCGCCGAACTCGCCAATGAGCCGGAAATTGTAGAACAGGTGTTTACGGGACCACAGCCTGGGATCACGACCGGCCTGAAACCTCATCCCCAAGAGTTGCCGTCAGACGCAGCTTCAAGAAAACACATAAGCAGGATGTCGTTCCGTATTCTTGAACTGCTGCCCCGTGGCGAAAATCGTTATCAGGGGCAAGACCTTTGAGGACTGCACCATACACGGCCCTTCATTGCTCGTGCTGCTGGGAGCTGGCATTTTGGAAAGATGTGACTATGGTGGAGATGAAAATTCGATGTTTTGGGAGATTGCGGAAGTGCCAGTAATGGCTGAAGGGGTAATAGCTGTAGTGGATTGTGTGTTCCGCCGATGCACGTTCGTCGGCATTGGGTTCGCGGGTACGCAGGAAGATATTGCTAGATGGAAACAGGAAATAGCAAAACACCCGCCACCTCCTAATCAGATATAAGTCTTGCGTAAGGCAAGGTTTCCGCGACCAACAGCTTGCACAGCGCGTCCCGGAACAAGTAGGGATTCTCCCGATTGTTGTAGCGGAACTCCAACTCGTCCAGGTAGGCGTCAAGATGCTTTGCGCTCACCTGATGGTAGCTACCGATGATCGAACGCTTGAGAAGGGACCACACGTTCTCTATGGAGTTGGTGTGGACCTCACCCCTGGCGTATTCGCCGCTGCGATGCTTGACCGCCTTGTGTTCGGTGTCGCCGTCCGCAATCCCACGGTAAGCGGGCCATTCGTCGGTATAGATAGCCTCTGTACCATCGGCGGTGTTCTCCCGGATGAAGCCGTGCAACGTCTCCCGATCCGCGCCCCGAACCACCTTGAGGCAGATGTTCCCGCCACGCTGCATCGCGCCCACAACGACCGTTTTGTTGCCCTTGTAGCCCCGGCCGTTGCCGTGCATCTCGCCACCGACGAACGTTTCGTCCACCTCCGCGATGCCCTTGAGGAGTTGGGCGTCAACCTCATTGAGTGCGGCGCGGATGCGATGGCACAGATACCATGCGGTCTTGTAGGAGACGCCAAGAGTGCGCTTGAGTTGGTTGGCACTAATGCCCTTCTTAGACTCTATAATGAGGTAGACGGCAAGAAACCACTTCCACAAGGGAAGGTGAGAGTCGTGGAAGATAGTCCCGGCGGTAACGGAGAACTGGTAGCGGCATGAGCGGCACTGATACTGGCGACGATCTTCCATCCGGGCGATACCGGCAGAGCCGCAACGCGGACACTCGACACCAGCGGGCCAGCGCAACTCCTCAAGACGGGCGCGGCAACTATCCTCACTGTGGTAACGCTCTACCAGCGAGACGAGATTTATGTCCTGTTCCTTCAACATGGGGAGTCTCCTAATGCCCAGACGCAAGAAGCGCGCCACCGATATGACCACCGACGAACTGATGAAGGACTTGTTCCCCAAGAAGGTGCGCGAAGAAGCCAAGAGTATTGCTGAAAAGTCCCGCAAATCCGAGAAAAAATCGCCTCATAAGTGAAGTTTACATGAGGCGATGTGCTGTGTCAAGTATATAATCTCGCATTTTTCTTATCCTTTTGACCGCGAAAAGAGCGCACGCAACCGGTCATCGCGCAACCAAAGCCCTGTCCACGCCAGCACCCCAAGTAGGACCGGGAACAGAAACCAGACCGACTCGTGAAGTCTGGGCTCTGTCGCGTTCCTGGTGAATAAGCCTTACCGTTAGGCTCCGTCGAGCCGGGCAAGGAGTGGTGCCACCATGAGGACCGCAATCGCGACCCACGAACTGCTGCCGAAGGGTTTGGAC
>Ga0183260_10005361_pt1 | contig 10081 bp, 12 predicted proteins | sample AntDrymUQ4972206_2_FD_129768 | JGI IMG/M metagenome (GOLD analysis project Ga0183260, IMG submission 129768) | Polar desert sand microbial communities from Dry Valleys, Antarctica - metaG UQ497 (22.06) (version 2) (version 2) | ecosystem: Environmental > Terrestrial > Soil > Desert | place...
CGACGACCTGTTCACCGCCGAGCCGGACGAGCTGTGGCGCTCCGTGCTGGCCCGCCAGCCGGGCCGCCTGGCCTGGCTGGCCAATGCCCCCGACGACCTCACCGCAAACTGAGTTGGGACTCGAGCGGATACGTCGCCGTTCGCGCGAGTGCCCGTTTGTGTTTCGGCTGCTCCGCAGCCGAAACAAGGCGACCGTCATGATTGGTCGCCTCGCCTGTCGGCTCGGCTCCTTACGGGGAGCGTTACGGGGAGTGGTGTTTCACCCGCGCAGCTCGGCGCCGAGCTTGGCTGCTGCCGCGGCGACCTTGTCGCGCACGGCTGCGACATCGGCGTCGGTGAGGTTGCGGTCGGGCGCCTGGAGGCGCAGCCGGAAGGCGAGGCTGCGCCGGTCCGCCCCGACGCTCTCGCCGCGGTAGACGTCGAACAGCTCGAGGCTGACGAGGAGGTTGCCGGCGCCCTGGCGGATGGCCTTGTCCAGCCGTTCGGCCGGCACGTCGTCGCCGAGGGCGAAGGCCAGATCGAGGTCGCTCGACGGGAAGCGACTCATCGGCTTCCAGCGCGGCGCCTTCGGTTCGCGTTCGAGGACCCGCAGGTCGAGCTCGACGACGGCGACGCGCTCGTCGAGGTCGAAGGCGGCGAGGACCCCGGGGGCGACCTCGCCGACGGCGCCGATGACGTCCCGGCCGGCGACGAGCGTTGCCGCCCGTGTCGGGTGCAGCCCGGCCGGGATCTGGCCCTGATCAAGGCGGGCGCCGATGCCCATGGCCGCTGCCAGTTCGCGCCAGACGGCAGCGGCGGCCGGCGCCTCCCGCCCGGCGAGCACGACGCCGAGCGCTTCGTATTCGTCCGGCAGCTCGCCGGGCCCGGGCGGGTAGACGTGCCCGATCTCGTAGAGGCCGACGCCAGGGCGGCGATGCGATTCGTTGAAGGCGATCGCGCGCAGCAGGCCGGGGCGCAGCGACGTTCGCAGCACGCTCTCGTCGGCGACGAGGGGGTTCGTGATGCGCAGGGCGTCGGCCCCCAGGCCAGCTTTGGCCAGCGAGTCGGCGGTGAGGAACGGGTTGGGCATCGCCTCCGACAGCCCCAGCCCGAGCAAGACGGCCCGCAGCGCGCGGCGGCGTTGCTGCAACGGCGACAGGCGGCCGTGCACGGTCGAGGCCGGCATCCGTCGGCCCAGGCGCTCGTAGCCGTAGTGGCGGGCGACCTCTTCGATGACGTCGATCTCGTCGGCACTGTCGGGCCGCCAGGACGGGATCGTCACCTCGACGGTCCCGTCGTGGCGGCTCGCGCTGAAGCCGATCGGGTCGAGCAGCGCGACGATCTCGTCGGCCGCGATCGGCGGCCCGAGGACGCGTGCGACCTCGCTGACGCGGACGGTGACGGTGCGCCCGGCCGGCGGGAGGACCGCGCTGCGGGCGTCGATGGCGCCGTCGCCGACGACGACGTCGGGGCTCGTCTCGGCCAGTAACTCGACGAAGCGGGCGATGGCCGTGTCGATGACATACGGATCGACGCCGCGCTCGAAGCGGGCCGACGCCTCCGAGCGCAGCCCGGTGCGCGCCGCCGTGCGGGCGATGCCGATCGGCTCGAACCAGGCCATCTCCAGGGCCACCGTCGTCGTCGTGTCGCTGATCTCCGTGTCGGCGCCGCCCATGATCCCGGCCAGACCGATCGGACGGTCGGCGGCGTCGGCGATCAGGAGGTCGGTCGGGGCGAGCGAGCGGGATACGCCGTCGAGGGTGGTCAACGTCTCGCCATCGGTGGCGAGGCGAACCCGGAACCCGCCGCCGTCCAGCGTCGACAGGTCGTAGGCGTGGTTGGGCTGACCGAGTTCCAGCATCACGTAGTTGCTGACGTCGACGACGTTGTTGATCGGGCGCATCCCGGCCGCCGCCAGCCGGGCAGCCAGCCACGTCGAGCTGGCACCGACCTCGACGCCCGTCACGACGGTCGCCGTGAACCGTCCGCAAGCGTCACCGGCGACGATGTCGACCGTCGTCAGGGGGGCGTGACCGGTGACGGCCGGCGCCGGCGGGGACGGTGGCGTGAAGGCCACGCCGAGCCCGGCGGCCAGATCGCGGGCGATGCCGACATAGCACCAGCAGTCGGGCCGGTTGCGGGTGATGTCGACGTCGAGGACGACCTCGTCGCGCAACCCGAGGGCGTCGCCGTAGGGCTGACCGATGGGCGCGTCGGACGGCAGGACGAGGATCCCCGTGTGGTCGTCGCCGAGTCCGAGTTCGCGGGCCGAGCACAGCATCCCGTCGGAGTCGATGCCGAGGATGCCGCGCCGCGCGATCGTGCGGCCGTCGGGCATCGGCGTGCCGGGCAGGGCGAGCGGCACGACGTCGCCCGGCGCGAAGTTGAACGCCCCACACCAGACGTGACGGTCGGGGCCGTTGCCGGTGGTGACCCAGACCCGCTGCACCTTCGCCGCGTCGGGGTGGCGCTCGGTCCGCACGACCCGGGCCGTCACGACGCCGGCCACGGAGCGTGATCGGACCACGTCCTCGACCGGCAACCCCAAGCCCGCCAACGCGTCCACGACCTCCTCCACCGAGTGCGCCGAGAGATCGACGTACTCAGAGATCCACGAATACAGAACTTTCATGTGCTGAGACCGCTCAGAATTGCTCGGAGAAGCGGATGTCGCCGGTGAACATCTCGCGGATGTCGTCGACGGCGTGGCGTTCCTTGGCCATGCGATCGATACCGAAGCCGAAGGCGAAGCCGCTCCAGACCTCGGGATCGATGCCGCCGGCCCGCAACACGTTCGGGTGGACCATGCCGCAGCCGCCGAGCTCCAACCACTCCCCCGTCGGCGTCTGGATGTCGAACTCGGCCGACGGCTCGGTGAACGGGAAGTAGCTCGGTCGCAGTCGCGATGTGAAGCCGGGCCCGAAGAAGGCCAGGGTGAACGCTTCGATCGTGCCGGCCAGGTCGGCCATCGAGATGTCGCGGTCGACGACGAGGCCCTCGATCTGGTGGAACACCGGCATGTGGGTGGCGTCGGGGGTGTCGCGCCGGAAGACGCGGCCGGGAGCGACGATGTAGATCGGCGGTGGCGCGGCAAGCATGGCCCGGATCTGCACCGGCGAGGTGTGCGTGCGCAGCACGGTGCGCCCGGGCTCGCCGTGCTCCACGAACAGCGTGTCCCAGTCGCTGCGCGCCGGGTGGCTGGCCGGCATGTTGAGCGCTTCGAAGTTGTGCCAGTCGGTCTCGACTTCGGGACCTTCGGCGATCTGGAAACCGAGCCCGACGAACACGTCCTCGAGTCGCTCCCAGGCCTGGGTGACGATGTGGGCGTGACCGCGACGGGGGGCGGTGGCGTACTCGGTGAGGTCGAGGCGCTCGGCCGCGACCTGCGCCGCCGTCTCGGCCGCGGCGAGCTCTGCTCGCCGAGCGGCGAGGGCGGCGGTCGTCGCGCTCGTCGCCTGGTGGACGGCGCGCCCGGCTTCCTTGCGGGCGTCGGCGTCGGCGACGCTGCCGAGCCGGGTCTTGAGCGTCGTCAGCGAGCCCTTCTTGCCGAGCAGTTCGCGCTCCAGCGTCGTCACGTCCTCGACCGTGGCGGCGTCGGCGATGCGGGCCAGCGCGGCGTCGCGCGCGGCGGCGATGTCCTGGATCACGGTGGTCCTTTCGATGCGGGTGGCAGGAGGACGTCCCCGGATGAGCTCAGGCGCGTCGGCAGATCGGCAACGTGCGCCCCGGACTCACCCGGGGCACCGAAATCGACGCATCACCAGCACGGAGCGACACTGTAGCCACCGCTCCGCCGCCGCAACCGCCCGGCTTTCACCCGCGGCGTTGGCGGGCGGCTTCGAAGCACAGGACCGTGACGGCCATGGCGACGTTGAGGCTCTCGGCCCGGCCGGCGTGGTCGATGCGGACCCACTCGTCGACGGGGGCGTCGTCGGGCAGACCGTGGGCTTCGTTGCCGGCGACGAGGGCGATCCGGCCGGACCAGTCGGCGCGGTCGTGGGCGCGGCCGTGGTGCGAGGACGTGCCGATGAGCCGGATACCGGCGGCGCGAACATCGACGAGCTCGGCGGCGAGGACGGGGACGTGGAAGAGCGCCCCGGCCGACGACCGCACGACCTTGGGGTTGTAGGGGTCGACGGTGACAGGCGTGGCGACGACAATGTCGACGCCGGCCGCCTCGGCCGAACGCAGGATCGTGCCGAGGTTGCCCGGGTCCTGCACGCTGGCGACGACGACGACGAAGCCGGCCGTCGCCAGCAGGTCGGTCGCGGGCGTCGGGATGGCGACCTCGGCGAAGAGGCCGGCCGGGGTCTCGGTGTCGCTGACGCGCTCGGCCACGCCCGGTTGCAACAGGTGGGCGGGCGGGCCGTCGACCGGCTTGACGCCGGGGGCGTGGTACTGGGCCAGCACCCGCCAGCCGGCGGCCAGAGCCTCGGCGATCAGGACGGGGCCCTCGACGACGAACGTGGCCGTCCCGGCACGCGCACTGCGGCGCCCCTGGAGGCGCCGCAGTCGTTGGACGTTCGGGTTCGTGAAGGCCAGGCCGCCGGTCTCGGTGGCCCGGCCGTCGGACACGGTGGCCTCAGGCGGCCGTGGTGTCGAGCGCCGACTTGGCCGCCTCGACGAGGGCACCGAAGGCGGCCGGCTCGCTGACCGCGAGGTCGGCCAGGATCTTGCGGTCGACCTCGATGCCGGCGGCGTTGAGGCCGGCGATGAACCGGCTGTAGGACAGGTCGTGCTGGCGGGTGGCGGCGTTGATCCGCTGGATCCACAGGCGCCGGAACTCGCCCTTGCGGGCCCGGCGGTCGCGGAACGCGTACTGGCCGCTGCGCATCACCTGCTCGTTGGCGGCCCGGAAGGACCGGCTCTTGTTGCCGTAGTAGCCCTTGGCTTGCTCCAGCACCTTCTTGTGGCGCCGTTTGGCGGTCACGCCACGCTTGACGCGTGCCATCGTCGATCGGTCTCCTCTTCTCGGAACTCGTGGTGGTCAGCGCTCGCCGAGGAGGCGCTTGATCTTCTTCGCGTCCGTCGAGTGCACGTCGACGTCGGCGGCGAGACGGCGGGTGCGCGTCGACGACTTCTTCTCGAACAGGTGCTGGCGCATGGCCTGCTCCCGGCGGAGGCGACCGGTGCCGGTCTTCTTGAACCGCTTGGCCGCGGTCTTGGAGGTCTTCATCTTCGGCATGTCGGGCTCTCCTTCGGGAGGCGGGTGCTCAGGCGGTGGGCTGGTCGACCGCTTCGGCGGCCGGGGTGGCTACCTGATCGGTTTCCGGTGCGACGAGCGGATCGGTCTCTGGTGCGGCGGGCGGGGTGTCGGAGGCGGCTGGCGCGTCGGTCGCGGCCTTGGCCGCATCCTCCAGCGCTTTCTTGTCCGGCGCCAGGACCATCGACATGTTCCGGCCTTCCAGGCGGGCCTGCGTCTCGACCTTGACGACGGTGCCGACTTGGGCGAGGACCTGATCGAGGATCTTGTTGCCCAGTTCCGGGTGGGCCATCTCGCGCCCTCGGAACTGCAACGTCACCTTGACCTTGTGCCCTTCGTGGATGAACTGGTCGACCTTGCGGACCTTGACGTTGAAGTCGCCCTTGCCGATCTTGGGTCGGAACTTGACCTCCTTGATCGACACGTTCGTCGACTTGCGCCGGGACTCCTTGGCCTTCTGGGCCTCCTCGTACCGGAACTTGCCGTAGTCCATGATGCGGCAGACCGGCGGATTGGCCATCGGGGCCACCTCGACGAGGTCGAGATCGAGGCTCCGGGCCAACCGCAGGGCTTCGGGGACCGGCTTGATGCCGAGCTGGTCACCATCAGGACCGATCAGGCGGACCTCGCGGGCCCGGATCCGGTCGTTGATGCGGTGCTGCTCTCCTCGTTGCTGGTCACGCTGGGGGCCGGCTATGACTGCTCACTCCTGCGCAATGGGTGTTCGCTCCCTGATCGGTGGTTGGGTCGGTTGCTCGACGCAGAAGTCCGCGGAGCAGACCCGACCCACCGCCTCGACCAGGCCGAACCGGAGGAATCAAGTGCTTCGTGACCTGGACGCACGGGTGCTCCGGCCGGAGCCGGTGGGCGGTGGTGGCCAGGTGGGGGTCGCCCCCACTTCGCTTCGAGATGCGCCGCTAGGGTACCGCCAGTGACGGACCAAACCTCGCCGGAAGCGTCCGATCAGGTCGCTGACCAGGACGAGCCGGGCGAGCGGGACGACGACGACGCTGAGCTGGATCCGGCCACCGAAGGCCGCTTGGCCGATGCCGAAGCAGCGATGGACGAGGTCCGCCGCCAGGTCGCCGAGGCACCGGCCGAGGTCGTCGTCGTCAACCACGTGATGGGGCTGTACGAGATGGCCGCCATCCACCTCTCGGCCCCGCAGCCCGACCTGGCGTCGGCAGCGTTGGCGATCGACGCCGTGGCCTGTCTCGTCGACGGGCTCGGCGACCGCCTCGGCGACGAAACGCCGACGATGCGTGATGCGCTCAACAACATCCGTCTCGCCTTCGTGCAGATCAAGGCCCGGGCCACAACCGCCGGTGTGGACTGATGAGGTTGGGCGAGCGCCGATCCGCAGGGTCGGCGGTGAGCACGGAGGCCCAGCCGATCCAGCTTGGCTGGTCGGCGGAGCCCGAGAGACTCAGGGGCGGAAGCGCCCACCGGGTGACGCCACGACCCGGGCGCCGCGCACGGTGACGCCCTCGGCCCGCAGCAGGGCCGCCTGCTCCCCCGTCGGTTCCTTGGCCAGGCGGCCGTCGGCGCGCACGACGCGCCACCATGGGACGTCGACGTCGGTGGTGGAGAGCAGGTGCCCGACGGCTCGGGACCGGCGCGGGTAGCCGGCCACCTCGGCGACGTCGCCGTAGCTGACGACCTCCCCCGGCTCGAGCGCGATCAGGACGCCCAGCATGCGGGTGCTCATCTCGCCGTCCGCGCTGGGGCGACCGGGGATGGCAGGCGCGCTCACAGCGCCGGACGGAGCCGGGCGGCTTCGGCGCGCCCGAACTTCGTGCGCAGGTCGAACTCGACGGGCGCCCCGACCTCGATCGTGCGGGTGCCGTCAGCGATCTCGGCGCAGTGGAACGAGTAGGCAACGCCGTCCCCGTCGACGACCTCGCCGAGCCCGACGTACTCGTCGAAGGACACCACCGTCCCGCGCATCACCGCGCCGATGCTGCCACGACGGCGCCGTACTCGGATCAGTGAACGATCTTGGCGATCGGGATCTCGAGGAGGTCGGTGGCGCCGGCGTCTTTGAGGGCGGGGATGACGAGGTTGATCGTGGCCTTCTCGACGACGCTCTCGACGGCGAACCCGCCCCCGGCCAGCGCCGACACGGTCGGCGACTTGGCCGCCGGCAGCACACCGAGCACATCCTGCAGGCGAGCCTCGTCGACGTTGAGCTTGAGCAGCACCTGACCGCGCGCTTCCAGCGCGCCGTTGAGCAGCGTCATCAGCTGGCCCATGGCGTGACGCTTCACCGGGTCGTCGTGGGCGGCACGATTGGCGACGACCTCCGTGTAGCTGACGAGGATCGTGTCGACGATCCGCAGGCCGGCAGCCCGCAGCGCCCGTCCCGTTTCGGTGATCTCAACGACGCAGTCAGCGATGTCGGGGACTTTCGCCTCGCTGGCGCCGTACGACAGCCGCACGTCGGCGTCGATGCCCAGCCCGGCGAAGTAGCGCTTCGTCAGCTCGGGGTACTCCGTCGAGACCCGGACGCCATCCTTCAGCTCGGCCGCCTCCTGGACGGCCGAGTCGCCGGCCACGGCGACGACGACGCGGATCGGGTTGGACGTCGCCTTCGAGTAGCGCAGCTCGCCCAGGCTGACGACGTCGCTGGCGGTCTCCTCGATCCAGTCGCGGCCGGTGATCCCGAGATCGAACAGGCCCTCGGCGACGTAGACGGGGATCTCCTGCGGGCGCAGCACCCGGACCTCGGCCACGCGGGGATCGTCGATCGTGGCGCGGTAGTCCACATCGGAGGAACGCACGACGTTGAGGTCGGCGGCGTCGAAGAGCTCCATCGTCGCCTGCTCCAACGAGCCCTTCGGCAGCACGATGCGCAACACGGCCCGGACGCTACCCGGGGCTTGCTCAGTGCACGGTGGGCGAATCGGCGAGGAGTCGGAGGGCGTGGGGCAGCACGTCGAGGATCGCCGCCAGCTGTTCCACGCAGCCCTTCGGTGAGCCGGGCGTGTTGCAGATGATCGCCTGGCCGCGCACGCCGGCGACGCCGCGCGAGAGCCGGCCGAGCGGGCTGACAAGACGCATCGCCTCGGCCAATCCCGGGGCCTCCCGCTCGATCACTGCGCGGGTGCCCTCGGGCGTCTGGTCGCGCGGCGCGAAGCCGGTGCCGCCAGTCGTCACGACGGCGCCGGCGAAGCCGTCGGTGACCTCGGCGAGCACGGCGGCAACGGCGTCAGCCCCGTCACCCGTCACCCGGTGGTCGACGACGTCGAACCCGGCCGCGGCGAGCTGGTCGACGAGCGCCCGACCGCTGGCATCGTCACGGGTGCCAGCGACCACCCCGTCGCTGACGGTCACGACCTTGGCCACCAGACGCTGCCCATCCGTCACCCGCCGGACGCTACCGAAGATCGACCCGAGTATCTGCGGCCACCCGAGTACCGGGACACCCGAATCGAGTCACGCCATACTCGGCGACCCGCAGATACTCGGGTCAGTAGCCGAGGCGGTCGGCGGAGGTGGGGTGGGCGCCGTTGGCGAACGCCGCCCAGGACATCGGGGCTTTGCCCTCGGGCTGGACCGTGACGAGGTGCAGCCCGCCCGACCCCGTCGCCACGGTGTCGCCGGCGAGGGCGCCGGGCGACATCCCGGCGGCATCGAACTCGGTCGGCTCGGCCGCGAGCACCTTGAGCCGCCGGCCGCGGAACGTGGTCCAGGCCCGGCCCACGCGAACGAGCCGGTCGAGCTCGACGGCCGGGCGGCACCAGTCCAGCTCCAGGTCGGCCGGTTCGATCTTCGCCGCGTACGTGGCTGCGCCGACCTGCCGACGGGGCTTGCCCAGCCCGGCCGCCAGCGTGTCGACCAGCAGTGCCGCCCCGACCGTCACCAGCTCTTCCCGCAGCTCGGCCGCGGTCGCACGCGGGGCGATCGGCACGACTCGCTCGGCGTATATGCCGCCGGTGTCGAGTTCTTCCTCGACGGCCATGATCGCCACGCCGGTCTCGCCGTCGCCGGCGAGCAGCGCCCGCTCGACCGGCGCCGCCCCCCGCCAACGCGGCAGCAGGGAGAAGTGCACGTTGACCATCGGCACCGCCGCCAGGACGTGCGGCTTGATGATCCGGCCGAAGGCCACGACGACACCGAGGTCGGCGCTGGCCATGAGCACGTCGTCGACGTCGTGGCTCACGGCCAGTCCCAGCTCGACGGCGGCGGCTTTCACCGGGCTGGGCGACAACTCGCTCCCTCGTCCCCGCCGGCGGTCGGGCCGGGTGACGACGAGGGCCACGTCGTGACCGGCGGCGACGAGCGCCCGCAGCGGCGGAACGGCCATCGCCGGCGTGCCGAGGAACACGAGGCGCACCGGCCCGGCTCGAGTCTCAGCGCAGGCGCAGGCGGCGGCGACCGGCGTCGGCCATCGCCGGACCCTCGTCGCGCAACCGCCGCCACTCGACCATCGCCTCGCGCCGTTGCTCGGTCGTCATCCGTTCGAACATCAGGACCCCGTGCAGGTGGTCCAGCTCGTGCTGGAACATCCGCGCCTGCAACTCGTCGGCTTCCCACTCGACGGTGTCGCCGTCGACGTCCACGCCGCGCAGCAGCACCCGCTTGGGCCGGGCGATCTCGACGTACAGGCCGGGGATCGACAGGCACCCCTCCTCGTACACCCACTCACCATCGGACTCGACGATCTCGGGGTTGAACACCACGGTCGGGTCCTCGCCGAAATCCCAGACGAAGACCTGCTTCTGCACCCCGATCTGCGGTGCGGCCAGGGCCACACCGTTGTCGCTGCGGTACAACGTCGTGAACATGTCGTCGACGAGGCGGATCAGCTTGCCGTCGATCTCGCCCACCGGCGTCGCTTCGGTCTTGAGGACCGGGTCGCCGTAGGTGCGGATCGAATAGGCCACACCTGCCAGGCTA
>Ga0183260_10005362_pt1 | contig 10079 bp, 13 predicted proteins | sample AntDrymUQ4972206_2_FD_129768 | JGI IMG/M metagenome (GOLD analysis project Ga0183260, IMG submission 129768) | Polar desert sand microbial communities from Dry Valleys, Antarctica - metaG UQ497 (22.06) (version 2) (version 2) | ecosystem: Environmental > Terrestrial > Soil > Desert | place...
CGAGCTTCGTCGTCAGGCGGAGGCGATGGAGAGTTACTTCGAGCGCGTCGTCGAGACGCTGACCGGGGCGGGCTACCGCTGGTACGAGACGGCGAGCTTCTGCCGCCGCGACGGCGGGCGCGAGCTCCGGGCGCGACACAACCTGGCGATCTGGCGCGGGGCCGACTACCTCGGGCTCGGGGTGGGGGCGGTGTCGACGCTCGGCGACGAGCGACAACGAAACCTCCCGTCGGTCGGGCGGTACGTCGCGGCGCTCAGGGAGGGCGACATCCCGCCGCGGGAGCTCGAGCAGCTCGACGCGCCCACGCGCGCCATCGAGAGGCTCATGCTCGGGTTGCGGCTCGACGAGCCGCTCGCGCTCGACGACGCGAACGGGACGGTCGATCGCGTGGCGCTCGAACGGCTGGTCGATGGTGGGCTCGTCGAGCGCGTCGATGGAGGGGTGCGCCTCACCACGCGCGGACGGATGCTCGGCGGAGCCGTGACGGCGGAGCTCCTCGCCTGACGTCGACGGTTCGGGACCTGCTCGACCGGGCGAGGTGTCGGTGTGACTCCAAACAGAACCGCGACAAACCCGGGCTACCCTCGCTCGCGTGAGGACGCACGCGCCCGGGGTGAGGACGGCGAGTCGGCGACGGCTCGTGCTCGTGGTGGCGCTCCTGGCCGCGTCGGCGGCCGTCGTCGTGGGCATCGCCGCTCGCGTCGTCACGCATCAGAGCCTCGAGTTGACGAACCTCGTCTGGAACCTCTTCCTTGCCTGGATCCCGTTCGCGCTCGGGCTCGTCGTCTACGACCATGCCCGGAACGGCGCGCGTCGTCGTTCGCTCCTCCCGCTCGGAGCCGCATGGCTCGTCTTCCTCCCGAACGCGCCGTACATCGTCACCGACGTGAAGATCCTCGATCACCTCGTGAGTCGGATCTTCTGGTACGACGCCGTGCTCGTCGTCGGCGCGGCGACCCTCGGGCTCCTCCTCGGGTTCGTCTCCCTCTATCTCGTCCAGGCCGTCGTCTCGGCGCGCCTCGGGCGCACGGCGGGCTGGCTCTTCGCGGCTGGTGCGCTCGTCCTCAGCGGGATCGGTGTCTACCTCGGGCGGTACCAGCGCTGGAACTCGTGGGAGGTGGTGACGGAGCCGACGAAGATCTTCGGCGGTCTCGCCGAGGGCCTCCTCGATCCGCTCGCCCACGCGCGACCGCTCGCGCTGTCGGCCGTCTTCGCGGCCGTGTGGTGCTCGGGGTACGCCGTCTTCTACTCCGTGTGTCGACCGCAGCTGCGGCGCCTCGAAGGGCGCTGAGACCGCACGCGGCGACGACGGCCCTCGGCCGTACGATGAGAACGGCATGGAACTGACACCGCGCAAGCGCGAGATTCTGCGACGGGTGGTCGAGGAGTACGTCGCCACCGGCCAGCCCGTTGGCTCGAAGGCGCTCGTCGAGCGCGCCGGGCTCGACGTATCCCCTTCCACCGTGCGGAGCGAGCTCTCCGAGCTCGAGGCGGTAGGGCTCCTCACGCATCCACACACGTCGGCCGGCCGCGTGCCGACCGAGAGCGGCTACCGGATCTACGCCGATGAGCTCGTCGGCGCGATCGACGGGCGCCCGGCTCCCTTCACGATCGACCTGAGCGTGATGCGAAACGAGCTCGAGGAGGCGCTCCGGCAGACGACGGAGGCTCTCTCCGACGCCACGCATCTCCTTGCGCTCGTCTCCGCGCCGGCCCTCGAGGCGGCTGCCGTCCGGCACGTGGAGGTGCTCCAGCTGCAGCCACGCGCGGTGATCGTGGTCGTGATCACCGCCTCCGGCAGCGTCTCCAAGCGCGTCTTCGAGTTCGAGCACGGCGTCGATCCCGGACTCGTCGAGTGGGCCCGCGCCTACTTCGACGAGACGGTCGTCGGCAAGCGCGCGAGCGCAAGCGTGATCCGGCGCGCGGTGGAGGATCCGGGGCTCTCGATCCGCGAGCGGATGTTCCTCGAGGCGGTGCGACCGGCGTTCGCCGACGTGGTCGTGAGCTCCACCGACCTCTACGTCGGCGGTGCGGCGGGGCTGCTCGGCGACGCACGCGGTGCCGAGCTCGACGCATGCCATCGGCTCCTCGAGGTGCTCGAGCGGCGGGCGCTCGTGCTCGGAGTGCTGCAGGAGGCGCTCGACCCGGATCGGACGGTCGTCCGGGTGGGGTCCGAGCTCGAGGGCGAGGAGCTTCGCGGCGCGTCCTACGTCGGCACGACCTACGGGCTTGCGAACCGCTCCCTGGGCGTGGTCGGCCTGCTCGGGCCCCTCCGCATGGACTATGAGAAGGCGATCCGCTCAGTGCGAGCAGCCGCGTTCGAGCTCTCGCGTCTCGTCGAAGAGGTCTACGGCGCGCGCTGATGGCGACGATGCACGACGACTACTACGCGCTGCTCGGCGTCGATCGTGCCGCGAGTCACGCCGAGATCAAGCAGGCGTTCCGGCGGCTCGCGCGCGAGCTCCATCCGGATGTGAGCGAGGAGCCCGATGCCGGTTCACGGTTCCGCGCGGTTGCGGAAGCCTATGAGGTCCTCTCCGATCCCGTGCGCCGGCAGACGTACGACCGCTTCGGACACGCGGGGCTTCGAAGCGGCGGCTTCTCGCCGATGGCCGCAGACTTCGGGAGCCTCTCGGACGTCTTCGCGGCGTTCTTCGGTGAGGCGCTCTTCGGTCGGCAGGCACCGACCGGCGGGGGGCCGGCGCGCGGGCCTGACCTCGCGGCCCACGTCGAGATCGACCTAGCCGAGGCGGCCGCCGGCACGATGCTCGACGCCGGCGTCCGGGTCGCCCGCACGTGCACCACTTGCGGTGGGAACGGCGCGGCGCCCGGCACGACGCCGATCACCTGCCCAGGATGCAACGGCGCCGGGCGCATCCGCCTGGTGTCACGAACCGTGCTGGGCCAGATGGTGCGCACCGGAGCCTGCCCGCGCTGCGACGGCACTGGTGTCATCGTCGAGCAGCCGTGCGAGACCTGTGAGGGAGACGGTCGAACGCTCGAGGACGTGCCGCTCGAGCTCGAGATCCCAGCGGGGATCCACGACGCGCAACGGATCCGGGTTCGCGGAGCGGGCCACGACGGCATCCTCGGGGGCACACCCGGAGACGTCTACGTGTCCGTAGCGGTGCGTCCGCTCGAGGGGGTCGAGCGCGACGGCGACGACCTCCGGGTCCGCGCTGTCGTGACGATGACCGAGGCCGCGCTCGGGACGACGGTGTCGGTACCGACCCCCGAGGGATCGTACGAGCTCGAGCTCCCCCCGGGTACGCAACCAGGCGCCGTTCATGCGGTTCGGGGCCGCGGCATGCCCTCGCTCGACTCCGGCCGGCGCGGCGACCTCCTCGTCGGCGTCGACGTGCGGGTGCCGACGCGCCTCTCCGGCCAGCAGCGAGCGGAGCTGTTGCGCCTCGAGACGGCGCTCGGCGACGACGCCTACCCAGGCGAGGACGACGGGTTCCTGCGGCGCCTGAAGAGCGCCTTCCGGTGATCGCGCTCTCGCTCGCGCTCCGCGCGGGCGCGCCACCCGCGTAGCGATGCTGTGGCGTGTCGCGGTTCGCTCGGCGCTCTCCGACGCCGAGCCGTTCCGGGCGCAGCTCCTCGAGCTCGTGCCGGAGGGCTTCGAGGAGGTCGAGCGCGACGGCGCCATCGAGCTCGTCTGTTACCTCGATGACGCGACCTGCGCGGTCGTGCTGCGCCACTACCCCGACGCTGCGACGACGGCCGCTGTCGAGGGGTGGGAGGAGGCGTGGCGCGTCTTCCATCGGCCGGTCGTCGCCGGCGGTCTCTGGCTGGGCCCACCGTGGGAGGAGCCACCCGAGCTCCACTCGGCCGTCGTGATCGAGCCCGCGCGGGCGTTCGGGACTGGTGCTCATCCGACGACGCGGCTCTGCGTCGAGCTGCTCGCGGAGCTTCCCTCGCGTGGGTCGCTGCTCGACATCGGCTGCGGCTCCGGGGTGTTGGCGATCGCCGGGGCGCGCCTCGGCTACGGACCGGTTCGCGCGATCGACGTCGACCCCGTGGCTGTCGAGACGGCCCGCGCGAACGCTGCCGCGAACGGGGTCGCGATCGACGTCTCGACGCTCGACGCCCTCACCGATGCGCTCCCTGCTGCCGACGTGGCGGTTGCGAACGTCCTCCGGAGACCTGTCGAGGCGCTCCTTCGACGTCTCACCTCGACCTTCGTGGTCACCTCGGGCTACCTCGCAACGGACGACCTGGCGACGGGCGGGTGGGATCGCCTCGCGAGCCGTGAGCTCGACGGCTGGGCCGCCGACCTGCTCGCCAACGGAGGAATCGCCGGCAGAAGCGTCTAAGCTCTTGGGCTTCCATGGCGACCTTCTCCACGCGCTTCCTGGGTTGCAAGATCTCGTTCGCCGATGCGCAGGCGATCCGCGAGCGCCTGCTCGGTGACGGGCACGTCGAGGTGCCCGAGGGAGGCGAGGTCCAGGTGGTCAACACCTGCTGCGTCACGCACGAAGCGGTCTCGAAGTCCCGGCAGGCCGCCGCGCGGAGCGCGCGCTCGGCCCGCACCGTCTACGTAACGGGATGCGCGTCCCGGCTCGACGGTGCGTTCGACGCCGCCCCCGCGAACGTCGTCGTCACCGGTCACGTCGGCGAGGAGGCTGCGTCGTTCGTCGCCGGTGACGTCGGCGCGATCGGTTGCGTCAACGCCGAGCGCGGGCTCGAGCGCGTGCGGGCGTTCGTGAAGATCCAGGACGGCTGCTCGTTCTCGTGCGCCTTCTGTGTGATCCCCCTCGTCCGAGGGGCGACCCGGAGCCGGACGGCAGAGGCCGTGCTCGCCGAGATCCGACGCCGCGTGGCCCAGGGGCACGGCGAGATCGTGCTCACGGGCGTGAACCTCGGGTGCTTTCGCGACCGCGTCGCCGGCTACACACTCGCGCGGCTGGTGCGCGAGGCCGGCTCGCTCTCGCGCGTCGAGCGCCTGCGGCTCTCGTCGATCGAGGTGAACCACGTCGACGACGAGCTCGCGACGGCGATCCACGAGACACCGACAGTCTCGCGCCACCTCCACGTGCCGCTCCAGTCCGGTGACGACGCGGTGTTGCGCGCCATGGGACGCCGCTACAGCGTGGCCCAGTACGAGCGACGGCTCGAGCGGCTCGCCGGCGTCCAGCTGACGACGGACGTGATCGTCGGCTTCCCCGGCGAGGACGAGGCGGCCTTCGAGCGCACGGTGCAGCTCGTCGAGCGCCTCGGGATGGCAAAGGTGCACGTCTTTCCCTACTCCCCGCGTCCCGGGACGCGCACGGCGACCGAGGATACGGTGCCGCTCGAGGTGAAGCGGGAGCGGTCGGCCAGGCTGCGAGCGCTCTCGGACACACTCGCGCGCCGGCGCTGGGCGGGGCGGGTCGGGACGCTCGACCGCGTCCTCATCGACCGGCCCGGGCGAGGGTATGCCGACGACTACACGCCGTGGCTCCTCGAGGGCGCTGTCGGCGACTTCGTGACTGCGCTGGCCGTCGGGGTCGGCGAGGAGGGGGTGCTGGCCGTTGCAGCCTGAGAACGCCGACTGTCTCTTCTGCGGGCTCGTCCGTGACGGCGATCACGTCAACGCGACGGAAGGCTTCGTCGCGATCCGCGACATCGTCCCGCAGGCACCGACGCACCTGCTCGTGCTGCCGGAGCGCCACGTCAATACGTTCCGCCAGATCGGCGAGTTCTCGGCGGAGGAGTCCAAGCGGATGCTCGAGTTCGTGGCGGAGACAGCGAGCAAGGCCGGGCTCGAGGACTACCGCGTGAAGGTGGCCGTCGGGCCGTCCGCAGGGCAGACGGTCTTCCACCTCCACTGGCACGTCCTCGGTGGGTGGACGCCTTGACGCTGATCCGGGAGATCGAGGCGGAGCTGACCGCCGCGCGGCGGGCGCGCGAGGACGCGCGTCGCGATGCCCTGGCGCTCTTGCTCAACGCGCTCCGCTCGGCCGAGAAGGACCTCCAGCGGCCGCTCTCGGAGGACGAGTCCCTCCAGGTGCTGCAGCGCGAGCGGAAGAAGCGCGTCGAGGCGATCGACGCCTTCGAGGCAGCCGGTCGCGAGGAGCAGGCGGACAAGGAGGAGCTCGAGCTCGAGGTGCTCGAAGAGTTCATGCCCGAGCCGCTCTCGGAGGAGGAGCTCGAGGAGATCGTCGACGACGTCATCGCCGAGGTCGGAGCGACGTCGATCCGCGACCTCGGTCGTGTCATGGCCGACGCGATGCCGCGCGTCTCGGGTCGCGCCGACGGCTCGGTCGTCAGTCAGCTCGTCCGCGAGAAGCTCGCGTAGCCGCGTGAGCGACCTTGTCCGCTGGGCGCGATCGCTCGAGGCGATCGCACGCAGCGGGATGACGTACACGGAGAATCCGTTCGACCGCGGACGATTCGAGGCCGTGCGCGAGATCGCCGCCGAGCTCGCGGCGGGCGTCACCGGCGAATCGCCCTCGGTGCTCATGCGGCGCTTCGGAGACGAGTACGGCTACGCGACGCCGAAGATCGACATGCGCGGGGTCGTGCTCGGCTCAGGCGACGTCCTGCTCGTGCGCGAGGTCGGCGACGAGCGGTGGACGCTGCCGGGCGGCTGGGCGGACGTCGGCGAGAGCCCCCGGCAGGCGATCGAGAAGGAGATCCGCGAGGAAGCCGGGATCGCGGCGCGTGCCGTGCGGGTTCTCGGCGTCTTCGACCGGGACTTTCGCGGAAGGACCCAGTGGCCGGCTCACGCGTACAAGCTCTACGTGCTGTGCGAGCCGGACGGTGGTACGCCCACGGGGGACGGTCTCGAGACGGAGGCGGCAGCGTACTTCGACCCGGCCGACCTGCCGGCGCTCTCGTTCAAGACACCGGCCGAGCATCTCGCGAGCGTGCTCGCGATCGCGGCCGATGCGACGCTCGGCGCGGCGCTCGATTGACGAGTCGTTCGCCCGAGTCGTCGGTGAGCGAGACGTCGCCCCGCGCGACTCTTTCTCTCGCGGCGAGGTGTAGAAGCCGGGAGAAGGCCCCCCGACGTCGAGCGAGGATGCGGTAGCCGAGACGCGTGACGAGCGGCGAACGGCGTGCGAGAGCCGCAGCGTGCCCCCAGCCGCGCATCGCACCGAGCACCACGGGAACCGCGTTTCCGCCGGAGAAGCGGCGCCCCGCGCTGTCCACTGCGTGCACGGTCGCGTACCGCTCACCCGTCGGCAGGTCGCGAAGGAGGCGGTCGCCGAGGTGGGAGCCGATCGGCGCGACGACGAGTCCGTCACCCTGCCCGACGAGCCAGGCCGCGAGTGCCGTGCAGACACCGCAGGCCTCGTCGTAGAGCACGGTCAGCCCTCGTCCCGTCATGTCTGCCTACCCTAGTAACCCGGCCTACACTGAGTCCGATGCAGGACGTGCTCACCGTTCCGAACGACGTCGCCGCGGAGCTTGCGGGCGTCGGCGACGGCGTGCTCGACTCGCTGCGCGAGCGGCTCGACTGCACCATCTCCCTGCGCGGCAACCGGCTCACGCTCGTGGGCGACGAGCAGAGAGTCGCCGAAGCCAGGGCGGTCGTCGACGAGCTCGTCGAGCTCGTCGAGGGCGGGCACGCGATCGGTCCGGACACCGTGGGCGCCGTGGTGGCCGCGCTCGACCAGGCCGAGGACCTTCGCGACGTCTTCGATGACGTCGTCTGGCGTCATCGCGGCAAGAAGATCGCCCCGAAGACGGTTACGCAGAAGCGGTACGTCGATACGATCCGCACCTCGACCGTGACCTTCGGCATCGGGCCCGCCGGGACGGGTAAGACCTACCTCGCGATCGCGCTCGCGGTGAAGGCGCTCGCAGAGCGCGAGGTCGGGAGGATCATCCTCACACGACCCGCGGTCGAAGCGGGCGAGCGCCTCGGGTTCCTCCCCGGTGACGTGCTGGCAAAGGTCGACCCCTACATGCGGCCGCTGTTCGATGCCCTCTACGACACGATGGACGCCGACCGGCTCAACGCGTACATCGATCGGGGCACGATCGAGGTCGCACCGCTCGCGTTCATGCGCGGCCGGACGCTGAACGACTCGTTCGTCATCCTCGACGAGGCGCAGAACACGACGCCCGAGCAGATGCAGATGTTCCTGACCCGGCTCGGGTTCGGGTCGAAGATGGTCGTGACGGGCGACGTCACCCAGATCGACCTCCCGCGCGAGCAGGCCTCGGGGCTGATCCAGGTGCGTGACATCCTCAACGCTCTCGAAGGCGTCGGCTTCGTCGAGTTCGGGCACGAGGACGTCGTCCGGCACAAGCTCGTCCAGCGGATCGTCGAGGCGTACAAGCTGCACGCCGACGAGACCGGCTCCGCGCGCCGCAGGTGATGATCGAGGTCGAGGTCTCGAACCGGAGCGGCAGGCAGGTGGACGAGAGCGGGGCGGTCGCACTCGCGCGGGACGTTCTCGCGGCCGAGGGGGTGGCCGCAGGGGAGCTCGGTCTCGCGTTCGTGGGGGTCGACGAGATGCGGGGGCTGAAGGACGCTCACCTCGGGCTCGCGGAGCCGACCGATGTCCTCTCCTTCCCGATCGACGGTTGCGAACCGCTGCCGCAAGGGGTGCCGCGGGCCCTCGGCGACGTCGTGCTCTGCCCGGACATCATCGGCGACGCCTGGCAGTGGCCGCTCGTTCACGGTGTCCTGCACCTCCTGGGGCACGAGCACGGCCCGGCCATGGAAGCGCGCGAGCGAGCGCTGTTGCCGTGATCGCGCCGCGCCGTCCGCCCTCGATCATCGAGAGCTTCAACTTCGCGATCGAGGGGATCATCCACGTCCTCCGGACGCAACGGAACATGCGGATCCACTTCGCGGCGGGGTTCGTCGTCCTCGTGACCGCGCTCGTCTTCGACGTCTCCCGGCTCGAGTTGATCGCGCTGCTGATCGCGATTGTCTTCGTGCTCATTGCCGAGATGATCAACACCGCGGTCGAGGCGGCCGTCGACGTCGCGTCCACGTCGTTCGACCCCATGGCCAAGCTCGCGAAGGACATCGGGGCGGGCGCCGTGCTGATCGCGGCGATCAACGCGATCGCCGTCGGCTATCTCGTCTTCTCCGCCCAGGTCGCCGACGAGAGCTCCCGCCTGCTCGACACCCTGTCCGAGGCGCCTGCCGAGTTGACGCTCGTCGCGCTCGTCATGACGACTGCCGTCGTCATCGCGCTGAAGGCTCTTTCCGGACGAGGCACGCCGTTACGGGGCGGGTGGCCGTCCGGCCACGCAGCCGTGGCTTTCGCGGGCTGGATGGCCGTGACTCTCGTGCTCGACGACACCGAGCACCGGTTCCTCGTATCGTCGCTCTCGCTGATCATGGCGCTGCTCGTCGCCCAGACCCGCATCGAGGCGGGCGTCCACACGACGCTCGAGGTCGCGGCGGGCGGCGCGCTCGGCGCGCTCGTCACGCTTGCGGTCTTCCAGGGATTCTCGGCGTGACCCACGACGAGCTGCTCGCGGCCGCCGACGCGATCGCCGCGCGCGCGTATGCGCCGTACTCCGACTTCCACGTCGGGTGCGCCGTTCTCTGCACCGACGGCCGGGTGGTCGAAGGGGTCAACGTCGAGAACGCCGCCTACCCGCTCGGTGTCTGCGCGGAGCGAACCACCTTCTCGCGGGCGATCACCGAGGGATACAGCCCCGGGGACTTCGTCGTGGCTGCGATCACTGCCTCACCGTGTGGGGGATGCCGTCAGTGGCTCGCGGAGATGCGGGTGGGGCGGGTGGTCTTTCGGAACGGGGGTCGCGTCATCGAGATGACACCCGACGAGCTCCTCCCGGAGCAGTTCGAGCTGTGACGCTCACGTTTCTGCGGAGGAACCGAGGGCACACTTTCGGCACGAACTCGGCACCGACACGTGCGTGTTTTCGCGTTAGGCTGGCGACGTGGGGAGGAGGTCGGTGGCCCGGGTCGGGGGTGGTGGCCGGCGGGGACATGGCCGTCGTGGACGGGACCTCCAGTGACACGACTAGAAGAGGCGCCGCAGCGGGGCGGCGGGCGCGGGCGAGCGCGGTGTCGTGAGAAGCGGCCTCGTCGCGGTGGCCGGCCGGCCGAACGTCGGCAAGTCGACGCTCGTGAATGCCCTTACCGGCGAGAAGGTGGCGA
>Ga0183260_10005363_pt1 | contig 10079 bp, 9 predicted proteins | sample AntDrymUQ4972206_2_FD_129768 | JGI IMG/M metagenome (GOLD analysis project Ga0183260, IMG submission 129768) | Polar desert sand microbial communities from Dry Valleys, Antarctica - metaG UQ497 (22.06) (version 2) (version 2) | ecosystem: Environmental > Terrestrial > Soil > Desert | place...
CAGGGATTAAGAAGGCTGGCAACACCCGATCTTTTGAGGGGTGTATTTGACGCTGCAATGAGAATATACCTTAACCGCTTTCTTAATATCCCCCCAGCGCAGATTCCAAAACCAAAGATAGGCCCCTCCGTTAATGAAAAAGGCAGTAGCGATAATCAAGATGCCGGTGACGAGAATGCCCAAAACCATTATATGAAAAGGATGCTTTTAAACGAGTTTCCTTCTGTCTTAGATAGGCAACAACAGGTAAACCAGGCAGGACAATTAGCGGCAGATTATCTTTACAGTGGTGGCAATCTGGACTTGCTTTTGGCTACCATGGGAAGTCTTTTGCTCCGAGAAGACCGTAACTTTCACTCTATCCAAATGATTGAGGGTGCATTTAAACAACTGGCTCGTTACAATCCTGTTGAATATGGTGACCTGAACTATGTGGTGGATGCAGAGTTTGTCAATATTTTGGTAGCGGCGTTCCGTTATTTAGCTGCTCATTCCCCCACAATGCGCTCGCAGGGTAGGACTTTTCAGATAGGCAATCAACTTTATCACGGAAAACATCTGTTTGAAGAATAAATCCATGTATGACGGGCTAAGGGTTATTTTCTTTAGGTATTAAGGATACAAGAAGGCAGAATATGATACTTATAACATTTAAATCCATATCAAACACAAGTTTAACTTTCATGATTTAGTATGGATGGATAAAACCTTGCAGCAACATGACTTTGATTTGGATGTTGAGAATACTGCAAAAGGTGATAACCTTATTTTTTGCTCTTTATTGCAATACTTATCTTTAAATTCCATCAAAGGTAAGAATGATATTTCTAAAGATGAAAATATGGATTTTTTTAATTAAATCAGTAACAACTTGAAATTAACATGGGTTCCATGGTGAAATCTTTAAAAACACCCTTCATAATAAAATTATATGAATAAATTATCAAATACCGTTGAAATATTGACAACAGGATTGGATATTTTTTACTGAATATGATGTGTATTGATTCAATCTGACATTCAGAAAGCAGGTGAGCTTGCTGAACAGCTTGACGTTAAACTTCGAAATTCTAATGGTAACCTTAGTGTAATCTACTACAAACTTGAGGAAATCCTCATAAATTACAGAAAGACAGGTGGGGATTTAGAATTAGTTATGCCGAGCATATATGAGGTAGATTATGAATTTAATAGAACATTACCTGATGGCAGATCAATTTGGATTGCATATGCGGACGTATTACACGATGATCTATGCAGTCAAAATGGAGCGCTCCACAAAAAGGTTGAAATGGAAAATGGCGCAACAGGAATATCCATCATATCATATATAATGGAACAATTGAGACTTCCACCAAGTTCTGCAATGATTGTTGCACCAGTAGCCGGTAGTATATTGGGGCTTGGGGTTAAAGCATTTTGCAAACATGGTATTGATTGTGGGTGTAACTAATTGTATTTGACTTTTTTTTTGAATTCATATTGAAACAATTGTTTGCATATTCAATTATGATATGGAATTTACCCGTAATAAGGTCATTATGTTGAAAAGGAAAAGGTGAGTACATGATTAACATTTCGTTTTGCGATATGTCGTAATAAGGTCATTATGTTGAAAAGGAAAAGGTGAGAGCCTTTTGAATGATAATTTGTCCCGTTGTAACAATTGAGATGAAAAATGTTTCTAGCGTGATAGCGCCTCTTTAAGCACATGCGACGCCAGATCTATTGCTCCTCTTGCAGCGGGTGTATCTGTAATTGCATTTAGCATCACAAAGTCATGGATAGTGCCAAGAAAACGAATTGCAGTGGTAGGAACTTTTGCCTGCATCAGCTTATGCGCATATGCTTCGCCCTCGTCCCTTAGAACATCATTCTCTCCTACTATGATAAGTGCTGGTGGCATTCCAGTAAGTTGTTCAGCTGATGCCTGCAATGGAGACACGGTTGGCTCTTTAATGTTTGTGTCATTTGAAAGATAGTTGGACCAAAACCATTTCATGGCCTCACGTGTAAGAAAATAGCCCTCTTGGTATTTCATATACGACGAGGTATTAAAATTGGCATCTGTGACTGGATAAAAAAGCAACTGAAGGTCAATAGCGGGTCCCCCACGTTCCTTGCAGAGAAGCGCAACTGATGTTGCCATGTTTCCACCTACACTATCACCTGCTACTGCCAACCGGGATGAGTTTAAATTGAGTGTTCGGCCGTTTTCTGCAACCCATTTTGTAGCTGCATATGCTTCTTCTAAAGCGATGGGGTATTTTGCCTCAGGTGAGCGAGTATAGTTAACAAACACAACGGCAGCTTGCGAACCATTGGCGAGTTCCCTTAATAATCGCTCGTGTGTGTCAAGACCACCCAGGACCCATCCACCACCGTGATAATACATTACAACAGGGAGAGGTTCGTTGCTGCTGCTTTCATGGGGCCGGACTATTTGTATCAACATTTTGCCCTTGGGGCCAACCGGGATTGTGTGGTTATCTATTTGTGCGGGAAGCTTTAGCGGCTCAGTATTGGATTGTAGGCTAGACAGCACATCTCGAGCATCGGTAGGTGATAAAGCATAAAGTGGAGGCCCTGCATCATTTTGTAGACTTTCTAAAAACAGCCGGGTGTTCTGTTCTACTGTTGAATAATTGTATTTATCCACAACAAGGCCTCCGGATTCGTATTATTTAGAAATAGCGGAATACTTATGCTAGATATTGTTGCTATAGATGCTGCAATCGATGATAAAAAAACAATTCAAATTTTATCTTCTTCATGATTACCTCAAATTATGGGCTTATTTTGTGATATTTGCTGCCAATTCTTAAAGACGTGTGGAAAAATGCAAGTGTTAACATCAAACGTTTCAAAAAACAACCATAAAATTGTGTGACGATGTATAATATGTGTGTGTATCCTTCCTTTGAGGTCCAATCCTGTTTATTTGAAATACTTTTAAAATGCTTTGACAAATGCACAAGTCAATACCTTTAAAGCCATTGTTTATAATATAATGACTTTAACGAATAAAGAAACTTGAATTACAAATGGATAGCATTAAGCAATACTACAATCGGTACATTAATGGCGTCGCTTGATAGAAATATCATTATTATAGCGTTACCCTCTATAGCGTCTGAACTCCATACATCTCTTATAACGCTTGTATGGATAGCCATTGGGTATTGGGTGGTAACTGCATCTGTACTTTTAACTTTTGGTAGATTGGCAGATATGTTTGGCAGGGTGAGGCTATACAATTTAGGCTTTGCACTGTTTACAATTGGCTCTACCCTATGCAGTATATCACAGACTGGAGAACAGTTAATAGTGTTTAGGGTTATTCAGGCCTTGGGTGCCGCATTCCTGTTTTCAAACAGTGCCGCAATACTTACAGATGTATTTCCAGAGAACGAAAGAGGAAGGGCTTTGGGGCTAAACCAATTATCCATTGTTGTAGGTTCTGTAATAGGGTTAGCTCTTGGTGGCTTCTTGACATCTTATTTGGGTTGGAGATCCATTTTCTGGATAAACATACCAATAGGTTTATTTGCAACAGCCTGGTCCTATGCTAAATTACGAGAGTTAGGAACAATCAAAAAAGAGAAAATAGATTGGTTAGGAAATGCCACGTTATCTGGAGGGCTGGTTTTTCTTTTAATTGGAATTACCTTTGGCTCTTTTCAAATTATTGATGTGTTTTTTTCCCTCTTTATCATAATGGGTGGCACTGCTCTGCTTACACTGTTTTACATTGTAGAGAAAAAGGTACCGCAGCCTATGTTTGACCTTTCTCTTTTTAAAATAAATCTTTTCACTAGTAGCAACTTGGCTATTTTTCTTAATGCCTTGGCACGAGGCGCTTTTACGTTGGTTATGGTATTTTATCTCCAAGGTCCATCAATGGGTCTTGATCCCTTTCATGCCGGTATATACCTAATTCCGGTTTCCATTGCGTTATCTATATTTGCGCCAGTAAGCGGATGGTTACATGACAAACTAAAATTACAAATATTTACACCAATAGGTTTAATCGTATCTGCGGTTGGTTTTCTGATGCTTACCGGCATTGGTGAGACTACATCGTTTTATGAATCCGTATTACCTCTAGTATTGGTAGGAGCTGGAATGGGAATATTTGCTTCACCTAACAGAGCTACAATAATGAGTTCCGTTCCATCCTACAGGCGAGGGGTAGCCGCGGGTATTAGTACTACGTTGGTTATGACTGGAAGTGCTTTTAGTATTGGGTTGGTGTTCTTGGTATTTTCCCAGACTATGCCATTGGATGCGGCTCAAAGCGTCTTTACGGGATCATTTAATGCATTGGATAATACTGGCATGGAGGTTAACAAATTTATGATATCGATACATTTTATTTTTTTTATATCTGCAATTATTATGGTTATTTCGGTAATTCCGTCTATAACAAGATGGATTACCTGGCGGTAAAAATGGTTATGAATATTACCGCTTGCCAAAGTCAAAAGAGGAAAAAGACCTACAGTATTGAGTGATTTGTGTCTTTGCTGAAAGCTCATATAAATATTATTTTAGGGATTATGGTAGCGGTCCTATAAAGATTCATTTGACAGGCGAATACAGTGAAAAAACCGGATTGTTCAAAAAATACCTAAAAAATGAATAAGTTTTTTGTTAAGGTGTTGTAGAATAAAACGTTTTGTTTTATAGCGTATTCAATTTTTTTTACCTGCCAATTACATTTGTGGTGCATATTATGTTTCAAAAAAAGGGTCTATTTTTTGCTCTGCTGAGACTGCGTTTGCATTATTGGCACGGTCTTGTCTATGAGCATGATAAACATGATCCTCTAGTTCATCTTTATTCCGAGCAGTCAATCCGCAAACTGAACAGGTTTTTTGTTTAGGTTCTTCCTTATTTATTTCACGGCGGCTCATAACATAACATCGCAAATATTCTATTTATGACTTTATTTTGCCAACAACTGCCTGTTGCTTTATTTACTGTACCATATTGCCGAATTAGGTTATTAAATGGTCATAACAGCAATAAACAAAGGAATGACATTTAAATGAAAGTTTGAGATACGCGCTGCTAAAAAGGCAAAAACAACCACAGAAAGAGAGCCTGTGCCCGATATAAACTCCACAGATAGGGAAGTCAAAGTTGTATTGGAACTGCTGGGTGTAAAAGAGGAAGATATTGCGATAAACGCCTGTGATGGGAAGTTGGAGGTTTTAACAAATGCTCCTCACAGAAACTATCACAAACTCATTGAATTACCCAAAGAAGCTTTTATTTTGCTTGGTTTTGTTGCAATGCATAAGGTAAAAAAAATTGAAAAGTTATATTTAGCAATCTGGGGATTAACGAAGTAATAGATGATAGGCCGTATAATCATCGGTGTAATCGCATTGATAGTGATATTTGTAATAATTGGTTTTTTGATAAAAATTATTGCTTCCATTCTCATAGGACTTATCGTATTGGCAATTGTTGTTGTTGGAGGGTGGTGGATTTACAAAAAATTTATCAAAAATGGATAGAGATATTGTAATGGCGGTAAGAATTTAATTGTTTCCGTTTTACCTTGTTTCGGTGCCTTTAGGGATGGTACTCTCTCACTTCTCAGACGAAGTGAAAGGTGACGGAACACCGAATGCTAAAACTTTTGTATCACCTATAAAAGAACTGTTGAAATGATGGTGCCATTTAACTAAACGGATTGCTGTGTATATTGCTTTTCGGGAAATAAATTCGTATGGATAAAATTGATATTACTCCCTCATCCCTATTAGATAAACGCATTTTGGTCGCTCACTTTTGCATCGTTAATACTGATTGTGAAACTGCCATGAAACAAAAAAAATTCATTGAATTATGAGGATGTCTTTTATCTCTGTTCGGTGGTAATTTGAAAAAAAATGGTCTTTGCATTATGACTGACTGGTCATTTAATTTATTTAGTATTTGGTTTAATCACAGGTGTGAAAAAAGAACGAGATCATGGATTTTTAAAATTAAAAATGTGTCCATTGGATTTATCCGTAATTCTGTTAATTGTGGCCGCTGCAGGCTCTATTTTACAAATAGGCGGAACAAGCTGGGATATTACTTCCCATTTATTGCAGTTGCCTGAAACCTTCTTTACACCATCGCATACTCTGCTTTATGCTGGCATAAGTTTGTTGGCCCTATCTTCAGCAATTGCGCTCCGTATATTCTACAAAAACAAGGAAATTCGTAGGCTGTCTTTTACAATTTCCTTTAAAATGCTTATAGTGGGTTCTGTAATTTCATTGGTGGCTGGTCCGTTTGATTATCTTTGGCATGAATTATTTGGAATTGATGGCCTCCTTAGTCCTACTCATCTGACATTAATTACAGGTATGTTAATCAATTCCATTGCAGTTGTGTTAGGGCTTGCAAGAATAGCCATCCATTTGCCATCCATAAATCAAAAGAAAATGGCAAAGGCCGCTTTAGTTCCTGCATTTGCTGTCATGTGGTTCACAATGATATGGTACACCTACGCATTTGCCCTGCCTTTTTCTGATGGTGAACACTTTAACTTTAACCTAAACCCAATAGCCGAATCCGCAATCGCGGTTTTTGCACTGCCCTTAATCAATGCAATGGTATTTGTTACAGCATCTAAAACTCTTGGAAGATATGGAGCAAGTGCCGTTGTGGCAATACTGATTGGACTAGTTACAATAACCAACATTCTCCCCTCAAATCAATTGATGCCTCTCCTGCCAGGTTACTTGGCACTTATTTTAGTTGCGATATTTTCTGATTTGATATTAAATAAATCCATAATGACAAAGCAATTAAAATCAAAGATTCTGGGACTGGAAAAATCCGTATTGCTTGCAGGTGCACTGGTGGGTTCAATATTCTATATACTTGGTTATCCAATGCTTCCAACCACATTTGCAGTTTTTATGGGATATTATGACTTTGACCCTATAGATGATATAGTGCCAATATTTGTAAATACTTTACCCGCGGTATTACCTTTTACAATTATTGTGGGCGCCATCATGGGTATGGTAGGCGGAATAATTTCAGAAAAAAAAATACAATCAAAACCCGATGTAAGATATAGCGGTCCCACTGACTTGGTTTGAGCATTTTCATAACCCATTATAATAAACAAAAATGTCCCCAAAAGTTAGTTCCCAATACAAAACAGAAACCCGAGACCGAATAATCCATTCCGCAGTAATTAATTTTTCTTTAAATGGATTCGATAAAGCGAGAATGGAGGATATTGCTATAGATGCCAATGTGAGTAAAGGTACTTTGTATCTGTATTTTAAAAGTAAAGAGGATTTATTTTATGCAATATGCCAAAATAACATTAAGAAACTAAAAGGACAATTGGATGTATTGTTTACCCATAGCAAGGAGGATCTTTTGTATAATGCAGAAAAGTTTTATGATGGTTTTCAGTATGCGATAAAAGATGATGAACAAAATATATCATTTGAGATAATGGCTGAATGTTCGCGAAATCCGCGATTGAGAAAAGTGATGTATGAGCAAAGAATAAAGATGTTGGAAATAGTTTCTGAATACCTTAACTTACAAATTAAAAAAGGGTTATTTAAAAAAGAAATGGATGTAAATGCCATTGCATATGGACTGATATCACTATATGATGGATTATCCTTAAGCAAAATGATCGGAATAAGCAATGATTTTAACAAAAGAGTATGGACCGAAACAATTAAAGCTATATTTGCAAGCATGGGCAGCAGCAGATAACATAGCCATATGTTTGCTATTGCAATTTACAATAAATAGTTATGGAGGTTCTATTACTATGAAATCTGATTAGCTTATAAAATCATCTCAAGGTTGGGTTTTGGTAATTTGAGTTTAAGTTGGGATTCCCAGCGTTGGTGCTATTTGATGGGGATAAGGCATACTATACTTCCTGATGTACTTATCCTCTTGCTCGCTATATCTGATGAACCATAATTAACTTTATTATACATAATGTTCAATATATTTGTGAAATAGTTGTGGAAACTGACCAGGATATAGAGGAATTAAAAGAAGAACATGAAAAAGAGGAGGAAGAGCAAAGAGAAAAACTGGAACAGGAGGAGGGGCCATGATGGCATCAACAAAATTTAAATTAAAATTTCATTCTCTTTAGATATCATTTACACGTAATACTGTAGAAAATATAAAAATCAAGATAACTACGTGTAGATTATTATTTGGTTTTATTGGTTCCTCAGATTATCGTTTAGTTATCCATACATTACTCTTTGTCCTGAAATAGTTACCTGCTCCCTTTGTTCTTGTTCTGATTTTATAATTTGCTCTAATTGTCTTTTTAAAATTTGTCCTTGTTCTTTTAGTTGTGTTGGATCTATTTTGAGATTCTCATCCTTTATGATGCTGTTATAAGATTCAATCAATAAAGCGGCTCCTTCAGGGTCAGGAATGCCACTAGAAGAGGGAACAAGAATCGCGGCACACGGAATCTGATTTGAAAGGCATGCAGAAAGTAAACCTCCGGCAATTCCTCCTATGAATGTTGTATATTTTTTGAGGGATTCTTCTATCACGCTATTATTAAAATTACTTTGTATATGCCCTTTATTGTCGGAAATTGAAATGTTGTTTTCTTTGCTGTTGCTGTTGTTGTTGTCGTTGTTGTTTGTAATGTTCTTCTCCATTTCGGTACTTTGAAGTATTGTGGTGTGCCTATCCGATCTGGGAATACCTTGTACAGGGATACCGTCTAGAACAAGAACTTCTTGAATGGTATTTTTGATGGCCCAGTCCATAACTGTATCGAGTACCGAATAAATGCCATTTATCATTAGGGGAGCTTCACACACAAGAACACATACGTTTCCTGCTTCGTTTGCATATAACCGAAATGGATGCCTTAACTTGCCATCGATAAATATTACACCTGGGGAAATATACTGTGATTCAACACAGGCAATTTGATGCATATTTAACTTGTCAATTATGTAACTAGTGCTTATCGATCCCACAAGACCAGGACCGGGAAAGCCTGCAATAAGAACTGATTTATTGTTTTGTAATTTATCAAAATCTGATATCGTTCTGATTGTTGTTGTTGAATTTGATATAGAGCTCATTTCTTACCTTTTACCTCTGATGTTCTATTTATAATCAGAATAGTTAATAAGCTTCTTTGTTGTTATCGAAATGAATCAATACGACGATTTCATTTGTGTGGTTATGTCCGCCATTCTTATAATTACTCCATCTAGGTGTTTAGGTTAACCTTCATGCAATACCAATAAAATAGCTTGTTTACTTTATCTATACCAAAGTTGATTGAGGAAATAGTCGTATCTAAAATAAAAAATAGGGTACTATCAATAACTCACCAACAAGATGTTGACGGACTTTTCTGTGGTGCAATCCTAAAAAATGCCTTTCCTGACACTTTAGTTCATCTAACAAACTATGGATATAATAATATGTTGCAGGTGTCAAAGACAATCGAAGATAGTGTATCCAAATCAAAAAAGAAGGGCATAGTAATCATAAGTGACCTGTCTATTGATTACCTCAAGGACGTTGAACCAATAGAGATTGCAGCAGGAAAAGCAAAAGAGTCTGGCTGGCGTTTCTTGTGGTTTGATCATCATTATTGGAATGAAGATATAAGGCAAAAAGTAGAGTCTTTTGCAACTTTGATATTGGCAAAGGATGAGGAACAAAAATGCGCTTCAGAGCTTATTTGCCAGGCTTTAAACATTAAAAGATCTGCGTGCCTGAGGATGGCAAAATTAGCTCATAACGTAGATTTTGGACTAAATGAAATTAAAAATCCTCCACCTTTACCTGAAATTATTAGGTATTACCTTACACTTCCAAATGCCCATAAAAAATTACATTCTATAGTAAAAAAAGCATCGAAAGGGGTTTTTTGGGATGATGAATTGCAAGAAGTTTATGAGCGCAAATATCTTCCTCTAAAGGAGGCTTCCATGGAAAAAGCAATCGGTTCTCTTATGATTCAGAATATGCACAGCTATAAAGTTGCAATTGTTGAATCTCCACAGGTACTGCCCAAAAGTGTAGTTGCAGAGAGA
>Ga0183260_10005364_pt1 | contig 10079 bp, 6 predicted proteins | sample AntDrymUQ4972206_2_FD_129768 | JGI IMG/M metagenome (GOLD analysis project Ga0183260, IMG submission 129768) | Polar desert sand microbial communities from Dry Valleys, Antarctica - metaG UQ497 (22.06) (version 2) (version 2) | ecosystem: Environmental > Terrestrial > Soil > Desert | place...
ACGCCGGGGAGCAACGACTTCCTCGCCGTAAGCCAGTTTTGGGTCGTCGGGCCGCTGCACACGCGCCGCTGCGACATCGTCTGCTTCGTCAACGGGATCCCGTTCGTCCTCTTCGAGCTCAAGGCGTCGCACAAGTCGATCGAGCACGCCTACACGAAGAACCTGCGCGATTACCGGGACACGATTCCGCAGCTCTTCGCTCCCAACGCGCTGGTGATCCTGTCCAACGGCTCGGAGACCAAGGTCGGATCCACCTTTGCGCCGTGGGAGCGCTTTGGCGAATGGAAGAAGATCGCCGACGAGGAGGAACCTGGGTTCGTCTCGCTGGAGACCGCGATCCGGGGATTGTGCGACCCGGGGCGGCTGCTCGATCTCGTCGAGAACTTCGTCGCCTACCTCGAGCGTCCCGGCGGCCTCGTGAAGATCCTCGCGCAGAATCATCAGGTTCTTGGCGTCAACGCCGCGATGCGCGCGCTGCGCGACGAGCGCACGCGCGAGGGCAGGCTCGGGGTCTTCTGGCACACGCAGGGCTCCGGCAAGAGCCTCTCGATGCTGTTCTTCACGCAGAAGGTTCTGCGCCGCGAGCCGGGCAACTGGACGTTCGTGATGGTCACCGACCGCACCGAGCTCGACGACCAGCTCTACGGCTCGTTCAAGGACGCGGGCGTCGTGGAGGGGCACGTCCAGGCGACGTCCTCGGCGCACCTGCGCCGGCTGCTGGCGGAGGACCACCGCTACGTATTCTCGCTGATCCACAAGTTCCGGCCCGCGCAGGACGCCGCGATGCCGGTGTGCTCGGACCGTGAGGACATCGTCGTCATCACCGATGAAGCGCACCGCAGCCAGTACTCGACGCTGGCGCTGAACATGCGTGAGGCACTCCCGAACGCGAGCTTCCTTGGCTTCACGGGAACGCCGCTGATCGCGGGCGAGGAGCAGCGCACGCGCGAGGTCTTCGGCGACTACGTCTCGACATACAACTTCCGCGACTCGATCGAGGACGGCGCGACGGTGCCGCTGTTCTACGAGAACCGGATTCCCGAGCTGCAGATCGTCAACGAGGCCTTCGACGAGGAGCTCTCCGACATCCTCGAGCAGGCCGAGCTCGACGAGCAGCAGGAGCGTGCGCTGTCGCGCCACTTCGCAACGGAGTACCAGCTCATCACGCGTCCCGCCCGGCTGGAGCGCATCGCGGCGGACCTCGTCCGCCACTTCGTCGGGCGCGGCTTTCTCGGCAAGGCGATGGTCGTTTCGATCGACAAGGCGACCGCGGTCCGCATGTACGAGCTCGTCGCCCGGGAGTGGCAGGTCCACCTCGCAGGGCTGCTGGCGCGGGCCGCGCGCCTTGCACCGCTCGAGCGCGCCGGCATCGAGGAGCAGATCGCCTTCATGCGCGAGACGGACATGGCCGTCGTCGTCTCGCAGTCACAGAACGAGATCGCCGACATGCAGGAGCTCGGCCTCGACATCGCGCCGCACCGCAAGCGGATGCTCGACGAGGATCTCGACGAGCGCTTCAAGGATCCGGCCGATCCGTTCCGGCTCGTGTTCGTGTGCGCGATGTGGATGACGGGCTTCGATGTCCCCTCCTGCTCGACGATCTACCTCGATCGCCCGATGCGAAACCACACGCTGATGCAGACGATCGCGCGCGCCAACCGCGTCTTCCCCGAAAAGGAGAACGGGCTGATCGTCGATTACGTCGGCGTCTTCAGACACCTCGAGACGGCGCTCGCGGTCTATGCGGCCGGCCCGGTGGGGAGCGACAGCTCGGACATCATCAGGGACAAGGCCGCCCTGGTCGGAGAGCTGGAGGAGGAGATCGGCGAGCTCGTCGAGTTCTCGTGGCGCTGGGACGTCGACCTCGACGCGCTCGCTCGTGCCGACGGCTTCGAGTTCATCGCCCTGCGCGACGCGTCGGTCGAGGCGCTGCTCGTCGACTCCGTCACGCGGCGCGCGTACCTCGAGCGATCGGACCGCGTGCGCCGGCTGTTCGCTGCGATCCTGCCCGACCCGGCGGCCGGACCGCACTCGCGGCTGGTCGGGGTCGCGCGCAACCTCGCCGAGCGGATCCGCTCGCTGGACGAACCCGCGGATCTGTCGGCGGTGTCCGGCCCCGTCAACGAGTTGCTCGACCGCTCGGTCGGAGCCGAGGAGTACGTCATCCGCGCCGCGGCCGACGGCGCGCGCGCCCGCGGCCTGATCGATCTCAACACGATCGACTTCGAGGCGCTCGCCGCGCGCCTGGCCGGCAGCAAGCGAACGGCCGCGCAGCGACTCGCCAAGCAGGTCGGCGAACAGCTCGAAGGCAGCGCGCGCCGGAACCCCACGCGCCTGGATCTCGTCGAGAAGCTGCGCGCGCTGATCGACGCCTACAACGCGGGCAGCCTGAACGTCGACGAGATGCTGCGGCGGCTTCAGTCCCTGTCCAAGCAGCTCTCCGAGGACGAGCAGCGCACGGCGCGGGAGGGGCTGTCCGAGCCCGAGCTCGCGGTCTTCGACCTGCTCACGCAACCGGATCCGACCCTGACCCAGGAGCAGCGCACCGAGGTCAAGAAGATCGCGCGCAAGCTGATGGAGCACATCACGGAGCGTCTCGTGCTCGACTGGCGCAAGAAAGCGGAAACGCGCGAAGCGGCGCGCGTGCTCGTCAAGGATGTCCTCGAAGAGCTGCCCGACGCGTACGACCCGGCGACGTGGCAGCGAAAGACCGACGCGGTCTTCAACCACATCTTCGCGAGCTACTACGACGACGGCTTCAGTGTCTACGACGAAGATCTGCCCGTCCCCCGCGCAGCCGCCGTCGCCGTGGCGCCGGCGCCTTCGCCGGCGCTTGCACCGGCCGAGATCGACGTCGCGCAGATCACGCAGGCCGTGCTCGAGCAGATCAAGGCGGACCCGGCGCTGGCCGAGCAGATCGCCGAGCAGATCAAGGGGCGCCAGGCATTCTTCGCCGTCCCTAGCGACGAGCTGATCGCGGGCGATGAGACCTACGAGGTCGAGTTCAAGTCAACGGCCCGCTGGAACCTCCGCGAGGCCTGCAAGGACAAGCGGATGGAGGACGCCGTCGTCAAGACGGTCGCCGGGTTCTTGAACACGGACGGAGGAACGCTGTTCATCGGCGTCGACGATGCGGGCAGGCCGCGCGGTCTCGCCCCCGACAGCACCGTCGTCAAGCCACCCAGCGCGGACGGCTTCGTGAACTGGCTCACCACGCACCTGATCGGAGCGCTGACGCACGCGGCCGTGATGCGCACCCGGACCCGGATCGACCGTGTCGACGGCATCGAGGTCTGTCGGGTGGACGTCGCGCGTTCCTCGGTGCCCGTGAGGGCGCTGATGAGCGGCAAGGATGAGGTCTTCTGGGTGCGCATGAACAACAGCACGCGCGCGCTTCCGGAGATCGAGCTCGAGCAGTACGTACAGGATCACTGGTGACTCAGCGCGCCAGTCCGGACAGCGCCTCGCCCGCACGCTCCAGATGGCGCGGTTCGAGGCGGATGTGGCTCTGCTGGCTCATCGAGCGCGGGGAGACGCCGATCGCCTCGACCGGCGGCGCGTTTGCCAGCAGCGGCACGACGATCAGCAGCTCCACGGCCACCGACCACGGCCAGCGCGCCGGGTTCGCCGGGCTCGAGACCGCGGTCGTGGGCTCGGTCAGCACCTCGGCGATGCCGAAGATCCGCCGCCAGCCCGAGGCGTAGAGGATCAGGCGATCGCCAGGCGCCATGCGCGGCCGGCGCGGGAACGCCGTGATGCCCGGGTCCAGCAGCGAGGAGCCGTGCTGCAGCCAGCGATCGGGCAGCGGCTGGGCGCCGGTTCCATGGGCCTTGAGGAAGACGGCGGGCACGCCGGGCGTATCTACCCGCGCCGCGGGAATCCGCTCTCTCGATCACGGGTAAGCGTCCTGCTCCCCCAAGGAGAGGAGCCTCCGATGATCTTGCGAATCGACCGCGTCCAGACCGAGATGCCGCCCCCGTCGCCTACGCGCGCGCGGTCGAGCTGCTGACCGGCGCCGACCTGACGAAGCTGTTCCCGGCGCCGCGGATCCCGACCGACAACATTCCCGAGAGCAAGAAGCACATCGACAAGGGCGTGCACACCACGCTCTACCGCTTCTCGCCCGACGACTACAAGGACATCGTCGCGGTCTTCACCGGCAAGCACCCGGAGACCGGCGAGCAGCTCGAGGTCGTCGACGAGCCGCCGGAGGGCTTCCTGATGCACGACCTGCCTTCCCAGCCGGCCGTCTTCGCGCCCGACTACGCGCCGGAGGAGATCAAGGAGATCGCACAGAAGCTGCGCAAGAAGGCGGGCCTGCCCGACGAGCCGCTGGGTGAGGTCGCCAGCACGAAGGCCAATCCGCGCGCGAAGCCCAAGGCGCGCGCGAAGGCCAAGGCCTCCTGATCGGCTCACACGCCGAGCAGAGCGCGCAGGTCCGCGGCGAGCCGTTTGGGCTCGTCGCGGAGCTGGCGCCACGTGATGCGGACGACGCGCCAGCCGGCGACGTGGAGCGCGCGGTCGCGCGCGCGGTCCGCCTCGAAGCTGCGCCGGGTGCCGTGCGTGGCGTAGCCGTCGAGCTCGATGATCAGGCGGGCCTCGGGCCAGACGAAGTCGCATTCGCCGACCGGGGGGATGTGGTGGTTGACGAGCGGGCGCGGCAGGACGTTGGCGATCAGGAAGGCGAGGAAGCACGCTTCGAACTCGCTGCGCGTGACCGTCGCGGCAAGGTGGTCGGCGAGGATCGCGTTGAGGGTCCCAACGCCGCGGCGGCGCGGATATCTCTGAAGCAGGGTCCGAAGCGACGTGGAATCCGCGAGCTGGCGCAGCTGCGCATCGTCGATGACCCGTTCGAGCCGCGGCCGGGGGAGAATGCCGGCGAGGTCGAGTATCGTCCGTGCGACGGTCGTGACGCGGATTCCGTCGACGGTGGCGACCTCGTCGGTCGGGAGCCTTCCGGATCGCACGCGAATGCCGTCGCGATCGCGAAGCCTGCGCTCCACCGTGACCTCAACCGCGCGGCCGTCGTCAGCCAGCAATCGCCACAGCGCGGCCGCCGAGCGATGGCTCAGGACCGCGCCCGGCCCCACAGCGAGAACAGCGGCCATCCAGCGCGCCTCGCGCGTCGGCCGCGCAGGCCCGACCGCGTAGACACCGCGGTGCATGACTCGCAATTGGTGTCGCTCGACCAGATGAGCGATCGCATGTCGGCTGAACCCCAGCGCGACCAGCTGCCGGTGCGCGACCATCGCGTGCTGACGCTCGGCCCGCACGAAGAGCGCCCGGTCCCGGTCAGGGTCCAAGGTGTGCACTTGAGCCGATATAGGCGGTTCAACTGCACGCCTTGGATCCACGCCATGGATCATCGCGAGCAAACACGCGCGAGGCTCGCGCGCGGTGTGACAACTCTGCGGAGGCATCGCAACGCGACTGCGGATTCGCGGCGCTCAGGGACCGGCCGCCGTGCACACCCCGGCCGCCGGAGACACACCATGACCGTCACGCACTCCTTCCTTCATCGCTGCAGTTCGTCAACGCAGGCGCCCGCCGCCTGCTCACGCCGCCGCCCAGCGTCCAGGTCTGCTGTCATGCAGGCAGCCATGACCGATCTGATCGCGGAGCTGCGCGCGGCGTGCGGCGAGCGCCACGTGCTCACCGAGCACGACGACCTGCGCACCTACGAGTCCGACGGGCTGCTGCAGTACGTCGCGATGCCGCGCGTCGTCGTGCTCCCGGGCAGCGCGGATGCGGTCGCGCGAGCGGTGCGCGCGTGCCACCGAGCCGGCGTCCCGTGGGTCGCGCGCGGCGCGGGCAGCGGGCTGTCGGGCGGCGCGCTGCCCGTGGAGGACGGCGTCGTGATCGCGCTGACCCGGATGCGGCGCATCCTCGAGGTCGACCTCGTCGACGGTCGCGTCGTGTGCGAGCCGGGCGTCACGAACCTCGCGATCTCCCAAGCGGTCGGGCCGTCGCACTTCTACCCGCCCGACCCGTCAAGCCAGGTCGTCTGCTCGATCGGCGGCAACGTCGCCGAGAACTCGGGCGGCGCACACTGCTTCAAGTACGGCTTCACGACGAACTACGTCATCGCGCTGGAGGTCGTGCTGCCCGACGGCGAGCTCGTCACGCTCGGGGGCGAGGAGCTCGACCTGCCCGGCTACGACCTGCTCGGCGCGTTCGTCGGCTCGGAGGGCACGCTGGGCGTCGCGACGAAGATCACCGTCCGCGTCGTGCCGACGCCGGAGTCGGTGCGCACGCTCGTCGCGTTCTTCGACTCGACCGGCCGCGCCGGCGAAGCCGTGTCGGCGATCGTGTCGGCGGGCATGGTGCCGGGCGCGATCGAGATGATGGACCAGCTCTCGATCGGCGCATCGGAGCAGATGGCGCACGCCGGCTGGCCGCTGGATGCGGGCGCCGCGCTGCTCGTCGAGCTCGACGGCTCGGAGGCCGAGTGCGATGCACAGCTCGCCGACCTGCGTCGCATCTGCGACGAGGCCGGCGCTCACGACGTGCGCGAGGCGGGCGACGACGCCGAGCGCGCGATCTTCTGGAAGATGCGCAAAGCCGCCTTCCCCGCGATGGGCCGCGTCAGCCCGCACTATTACGTGCAGGACAGCGTCATCCCGCGCACGCGCCTGACCGAGGTGCTCGAGCGCATCGACGAGCTCGCGCGCGAGTACGGCCTGCGCGTCGGCAACGTCTTTCACGCCGGCGACGGCAATCTGCACCCGCTCGTCTGCTACGACGGCAACGCACCCGGCGAGGCCGAGCGTGCCGAGGAGCTCGCGGGCGAGATCGTGCTCGCGTGCGTGGAGCTGGGCGGCTCGATCACCGGCGAGCACGGCATCGGCGTCGACAAGAAGCGCTACATGCCGGCGATGTTCGGCGAGGACGACCTGGCCGCGTTTCAGAAGCTGCGCTGCGCGTTCGATCCCGACGGGCTGGCGAACCCCGGCAAGGTCATGCCGACGCCGCGCCTGTGCGGCGAGGTCCCCGGCCCCTACCGTGAGCACCCGCTGGAGAAGGCCGGGCTCGCGGAGCGGATGTGAGCTCCTCCAAGCAGGCCAGCCGGGAGCTGGTGAAGCCGGCGTCCGCGGAGGAGGCGGCCGGCGCGCTGCAGGCCGCAGCGGCCGAGGGACACAGCGTGCGCGTCATCGGCGCAGCGACGAAGCGCGGCTGGGGCCATGTCGTCCCGAAGGCCGACGTCGAGCTGTCGACGGCCGGCCTCGATGCGATCGTCGAGCACAACGTCGGCGACCTGACAGCGGTGCTGCAGGCGGGCGTGCCGCTCGCGCTCGCGCAGGAGACCTTCGGGGCCGCCGGGCAGATGCTGTCCGTCGACCCGCCGCTCGGCGCGGGCGCCGCGGCGACGATCGGCGGCACGGTCGCCACCGCGGACAGCGGGCCGCTGCGCCACCGCTTCCACGCGCTGCGCGACCTCGTCATCGGCGTGACGGTCGCGCTGCCGGACGGAAGCGTCGCGCGCGCCGGTGGCAAGGTGATCAAGAACGTCGCCGGCTACGACCTCGCCAAGCTCATGACCGGCGCGTTCGGGACGCTCGGCGTCATCTGCCAGGTCTCTGTGCGACTGCATCCGCGCCCGGCCGATATGGCGACCGTGCACGCTCCCGGCAGCGACCCGGGCGTGCTCGCGGCCGCCGCCGCAGCGCTCGCCTACCGCCCGCTCGAGCCGCTCGCGCTCGACATCGACTACCAGCGCGGCAACGGCGCCGTGCTGGCGCGCTTCGGCGGCGTCACCGCGGTGGCGCAGGCCGGCGGAGCCGTGGCGATCCTGCGCGAGGCGGGCCTGCCGGATGCGGCGATCGTCGAGGACGACGAGTCGCTCTGGCAGCGCCAGCGCAAAGGCCAGCGCGCGGCCGACGGGGGCGCCGTGATCCGCGTCGCGGGCACGCCGCGCCGGCTCGGCGCGGTGCTGCAGGCCGCCGAGGCGCTCGGTGCGCGCGCGGTCGCGCGCGGTGGGATCGGCACGGCGTGGATCAAGCTGCCCGCTGCCGGCAGCGCCGAGCACATCGCGGCGATCGAGGAGCTGCGCGTGCGCGTGGCGCCCTCGCCCGCGACAGTGCTCGACGCGCCCGATGCCGTGCGCGAGGCGCTCGACCCATGGGGCGCGCTGGCGCCGGCGACCGTCGCGCTCATGCGCCGCGTCAAGGAGCGCTTCGACCCCGCCGCCACCTGCAACCGCGGCCTCTTCGTGGACGGGATCTGACGCTGTGGGCGCCTTCGATCCGATCCGTCCCCCTGCACCGGACCTGATCGACGACTGCGTGCATTGCGGCTTCTGCCTGCCGACGTGCCCGACCTATGCGTTGTGGGGCGAGGAGATGGACTCGCCGCGCGGGCGCATCCTGCTGATGCGCGCCGCGCACGAGCAGGAGGCGCTCTCCGACCAGCAGGTCCAGGCGTGGGACAACTGCCTGGGCTGCATGGCCTGCGTCACCTCCTGCCCGTCGGGCGTGCAGTACGACAAGCTGATCGAGGACACGCGCTCGCAGGTCGAGCGCAACGTGCAGCGCGCACCGGTCGACAGCCTGCACCGCAAGCTGCTCTTCGCGCTCTTCCCCCACCCGGCGCGGCTACGCGCGCTGGCGCCCCTGATCGCGCTGCAGCACGCGCTGGGGATCGGCGGACTCCTACGCCGCAGCCGCCTGCGCCGCGGACTGCCGCGGCTCGCCGCGCTCGTGCGTCTCGCGCCGCACGCGCCGCTGCGCGAGACGTGGCGGCGCCTGCCGCGGCGCACGCCCGCCGTGGGCGAGCGGCGCGGCACCGTCGGCCTGCTGCAGGGCTGCGTCCAGCGCGTCTTCTTTCACGGCGTCAACGAGGCGACCCTCGAGGTCCTTGCGGCCGAGGGCTGGGAGGTACACGCGCCGCAGCTGCCGCGCTGCTGCGGCGCGCTGCAACTGCACTCCGGCGACGACGAGCCCGCGCGTGAGCTCGCACGCCAGACGATCGCCGCGTTCGAGGGCTTCGACGTCGTCGCCGTCAACGCGGCCGGCTGCGGCGCCGCGTTGAAGGACTACGGCCACCTGCTGCGCGAAGAGCCCGAATGGGCGCAGCGCGCCGCCGCGTTCGTCGCCCGCGTGCGCGACGTCAGCGAGCTGCTCACCGAGCATGAGCCGCGCGCTGCTCGGCACGCGGTCAACATGCGCGTCGCCTACCACGACGCCTGCCACCTCGCCCATGCCCAGGGCGTGCGCACCCAGCCGCGCGAAATGCTGCGCTCGATCCCCGGCGTCGAGATCGTCGAGCCCACCGACTGGGAGCTGTGCTGCGGGTCGGCCGGCGTCTACAACCTGCTTCAGCCAGAGACGGCGGCTGAGCTCGGTCGCCGCAAGGCGCAGAACCTGCTCGACGCCGGCGCCGAGGCGGTCGTCGCCGGCAACCCCGGCTGCGCGCTGCAGATCGCCGCCGCGGCCGCCGAGCTGGGGCGGGAGATCACCGTCCTGCATCCGATCGAGCTGCTCCAGCGATCACTGACGCGGGGCGACCGGCCGTCCTGAGTCGATCCGTCCCGCCCAGCGCGTAGCGGGGTAACGCATACCGCCGCTCGCGTCTACGCGAGCGCCGACGGCGGCAGCACGTAGTACCCGTCGGACTCGGGGCTGGACTCGGGGCTCTTGCCGCCGTGGACCTGGATCAGCGGGATCACGACGACCTCGCCGCCGCGGCCCTGCACCCACTCGTCGACCATCGGCTTGTACTGGTCTGGCACCTCGCTGCGCATGAAGGCGACCATGCCCTCGGGCCGGTTGGGCATGTCGACGATGGGCATGTCGAGGAAGATGTCGCGGATCATGTCCGTCATCGGCGCGGAGTGTAGGAGACGGCCTGGCCCGGCGGACTGCTCGGTGAGCAGAGCGCCGCGAAGCGCGTGACGTACCCGGTCGCGTCCTTTGCCAGGATCTCCTGAAGCGCGGCCGAGCGCTTGGACAGCTCTGGTCGTCGCGCCCCGCGCCGCGGCCTCACGGGTGGCCTCGAGGGTGTCGGAGACCACCCGCGCAGCGGCGGCTGCCAGCGAGGACTGCGCCAGGCAGCCGGTCGTCAGACTCGACCGGACACGCACC
>Ga0183260_10005365_pt1 | contig 10077 bp, 8 predicted proteins | sample AntDrymUQ4972206_2_FD_129768 | JGI IMG/M metagenome (GOLD analysis project Ga0183260, IMG submission 129768) | Polar desert sand microbial communities from Dry Valleys, Antarctica - metaG UQ497 (22.06) (version 2) (version 2) | ecosystem: Environmental > Terrestrial > Soil > Desert | place...
AGAGTCCGGGAATGCCGGCTTGGACGCGGAGTGGCTCCAGGTAACGTTCGAACAGCGAATAGACCAAGCTCTGCGCGTGCGCGCCGGTTTGCAGTGTGACCACGGCGGCGACAAGCGCCAGGAGAGCGACCTTCGACCGAAAAGTGATGGTCAAAATAGGGATGAGCTCGAATCATATCGCATCGCGCCGAGGCAACCGAATGCGTGAAGGCCCTTGAGAGGCAATCGAAGGGATGGTAAAGTGCGACCGGTTATAGTGAAAAAGACCGTCTTCCTGGCATTGTTCCTGAGCGTGGTGCCACTCCTGGCCGCCGAGGACCTCCGCATTGTTCCGCTACTGCGGGATGGCCATGTCCTGATCTCGTTTCAGTTGAACGACGGATTCACGGATGAAGTTCGCGCCGCAATCCGCAGCGGCCTCAAAACCACCTTTACTTACACCATCGATTTGCGCACCGAAGTCGCGGCCTGGATCGACCGGACGATGGCCTCGACCGTGGTCAGCACGTCAGTGCAGTACGACAATCTGACACGTCGCCATACCGTCGTGCGCACGCTTGATGGACGCGTGCAGCAAGCGCAGGTGACCGAGAGCGACGACCAGGTCCGCCAATGGGTGACAACACTCGATCGGCTGCCGCTGTTCCGCAGCGCCCGCCTCGAACCCCATCGAGAGTATTACGTGCGCGTGCGCGCCGAAGTGCGCCCCCGCAACGTGTCGTATCTGTGGCCGTGGGGCAGCGGCAGCTCCGCGCAAGCAAAGTTCACGTTCATTCCTTAAGGAGTTCAGATGCAGCGCGTTCGACGAAACGTCACTCTCGGCGCAGCTTTCGCTGTGGCGGTGTCAGTGGGGGCGGGCCACATCGCGGCCCAGGCCGTCCCGGCGCCAACCGACGCCCCGAATACCTACGCGACGACTGAGTCCCACTTCAAGATGCCCGAGGGCCGGACGTGGGGGTCCACCAGTGCGGTGGATATCGCCCCGGACGGCAAGACCATCTGGGTGGCCGAACGCTGCGGCGCCAACCGCTGTGTCGACGCGAAAGGTGAACCGTCACCGCTCGACGTCGTCTTGAAGTTCGATGAGAGTGGAAAGCTGCTCACCAGCTTCGGCAAGGGCATGTTCGTGTTTCCTCACGGCATTCATGTGGACCGCGAGGGTAACGTGTGGGTGACCGACGGTTCCGACAATCTGCCGCGCCGCGGCCCCGCGGCGCCCGCCGACGCGCCGCCGCCGGCGCCACCAGCCAAGATCATTGGTCATCAGGTCTACAAGTTCAGCCCCGAGGGCAAGCTGTTGCTGACGCTAGGCAAGCCGGGCGGCAATCAGGCAGGACAGCCCGCGGACCCAGCGTCTTTCCAGGCGCCGAACGACGTGTTGACGCTGCCCAATGGCGACATCCTGGTGGCCGAAGGGCACAGCGACGCCGCCGCGAGCCACCGCATTGCCCGGTTCGATCGGACGGGAAAGTACCTCGGTGAGTTCGGCAAGAAGGGCAGCGGTCCCGGAGAGTTCATCCAGCCGCACGCGCTGGCGCTTGCTCCGGATGGCACGCTGATCGTCGGCGATCGCAGCAACAACCGGGTCCAGATCCTGAGCACCGATGGCAAATTCATTCGGGAGTTTCACTCGTTCAGCCGCCCGAGCGGCGTCGCGGTCGACCGCAATGGCATGCTCTACGTGGCCGACTCCGAATCTGGATCGGTATCGCGCGACCCGAACGACCGGACCAAGGTCGCACGCGTCGAATGGGTGCGCGGCATCCGCGTCGGAAGCTTGAAGGATGGCAAGATCGTCGCGTTTATTCCCGACCCACAGAAAGACTTGCGCTCCGGCACGCTCGCGGCCGAAGGCGTGGCCGTCGATGCGGCGGGTAACGTTTACGGGGCCGAAGTCGGACCGATGAAGCTGCAGAAGTACACGCCCAAGAAGTAAGTTGCTTCGCGTTATCGTGTTCGACCAGTGGCCAGAACTACGGCTCGTGGGCGACCGCAAAAACTGGGTGCGCAACGCGCTGGGGCCGTCCGGTGGAGACGCCTCCGGGCACCGAGATGGAATCGCGTTTGGCGCGCTGTATCTGAATCGAGGGCGTGTCGGCAACCGGCAGGTTGTGCCCCCAGCATGGGTTGATGATTCGTTGGTGCCGCGCGGCCAGAGCGATTTCAACGATCAGTTGTACGGATACGGCTGGTGGATGCGCGAGTTTGCGGGCGAGCCGGCCTATTTCGCTTGGGGATTCGGCGGCCAGTACGTCTTCGTCATTCCGCGTCGGCAACTGGTGGTGGTCACGACGTCATCGACCGCGACTGGCGAAGAGCGCCGGGTGCATCGACGGTCGATCTTTGAGTTGATCGAGCAGATTGTCGCTATTCCGCTGTGACCCGATGCGCGGCTGCGGTCGCCGCGCGATCGAGGGCGTGTCCTAGGGCGTCTTCGGAGTATCCATGCCTTCGGTGAGCTCGATATACGTCCCAAACGGATCCGTCAGGAACGCAATCGCGAAGCCGATTTGCGGAATGTAGCTATACGGGCGATCGAACTTGATGCCCTGCGCCTCGAGTTGTTTGCAAAACGCTTCCAGATTTTTCACTTCGAAGCCGATGTGATCGAGGGCGCGACCGCGAGTCCCGACGACCGGGTCGGTGGTGCTACCGAACGTGAGATTCACGCCGGGCAGATCGGCGGCTTTGAACGTCCCACGCATTCCGGGCTTGGCGCCGAACGTCTTTGCATACCACTCCTGCATGGCATCGACCTTATCGGTCGCGAAGTGCACGTGATGGTTGGCGAGCGGCACGGTCTGCGTGGGGTTCTCGACAAACTCCACCTTGGTGCCGTCGGCCATGGTGTAAGCGATGTTCTGCTTGGTGGCCGCGACAAACGCAATGTCGTCCTTGACGTCCTGGGTCGCCGGTATTTCCTCGCGAGTGATGATGGGGTACCCCGCGGCCTTCACCTTGTCAATCATCTTGCGCACGCTCGGCACGTAGAAGCCGACGTGATTCACCACCGTGCCTTTTGACCCGCCGGTCGGCGCGCGCTGCGTGAACACGATGATGACGTTCGGGAACTTGACCATCTGCAAAGGGCCGGCCGAGACCGGTACGCCGCCCAGGGTGTCCACCCAGAACCTCTTTGCCTCGTCGATGCTGGCGACGTTGAGATGATGGTGGGCGTAGACCAGCGTGTTGTCCTTCAATAACGGCAGCTGCGCACTCGCTGGCACGATAGACGTCATTGACATCGCGATCGACAGAGCGAGGATTCGCATGGCCATCATGGGGCCACACTATATGCCGAATTGAGGACTTCAACGGTGTGACGGACGGGAATCTCCAGATAGGCCTCGATCTGTGTCACGCAGCCGATGTTGCCCGAGACCACCATGTCCGCACCACTCGCGGCAATGGCCAATGCTTTGCGGCGTCCGAGCGCCGCGGCCGTGTCGGGGTGCTCGAGGTTGTAGAGTCCAGCGGACCCGCAACACATTTCGCCGTCGGGGATTTCCACCAGGCTGACGTGCTCAATCTGCTGCAAGAGCCGGCGCGGCGCGGCGCGGACGCCCTGCCCGTGTGAGAGATGGCAGGCGTCGTGGTAGGCGATGGTGGTCGGGTGCGGCCAAGCCAAGGGAGTAATCAGGCCCAGTGCGTCCAGAAACTCCGCGACGTCGCGCACCGGAGCGGCGTAGGCCCCGGCTTTCATGGCGGAGCCGCAGCCTGCGGCGTTGGTCACGATGGCGTCGACATCCGCGGGAAACACGCTCGCGTTGTGTGCGGCCAGTGTCGCGCCGTGCGCCTCGAGGCCTGTGTGCTGTGCGAGCGCGCCACAGCAGCCCTGCGATCGCGGGACGATGACTTCGACGCCGTTGGCAGCCAAGAGACGAAGCGTGGCGGTGTTGATCGACGGTCGCAAGACGCGCTGGACGCAGCCGGCAAGAAGTGCCACCCGCGCGCGCCGCGGCGCCGTCGCGGCCACACGCTCGGGCAGCGGTTCGGCCGGCGGCATGGTGCGAGGCAGCAGGGCCAGCATGCCACGCAGGCGTGACGGCAGCCATCGCGCCACCCCCTGGGCGAGCCGACCGGCAGTGGACGCGGCGCGGAATCGTGTGGGCGATTCGAGCACCGACACCAGCGCGTGCCGCAGCCACCGCTCGCCGGCGGGCCGCGCTTTCGACTCGGCCAGCGACCGAAACGGCACCACGAGCTCGCGATATCGCACACCTGATGGGCACGCCGTCTCGCAAGCGAGGCAACCAAGACAGCGGTCGATGTAGGGGAGCACCTCGCCAATTGACAACTCGCCCTCGAGCGCCTGCTTCATCAAGACGATGCGGCCGCGCGGCGAGTCCATTTCTTCGCCCAACACCTTGTAGGTCGGGCACGCAGCCAGACAAAAACCGCAGTGCACACACGTCGTCACCGCGCGCGCCATCCCGTCGCCGTCGGGACCAAGACTAGCTGCGGGAATCTGGTGTTGCACTGAACTTGTTCCGTGGGTCGAGCACGCGCCGCACGCGCGACTCGAACTCGTTGTGTCGCACCGTCCCGACGTGCGCGCCGGCACGTGGGCCCCGCACGATGACGCCGGTGACCGCGACAGAGTGGGCCTGACGCCCCTGAGAATCGCGGGCGACGCCTTCGGGCCCGCCGCGGCCATCGCTATTCGCCAAAGCTGGCCTGGTCGGCCCACCAAGGCAATCGTCGCAAGCGATCCATGACGCCGCGCCCGCGCAGATGTAGCGTGCGGGCGTTGCGGTGTGCGGGCCGTCGACCGACTTCACAATCGAGCGGCCCTGTGCCCAGGTGAACTCTCGCGCCTCTGCCCACTCCGGATTGTCGTCTTCAATTCGCGCGCCGCCGACCACGTCGTGCAGCCGCATCAGTCGCGATCGCACTGCTGCCGAGCGACCCGCGATACGCACCCACAGCGTCCCGTGGGTATCGAAGTCGAGCGCCTCGCAGTCGAACCGTGTCGCCTCGATTGACCGTGCCGTTGAGGCCGCCGCTGCGGCGCTGCCGCACGTCACTTTCAAGGTCGCGCGTGCTTCCGGCAACGGAAAAACTTTGAAAGTGACCTCCGCGATGACACCAAAGCGGCCGGCGCTGCCGACCAGGGCGTGGTGCAGCAGGAAGCCGGCAGCGTTCTTGACGACTTTGCCGCCGCTGCGAATGATGGTGCCCTCGCCGTCCACGACCCGAGCGCCGATCAGGAAGTCTCGCACGCCGCCGTAGCGGTACCGTCCGGAGCCGCTGAGGCCGGTGGCGACTGTTCCGCCAATGGTGGCGCCCGCATCGACGAGCGGCGGATCAAAAGGCAGGTATTGTGCGTGCGCGCGGAGCGCCTGTTCGATGTCGCGCAGCGGCGTCCCAGCCCACGCGGTGAGCACGCACTCCGCCGGTGAGTACTCGGTGATGCCGCGCAGCTTCGAGAGACCAATGGTGGTGCCGGCGGCCTGCGCCGGCGATTTCGTGCCACCCGCGCGCACGACGAGCGAGTCGTGGCCGCGGACCGCGTCCTGTATCTCCGCCAACGTTGCGGCATCGACGGTCATACCCGTGAAATGACCCCAGCGCGTTCGAGCGGATGCATTCCATACCCGCCACGAGCGGGGGATGACGTGCCAAGCATCTTGCCCCGATTGGCGATGTTCTTCGGGTCGATCGACGCGTGGAGGCGGTGCATGAATGCCATGTCATCCGCCGAATACATTTCCCCGAGGAATTCCCTTTTCTCGAGGCCAACGCCGTGCTCGCCGGTAATGGAACCACCGAGTCGAATGCACAACCGAAGAATGTCGGCGGCAAGCCGCTCCGCCCGTTCCAGTGCTCCGGGTTCGCGGCCATCGAACAGGATGAGCGGGTGGAGATTTCCGTCGCCCGCATGAAAGACGTTGGCGACGCGGATGCCCTGCGACGACGAAAGCTCCTGAATGCACGCCAGCGCCTCGCCAAGGCGCGTGCGCGGTACGACGCCGTCTTGAACGATGAAGTCGGGACTGATACGACCCACCGCGGAGAACGCGCATTTGCGGCCCTTCCAGATGCGCGCACGGTCGTCGGCATCGGCAGCCATGCGCGTGCTGGTGGCGCCCGAGGCTTCGATCACGCCCATCAGCAGGGCGAACTCCGCCGCCACTTCGTCGGCGTCGCCCTCGAGCTCGATCAGCAGAATGGCGGCCGCCCCCGCGGGGTAGCCAGCGTCCACCGCTGCCTCGGCCGCGTCGATGGCCAGCCGGTCCATGATCTCCATCGCTCCAGGCAGCAATCCCGCCGCGACGATCTGTGAAACCGCATCGCCGGCGCCTTGCAGTGACGCGTACCCCGCCAGGAGCGTTTGATAGGTCTCCGGGCGCGGCACCAGACGCAGGGTAATTTCGAGCGCGATGCCGAAGAGCCCTTCCGACCCGACGAACAACCCGGCGAGGTCTGGTCCGACATGTTCAACGCTGCTTCCGCCAAGCTCCACGACGGTGCCGTCGGGCAGCACCACCTTCAAACCGAGCACGTGGTTTGCGGTCATGCCATGTCGGAAACAGTGTGCGCCGCCGGAGTTGAATGCCACGTTGTCGCCGATGGTGCAGATCGACTGGCTGGACGGATCGGGCGCGTAATACAGGCCGTGCGGCGCGGCCGCCGTGGTGACGTCGAGATTGACGACGCCCGGTTCCACCACCGCGAGCCGCCTCACGGGGTCGAGCCGCACGATGCGATCTAATCGATTCAAGGCAATGACGATACCGTCGTCAACTGGCACGGCACCGCCGGACAGGCTGGTGCCACTGCCGCGCGCCATGAAGGGGACGGCCGCCGCGTGGCAGAGCCGTACCGCCTCCACCACTTCCTGCTGGGTCTCAGCCAGCACCACGGCGCGTGGCCGACCGCGCATCGTCGTCAGCCCGTCTGACTCGTATGGGGCCAACGCACCCGGGTGTGTCAGCAGGCGCGCCGCGGGAAAAATGCGCGCAAGCGCGCCAAGCAAGGCGTCTGGCTGCATCTGGTGCGAATCACTATAAGCTTAGCGCCGCATGCTGGCGTGTGGCGTCAGCGACTTCAGGCGACGGTAGCTTCGGCGGCGTCGGTGGGTTATGAACTGGACACAGATCTACGATCCCCTGGGCAACAGCGTTCTCTCCACCATTTGCGCGGCGCTTCCGATTGTCGTGCTTCTCGGCGGCCTGGCGTTTGGCCACCTCAAGGCCCACGTCGCGGCATTGTGGGGTCTGGCGTCCGCCATGGCCGTCGCGATCGGCCTCTTCGGAATGCCGGTGACGCTCGCCGTCGCGACGGCGGGGTACGGCGCTGCCTATGGGCTGCTGCCGATCGGCTGGATTGTGCTCAACGTCATCTTTCTGTATCAGCTGACGTCGGACGCGGGTCTGTTTGCGACGCTGCGTCACAGCATCACGGCGGTCACCCGTGACCGGCGCCTGCAGTTACTGCTGGTCGCGTTCAGCTTCGGCGCCTTTTTCGAGGGCGCGTCGGGCTTTGGCACGCCGGTCGCGATCACAGGTGCGTTGCTGATTGGCCTTGGCTTCACGCCGCTGGCCGCGTCTGGACTCTCGCTCATCGCCAACACTGCGCCGGTGGCGTTTGGCGCCCTCGGCACTCCCATTATCGCGTTGCAAGGCGTGACGCAGCTCGATCTCTTCGACTTGTCGGCCATGGTCGGCCGGCAGCTGCCATTCTTTTCGGTACTCGTACCCTTCTGGCTGGTCTGGGCGTTTGCGGGCCGTCGCGGGATGGTGGGTGTCTGGCCGGCGGTTCTGGTCGCCGGAACCTCGTTTGCCACGGTGCAGTTTGTCGTCTCCAACTACCACGGTCCGTGGCTCGTGGACATCGTGGCAGCGATTGCCTCGATTGGCGCGGTCGTACTGTTCCTGCGGTTCTGGCAACCGCGTGACAGCTGGACGCCGAAGTGGGGCGTTGCAACGGCGGAGGAGAACGCCGCGTCGGCAAATAAGGCAGGCGCCGTGACCGCACCGCTGCGCGCCGACGTCATCCGCGCCTGGGTCCCATGGCTCATTCTGAGCGTCGTTGTTTTCATCTGGGGCGTGCCGCAGGTCCGAGCGTGGCTCGATGGCATTTCCGTCATTCGCATTCCCGTGCCAGAGCTTCATCTCAACGTGTTGCGCATGCCACCTGTGGTGGCCGCGCCGACACCGGAACCTGCCATTTTCAACATCAACTGGCTGTCGGCAACCGGCACCGGCATCTTCGTTGCCGCCATGATCGCCGGGCTGGTGATGGGACGTTCGCTGGGCGAGATGGCCGCCACCTACGGGCGCACGCTGAGGCTGGTGAGCACGTCGCTGTTGACGATTAGCGCGATGATGGCCATTGGTTACACCACGCGTTACTCGGGCATCGACGCGACACTTGGTCTGGCGTTTGCGGGCACCGGGATGCTGTATCCATTTTTCGGCACGATGCTTGGCTGGCTTGGTGTGGCACTGACCGGTTCCGACACTTCGTCCAACGTGTTATTTGGCAGCTTGCAGCGCATTACGGCGGAGCAGCTTGGGTTGAGTCCAGTCTTGATGGCTGCGGCCAACAGCTCTGGCGGTGTGATGGGCAAAATGATCGATGCGCAGAGCATCGTGGTGGCGAGCACCGCGACCCGTTTTTACGGGCACGAAGGCGAGATTCTGCGCTTCGTCTTCTGGCATAGCGTAGTGCTGGCGTGCCTGGTCGGAGTTTTGGTCTTCCTCCAGGCGTATGTTGACCCGTTCAGCCGTATGACGATCGGCAACTAGTCGTTCCTCGGGCGGCCAGGACCACATTCGTTCGTCGCCTGGTGATGGGTCGTCGCGCTCCCGGATCAGCGGTGTCAACCCGCACGGACGGCTCGCCGCTTAGTGTGTGGGCACAATCTGGGAGGGTTCACCGGGCACGTCGGCACCGGGCTTGGTGTCGTCGGCCGGCGCGGGCTCGATGTGCAGACGCTGCCGTTTCAGGTAGAGCCCCTTGCGGGACAGGCCGAGCAGTTGCGCCGCGTCTTCGAGTCGCCCGCCGGTCATCTTGAGCGCGTATTGCACCATTGAGCGCTCGAGATGTTCCGTGGCAGCGGACATCGGCTGATCCATCCGCACGACGAACTCCATTGGTGCGATCCAGCGCTCTGACGCCGGAATGGTTCGGCGGCTCGAGGCGATGTCGTTCGAGAGGTGTTCGGGCATCAGCACGGCACCCGACTCGGCCAGCGCCACCATGCGCCGGACTTCGTTGGCGAGCTGGCGCACGTTGCCGGGCCACTTATAGAGGATCAGGTACTCCATGGTCTCGTCGGCGAGGCGAATGCCGGACTTGTGCGATTCGCGGCAGCACTTGTCGAGGTAATGCTGGACGAGCGGCGGGATCTCCTCGCGCCGCTCTCGGAGCGGCGGGACCTGCAGGCGGACGACGTTGAGGCGATAGAACAGGTCCTCGCGGAACCTGCCGTCGGCGACGAGTTTCTCGAGGTCGGCGTTGGTGGCGGCGACGACGCGCACGTCGACCTGGATGGGGCGAGGCTCGCCGAGCGGGTGAATTTCGCCCGACTCCAGAAAGCGCAGCAGCTTGGGCTGCACATCAAGAGTAATCTCGCCGATTTCGTCAAGGAACAGCGTCCCGGCCGCGGCGGCCCGGATAACACCCTGAAAGGCTTCGTTGGCTCCAGTGAAAGCGCCGCGGCGATAGCCAAACAGTTGCGCATCGAGCATTTCGCGCGAGCAGGCGCTGCAGTTAAAGGGGATGAAAGGGCGCTTATCGCGGGGCGAGGCGTCATGTAGGGCCTTCGCCAACAGTTCCTTGCCCGTTCCGGTCTCTCCGGTGATCAGGACGGTGATTCCCGAGGGCGCGAGTCGTCGAGTGGTCCCAAGCAGCTCGATCATCACGTCCGATGCGGTAATCAGTCCGAACTGGTTTGTCGCCGATTCAGACGGCCAAGGCACTAGATCCTCTGGTCCGGAAGAATCGCGGGTGTGTGCTCGAGCTGCTTCGACAATTCTCTCCAGCGCACTCGAAAACCACCTAAAAGATTTGCAATCGAATGGGACGACCCGCAAGACAAGAGAGGTATCGACCCGCAAGTCCGTATGC
>Ga0183260_10005366_pt1 | contig 10077 bp, 8 predicted proteins | sample AntDrymUQ4972206_2_FD_129768 | JGI IMG/M metagenome (GOLD analysis project Ga0183260, IMG submission 129768) | Polar desert sand microbial communities from Dry Valleys, Antarctica - metaG UQ497 (22.06) (version 2) (version 2) | ecosystem: Environmental > Terrestrial > Soil > Desert | place...
CCCCATGGCGACCAAGGCGCCGCACAAGCTCATCGAAGCCCTGCTGGGTGTGGGCGAAGCGGAATCCATCTGCTCTTCCACCGTCGTCCTTGGACACGAACACCTCGTGCTCCTCTGAGGCCCAGTCAATGCCTACGAACACACATGCCCCCCTTCCTCGCGAATACGACCTTGCATCGACGAGGAGGACTCCGCCCGGGCGGTCACTGACTGGCGCTCTACGGCGCGTCCCTCTGTTGCCGGTCTTTGGAGCCCTCGGAAGAGCCGGGTGAAGCAGTGTCGTCATGGCCCTCTAGGGGCAACCACTCGTGGCCTTCATCCCGGCCCTCACCGATTAGTGGGAGGGTAGCCCAGTGACCACTCGGCTCGGTTTTCCTGAAGTCCCTCAGGACCTCTCGGGCCGCGCCGGCGCCGGGGAGCCCGGTGAGGCCACCCCCGGGGTGGGCGCCGGAGCCGCAGAGGTAGAGTCCGTCGAGCCCGATGCGGTAGCGGGCATGGCCCAGCAGCGGCCGCCACGAGAAGATCTGATCGAGACCCGGCTCCCCGTGCAGCGCGCCGGCTTCGGTCAGTCCGTAGTCGCGTTCCAAGTCCTCGGGAGTAAGGACCTGGACATCCTCGACGAGGTCAGACAACCCGGGCGCGTGCTGCTCGAGGGTCTCGAGCGCCACCTTGGCGACCAGGTCGCGCTGGTCCTCCCACCGCCCCTCCCGAAGACGATAGGGGGCGTATTGGAACAGGACGCTCATGACGTGCCCCTCGCCGGCGCACAGCGAGTCGTCCGAGAGGCTCGGGATCGTGGCCTCCAGGAAGGGGGCCTCCGAGATGCGGCCGTACTTGGAATGATCAAAGGCGCGCTCGAGGTAGTCGATGCCTGGGGCGATCACGATGCGGCCCTGGAGCACCTGAGAATTCGGTGCGTCCGTGAACACCGGCGCCCTCGAAAGCGCAAGATTGAGCTTGCAGGTTACGCCCGACAGGCGAAGGTTAGAGGCCCGCCACCGAAGGGTGGGACCGAGCTCGACCGGGTCGACCAGATCCAGCAAGGTGTGCTTGGGGTCGGCGCCGGAGAGGACCGCGGTGGCACCGATCTCCTCGCCCGAAGAAAGCGCCACCCCGGTGACGGCTCCGTGGTGGCTGAGCACAGCAGAGACCGCGCTCGACGTCCTGATCTCGGCCCCCGCGGCACGCGCCGCCGCGGCGAGAGCGCCGCCAAGTGCCCCGGGGCCGCCACGCACGAACAACGTGCGGCCGGCCGCTCCGCCTCCTCCGGTGGACTCGGCCAAGAGCTGATAGGTGGTGCCCGCAGACCACGGGCCCGCCGCCGTGTAGCGCACTGCCCGCGCCGCGACCGCGGCCCGCAGCGCGCTCCCGTTGACGTGCTCCGAGACGAAGTCGGCGACCGCCATCGGCACCGCCCGCAGCAGCTCCTTGCCGTCCTCCCCGAGCGTGCGCAGCGCCCGGACCAGCTGCACGCCCGTCCGTGCCCCCTGCAGGCCGGGATGAGTGAGGTCGACCGGCGTGGCGCGAAAGAGCGTGGCGAGAAAGCCGCTCAACGAACGCACCCTGCGGTCGAGCTCGAGGTAACCCTGCCCGTCCGAGCCCAACTCGCGACCGGTCCTGACCGCATCCGGCCACAGCGTCAGCGCGGGGGCATCGCCCTGGGGGCAGAACGCCGCCACCTCCGGCTCGATCAACTGGAGGCCGTGCCGGTCGAGGCCGAGGCGTGACACGAGCCCCGGATCGAAGCGCTCGACGGAATGCGCCACGCCCGGAGCCCGCGCTCCGGAGGAGAGCTGAGTGGTGACGGCTGCGCCCCCGACTTCTTCCCGCCGCTCGAGCACCATGACTCGAAGCCCGGCTTTCGCCAGCAGCGCGGCGGACACGAGCCCGTTGTGTCCCGCCCCGATCACGATGGCGTCGTAGGACGAGTGAGCGATCGACTCGGCGATCGCGTCAGAAGGGGAGTGAGCGATCGGCTCGGCGATCGCGTCAGAGGGGATTGGGCTCATGCGGCCTCGTCCCTGTGGGCGTGCAGCACCTCGAGCGCCGCAATGCGCCCTGGCGCCCCCATGAGACCGCCGCCGGGATGCGTGGCGGAGCCGTTGAGCCACAGCCCCTCCACCGGCGTGCGGTAGCGTGCCCAGCCGGGCACCGGGCGGTTGACGAAAAGCTGCTCGAGGCTGAGCTCGCCATGAAAGATGTTTCCTTCGGAGAGCCCAAAGGTGCGTTCGAGGTCGAGCGGGGTGAGCACCTGGCGGTGCAGGATTATGTCTCTGATGTTCGGCGCGCGCTCGGCAATCGTGTCGATTACCGCGTCGCCGAAGGCATCCCGCTGCTCGTCCCAGTTCCCCTCGGTCAGGTGGTAGGGGGCGTACTGGACGAAGCAGCTCATGACGTGCTTGCCCGGCGGGGCCATGGCGGGATCGACCAGCGTCGGGATGATCATGTCGATGTAGGGACGGCGGCTGAAGCGACCGTACTTGGCGTCGTCGTAGGCCCGCTCCATGTAATCGACGCTGGGAGAGAAGCTGATCGCGCCGCGCAGATGCTCGCCTTCGCCCGGAAGACAGGTGAAGTCGGGCAGCGCGTCGAGTGCGAGGTTGACCTTGCCGGACGAGCCCCGGAACTTGTAGCGCGACAGCTCGGAGACAAACTCCGAATCGAGCTCGGATGGATCGAGCAAGTTCATGAACGTCTGGCGTACGTCGAGGCTCGACAGCAAGACCTTGGCCTCGATCTCTTCTCCCGAAGAAAGGGCCACACCCGTTGCCCGGCCGGAGCGGGTGATGATGTGATCAACCGGGGCTTCGGTTCTGATCTCGGCCCCCGCCTCACGGGCCGCTGCGGCGATGGACTCCGAGACCGCGCCGGTGCCGCCGCGGGGGATGCCCCAAGAGCGAAAGGCGCCGTCGATCTCGCCCATGTAGTGGTGCAGGAGAACGTAGGCTGTTCCCGGCGAACGGATGCCCTGGAAGGTGCCGATGATGCCCGATGCCGACATCGTCGCAACCAGCGGGTCGGTTTCGAACCACTGCTGCAGGAAATCGGTGGCACTCATCGTCATCAGCTGCAGAAACACGGCCTGGTGATGTTCGGGAAGTGCCTGGAAGCGCTTGCCGAGGGATGCCAGTGGGAGCCACTCAGACAACTTGAAGCCGGATGCCGACGGCGGCGCCAGCGCCAGCACGGGCTTGATGAAGCGGGCCATATCGACCATGAGCCTCCCGTACTCGTCGTAGGCCTCGGCGTCCTGCAAAGACCATCGCCGCAGCTCTCGCACCGTCTTGCCGTGGTCGTTGACGCGCCACAAATAGTCGTCGTCCAGGGGCGTGAAGGTGCCGTCCAGCGGCAGAATCTCGAGCCCGTGCTTGGAGAGCTGCAACTCGCGGATGATCTCTGGGCGCAGCAGGCTCACGACGTAAGAGCAGACGCTGAAGCGGAAGCCCTCGAAGACCTCCTCGGTCACCGCTGCGCCTCCGAGCACGTGGCGTCGCTCGAGCACCAGCACCCTCCAGCCGGCGCGCGCCAGATAGGCGGCGCTCACGAGGCCGTTGTGGCCTCCGCCGATAACAATCGCGTCGTATTCCTTGCCCACACGCTTCCTTTCAAGAGAGTCGCTGCGAGCCTCTCGGCCGGCCCCGGGGGCGTTTACTCTAATCCTCGGATCGCCATCGTCCCCAGAGGAGCATTGTGAGCGTCGGCACCGCCTTCTTCGAACGCACGGCCCCCTTGAACCTCAAGCTCGCATGGAGTGAGTGGTCGGGTTACCACGCCGCGAGCGCGTACGCCGACCACCACGATATCGAGTACAACTCGATTCGAGAGGGGGCCGCGCTGCTGGACGTCTCGCCTCTCTACAAGTACCGGATCACCGGGCGCGACGCCGTCCGGCTGATCGACCGGGTTATCACGCGCGACGCAACCAAGCTCAGGGTCGGCCGTGTCATCTACACACCGTGGTGCGACGAAGCCGGCAAGGTCATAGACGACGGCACCGTCGCACGCCTCGATGAGACCTCCTATCGGCTGACTGCGGCCGATCCTTCTTACCGGTGGCTGTCGCTCAACGCGGCGGGGCTGGACGTAACTATCGAAGATGTAAGCGAGTCGGTGGCGGCGCTTGCGCTGCAAGGCCCCCGCTCGCGCGCGCTGCTCGAAGACGCCTCGGAAGAAGACCTCTCCGAGCTCCGCTACTTCGGCAGACGAACGCTGAAGATCGCAGGCATCGGAGTGGACGTCTCTCGCACCGGCTACACCGGCGATCTCGGGTACGAGCTGTGGGTCGATGCCCGGCGCGCCCTGGATCTGTGGGACGCACTGATCGACGCGGGCCGCGCTCACAGGCTCAGACCGACGGGGTTGATAGCGCTGGACGTGGCCCGGCTCGAGGCCGGGCTCATCCTCATCGAAGCCGACTTCGTGAGCGCTCGCCACGCGCTGATCGAAGAGCAGCTCTTTTCGCCCTTCGAGATCGGGCTGGGACGGCTCGTCAACTTCGACAAGGGCCCGTTCGTGGGCCGCAGAGCGCTCGAGGCCGAGGTCGCAGGCGGGGGTCCGCCGCGCCGGCTGGTGGGCCTCGAGATCGATTGGGCACAGATGGCGTCGCTCTACGAGAGGCGAGGCCTGCCGCCCGAGGTCCCGAGTCGTCCGTGGCGAAGCGCCGTGCCGCTCTACAACGGGAGCCGGAGGGTCGGCAAAGCAACGAGCGGGACGTGGAGCCCTGCGCTCAAGAAGAGCATCGCCCTCGGTTCTGTTCCCCCACGGTTCGAGGAGCCCGGCTCGCGACTGGGGATCGAGTGGACGGTCGAGGCGCAGCGCCACCAGGTCGCGGCCGAGGTCGTGCCGCTGCCCTTCTTCGACCCGCCCCGCAAACGTTCCTGACTGAAATGGCGGACCGGGCTCGACTCGCGGTGGCTTCAGGCAACCAACTGGGGGCCGCCGCGGCAGCCGAAGTGGCTCGGGGCGGAGGCAACGCGGTCGACGCCTGCCTCGCCTCCGCGGTCATGGCCTGGGTCGCGGAGCCGTGTTTCGCGTCGGTGTCCGGGGCCGGCTTCGTCACGGTCCACGATCCCTCCGGCGAGGTGATCGTCTACGACGGCAACTGCGCGATGCCCCTTGTTCCGCCGCAAGACAGGGGGCAGGGTGTATCGAGGATTTACCTCGAGTACTCGAACGGCATGTACACGGGCATCGGGGGAGGCTCGGTTGCGGTTCCGGGCGTGCTCGCCGCCGTGCACCGAGCGTGGGAGCGACACGGCAGCATCAAATGGGAGGCCCTGTTCGAGCCGGCGATCAGGGCGGCCCGAAAGGGCCTGCCTCTTCCCAAGACGTGCGACTACTACCTCAAGCAGACGTGGGGGATCTGGTCGCGTTACGACAGCGCCCGCGCGCTGCTTGGCTCCGGCGACCGCCCGCTTGAGGAGAACGAGGCGCTTATGCAAGCAGAGCTCGCAGACGCTCTCGAGGCCATCGCCCGGTCGGGCCCCCAGGTCTTCTACTCGGGCGAGCTGGGTCGAGAGCTTGCCGCTGCGATCGCGGCAGACGGGGGCCTGGTGACGATCGAAGACCTGGCTTCTTATGAGGTCGGCGAGCGCGCGCCGGTGGTGACGGACGCGTTCGGCTGGAGCATCAGATCGAACCCTCCGCCCGCGGTCGGAGGAGCCGTCCTCGTGCACATGCTCTCGTTGATCGAGGACGCCGCGCCGTCGGGGCCACTTGCTCGCCTGAACGCAATCGTGGCGGCGGAGGAAACCGCGGTCTCTCACCGCGAGCTCCACTACGGAGACCCGGCCGACATCGCCGCGGCGCTGTCCGACGTGCTGGCGGGGGCGCGACCTGCGCGCTCGTCTGAGACTACGCACAGCTCGGCCGCGGACAGAGAAGGGCTGGCGTGCGCGCTGACCCAGTCGAACGGTTACGGCGCCGGACTGGTCGTCCACGGCATGGTGCTCAACAACAGTCTCGGCGAGGAGGAGCTAAACCCGCTCGGGACCCATCGCTTGTCTTCGGGCGCGCGCTGCCACTCCAACATGGCGCCGACGATCGCGGAGGGCTCGGGGAAGGTCGTGGCGCTGGGCTCGCCCGGTGGCGACCGCATCACCGGCGCAATCGCTCAGACGATCATTTCTCTGGCATTGGACGGCGCCTCGCTGGCCGAGGCGGTAGCGGCGCCGCGCGCGCATGTGGCGCAGCGGGCCGAGGGAAAGATGATGTGGTACGAGCCGGGACTTCCCGGCGGCGAGCTCGACGGCGACTACTTGGCCCGGCCTTACCACGAGGTGCACATGTTCTTCGGGGGGGTGCAGGCGGCCTCGGTTGCAGAGGATGGGAGCGTGGACGCGGCTCACGATCCCAGGCGGTCGGGGGCGAGCGCGCTCATAGCCTGAGGGCGAGCCTTCTGCCCGGCGAGATCCAGAAACCGGTTGCCTGAACCCCCGGTCTCGCTTTTCAACGAACTTTGAGCCGCCAACCACCTCCCCAGGTGGTCACGGCCACAAAGTTCCGATAAAGGCTTCCCAGACCCTGCTCGGTGGACTCGATTTCAGCGCAGCGCGACCCCGAACGCCCCTCCGAGAAGGGCGACTCCGAATGTGAGCCAGGCGATGTAGTCGCCGGGATGGCCGCTGTGCAGATTGCGCAGGCCCACGACGATGCGGCCAGCGCTGTTCCAGATCGCCCGTCGCCACCGGGACGGCAGCCGGTTGCTCCCCAGGGTAAAAGCGGCGAGACCCAGCGCTCCGGCCACAGAGAGGAAGCCGGGGACCAGCTCCTCAGACTTGGGGCCGGCGTGAGCAGGCGCCGCAGGGATGCGGCGAAACTCTCCGGCGAGGACCTCCTCGACGTAGGCGGTGCGGTCGGTGAAAGCCTCGGCGGCGGCCTCCGAGCCCGCCAGCAACCCGGGAACGAAGGGAAGAGCGAAGGCGGCCGCCCCCAGCAGGAGGGCGGGAACGAACATCACGGCTGGAGTTCGCTCCCGGCCCGCGACGGTCTCGGCCTCTTGTTCCTCTCCCTCTGCCTGCGACACCTCGTCGGCGTGCTCGATCGGAGGACCCCAGCCCATGAAGACCCGTCCCGCGGCGCGGAGCAACGCGCCACCGGTCAGCGCGGAGACGAGCACGAACAGCGGCGTCACCCAGGCGAGTCCGAGGAGCTTCGCTTCTTCCTCGATAAGCGCCTTCCCGACGTAGGTGCCGAACGGCGGCAGTCCTGCAAGTGCGAGGGCACCGACAACGAACAAGGCTGCCGTTGCCACAAAACGTCGGCCGCGCCCGCGCAGGTGGTACTCGTCGACGCCGCCGAGGCGATGTTGGAGGATGCCCACGCACATGAACAACGAGGCCTTGACGAGCCCGTCGGCGAGCATGTATACGGCCGCTCCCGATAACCCCGCAGGAGTAAGCGTCGCTAGGCCGACGAGAAAGAGTCCGGCATGGGCTATCACCGAGAATGCAAGCATGCGTTGGAGGTGGTGCTGAGCGAAAGACATGACCGCTCCGACGACGGCGGTCGTCGCGGCGGCAACCAACAGAATGGTGCGTAGCTCACTCGCTACCGATGACAGTGGCCCCTCGAACACGGTCCAGTAGACACGCGCTACGCCGTAGAGACCGAGCTCGCTTACGACGCCGCCGAGCAGGATGCATACCGGCAGAGGCGCGGTCGCGAATGCATCCGCAAGCCAGAAGTGAAAGGGCACGATGGCGGCCTTAATGAAAAAGCCGGCCACGACCAATGCGAACGCGGCCATAACGAGAGCATCCGGGCGGGTACCCAGTGACTCCCCCATCTGAGCCAGGTTGAGCGCTCCGGTGCGCCCGTAGAGCAAGGCAATGCCCCAGAGCAGGAGAAAGGCCCCGATGCTGTTGGTCAGAGCGAAGTTCATCGCTCCCTGGAGAGGGCCTGCCTCTTCGATCTTGTAGCCCGTCAACGCGAACGCGGCGACGCTTAGAACACCGAGGAAGACGAACATATTGAAGAGGTCGCCAGAGAAGCACAGCCCCACAATGCCCGAGAGGAACACCAGCATCAATGAGTGATAGAGCGCGCCCACGGCATCGAAGAATCTCCACGAATACAAGAGAGCGGCGGTCACGAGCACACCGGAGAAAGCCGCGAGGGCCGCTCCCATGGGATCTACCACGAACGCGATCCCAACCGCCACTCCATCGCGTGGTACCCAGCCGCCGAACCAGTAGACGAGCGGAGATTCGCTCGCATCCATGAGCAGTAATAGGCAACATGCCGACGTCACGGCCGCGGCGGCGATGCTCACGATCTCGATGGCGCGGCGAGGAAGGAAGACTGCAGCTCCCGACAACAGGGCGGCGGTCACGAGGGGGATGGCCACCCCCAGGGCCGCCAGGTCTTCCACTGCTCCTACCCCTTCAATGAGCTGAGGCTGTTGGGATCGAGTGTTCTCGACCGCTTGTGCACCTGCACCGCAAGCGCGAGCAGCAGTGCGGAGACCGTTACTCCAATTACGACGTCGGTCGACGTGAGCGCCTGGACGATCGGGTCAACGGCGCGCGTTCCCACAGGAATGTCCACGAAGATCGGCGCGGTTGCGTTGCTCCGGAAGCCGATGCTAAGCAACACGACATAGGTGGACGACTGCACAACCGAGAGGCACACGACCATGTGGATGAGGTTGCGGCTGGTAACGATGCCGTAGAGGCCGATCACAAGCAAATAGGCAGCAACCGCATAAGGCAGGAAGTTCACGCTCGGCTCCTGCGGCGGACCTCGAGGGTCTGCTCCAAGAACTCCGTCAGCAGCAACACAAATCCGGCTGCGACCGCAAAGCCGACGGCGAAGTTGAGAACCAGGATGGTGCCCGACGACAACAGGTCTCCGGGGCGTCCTAGCGGAAGAAAGTTCTTCATGAAAGACACACTCGCTGCAAGCCCGACGAGCCCCACCCCGACGTAACCGGCCGCCCCGGTGCCTTCCGCCAGCTCGACAACCGTCCGGGGGCTGAGGGTCCTGAGGCCGGCATACTCTCCCGCCAGATACATCAGCAAAGGAGCCGTTGCCAACACTACTCCTCCCTGGAAACCGCCGCCCGGACTCAGGTGTCCGTGCGCCACCACATAGAGCCCGAACAGGACGGCGGGTGCAACGAGGCCGAGGCACAGCTCGCGCACCGCATCGCTGTCGTGCGGAGGGCGCCGATCCTGCGCCATGTCCTCGGCCGGCTCTTCTTCCTCTTCGCGCTGTGCGCGCAACAACAGGGCCGTTCCCAGCACCGCAGCGAACAGAATGAACTCCTCAGCCATCGTGTCAAAGCCCCGGTAGTCGAACGTCACCGCTGCGACGATGTTGGTGGCGCTCGTCTGCTCAACACCGACGCGGTTGAGCAAGAGGCCGTAATCGCCTCGGAAGTTGCCGAAGTCTGGAAGCCCGGCCAGCCCCCACAGCAGGAAAACTGCCAGCCCTGCTGCGCCGATGAAGAACACGGTGCTGCGGACGGAGGAGCTCACTCCGCGCCGCCCCTAATCTTCGCCAGCGCGAGCAGCAGCATCAGCGGCAGCGCCAACGCCCCAACTACGATCGCCGACAAAGAAACATCAGGGGCCTGAAAGACGAGAAAGAGGATCGCCAGCAGCAAGCCGAAGAAGCTAACTCCAACGGCCTGATTCAGCGGGTCGCGCGTAACCACGACCCCGGTGCCGGCGGCTGCGACAAGTAGCAGGACGATGGCCTGGAGGATGGTCAATCCTGATCGACTTCCTCGAACGGCAGAGGCTCCCAATGTCCGAACTGGCGCACGCGCGCGGCCCGGGCGGTGGCGTGCGTGACAATCGGGCCGGTCAGCAGCAACAGTCCGCCGGTGAGGATGGCCTTGACGCCGTTGGTGGACAGCGAGTTCTCTACCACGAGCGCGGTAACGACCAGGAGCGGGCCGAGGGTGGCGGCGGGGCCGAGGAAGTGCAATCGGTCGAAGCTGTCTTTGACCACAAAGAGCGCGAGCGCGCAGGCGAGCTCCACCGCTACGGCTCCGAATAGCAGCAAGGCCACCACGATGTCTCGCACGCTCACACCCATCGCTCCATGAAGTGTGAGAACACGAGGCCCCCG
>Ga0183260_10005367_pt1 | contig 10075 bp, 8 predicted proteins | sample AntDrymUQ4972206_2_FD_129768 | JGI IMG/M metagenome (GOLD analysis project Ga0183260, IMG submission 129768) | Polar desert sand microbial communities from Dry Valleys, Antarctica - metaG UQ497 (22.06) (version 2) (version 2) | ecosystem: Environmental > Terrestrial > Soil > Desert | place...
GCGAAAACCCGGCCGCGATCGTCGCGACCAGCAACGTCACGACCGCGATCAGCACGCGGCTGTTGCGCAGGACGCGCAGGTAGGCGCGTAGGGTTCCTTGAGTGGTGTCGCTCATCCGTGGTCAGTCCGGGTACGGTGCTAATAGCGTAACCGAGAAGGCGCCGACACTGCCCGTCCGCGGGCCCAAGGCGCAGTCGGCCGAACACCTCTCGCCCACCCGAAAGGCTGGCGCAGAATAGCAGCGCACTCTCCTCGCAAGCCCGTGTCCATCCCAGAATCCCCGCGCGATGACGGACTGCCGACGGATGTCGTGCTCGTGCACGACTACCTCAACCAGCGCGGAGGAGCCGAGCGCGTCGTGCTCGAGTTGGCGGCGATGTTCCCGTCCGCGCCGCTGTACACGTCGCTGTACCGGCCGGGGTCGACGTTCCCGGAGTTCGGTGAGCTCGACGTACGGACGAGCTTCGTGGACCGGCTGCCCGTCGACCGCCGCTTCCGGGCGCTCTTTCCGCTGTACCCGGCGGCGTTCAGATCGCTCGGAGCGATCGACGCCGAGCTCGTGATCTCGAGCTCGAGCGGGTGGGCTCACGCGGTCCGAACGACGCCGCGAGCGTTCCATGCGGTGTACTGCTATACGCCGGCGCGCTGGCTCTACGGCGACTACATGGGCGCGGCGGCCGGACAGCGCGCGCTTGCAGCGCTGGGTTATCCGCTGCGCCGCTGGGACGTGCGCGCCGCCCGCAGACCCGACCTCTACATCGCGATCAGCGAGATCGTACGCCAGCGGATCCGCGCCCGCTACGGCCGCGACGCGCCGGTCGTCCACCCGCCCGTCGACGTCGATCGCTTCTCACCCAGGCCGCGCGGAGAGCGCCTGCTGGTGGTCTCGCGCCTGCTGGCCTACAAGCGCGTCGACCTCGTCGTGGACGCCGCGACGCGCGCAGGAGTCGGGCTCGACGTCGTCGGTGTCGGCCCTGCGCTCGACGACCTGCGCCGCCGCGCCGGCCCTAGCGTCCGCTTCCACGGCCGCCTGCCGGACGACGAGATCACCGAGCTGTTCCAGAACTGCCGGGCCTTCTGTCAGCCGGGCGCCGAGGACTTCGGGATAACGCCGATCGAAGCCAACGCGGCGGGCAAGCCGGTGGTGGCCTTCGCGGCCGGCGGGGCCCTGGAGACGCTCGAGGAGGGGGTCACCGGCGTCTGCTTCGCCGAGCAGTCCGTGGAGGCGCTGCTTGAGTCGCTCGCCCGTTGTGACGCTATCGCGTCCACACCGTCCACGATCGCGGCACGGGTTCGCCGCTTTTCCGCGGCCGCGTTTCATGAGCGACTGCGTCGGGTGCTGCACGAGGCCGTCACGAGCCGTAAGCCGGACCCGTTGACCTGACCAAGCTCCGGCACCAGCGCGGACAGACTCACGCCCATTCACCAACGCTCGCCGGGCGGTATCGCTGTCTATTACGCGCTGTTCACACCATCATCGCCTAGGCCGTCCTGAGGATCCCTTGCTGCGCCACAGACAGGCCCCGCACCCACGGTCTGCTGGACATAGGAGCGTTGAGATGACCTGGAGGTCTCGTTAGGTCCGCTCCGACCAGCGAGCAGCGCGCGATACGTCTCGATGATCCGCCGCACGTGCGTCTCCGCATCGAAGTGGCCATCGAGCGATTCCCGCGCTGCACGTCCGAGACTTGAGCGCAGATCGTCACCGTCGAGCAGCCGGACGATCTGCCTGGTCCACGCCGCGACGTCGCGGGGCGGCGCGAGGACACCCGTGACGCCGTCGTCGATGATCTCGCGCGGGCCGCCCGCGCTCGTCGCGAGCACCGCGCGCTCCATCGCCATTCCCTCGATGACACTGCGGCCGAACGGCTCCTCCCAGGACGGGACGAGGACGACGTCGAGCGCGTGCATGAGTGCCGGGACGTCGGCGCGTTCCCCGAGGAAGGTGACCGCGTCGGCGACGTCCAGCCGCCGAGCCTCCTCCAGGAGCGCGGTTTCGAACGCCCGATTGTCAAAGCGAGTGTCGCGCGCGAGAAACTTCGCCTCGCCGATGAGCAGCAGTCGTGTTCGGGGATGACGGCGGCGCACTCCGGCGAGCGCAGCAATCGCGTCGTCCTGCCCCTTCCACGGAGTGATCTGAGCCACGATCCCCAGGGCGCGGTCGTCGGGCCCCAGCCCGAGGCTCGTCCGCACCGCGACTCGATCGCTGGCGGCCGGATCGAACCGCTCCAGGTCGACGGCGTTGTGGATCACGGCACCGCGCCACCGCGGCCCGAAGCCGCGCGCCACGTGCTCTGAGATGCAGACGGTCTGACGAGCTCCGAGCCTGACGGCGCGCCTGACGAGGGTGCCAGCCATGCCTGGTGGGAGGACGTCACGCACGTGCACGATCGCGGGCGGGTTCCCGATCGCGCGACCGGGTGCCACGATCAGCCCCGCGCGCACGGAGTTGGCGTGGATGAGGTCCACGCCTAGGCGACTGGCGATCGCGCGCACCGCCGCGGCGCTCCGCGCAATGTCGAGCACCGCGCGCGGCGTTCGCGCCGGATGGATGTGAAACGAGCCGCTCGTACCCGGCAGCAGCTCCGTCCGCGCGCCCAGCGCCCGGACACGTTCGTGCAGCCGTCCGGCGGGGCTCGCGAGGATCGGCACCACGTCGCCGGGCAGCCCCTCCAGCAACGTCAACAGTGAATGCTCGGCCCCCCCAAGCGCTCCCGTGTGGTTGACGTACAGGACCCTCACGCGCGCGAAGCGATGAGATCTGCGACGAGCGCTTCGACGGCGGTCGCCATCCGCTCCCAGGAGAGCGTCCGGGCGCGCGCGTGCCCGGCCGCCCCGAGCGCAGTGGCGCGATCGGAGTCGATGAGCAGCTCGACCAGTGCGCCCGCCGTCTGCACGTGATCGGTGGCATCCACCAGCAGACCGGTCTCACCGTCGATGACGGCTTCGGCAGCTGCTCCGAGGTTCCCGGCGACGCACGGCAGCCCATGCGCGCCCGCCTCGAGATACACGAGCCCGTAGCCCTCGCCGCCGCCGTCGGCCGGCAGCCTGCTGGGCATGGCGAACACATGGGAGCGTGCGAACCACTCATCGAGCTCCTCGTCGGGTACATGACCGCAGAACAGGACGTTGCCGCCCAGGTCCCACGCCTCCGCGGTGCGCTCCAGCTCGCCGCGCAGTGGCCCGTCCCCGATCACTACCCAGCGAGCCGCTGGAATCCGTGCGCGCACGAGCAACATCGCGCGCAGCATCACGTCGAAGCCCTTGTAGCGATCGGCGAGTCGGGCAACCGTGAGAATCGCCGGGATCTCGGCCTTGGCACCGCGTGGCGGCAATCGTTCCGCGACGTCGACGCCGGGCGGAATGACATGTAGGCGCGTCGGATCCGCTCCCGTCCGCCGCGCGGTCTCCGCCGCGTGCCGGCTCAGAACGATCGTGGCCGCCGAGCGAGCCATCGCAAATCGCGCCAGGCCAGGACGATTGGGGAGCTCCTTGGCATACACGTACTGCACGGTCGGTACGCGCAGTAGCTCACCCAGCAGGACTGCCGCCGGACTCATGACGATGTGACCACAGACGACCGCGTGCGGCCGCCAAGCGAGGCCCTCGCGCACCGTGGCCACGTTGAGCCGGGCGATGCTCGTCCGCTGCAGCGCCGGTCTGTTCGCCACGCGACGGGTCGGCGCAGGCGCCGGCGCGCGTCCGGCGTAGGGACGACCGAGGGTGACCACGCGGCTCTCCCAGCCGGTGGCGTGCGAGACGAGCTCGCCCATGAGGCGCTGGATCCCACCGGCGGCCGGGGGGAAGTCTGGGGTCGTGACGAGGACGCGGGGCCGCGTCACAGCGCGACACCGCAGGGATCCACGAAGCACCCTTCATCATCGGGTCCGCGATGGATCATCATGGCGTTCATCGCGGCGATGGCATTGCTATGCGGGTCCGAGGTGACGCCGCAGATGCCGCACAAGGTGCAAGAATGAAACCACGGATGGCAATGGCTCAGCCGGAGATGCAGACATCGGCAGCCGTGGCACCACGCTCTCGCCGCTCATGACGACCGAACTTGGACCTGCGGCAGTTGGCGCCGTCCTGTTCCTCCTGCTGGTGGGCTGGTGCTTCACCCACCGACGCCTGGACCGTTCGCTGGCGGCACTTGGGCTCTATCTCGGCCTGCTGGATGGGTACCTGAAGCTGCGAACTGGAAGCCCGTGGATCACGCTCGGACGCGACGTTCTCGTGGCCGCCCTGGCAGGCGGGGCCCTCTTACGGGCGTTGACCTCCAAGAAGCCTCTCCCCTTGCCTCCGCTTGGCGGCCTCGTGCTCGCATTCAGCGCCATCGTGCTCATCGAGATATTCAACCCGATGAGACCCAACCTCATCGGCGGATTGGGCGGATTGGCCGGAGTGCGTCAGCACCTGGGGTTCGTGCCGCTGTTCTTTCTCGGCTACGCCGTTATGCGCACCGACGGCCATTTGCGGAAATTCGCGATGATCCTCGTTGTCTGTGCGGCGATCGGCGGCGTCGTGAGCTACATCCAGTCGACGCTGACGCCAGAGCAGCTCGCACAGTGGGGCCCCGGTTATCGGCAGCGGGTGTTGGGCACCGGGCTGTTCTCTGGGGCGGGCCGCGTGGCGTTCCATGCCGACGGCAGCATCGCGGTGCGACCCTTCGGTCTGGGCTCCGACATGGGCGCCGGCGCACTGGCGGCCGCGCTCGCGTTCCCTGCCTTGCTCGGCATGATGATCTGGGCGAAGGGCGGGTTGCGCGCGGCCACCGCACCGCTCGCGATCGGGCTGGCGTTGGCCGTGGCGACCTCCGGCAGCAGGACGGGACTCATTATCGCGTTGGTCTCCGTGGCCGCGTTCGCCCTGCTTGCGGCGGCCTCACGTAACGCCCTGCGCATGGTCGTCGGGCTCATGGTCGGTGCTGCGTTCGTATACGGCGTCTTCCAACAGTTAGGGCCGAACACGAGCACGGCCAAGCGTGCTCAGACGATTGCCCCCGGCAAGCTGGTCACCACGTACGAGAACGAGCGTGGTTCCGGCGCCGCGAAAATCGGCGAGTATGTCTTGCGGTACCCGCTCGGGCTCGGCGTCGGCTCTGTTGGGCCCGCTCGTGCGGTATTCGGCCTACACGACCAGCAGGAGAGGCTGAACGCCGAGACACTCTGGAACTTCCTGATCCTCGAAGTCGGGCTGGCCGGGCTCGCGGTCTTTCTCGCCCTCATGCTCTCTTTGCTCTGGCTCTCGATAACGCGCATCCGCCGGATCGCCGACCCGATGCTGCGCTTGAACCTGGCGGCGATTGCGGCGCCCATGTTCGGACTCTTCGCGGCGAGCTTCTCGGGAGCGGCGACGCTCGGCGTGCCGGCCGGTCCCTACCTGTGGTTCTCCGCCGGTGTCCTGAGCTATTGGCTCGTGCGGGCGCGCTCCGACCCGCGCGCTTGGAGCGGTGCGGTGGACACGACCACAGCCACCTCGCCCACGAGTAGCTCTAGGGTACCTCCGAGCGCGGAGCCCTTCCCTGAGGCAGCGCCAGCCTGACCGGCTGGCGCCTGTCCTCGGCGCGCGGATCGGTAATCAGGCTGGTCTGGAGTCGGCACTCCAAGGACACGTCGACCACGGGACGCGGCCAGCTCTTGGCCCCCTCGCCATCATCCAATCGCGCTGCGTGCACGAGCTACGAGATCGTCGTACTCGGGCGTCCGCCCACCCTCAAGGTGATCATGCAGACCCGGCGATACGAACAGCCTGCCTCCGCTCGCCGAAAGCCTCAACCGCTATGCGGCGGGCGGGGCTTGGACCGGTGTTCTCGTCGCGAGCCGACAGCTACTGACGCGGGATCTGAGACACAACACGGGCTGGCACGCCGGCGACGACGGTGTATGCCGGCACGTCGTCGACGACGACGGCTCCAGCGGCGACGACTGCGTGCTCGCCAATTGTGCAGGGACCGAGCACGGTCGCGTTTGAGGCAATCCAGACGCCTTCGCCGATCACGATGTCGCGCCCGTTCGCGGGCACCGCATACCGGCGCTCGTTGCCGAAGCGGCGGTAGTCATGCGTGCCGGTGAGGATTGACACACCGTGCGCTACGAGGACGTTGCGGCCAATCGTGATCGTTCCCGATGAGACGTTCAACAGTGCATCGTAGAGTTCGGCGCCGGGACCGATCGTCACTGCGCTTTCGGCGCCGGGAGGAAAGACGTAGTGATGGTGGCGGATGGCGTGGCGAACCAGCTGGCCGAGGAAACTCGATGAGAATCTCCGTGCCGCCAGATTGCCTAGACGAGACATATGTCGCGAAACGCTACCGCGAGCCAGCCCGCGCGCTCGGGCCAGCCTCGGGTGACCCGCAACCGGGCGCTATCGGTTACGAATACTTGCCCCGTCGCGAGCCAGGCAAGAACCGTTGACTCCGCGGCCCGCCTGCCTCGGCATGGAGGCGTTTGTAGACTCCCCCGGATGCTGGTCGCCGCAACGGTGCTGTCCTGAGATCACTGCCGTAGGCGATCGTGTGACGTGCAAGCGCTCCTAGACGCCCGGCTCGGGCGACGGATCAGCGGCATCGGCCAGTACACCCTGCAGCTCGCCGAGCAGCTAACCCGACTTGCGCCCGACGAGGTGCTCTGCGCCGTCACCGCACGCCATCGTCGAGCGCTCGCTACGGCTGGCCGCCGGCCGATCGTAGTGGCGCCGACGATGGATCTGGCGGCGAGCGCACCGCGTGTCGATCTCGTGCATGGTCCGAACTTCCACGCGCCCGCACTACCAGGGGCGCGGCGTGTGGCCACGGTCCACGACCTGGGGTTCATCTCGTTACCCGAGTGTCACCCGCCTGGGATGCCCGAGCGCCTCGACGCAACGATCCGGCATACGCTCGACGACACCTCGTTGTTTCTCTGCGACTCGACCTGGACGCAGAGCCAGTTCGTGGACTACTACGCGGTCGAACCTGAGCGCTGCTGCGTCGTTCCGCTCGGCGTCAGCGAGCAGTTCTCCCCAAACGCTGGGAGCCCGCAGCCGGCCGTTGCTGCGCGACTCATTGGGATCCGCCAGCCGTACCTCTTGCATGTTGGCGCGATGGTCAAACGCAAGGATCTCGGAACCCTATTGCGCGCTTTCGAGCTGGCAGCCACGGAGCAGCCAGACCTTGCGCTGGTTCTCGCGGGGAACAAGACGCGACGCTGGGCCAGCGACTGGCCGACCGTGCGCCGCTGGCTGCAATCCAACCCGCGGCTGCGCCAGCGTGTACGAATCCTCGGCTACGTACCCGCCTGGCTTCTGCCCCAGCTCTATCGCGACGCCAGCGCGGTCGTCTCCACGTCGCTGCTGGAAGGCTTCGGCCTGACGATGCTGGAAGGTCTCGCGTCCGGCGTCCCGGTCGTTGCTACCGCGGGAAGCGCGGTCGAGGAACTTGCGGGCGAGATTGGCTACTTCGGGCAGGCACGGGACGCGGAGAGTTACGCCGCTGCCATCAGCAGTGCGCTGCGCGGCGACCTTGCGCGCCGAGCACGCGGGTGGGAGCTGGCACGCCGCCTCACTTGGCGGCGCACAGCCGAGTTGACGCTCGACGCTTATCGCACGGCCATAAGCGCCGAACGCCGGGGCTGACGGCTCGATGGCCAGGGTGTAGGCCTGATCGTAAAGTGCGGCGACGCGGCTCCATGGGAAGCATGCTGCCCTCGGGCGCAGCATGGCATATAGCCTGCGCTCCTATTTTCTCGGGAGCCGCAGACAGCGCCAGCCAGGCGATCGAAAGCGATGGGCCGCGCGCACAGGATCGATCGTCGCTAGGTAGTTGGGAGCATTCCAGTAGATCGCGAACTCATGCTCGATATCGGCTTCGAGGCGAGGCCCCCGAAAACCCTGCTCGAGGCGAAACACCGTGTAGCCCGCCGCCGCTAGCCGGTTCGTCACCTGCGTTGGCGGCGGATGATGCTCTTCGAAGACGACGTCGCGAATAGCGTGCCGCCTGAGCAGGTGTTCACAGCCCTCGAGGACCGCGAACTCGTGTCCCTCGACATCGATCTTCAGCACGTCGATCCTGTCTGGGGCCGCTCGGTCCAGCGTCGAGGATTGCACCCGGATCGCGTCAATTGCCGCATCGATGCTCTCAAGCGTGCGACCGCCAGCGTCACCCCGGTGGCCAGCCGGCGTCGCCAGCATCACCGCGGTCTCCGCGCTCGACAGCGCTGTCTGATAGGCATCTATCGTGGCTACGCCTGCTTCACGCCACGACGCGATGTTTCTCTTGAGCAACCCGAACACGTCGGGGGCCGGTTCGAAGGAGAGGACACGACCGCCCGGTCCCGAGCGGGTAGCCAGAAGGCTGGTCGTGTAGCCGATGTTCGCCCCGACGTCCACGCATACGTCCTTCGCATCGGTGATACGGAACAGGCACTCGGAGAGGATCAGGTCGTGAACTCCGGTGCGCACCAGCTGTGTGCCGATGATGCTCCCAGGCTGGAACATGATGGGGAGCTGCCAGGGCAGGCGGACCTGCGAGACCGTCAGATCCCCAGCCAAGCGATGCAGCAGACGTCTCGGAGACCTGACGTAGTACGGCTTGTAGAGGTACCGATACCAGCACCCAACGGCTCGCTCATGCGCAGCATTGATACGGCCGAGCCTCGTCCAAGTCACAAACTCTCGTCACCCGCCTTTGACCCGCGACCGAGAGCCGTCATCAGAAGATCCGTGGCCACTGGCCAGTCGAAGCAGTTCACGTATAGGGCTCGAGCCGCGCTGCCTGCGGTCTCAAGGCGCTGCCGGTCCCTTGTGATGTCGAGGACCGCCCGGGCAAATGCCCGTTGATCCCCAACCGGCGTCAGGACGAGCGCCTCGGGATGCCTCAACAGCACGCCGTCCGTATTGACGCCGCGCAGGCCGACCACTGGCAGCGCGTGCGCCAAACCGGCCATGAGCGTGGTTCGCCGTGTCGAGACCCCGTCCGCGAACGTCATCAACAGTAGATCGCTCGCCCGGAGACGGAGCGAGATGTCCTTCGCCGGCAGCTCTCCGGGGGTGTCGACGCGAAGCTCGGCCGGGACCCGAAGGCGGCGGGCCCCCGCTCCGAGGTTAAAGACCCTAAGCGTGTCGCCCCCGCGCTGATCGACGAGCGCAGCAAGCGCCGCCTCTGCGTGCTCGAGGGCGCGGTGAGGATGCCCTGCCCCGAACAGTGCCACAACGAGCTCGTCACCGATTCCAAGCTCGTCGCGCGCCGCTTCGCGCGTCGTCGTATTCGGAGTGATGTTCGAGCCTACCGGCACATGCACGGACGGTCCATCCAATACCCCGCCAAGGGATTCCGTCGCGACGAAGATCGCGTCTGCCGCGACACGCAGCAGGCAACGCAGCTGCAAGCGCTGGTAGGCGCCCATCAAGCACGTGCGCCAGTCGTCCATCGGTACCCACGCCTCGTGGATCATAACGCCGAACATCGCGCCGGTCGCTCGCTTGAGCGCGACGGCGTCGCGAATGAGATCCGGAGCGATTCCCCAGTGCCCGTAGGCAAAGGGCATGTATTGGAGCAGGATCCATGCCGGCCTGGCCGCAGCTCGGCGGACCGCCGGCAAGCCATCCGGCACATACGTAGCAGGCTGCCCGGCGTCGACGAGTGCGTCTACGAGCCGGCGCGAGTACGCATCGATGGCGTCCATGGCGCTCTTCGGGCGGTACACGACCACGCCGCCGGCAGACACAGAAGCGCTGCAATGTGACCTCACGTTGGCGACCGGCCGAGATCGAGCAGCGATGGGGTGATGGTCAGCACCACCAGAGCGCCGCGAGCTCGCCACGGCCCTCGGCCTCCCGAGGTTCGAGCGCGCGGGGTATTCCCATGCGTTGGACGCTTTGCCGCCGGGCCGGATCGTTCACGAGTCGCGTGATGGAGCGGTGGTGGGCGGAGTGTCGGGACGGGTAAGCCGTCAGTCGTATGCACTCGACGCGTTCAGTACTTCGACCCCTCTCGTTATCGCTCGCCGCCCGACAATGACCGCGGGGTTGCCAGCGATCAACAACCGCTGGTTCGGCTCGGGCTCGTAGGACTTCGTCAAGACCGCCCCTGCCGCGA
>Ga0183260_10005368_pt1 | contig 10074 bp, 7 predicted proteins | sample AntDrymUQ4972206_2_FD_129768 | JGI IMG/M metagenome (GOLD analysis project Ga0183260, IMG submission 129768) | Polar desert sand microbial communities from Dry Valleys, Antarctica - metaG UQ497 (22.06) (version 2) (version 2) | ecosystem: Environmental > Terrestrial > Soil > Desert | place...
CCCCGCGAGCACGAGTGGGACGCCCGGTGGTGGTCGCCGATCGTCAACGCCGAGCACCTCGCGATGCGCGAGCGGGCCGGTGTCGTGGACCTGTCGGCGTTCGCCCTGTTCGACGTGGTCGGTCCGCGGGCGATCGAGGCGGTGCAGGGCGTCGTCGTCGCTCAGGTCGACGTCGCGCCCGGCCGGGTCGTCTACACCCCGGTGCTCGACGCCCGTGGCGGCTTCCGCGCCGACCTCACCGTGCTGCGGCTGGCCCACGACCGCTACCGCGTCGTCACCGGCGGCGCGCACGGCCAGGTGGACCGCAAGTGGTTCACCGACCGGATGCCGGCCGACGGCAGCGCGCACGTGGTCGACCAGACCTCGGCGTACACGACGATCGGCCTGTGGGGGCCCCGCGCGCGCGACATCCTCGGCGCGCTCACCTCGGCGGACGTCAGCCACGAGGGCTTCGGCTTCGGGCGGTGCCGGGACATCGAGGTCGAGACGCTGTCGGTCCTGGCCTCGCGGATCTCCTACGTCGGCGAGCTCGGCTGGGAGCTGTACGTGCCGATGGAGCAGGGCGCCCGGCTGTGGGAGCTGGTGCACGAGGCGGGCCGCCCGCACGGCGCGGTGCCGGTCGGCATCGGGGTCTACGGCACCACCGGCCGGATCGAGAAGGGCTACCGCGCGTACGGCTTCGAGCTCGACAGCGAGCGCACCATCCCCGAGGCCGGGATGATGCGACCGAAGGTCAAGGACGCCGACTTCGTCGGCCGCAAGGCCTATCTCGAGCAGCGCGCCGAGGAGCCGCGGACGGTGCTGTGCACGCTGACCGTCGACGACCACACCTCGGCCGACGGCACCCGGCGCCACATGCTCGGCGGCGAGCCGATCACCGCGCCCGACGGCGAGCCGCTGGTCGACGGGCGCGGCCACCGGCCGTACGTCACGACCGCGGGCTCGGCGCCGTCCCTGGGTCGGCACCTGCTGATGGCGTACCTGCCGCCCGACCGTGCGGTGGTCGGCACCTCGCTGGCGGTGGGCTACATGGAGCAGTCCTACCCGGTCACGGTGGCCGCGGCCGACGCGACGCCGTTGTTCGATCCGACCAACGAGCGGATCAAGGACCCCCGATGACCGACGTCCTGGTGTGCATCAAGCGGGTGCCCGGCAGCTCCGGGCAGATCCTGCTCTCCGACGACGGGCAGGCGGTCGACGCCCGGCACGTGGGCTGGACGGTGAGCCCGCACGAGGAGTGCGCGGTCGAGCTGGCCACCCAGGTCGCGGCGGCGACCGGCGGCGAGGCGACCGTGCTCACCGCGGGGTCGGGGGACGCGGTCGAGCAGCTGCGCGACGCGCTCGCGGTCGGCTGCCACCAGGCGGTCCTCGTCGAGGCCGACCCGGCCCGGCTCGGGCCGGTCGACGTGGCAGCGGCGGTCGCGGAGGTGGTCGAGGCGCACGCGGCGGACGGGCGGACGTACGACCTGGTGCTGCTGGGCAACGACGCCGCCGACACCGGGGACTTCCAGGTGCCGGTACGCCTGGCGTACGCGCTGGGTCGGCCGGTGGTCACGGGCATCTCGACGTGCGCGGTCGACGGCGACCGGGTGGTCGCACGCGGCGACGGGCCGGACGGGGCAGAGGTCTACGAGCTGCCGCTGCCCGCGGTGGTGGCGGTGATGGAAGGCGGGGTGGCGCCGCGCTACCCCTCGGTGATGGGCCGGATGAAGGCGCGCAAGGCGAGCGTGCGGACGGTGCCGCTGGGCCGGGAGCCGGTCGGGGCCGGGCGGGTGCGCCTCACGCTGCCGCCGGTGCAGCCGAGCCAGGTGCAGGTGCTCGGCGAGGGGCCCGAGGCGGCCCCCGCCGTGGTCGACCTCCTGGAGCGGCTGGGGGTGCTGTCGCGATGATCGTGGTGCTGGTGGAGACCGACGCCGAGGGAGCGACCCTCGTCTCCCGCGAGACCCTGACGTTCGCCCGCGGGCTGGGCGACGCCGCCGGTGGGGTGCCGGTGGACGCGGTCGTGGTGGGGCCGGTCGAGCCCGACGTCCGGGCGGGTCTGCTCGCGCACCTCGGCGACCAGGGGGTGCGCCGCGTGCACCACGCCGCCGACGAGCGGCTGGCGGCGTACTCCGCGGCCGCGTGGGCGGCGTGCCTCGTGCAGGCGGCGACCACTGAGCCGGTGCGGGCGGTGCTGGCGGCCGGTACGCAGCGCGGCACCGAGGTGCTGGCGCACACCGCGGTGCGGCTGGGGACGGCCATGGCCGCCAACGTCGTCGGCATCGAGACCACCCAGCCGCTGGTCGTCCGCCGCCAGGTGGTGGGCGGCGCGGTCTTCGAACAGCTGCCCCTCAACGACTCCGTGGCCGTGCTCACCGTCGCCGGCCACGCGTGCGACCCGGTGCCCGCCGCGGCGCCGACCGCGCCGGAGGTGGTGGCGTACGCCCCGGCGCTGACCGACGCGGACCTGGTGGCGCGGGTGGTGCGTACGGAGGCGGCGGCCCCGGACGAGTCCGCGGCGCTCACGTCCGCCCGGGTGGTGGTCGGTGCGGGGCGGGGTGCCGGCAGCGCGGACGGCTTCAAGGAGCTGCTCGAGCTGACCGACCTGCTCGGCGGCGCCCTCGGCGTCTCGCGAGTGGTGACCAGCCTGGGGTGGCGGCCGCACCACGAGCAGGTGGGTCAGACCGGCAGCCGGATCGCGCCCGACGTCTGCATCGCCTGCGGGATCAGCGGGGCGATCCAGCACTGGGCCGGGTGCCAGAGCGCGAAGGCGATCCTGGCGATCAACACCGACGCCGACGCCCCGATGGTGACCCGGGCGCACTACGCGGTGGTCGGCGACCTGCACGAGGTCGTGCCCGCGATCAACGAGGAGCTCCGCCGCCGTACGGGCTGAGGCTCACCGGCCCCGAACGCGCCGCGCCCCCGCAGCCCCCCGCCCCCGCAGCCCCGCAGCCGACGCCCTTTGCCACGTAAACGTGGCAGTGCGCCGCTTTGCGGGGCGAATGCCGGGGGCGAGAGGGCACCTTGTCACGTTTACGTGGCAAACGGGGGCCGCCCTCGGACGTCCTCCCGGCAGGTCGCGAGGTGCCGCTCGGCCGGTCAGCGGCGGTCGGTGGCGAGCAGGTCGTACCACGCACCGTCGTCCAGCCGCCGATCGTCCGGCCCCGCGCCCACGATGCCGTCCAGGCGGAAGCGGCCCACCTGCGTGAAGCCGGCCCGCTCGGCGACCCGCCGACTCGCGGCGTTGTCCCAGGACGCGCCGAGCTGCACCCGGTGCCGACCCAGACCGCCCTCCTCCCGCGGACGGAAGGCGTGCGCCAAGGCGAGGTCGACCGCCTCGCCGACGACGCCCCGACCTCGCGCGTCCGGGTGCGCCCAGTAGCCGATCTCGCACCCGGTCGGGCACATCGGGTCCGCCAGGCGGAAGAGCCCGACGTCGGCCAGCAGCCGGTCGCCGTCGCGGTCGGCGACCGCCCAGCTCACCCGCCGGCCCAGCGACGCCTCGAGCCGGGCCTGCTGGACGAACGTCCGTGCGTTGTCGAGCGTGTACGGGGCCGGCCTGGTCGGCAGCCAGTGCCGCAGCACCGGGTCGGAGTCGGTTTCGACGATGCGCGTCAGGTCGGTGTCGGCGTACGGGCGGAGCCGCACCCGGGCCCCCTCCAGCACGGGTACGTCCCACCAGGTGGTGCGCGGCTGCCCGTCGTCCTGCGGGCGCAGCGTGCCGAGCCAGGCGTCGCGCAGGTCGCCGCGGTGCGGCAGGAAGGCCGGCACCTCGCCGCGGAACTCGAAGCCGCACGCCCACGCCACCCGCCACGAGGCCAGGTTGCCGACGAAGGTGTACCAGTGCAGCACCGGGACGCCGACGACGTCGAACGCCCACCGGGTCGCGAGTCGCAGCGCGCGCGTCATCACCCCGCGGCCGCGAGCCCACGGGTGCAGGGCGTAGCCGACGTCGGGGCGGTCGCCGCCGACCCGCACGTCCACGTTGCCCGCGAACCGCGGCTGGCCGGTGTCGTCAGCCGCGTCCACCGCCCAGCCGTACTCGCGCTGCTCGCGCCAGCCGGCCGGCGTGATCTCGGTGACGAACCGTTCTGCGTCGCCCCTGACGTACGGGGACGGCACCGTCGTCCACCTGACCAGCTCGGGATCGCGGCACATCTCGATCATCGCGTCGACGTCGTCGAGGGCACGCGCCCGCAGCGTCACCACGCCGTCGGACAGGACGGGCACGGCCACGTCGGCGTCGGTCGCGGTCATGGGGCATCGTCGCTGGCGGCCGCCGGGGGACGCAAAGCGTTTGCCGCGGGGGCCACGACCCGCCCAGTGCAGAGTCAGTGGCGCAATGCGGACGGGACGCGGCGCCGTGGTGAGCCGCATTGCGCCACCCGATGGGGCGCCACCCGATGAGGCGGGGGCCGATGGGGCGGGGGCGCCCGATGGGCCGGGCCGGGCTACAGCCGACTGGCGCCGGGGCCCGGCTCGACGGTGAACGCGTACGGCGCGGGCCAGCCTCGCCGGGCGAACGCGGCGCGGCAGGCGCCGGAGACGCGGTCGATCCCGTCGGCCCGGACGAGCGCGACCACGCTGCCGCCGAAGCCGCCGCCGGTCATGCGCGCGCCGAGTGCCCCGGCGTCGACCGCCTCGGCGACGGCGACGTCGAGCTCGTCTCAGCTGATCGCGAAGTCGTCGCGCAGCGAGGCGTGCGACGCGACGAACGTGTCCCCGAGGTCCTGCCACCCGCCGGCGCGCAGGTGCTCGATCGCCTCGTGCACGCGGGCGTTGTCGGTGAGCACGTGCCGGGCGCGGCGACGGAGGACGTCCCCGTCAGGGGACGACGCCGGCAGCCGGTCGAGGTCGTCGAGCGTCGCGTCCCGCAGCGCGTCGACCCCGAGCAGGCCCGCGGCCCGCTCGCACTGGCGACGTACGTCGGCGTACCCGCCGCCGTCGGCGAGCCGGTGCGACGCCCGGGTGTCGACGACCAGCATCGACAGACCGGCGGCGGCCAGGTCGCAGGCCTCGTACCGGATCTCGAGGGTACGAGTGTCGAGCAGCAGCACCCGTCCGGTCCGTCCGTGCAGCGACGCGAGCTGGTCCATGACGCCGGTCGGCGCACCGGCGTAGTCGTTCTCGGCGCGGCGGGTCACGGCCGCGATGCGGTCCCGCCCGAGCCGGAGGCCGAGGGTGTCGTCGATCGCCACCGCGACGGCACACTCCAGCGCCGCCGACGACGAGAGCCCCGCCCCCATGGGGACGTCGCTGTCGACCCACACGTCGAGGCCGGGCAGCCGGTGGCCGTCCTCGCGCAGCGACCAGACCACCCCCGCCACGTACGCCGCCCAGCCGCCGACGTCGCCCGGGGCGGTGCCGGTGTGGGTCTCGACGGGGACGTCCGGGTCGTCGGCCTGCCCCGACCAGATGCGGACCCGGTCGTCGTCGCGGACGGCGAGGGCGGCCCGCGTGTGCTGGGCGACGGCGAAGGGCAGCACCCAGCCGTCGTTGTAGTCGGTGTGCTCGCCCATGAGGTTGACCCGCCCGGGCGCGCGCCAGCCCCAGGGCGGTCGACGGGGGCCGCTCGCCTCCGGGCTCATGGCCCGAGTCTGGCCGATCGGCCTCGATCGCGAGTCCCGGCCGCTCCACCGCAGCGAGTGGCGGAGACACGTCGGGGACACGCCGTGAACGGCGCCGGTCTTCCGCCACTCGCGCCCGGGCACGAGTCGAGGGGTACGCCGTCCCATGCCGCTGCGGGATGATCGGGAGATGACGCCGGCTCCCGAGACGGTCCTGCTCCGGCACAACGGTGTGGCCGTCCTGGTCGACACCGGCACGAGCAGCGGTGTGCCGGCGATCGTCCACTGGGGACCCGACCTGGGCGACCTCGACACCGCCCAGCGCGCCGCGACGCTCGTGGTCACGGCACCGCACGTCCCGCCGAGCGCGCTCGACGTGGCCGCGCCGGGTGGCGTTGGTCCCGCAGTCCGCTGCGGGCTGGACCGGCCGGCCGGGGCTCTCCGGCCACGCCTCGCCGGGGCGGGCCGCCGCCGCCCCCGCCCCGCTGCTGCGACCCGTGGGCGCCGAGCCCGGCCGTCCCCGGACGGCACCCGCACCTGCACGGTGCGCCAGCGCGACCCCACCCTCGGCCTCGAGCTCGAGACGACCGTCGCGCTCACGCCGCAGGGGGTGCTGCGGATGCGGCACCGGCTGCGCAACGGCGGCACGCACCCGTACGTCGTGGACGCGTTGCTGGCGTGCCTGCCGCTGCCGGGACCAGCCACCGAGGTGCTGGACCTGACCGGTCGCTGGTGCCGCGAGCGCCAACCGCAGCGCCGGCTGCTCCAGCAGGGGGCGTGGGTGCGCGACGGCCGACACGGACGCACCGGGCACGACGCCAGCCTGCTCCTGGTGGCGGGCAGCCCCGGCTTCGGCTTCGGGCACGGCGAGGTGTGGGGAGTCCACGTCGCCTGGTCCGGTGACCACACCGCCTGGGCCGAGCGGCTCCCGACCGGTCAGGGCGTCCTCGGGGGCGGCGAGCTGCTGGCGCCCGGCGAGGTGGTGCTGCGTGTGGGTTCGACGTACGAGACGCCATGGCTGGTCGCCGCCTGGTCGGCCAGCGGGCTGGACGGGCTCGGCGACCGGTTCCACCGACACGTCCGCGCCCGTCCCCAGCACCCGCGCCGGGCCCGGCCGGTGGTGCTGAACACGTGGGAGGCCGCCTACTTCGACCACGACGTCGACCGGTTGCGCGAGCTCGCGACGTCGGCGGCGACGCTCGGTGTCGAGCGCTTCGTCCTCGACGACGGCTGGTTCCGCGGCCGTCGTGACGACAGGAAGGGGCTCGGCGACTGGACCGTCGACACCGAGGTGTGGCCAGACGGCCTGCACCCGCTCGTCGACCACGTCCGCCGGCTCGGCATGGAGTTCGGCCTGTGGGTCGAGCCCGAGATGGTCAACCGCGACTCCGACCTCGCCCGCGACCACCCGGACTGGGTCCTCGGTGCCCACGACGACGACCCACCCGGCTGGCGGCACCAGCAGGTGCTCGACCTGCGCGTCCCGGGGGCTTGCGCGCACGTGCGCGACGCCCTGCTCGCGCTGCTCGACGAGTACGACATCGCGTTCCTCAAGTGGGACATGAACCGCGACCTCGTCGACACCGGCGGCGCCGTGCACGAGCAGACGCTGGCGGTGCTCCGGCTGCTCGCGGAGCTCCGGGCCACCCACCCCTCGCTCGAGATCGAGAGCTGCTCGTCCGGCGGCGCACGGGTCGACCTCGCCGTCCTCGAGCACACCGACCGGGTATGGGCCAGCGACTGCAACGACGCGCTCGAACGGCAGGCGATCCAACGTTGGACCTGCCTGCTGGTCCCCCCCGAGCTGGTGGGGGCGCACGTCGGCCCGCCCGAGGCGCACACCACCGGTCGGGTGCACCGGTTGTCGTTCCGCGGGGCGACGGCGCTGTTCGGCCACGTCGGCATCGAGTGGGACGTCACCGCGCTGAACCGCGCGGAGGCGGCCGAGCTGGCCGGCTGGATCGCGTTGCACAAGGCCGAGCGCGACCTGCTGCACTCCAGGCGGGTGGTGCGCGGTGACCACCCCGACGACTCGCTGTGGGTGCACGGCGTCGTGTCCGCGGACCGCGACCGCGCGCTGTACGGGCTGGTGGCGGTCGCCACCTCGCCGTTCGCCGTGCCGCTGCCCGTCCGGCTGCCCGGGCTCGACCCCGACCGCGACTACCACGTCGAGGTCGTCGGACCGCCGCCGGCGAGCACGCCACCGCGGCTGTCCCCGGCCGGCTCGTGGACCGCCGAGGGCCCGGTCCGGGTCCCCGGGTCGGTGCTGGTTGCTCATGGCCTGGCGCTGCCGCAGCCGGCACCGGAGTCGGCTCTCGTGCTGCGCGTGACCGCGGCGGTGCGCTGCGAGGCTGACCCACCCCGCCCGCGCCGACTTGTCACCGTCTCGTTGACCGCTGACTCGACGAGACGGTGACAACTCGTCGGGCCGGTCACACCGCTACGCTCGGCGCCATGGCCGACAGCGACAGACCGTCGGGTCGCCCCATGCCGTCACGACGGCGGTGGTGACCCGTGGACTCCGTGTGGCTCAACAGCGGGCTGATCCTGCTGTTCGTCATCCTCGGCGGCTTCTTCGCCGCCGCCGAGATCGGTCTGGTCTCCCTGCGCGACGGCCAGATCCGCAGCCTGGCCCAGCGCGGCCGGCGCGGGCAAACGGTGGCGCGGGTGGCCGCGGACCCGAACCGGTTCCTGTCGGCGGTGCAGATCGGCGTCACCCTGATGGGCTTCCTGTCGGCGGCCTTGGGCGGGGCCACCCTGGCGCGCGCGCTGTCGCCGGTGTTCGTCGACTGGGGTCTCCAGCCGGGGCTCGCCGACGTCCTCGCCCTGGTGCTGGTGACGCTGGTAATCTCGTACGTCTCGATCGTGCTCGGCGAGCTCGTGGCCAAGCGGCTTGCGCTGCAACGAGCCGAGGGCACCGCGCTGCTGCTCGGGCCGGTCATCGACAAGCTGGCCACCGCCCTGCGCCCGATCATCTGGCTGCTGGGTCGGTCGACGAACGTCGTGCTCCGCATGCTGGGCGTCGACCCCGGCGCACAGCGCGAGCAGATGAGCGACGAGGAGCTGCGCGAGCTCGTCAGCAGCCACGAGACGCTCACCACGGAGGAGCGGCGCATCGTCGAGGAGGTCTTCGAGGCCGGGGACCGGCAGATCCGTGAGGTGATGGTCCCGCGTACGGAGGTGGACTTCGTCGACGCCTCGATGCCGGTGTTCAGGGCCGCATCGTTCGCCGCCGAGCGCCCGCACTCCCGCTACCCGGTGATGCGAGGCTCCTCCGACGACGTCATCGGCTTCCTGCACGTGCGCGACCTGTACGCGCCGCAGGTCAACGGCCGCTCGTTGCGGGTGGGGGAGCTCGCCCGCGACACCCTCATGCTGCCCGGGACCCGGGAGGTGCTCCCCGCCCTCGCCGACATGCGCCGCGACGGCGTGCACCTGGCCATCGTCCTCGACGAGTACGGCGGCACCGCGGGCATCGTGACGATGGAGGACTTGGTCGAGGAGCTGGTCGGCGACATCCGCGACGAGTACGACCAGGACGAGTCGCCGACCCGGCGCCTGGTCGGCGGGGGGGTCGAGGTCGACGGCCTGCTCAACCTCACCGACTTCGAGGACGAGACCGGGCTCGAGCTGCCCGACGGGCCCTACGAGACGGTGGCCGGCTACATCACGTCCTGCCTCGGGCGGTTGCCTGCCGTCGGCGACGAGACCGCCGTCGACGGCCACCGGCTCACCGTGGTCGCGATGGACGGTCGGCGGATCGAACGGGTACGGGTGAGCATCGTCGGCACGCCGGCCACCGACCGCCCGGTCCAGCAGCAGCTCGCCGGTGGCTGAGCGGCTCCGACGGTCACCGCTGCCGACGCTGGCACAATGCCGCACATGTCCAGCGAGCCTTCCCCCGACCGGACCGGCGCACCCGCGGACCGTCCGCGCGTGCTGTCGGGCATCCAGCCGACCGCGGACTCCTTCCACCTCGGCAGCTACCTCGGTGCGCTTCGCCAGTGGGTCGGCCTGCAAGACGACCACGACGCGTTCTACTGCGTCGTCGACCTGCACGCGATCACCGTCGAGCACGACCCCGAGGTGCTTCGTGAGCGGACGTACCGGTCGGTTGCGCAGCTGGTCGCCGCCGGCATCGACCCCGAGCGGGCGACCCTGTTCGCGCAGAGCCACGTGCCCGAGCACGCGCAGCTGGCCTGGGTGCTGGGCTGCCTGACCGGTTTCGGTGAGGCGAACCGGATGACCCAGTTCAAGGACAAGAGCGCGCGCGGCGGCGCGGACCGGGCGACCGTCGGCCTGTTCACCTACCCGGTCCTGCAGGCCGCCGACATCCTGCTCTACCAGGCGCACCGGGTGCCCGTCGGCGAGGACCAGCGCCAGCACCTGGAGCTCACCCGCGACCTCGCCGCGCGGTTCAACCACCGTTTCGGGGTGACCTTCCGGCTGCCCGAGCCGCACATCGTCGAGGGCGCGGCCAGGATCGTCCACCTGCAGCGCCCCGACCGGAAGATGAGCAAGAGCC
>Ga0183260_10005369_pt1 | contig 10073 bp, 7 predicted proteins | sample AntDrymUQ4972206_2_FD_129768 | JGI IMG/M metagenome (GOLD analysis project Ga0183260, IMG submission 129768) | Polar desert sand microbial communities from Dry Valleys, Antarctica - metaG UQ497 (22.06) (version 2) (version 2) | ecosystem: Environmental > Terrestrial > Soil > Desert | place...
CGAGCCGACGTAGTCCGTGCCCTGGAGGTGGGCCATGTCGTAGCACTCGATGCGCAGCGGCGCCTCCGGCAGCCCGAGCAGACCTTGCAGCTCGGTCAGCGCCCGCGAGCGGGTGTTGTGATCGCTGGCGCGGCGCAGGCGGTGACGGGTGAAGGCTTCGTCGGCGTTGCGCGTCACCGTCTCCAGCAGGCGCCGCCGGTCGCCGCGTTGGGGCACGCTGATGCGCACCTGCGATCCTCGTTGCAGCGCCAGCCACTCCTCGTACGTGTCGCGGTCGTCGGGATCGACCGGGACGAGCACGTGCTTGGGTACGCCCTGGGGCGGGTCGTCGCCGTACATCGCCTCGAGAATCCGGTCGATCAGCCCGCCCGGCGTCAGGGCCTCGACCTTGTCGAGCACGAAGCCCTTGCGCCCGACGACGCGGCCCTTGCGGACGTAGAACACCTGCACCGACGCCTCCAGCTCGTCCTGGGCGAGACCGATGACGTCGAGGTCCTCGCTGCGATCGGCGACCATCTGCTGACGTTCGATCGCCCGGCGCACCGTGTTGAGGCGATCGCGCAGCCGGGCCGCCCGCTCGTACTCCAACTCGGTGGCCGCCTCGCGCATCTCGGCGTCGAGCCGGCGCACGATCGGCTCGGTGTCACCGTCGAGGAAGTCGCACAGCTCCTCGACCAGTCGGCGGTACGGCGCCTCCTCGATCTCACCGACGCACGGGCCCGAGCACTTCTCGATGTGGTAGAGCAGGCACGGCCGCCCGAGGCGCTGGTGCTCCTTGAACTTGCCCGGGCTGCACGTCCGGATGGGGAACGAGCGGACGAGCTCGTCCAATGTGTCGCGGATCGCGTAGGCGTGGCCGTAGGGGCCGAAGTACCGGGTGCCCTTGCGCTTGCGCCCGCGCATGACGACGGCCCGGGGCCACTGCTCGTCGACGGTCACGGCGAGGAACGGGTAGCTCTTGTCGTCGCGCAAGCGCACGTTGAAGCGCGGTTGGTGCTGTTTGATGAGCTGGTTCTCGAGCAGCAACGCCTCGACCTCGTTGCGCACGATCGTCCACTCGACGGTGTCGGCCCGCTCCATCATCTGGGCCGTCCGCGGATGCAGGCTGCGCGGGTCGGCGAAGTAGTTCGACAGGCGCGACCGGAGGTTCGCCGCCTTGCCGACATAGATCACGCGGCCCTGGGCGTCCTTGAACTGGTACGAGCCCGCGGTCTCGGGGATCGTGCCGGCGGGGGGACGCTTGACCATGACACTCCGAGGATACGGTTGGCCTCCATGGCCGGCCGCTTCTCGTTCTCGGCTCCCGGCCGCCGCCACGCTGTGGATCCGTGGTTCCGCGTCGGCGAATTCGACGTCACGACGACCGTACTCGTCGCCGGTCTCAGCGTGCTCGGGATCGTCCTGCGAGCCGTCTCGGCCGAGACGTGGCTGCGCTTCGTGCTCCTGCCCGACGAGGTCAAGGGCGGGCAGGTGTGGCGGCTGGTCACGTGGCCGCTGGCCAACGAGATCGCCACCAGCATCTGGCCCGTCCTGACGATCGCCATCTTCTGGTATTTCGGCCGTGAGCTGGAGGAACGTCTCGGCCGCAACCGATTCGGGCTCTTCCTACTCCTGCTCGCCGTGATCCCCGGCCTCGTCGCCACGTTCCTCGAAATTTCCGACTACGGCCTGTCGGCCGTGCAGTTCGGGGTCTTCTTGGTGTTCGTGGCCGAGAACCCGTACGCCCGGTTCTTCTTCGGCATCCCGGCGTGGGTGCTGGCCCTCGTGCTCATCGCCATCGACGTCCTGCGCCTGCTCTCGCTCGGCCAGAGCGAGCGGCTGGTCGTGCTGTTCGTCTCGATCGCGACCGCACTGATCACGGCCCGCACGATGGGCTTGGCGACATCGGTGCCGTGGATCCCGGCCCTGCCGATCGGTGCCGGCGCGGGTGAGCGGACGAAGCGTCCGAAGCGGGGCGGTGGACGCCGGCGCGGCGACGTCGTCGCCGGGCCGTGGACGCGTGCCGATCAGCCCGGCGGTGGGCTGACGTCACTCCCCCAACCGCCACGACCCGGCCCGTCACCGGCCGACCAGGCCGAGCTGGACGAGCTGCTCGACAAGATCTCGGCCGGCGGCATGGATGCACTGTCGGGCGGCGAGAAGCGCCGCCTCAACGAACTGTCCAAGCGCCTCCGCGGCTCGCGCTGACCGGCGTCAGGTCTCGAGGGCGGCGCGGAGGGCGGCGCCGGCCTCGTCGACGGCGGCGTTGGCGGCCGGCACGATCGGTCCCATGCCGAAGAACCCGTGGATCAGCCCGTCGTAGCGGACCGCCTTGGCCGGTACGCCGGCCGCCTCCAGCTTCGTTGCGTACGCCTCGCCCTCGTCGCGCAGCGGGTCGTACTCGGCCGTGATGACGAGGGCCGGAGCGACCCCGTCGTGGGTCGCCGCCTGCATCGGTGCGGCGAGCCAGTCGTCGGGCGAGCCGTCCGGGAAGTAGTGGCCCATGAACCAGTCGATCGACGGCCGATCGAGCATGTAGCCGGTCTCGTTCTCGGTCCGCGACGGGTAGACGGCCTCGTTGTCGCCGTCGACGGCCGGATAGATCAGCAGCTGCAGGCGCAGCGGGACGCCGGCGTCGCGGGCGTGCAGCGCGGCGACGGCGGCCAGGTTGCCGCCGGCCGAGTCGCCGCCGACGGCCAGCCGATCGGTGTCCACGCCGAGGTCGGAGGCGTTGCCCAGCACGAAGTCGAGGGCGGCCCGGGCATCGTCGGCGGCCGCCGGGAACGGGTGCTCGGGGGCGAGGCGGTAGTCGACGGCTATGACCTGGCAACCTCCTCGATTGGCCAGCGCCCGGCAGTCCCGATCGTGGGAGGCCAGGCCACCGAGCACGAACCCGCCACCGTGGTAGAAGACGAGCGTCGGCGCCGGCCCGTCGGCCAGTCCGGCCGGCCGGTAGATGCGCACCGGCAGCGCCTGGCCGGCGGCGTCGATCGTGCGGTCCTCAACGGTGGCGACATCCTCGCCCGGCCCCATCATCGCCACCATCGCGTCCATCGACGTCCGGGCGTCCTCGACCGAGAGCTCGTGGATCGGCGGTGCCCCCAGCGCCTCCATCTGTTCGAGCAGCATCTTCATGTTCGGATCGAGCGCCATCGCCGGAGCGTATGACGGAGAGTCGCTCGGCCCGTCAGCCGGCGAACAGCTCGCGGAGGTAGCGGCCGGTGTGGCTGGCGTCGATCTTGGCGACGGCTTCGGGCGAGCCCTCGGCGACGATCAACCCGCCGCCGCTGCCACCCTCCGGCCCGAGATCGATGATCCAGTCGGCCGTCTTGATGACGTCGAGGTTGTGCTCGATGACGAGCACCGTGTTGCCCTGTTCAACGAGTCGTGACAGCACCGTCAGCAGCCGCCGCACGTCGTCGAAGTGGAGGCCGGTCGTCGGCTCGTCAAGGAGGTAGATCGTGTGGCCGGTCGAGCGCTTGGCCAACTCGGTGGCCAGCTTGACCCGCTGGGCCTCGCCGCCCGACAACGTCGGCGCCGGCTGGCCGAGGCGGACGTAGCCGAGGCCGACGTCCATCAAGGTCGTCATGTAGCGGCCGATCGAGGGCTGGTTGGCGAAGAAGTCGACGGCCTCGGCCACGGGCATGTCGAGCACGTCGGCGATGTTCTTGCCCTTGAACTCGATGTCGAGTGTGTCGCGGTTGTAGCGGGCGCCCTTGCACACCTCGCACGGCACGTAGACGTCGGGCAGGAAGTGCATCTCGATCTTGATCGTCCCGTCGCCCGAGCAGGCCTCGCAGCGGCCGCCCTTGACGTTGAAGCTGAACCGGCCGGGCAGGTAGCCACGGATCTTGGCCTCGTTGGTCGACGCGAACAACTTGCGGATGCTGTCGAACACGCCGGTGTAGGTCGCCGGGTTCGAGCGCGGGGTGCGGCCGATCGGCGACTGGTCCATGTCGATGACCTTGTCGAGTTGGCCGATGCCGTGGATTCGGCGGTGCTTGCCGGCCGGCAGCTTCGACTTGTAGATGCGCTGCATCAGCACGGGCAGGAGGATGTCGCGCACGAGCGTCGACTTGCCCGAGCCGGACACACCGGTCACGCAGACGAAGTTGCCGAGCGGGATGGTCACGTCGATGTTGGCCAGGTTGTGCTCGCGGGCGCCCTGCACGACGAGCTCGCCGCCGACCTGCGGACGGCGGGTAGCGGGGGTGGGGATCGACTGGCGGCCGCTGAGGTACTGGCCGGTGATCGACTCCTTGACCTTGGTGACGCCGGGCACGGGGCCGCTGTAGACGACGGCGCCGCCGTGCTCGCCGGCGCCGGGACCGATGTCGACGATCCAGTCGCTCTCGCGGATCGTCTCCTCGTCGTGTTCGACGACGATCACCGTGTTGCCGAGGTCGCGCAGGCGCGTCAGCGTGTCGATGAGCCGGCGGTTGTCGCGCTGGTGCAGCCCGATCGACGGCTCGTCGAGCACGTACAGCGTGCCCACCAGTCCGGAGCCGATCTGGCTGGCCAGGCGGATGCGCTGGGCCTCGCCGCCGGCCAGCGTGCCGGCCGAGCGCGACAGGGTGAGGTAGTCGAGCCCGACATCGAGGAGGAAGCCGAGGCGGGCGTTGACTTCCTTCGTCACCCGCTCGGCGATCAGCTTCTCCCGCTCGGTCAGCTCCAGGGCGGCGAGGAACTTCGACGACTCGCCGATCGGTAGGTCGCACACCTCGGCGATGTTGCGGTCGTTGATCGTCACCGCCCGTGACGTCGGTTTGAGCCGGGCCCCACCGCACGTCGTGCACGGCACCTCGCGCATGTAGCCCTCGTACTGCTCGCGCGACCAGTCGCTCTCGGCCCCCTCGTGACGCCGCTTGATCCACGGGATCACGCCCTCGTACTCGGTCGAGTACTGGCGCTGGCGCCCGTAGCGGTTGCGGTACTTGACGGTGAGGTTGCCCTTGGAGCCCTGCAGTATGACCTTCTGCTGCTTGGCGTTGAGCCGTGACCACGGGGCGTCGAGGTCGATGCCGTGAACGTCGGCGACCGACGACAGCATCCGGGCGAAGTACTGGGTGTGGGCCGTCCGCCAGGGAGAGATGGCGCCGTCGTTGACCGAGAGGTCGGCATCGGGCACGACGAGCTCGGGATCGATCTCGAACGTCGTGCCCAGCCCGTCGCACGCCTCACAGGCCCCGTACGGCGAGTTGAACGAGAAGTTGCGCGGCGCGGGCTCCTCGAAGCCGCGGCCGTCGACCGGACAGACGAGGTGTTCGCTGAACGTCAGCAGGTCATCGTCGGACACGGCCTCGCCCTCGCGCCGGACGATCTGCAGCTCGGCGACGCCGTCGGCCAGCTTCAGCGCCGACTCCAGCGAGTCGGTGAGCCGGCGGGCGATCCCCTCACGCATGACGAGGCGGTCGACGATGATCTCGATCTTGTGCTGCTCGTAGCGGGCGAGACGTTCCTCACGCTTCAGGAACTCGTCGATGTCGACGGTCTCGCCGTCGATGCGGGCTCGCACGAACCCTTGAGCCGAGAGGTCCTCGAGCAGCGTGTCGTACTCGCCCTTGCGGCCCCGCACGACCGGGGCGAGCACTTGGAAGCGGGTGCCCTCGGGCAGGTCGAGCACGCGATCGACGATCTGCTGGGGCGTCTGGCGCTCCAGCGGGTTGCCGTGGTCGGGACAGTGCTGCACGCCGATGCGGGCGTACAGCAGGCGGAGGTAGTCGTAGACCTCGGTGATCGTGCCGACCGTCGATCGCGGGTTGCGGCCGGCGGACTTCTGGTCAATCGCGATGGCGGGCGACAGGCCCTCGATGACGTCGACGTCGGGCTTGTCCATCTGGCCGAGAAACTGGCGGGCGTACGACGACAACGATTCGACGTAGCGGCGCTGGCCTTCGGCGTAGATCGTGTCGAAGGCCAGGCTCGACTTACCCGAGCCGGACAGGCCCGTGAACACGATCAGCCGGTCGCGCGGTAGCTCGACGTTGACGTTCTTGAGGTTGTGCTCGCGGGCACCGCGAACCGTGATCGTCGGCTGGGCGGCGCGCGGCGTCGTGCGGGGAGCCATGAACGTCCCAGGCTATCAGCGAACACCTGTTCCACCCGGACTCATCCGAGGGTTCGAAAGCATCGAGGGCTGGGTGAGGGAAGGCCCCTCATTCAACCCTCGGATGTAGCCGCGATCAGCCCGTCACGGCGCTGCCCCCGCCAGCCTGGGTGAACCCGGCGGCCTCGGCGTCGGCGGCCGAACGGAACCACACCTCGGCCTCGGTCGCGTCGTACCCCCGACCACCCGGCGCGTGGTACTTCATCGAGTTGGCGTTGCCCTTGATCGTGTAGCCGGCCGGTCCTGACCCGTCGGCGTTCGGCGACGCCGAGTTCGGCCCGAACGGGCTCTCGCCCGACGTCCCGCCGGTGTCCGACGCGCCCGACCCGGTCGACCTCGTCGAGCTGCCCGACGGGCTCGTCGACCCTGCGTCGGCGGTGGGCGCGGCCGAGCGGCCACCGCCATCTGTCCCGCCCGCGGACGACCCTGGCGCGGTCCCAGCGCCGGTGCCGGCCGGGACGCTGGTCGCCGACGAAGCGCCGGTGTCCGGCGCGCCCGACCCGGTCGACGTCGTCGAGCGCTCCGACGGGTTCGTCGACCCTGCGCCGACGCTGTCCGTAGCGGTAGGACCCGCTGACTCCGTCCCGGCCGTGGTGGACGAGGCCGACGACGTGGTCGGCCGGTCGTCAGGCTCGGCATCGAGCGACGACGCCAGATCCGACCCTGCGGTCGTCGAGGCGTCCGGCACGAGCGGCGCGTCGACGGCGCTCGGCGAGTCGTCCGTCGCGCCCGGCGCGTCCCCGCTCGACGACGTCGTGGGCGAGGACGTGGACGCCGGCGACGATGACGACGCTGATGATGAGTCAGGCCGACGGTCGGCCGAACCCGCAACCTGCGACGACGGGCGAGCCGAATCGCCACCAGTACGGCGTGACGCGTCCGCCGCATCGGTGGCCGAACCGGCCGTGGTCGTCGACGTGTCGTCGACATCGGCCGTGGCCGAGGAGAAGCCCTGGACGTCAGGCCGCTCGTCCGAGGCTGGCGGCTCGAAGCCGCCACCGGCCGACGTGGTCGAGACGTCCTCGATGTCTGCCGTCGACGTGTCCGTGGGCCGCGCCCCGCTGGCCGTTGGCACCGACGACGCCGACGTTGTGGCCGAGGGCGCGGTCGTCGATCCGGATGTCGTGGTTGACGACGCCGACGTCGACGAACCGGTGGTCCCGCCTCCGCTGGCGTCGACCGACGTGTCGCGGCGCCGTTCGGCCATCGTGCGCCACCACCACAACGCGATCAGCACGATCACGAGGATCAGTAGAAGCCAGATCCACCACTTCATCACCGGTCTCCTTCTCCAGAGCCACCCGCCGTGACCATAATCGGCTCTCGCCAGCGCCGATTCCGGGGACGGCCGGCGCCGCTCAGCGGGCGTCGCGCAGCTCGCGACGGAGATCGTTGACCTCGTCGCGGAGGCGGGCGGCATACTCGAAGCGGAGATCGGCGGCGGCGGCGTGCATCTCCTCTTCCAGCGTCTGGATGAGGCGGTGCATCTCTTGCTCGGGCAGCGACTTGAGGTCGCGCTGCACCTTGTCCCGCTCGCGCTGGCGGCGCCGATCCTTGCCGGGCACGGGCGCCGTCATGTCGGCGGGCCGGAGCATCGACAAGATGTCGGACACGGCCTTGCGGATCGTCTGCGGGTTGATGCCGTGCTCGGCGTTGTAGGCGATCTGCGCCTCGCGCCGGCCGTTGGTCAGGTCGATCGCCCGCCGCATCGAGTCGGTCATCTTGTCGGCGTACATCACGACCTGGCCGTCGACGTTACGGGCGGCGCGGCCGATCGTCTGCACCAGCGATGTCTCCGAGCGCAGGAACCCTTCCTTGTCGGCGTCGAGGATCGTCACCAGCGACACCTCGGGCAGGTCGAGGCCCTCGCGCAGCAGGTTGATGCCGACGAGCACGTCGAACTCACCGAGACGCAACGCCCGCAGGATCTCGATCCGCTGGATCGTGTCGATGTTGGAGTGCAGGTAGCGGACCCGCAACCCCTGTTCGAGGAGGTAGTCGGTGAGGTCCTCGGCCATCTTCTTCGTCAACGTCGTGACGAGGACACGGTCACCTTTGGTCACGCGGGCGTTGACGTTCTCGATGAGGTCGTCGATCTGGCCCTTCGTCGGCTTGACGATCACCTCCGGATCGACGAGACCGGTGGGGCGCACGATCTGCTCGACGACCTGGTCGGAGACGCGCAACTCGTACGCAGCCGGTGTCGCCGACATGAACACGGCTTGGTTGATCCGTTCGAGCACCTCCTCGAAGCGCAGCGGCCGGTTGTCGCGGGCCGATGGCAGGCGGAAGCCGTGCTCGATCAGCTGGTCCTTGCGGCTGCGGTCACCCTCGAACTGGCCGTGCAACTGCGGCACGGCCTGGTGGCTCTCGTCGATCACCAACAGGTAGTCGTCGGGGAAATAGTCGAGCAACGTGAACGGCGGCTCGCCGAAGTCGCGGCCGTCGATGTGCATCGAGTAGTTCTCGATGCCGTTGCAGTAGCCGACCTCGGCCATCATCTCGAGGTCGTACTGGGTGCGCATGCGCAACCGCTGCGCCTCCAGCAGCTTGCCCTCGCGCTCGAAGAAGGCCAGCCGTTCTTGCAGCTCGACCTCGATGCGCCCCATCGCCCGCTCCATCCGCTCGGCGCCGGCGACGTAGTGGGTGGCCGGGAAGATCTGGGTGCGCGTCAGCTCGCGCAGCGTCTCGCCGGTGATCGGGTCGATGACGGTCAGCCGCTCGACGGTGTCGCCGAACATCTCGATGCGCAGCACCGTCTCCTCGTACGACGGGTGCACCTCGATGGTGTCGCCACGCACGCGGAACCGGCCGCGCCCGAGCACGGCGTCGTTGCGGTCGAACTGCAGGTCGACGAGGCGGCGCAGGATCGAGCGCATGTCGTAGTCGACGCCCACCGACAGGTCGATCATCTGACCCCGGTACTCGGCCGGGTTGCCCATGCCGTAGATGCACGAGACGGAGGCGACGACGATGACGTCCTTGCGTGTCAGCAGCGCGGCCGTGGCCGAGTGGCGCAGCCGGTCGATCTCGTCGTTGATCGAGCTGTCCTTCTCGATGTACGTGTCGCTGCTGGCGATGTACGCCTCAGGTTGGTAGTAGTCGTAGTAGCTGACGAAGTACTCGACCCGGTTGTGCGGGAAGAAGTCGCGCATCTCCTGAGCCAGCTGGGCGGCCAGACTCTTGTTGGGCGCGAGGATCAGCGTGGGGCGCTGGACCTGTTCGATCGTCCAGGCGATCGTCGCCGACTTGCCCGAGCCCGTGATGCCGAGCAGGGTCTGGAAGCGGTCGCCGCGCACGATCCCGGCGCTGAGCCCGGCGATCGCCTGCGGCTGGTCGCCGGCCGGAGCGAAGTCCGACACGACGCGGAACAGCTCCTCGCTGGTCGTCGCCAGCTCCGGCGCCGGGCCGGCGAGGGCGATGTCGGCCGCTAATTCGGCCACCGGTGCGGTCTCCGTCGCCACGGCGTCCAGGTTATCGGTCGAACGTCCGTTCTCCGAGTCGTGCGACCCGGTTGCGCAACCACCACGTCATCAGGGCCAGCACGACCAGCGCGGCGGCCACGGCGGCGGGCGCAACGGTGGCGGCGCGGTCGTCCTCCTCGGCCGACGCCACGGCCAGCCACACAGCCCCGCCGGCGAGCGTCGCGGCCCCGACGACGCCCGTCAGCGCCACGTCGGGCCGGGTCGGTCGACCGCGGGCGATGCGCCACGCGAATACGAACGCCGGTCCCGCGACCACGAGCGCAGGCAGTCCGACGATCGCCCACATGATCGACACGGTGAGGATCACCGCCACCGCCGCGACCGGGGCCCAGAGGGCGGCGACGATTGCGGCGAGGGCCCGCGTCCCGCCCGGGATCCGGGCCGTGGCCAGCGACGATCCCGGTTCGGGCTCGAAGAGTCGGCGGATCGGTCCGCCGGACCGGCTCGCGCGTGTCGCCGGTTCAGTCATTGGTCTCGCCGCCATCGAGCGGCCACTCCAGGTC
>Ga0183260_10005370_pt1 | contig 10073 bp, 8 predicted proteins | sample AntDrymUQ4972206_2_FD_129768 | JGI IMG/M metagenome (GOLD analysis project Ga0183260, IMG submission 129768) | Polar desert sand microbial communities from Dry Valleys, Antarctica - metaG UQ497 (22.06) (version 2) (version 2) | ecosystem: Environmental > Terrestrial > Soil > Desert | place...
ACCCACCCGTTGGCCACGTCGGTGAAGCGGCCGTCGCCGTACTGAAGGAGACGGACGTTGTTGTTGCACACCGCGCTGAGCAGGAAGACCTGCTGGCGGTCACAGGTGAAGGGGTGGCTCATGAAGCCGCGGTGGTCCTTGGTGACCCGCAGGGCGGTGGTGACAGTGCCGGGGGTCAACTCGCCGACGACGTCGTTCAGGATCTCCCTGAGGTCCATCACCGCACCGAAACCCGCCTGGGCCAGCACCGAAGGGGGCTCTTCGGCCCCGAACTCCTCGCGCTTGTCGCGGTAGGTGACCACGTCGGGGTCGGATCCGTCGTAGGGCAGGAAGCCCGAGGCGAAGATGACCCCCTCGGCCCCTCCGCCGGCGGCGTCGATCACGCTCTGGGCCGCACAGGCCCCCGGGAACATAATCGTGGCGTCGATCGACAACGCTTCGCGGGCCTGCATGATGCGCGAGCAGCCCTGGGCGGGGAAGACGGCGACGATCACGTCGGGGTCGCCGCGGTTGACGTCGTTCAGGGCGGGGGTGAAGTCGGCCGTGTCGGCCTTCTCGGCCACCAGCTTCACGTCGCCGACCCCCTTCTTGCCCAGCACGTCCTTGGCCGCCTCGACGGCGGTCGACAGGAGCCCGGGGAGGTCGATGTAGAGGACCGCCACCTTCTCGGCGCGCAGGACGTCGGTGATGTACTGGGCCTGCCCGAGCAGGTCGGCAGCCGCCCCTCCGGTGAGCATGAACGCGTTGCTGTTGGTGAGCTCGTCGCCGAGGGTCGGTGAGCTGCCCACGTAGGGGATCCCCGCCGAGGCGAGAACGGGGATCGACGCCGCCGCCCCCAGGTCGATGCCTCCGAGCACGGCGACCGGCTCTTTCAGGCGCAGCTGGTTGGCACAGGCCTGCGACGACTCCCGAGAGCCGTCGGTGGCGCAGGACTCGAGACGGATGGGGCGGCCGCCTACGCCGTCGAGCTCGGCGTTGACGTAGCGCACCGCCGCCTCGGCATCGGTTCGGACCTCGGGGAACGACCCGGCGGCGGCGTTCTCCTGGTTGATCAGCCCCACCACGATCGGGTCGCCCCCGGCCTCGTTGCCGCCGCCGTCGGAGGCGCCGCCCGAGCACGCCGTGACCAGGAAGACGGCGACTGCGACGACGACCAGGCGGGATAGGCGAGAACTCAGCGTCGGCATGCTCCTCCAGCACCAGGGCCCGTCGCTAGCCTCCCGCGGGCCGGGGACAAGGGAGACGAGCATCAAATCCTACTTCGTGTTCGCCGTACTGGGACTGGGCACCGGAGCGGTCTACGCCGCCCTCGCCCTGGGTCTGGTGCTCGAGCACCGGGTGTCGGGCGTCGTGAACTTCGCCCACGGCGCCATGGCCGCCTACGTCACCTACGCGTTTGTGGAGCTCCGGGCGACGGGCGACCTGGTGCTGCCCGTCGTGGGACTACCCGGACGATTCCACCTCCTCGACCGGCCGCCGTTCTGGCTCTGCCTTGTCGTCGCCCTGGCCCTGGCCGCGGTCCTCGGCCTGGTCGTTCACGCCCTCGTCTTCCGCCCGCTGCGCAACGCTCCCGCATTGGCCCGGGTGGTGGCCTCGGTGGGCCTGCTGGTGGCACTCCAGGCGATCGTCGTCCTGCGCTTCGAGGTGAGCCGGCCCGTGGCTCCCATCCTGCCCAATCGGCCGATTACCCTTATGGGAGCGGTCGTCCCTCTCGATCGCCTGCTCCTGGCCCTGGCGGTGGTGGCCGTCACCGTCGTGCTCTGGGCGGTGTACCGCTTCACCACCTTCGGCCTGGCCAGCCGGGCCATGGCCGACGATCCGGCGACCACCGCCCTGCTGGGTCAGCGCACCGGGCGGTTGGCCTCGGTCAACTGGGTCATCGCCAGCGTGCTGGCCGGCGCGGGGGGCATCCTCGTGGCCCCTCTCACCGGCCTGAACCCCGGGACCTACACCCTGCTCGTGGTCCCCGCCCTCGCTGCGGCCTTGGTCGGCCGGCTGTCGTCGTTTGGGATCACCACCGCCGCCGCGCTGGCCCTCGGCGCCGCCCAGTCCGATCTCATCGAGCTCCAGGATACCTTCCGATGGTTGCCGAGCGTCGGGCTGCGTGAGGGTCTGCCCCTGGTCGTCATCATCGTGGCCATGGCCGTAGCCGGACGTGCGGTGCCGGAGCGGGCCGAACCGGTCGAGCGCCGCCTGCCCGCCGCCCCGCGCCCCCGCCGGGTCGCGGTGCCGGCCACCGTGGGGGTCGTGGTCGCCGCCGGGGCTCTGTTCGTTCTCGGCGCCGAGCTGCGACTCGGCCTCATCACGAGCCTCATCGGCGCCGTCGTGTGCCTGTCGCTGGTGCTGCTCACCGGTTGGGTGGGTCAGATCTCCCTGGCCCAGATGGCCTTCGCCGGGGTCGCGGGCTTCGCCCTCTCCAAGCTCGGACAGGGGGCGGGCATCCCCTTCCCCCTGGCGCCTCTCCTCGCCGCCGCCCTTGCGGGTCTGGCCGGGCTGGTCCTCGCCCTTCCTGCCCTCCGGGTTCGTGGGGTCAACCTGGCGGTGGTGACCGTCGCCGCTGCGGTGGCGGTGGAGGAGCTCGTGTTCCGCAATCCGGGGCTCACGGGTGGGTTCGGCGGCACCGCAGTGCCCACCCCCAGCTTCTTCGGAGTCGACCTGGGGATCGACCAGGGCGGTGACTATCCGAGCCCGGTGTTCGGCCTTCTCGCCCTGGCGGCGCTGACCGCCCTCGCCCTCGGGCTGGTGGCGGTGCGTCGGGGCGGCGGCGGTCGTCGACTGCTTGCCGTGCGGGCCAACGAGCGGGGTGCGGCGGCCGCCGGCGTCGACGTGGCGGCGACCAAGCTGGCCGCGTTCGCGGCTTCGGCGTTCGTAGCCGGTTGTGCCGGCGCGCTGCTGGGGTACTCGCAGGGCCAGCTCTCATTCAGCTCCTTCGGTGTCTTTGTCTCGTTGTCGTATCTCGCCGTCGCCTATGTGGGGGGAATCGGTTCGGTCTCGGGGGCCATGGTCGGCGGGGCCCTGGTCGGGGGTGGGGTCGTGTTCACCTGGCTCGAACAGCTCGCCGGCTGGGGCCGCTACCAGGCGGTGATCACCGGCCTGGCTCTCGTCGTCATCGCCGTGCTGCGTCCCGACGGCCTGGTCCGGGCCCGATCCGGGAGCGGCCGGTGACGCCGGCCCTCGAGGTGCGCGACCTGACCGTCGCCTTCCGCGGGGCTCCGGTGGTCAGCGGGGTCTCACTGGAGGTCGAGCCCGGCCAGGTGGCGGGGGTCGTCGGACCCAACGGTGCGGGCAAGACGACACTGGTCGATGCCGTCACCGGCTTCGTGGCGTCGTCGGGAGCGGTGTCGATCGGCGGCCGCCCGGTCGGGGGTCTGCGGCCTCACCGGCGGGCTGGCCTCGGTGTGGCCCGCACCTTCCAGTCGCTCGAGCTGTTCGAGGACCTGACCGTCGGAGAGAACCTGGCGGTGGCGGCGGAGGCGGCGGGGCCCCGGGCCCGCTACGGCGGCACTGCCGGCGACCGGGTCAAGCGTGCGGCGGTCATGGCCGGCGTCGACGATGCCCTCGACGTCGTGCCCGGCCAGCTTTCCTACGGCCGGCGCAAGCAGGTCGCCCTCGCCCGGGCGCTGGCCGGAGGCCCGTCGGTGCTGCTCCTCGACGAGCCGGCGGCGGGCCTCGACACCGGCGAGCGGGCCGCGCTCGCCACGACCCTGCGGTCGCTGGCCGCCGAGGGCGTGGCCGTGGTGCTCATCGACCACGACGTGCACCTGGTGTTCGAGGTGTGCGACCACATCACCGTGCTCGACGCAGGTCGGGTGCTGGCGCAGGGGACGCCGGCCGCCGTCCGGGCCGATCCCGCGGTCGCCGAGGCGTGGCTCGGACGCCGTGGGAACGAGGCCGGAGCCCCCCCGGCCCCCCGCGCCGCCGACGTCGCCGCTGGCGCCGACGCCCCCGGGCCTGTGCTGGAGATGAAGTCGCTCTCGGCCGGGTGGCGAGGCGTCCCGGTGGTGCACGACGTCGACCTCACCGTGGCCGCCGGTGAGGTGGTGGTGCTGCTCGGGGCCAACGGTGCCGGCAAGACCACCACGCTGCTCACCATCTCGGGGGTCCTGCCGGTTCTCGGCGGCGCCGTGCGAGTCGGCGGCCGACACTCGGTGACCGGGTCCGACGCCATGGCCCGGCGGGGGGTCGCCCACGCCCCCCAGGACCGGGGTGTCCTGGCCGGGCTCACCGTCGCCGAGCAACTCCGGCTCGCTGCGGGCGCCCGGTGGGCGGGTCATCCGGGGGTGACCTCGGCCCTCGACCGCTTCCCCGCCCTGCAGCCCCTTCTCGGGCGCCGGGCCGCCCTGCTCTCCGGCGGTGAGCAGCAGCAGCTGGCCCTGGCCCGCGCCGTGGCCTCGCGGCCCCGGCTGCTGCTGGTCGACGAGCTCAGCCTGGGCCTCGCCCACCTGACCGTCCGCCAGGCTCTGCAGACCCTGCGCGAGCTGGCCGACGACGGTATGGCAGTGCTGCTCGTCGAACAGTTCGCCCCTCTCGCCCTGGGAGTGGCCGACCGCGCCATCGTCCTGCATCGCGGCCGGGTCGTGTCGTCCGGGTCGGCCGCCGACCTGGCCGCCGACCCCGAGGCCCTCGAGGCCGCCTACCTCGGGTCGCCCCGGGATCCGGGGCCCCCGACTGCTCAACCTGGGCAGTGACGAGACCGCTTCATCCGGCCCAGCGCCGCCCAGGTGAGCCTCCAGGCGAGGGCCGATGACGCCCCTCCACGACAGCGCGCAGCGGGTGAGCTTGCCACTCACCGGCGGTCTGGATAAGAATGGTTCTTATTCCAAGGTCTCCTGTGCCGGAGGGAGAGCTGTGCGTCGAGGAATCGTGTTCGTGTCGCTGGGTCTGATGGTGGCCACTGCATGCCGCGATGGTGGCGGCAGTGCCGATTCAGTGGGGGACAAGCCCCGGGTCGTGACGAGCTTCTACCCTCTCGCCCAGATCGCCGAGCGTGTCGGCGGCTCGCGCGTCGCAGTCACGAATCTCACACCGGCGGGATCCGAGCCGCACGACCTCGAGCTGACGCCGCGCGACGTCGACCGCATCGAAGACGCAGGGATCGTCGTCTACCTGGGCGGTGGGTTCCAACCGGCGATCGAGAGTGCAGCCGAACGGGCCAAAGGCATAGCCCTCGACGTGCTCAATACCGACCTCGGTCTCATCGACGGCTACGAGAACGAAGAAGGCGACGAGGGTACGGATCCGCATGTGTGGCTGGACGCGACCTTGACGAAGCAGATCGTCCAGCGCGTCCTGACAGCCCTGGTCGACCTTGACCCCCCGAACAAGGCTGCGTACGAAGCCGACGCCAGGGCCTATGAACAGGAGCTCGACGCACTCGATGGCGCCTACCGCCAAGGTCTGGCCGAGTGCGACCGGCGGGTGATCGTCACGTCGCATGCCGCCTTCGGCTACCTGGCGCGGCGTTACGGTCTCGTCCAGGAGGCCATCGCCGGCCTCGAACCCGAGGCCGAGCCCGATGCGAAGCGACTGTCGGAGCTGACCACCAAGGTGAAGGCGGAGGGCACCACCACAATCTTCACCGAGACGCTGGTCTCACCCGAGGTCGCCGACACGCTGGCGAAGGAGGCGGGCGTGAGAACGGCCGTGCTCAACCCGCTCGAGGGGCTGAGCGATGATGAGCGGAGCCGGGGCGAGACCTATCTGTCCGTCATGAGGCAGAACCTGGAAACTCTCCGGGTCGCTCTGGGCTGTCGCTGACCCCCGAATGCCAGGAACCGTCTCCGTGCCCGACCCCCTAGCCTCGCCCCCCGACCCCGTAGCCTCGCCCCCCGCCCTCGAAGTCGACAGACTCTCGTTCTCCTACGGACGCAACCCGGTGCTCGACTGCGTGAGCCTGCGGGTGGAAGCGGGGGAGTTCGTGGCCCTGGCCGGGCCCAATGGGTCGGGCAAGTCCACCCTCGTACGGGCGGTTCTCGGGCTCACCCGGCCCAGTGCAGGCGACGTTCGGCTCTTCGGCGAGAAGGTCGACGGCCTCACCAGCCGTTGGCGAATCGGTTACGTGCCGCAGCGGCCCCCATTGCTCGAAGGGGTTGCCGTCACGGTGGCCGAGGCAGTTGCCTCGGGCCGGGTAGCCCGCAGGGGTTGGCGCCGGCGCCTACGGGCAGCCGATCACGAAGAGGTGGACCATGCACTCGCGTCGGTCGCGCTGAGCGACCTCGCCGGGGCCAAGCTCGCCGAGCTCAGCGGCGGCCAGCAGCAGCGGGCGTTCATCGCCCGGGCCCTCGTGAACCGCCCCGACCTGCTGGTGCTCGACGAGCCAGTGGCAGGAGTCGACGCCGGGTCCCAGGAGAGCTTCCGCGCCTCGCTCGTCCACATGGTCCGCGATCACAGGACGGCTGTGCTCCTGGTCTCCCATGAGCTGGGGGCGGTTGCCGACGACCTCGACCGCCTACTCGTGCTCCGCCGGGGCAGGGTCGTGTTCGATGGCCCTCCGGCGGAACTCACCGCGACTGGCGTCAACCTCGGAGTTCATCGAGAGGATCTTCCCCTGTGGCTCGAGGGGATCGGTTGATGCTGCCGCTCCCCTGGCCGTTCGACCGTCAGTACATGCAGCTGGCCCTTGCCGCCGGCGTGATGGTGGGGGCATGTGCTCCACTCGTCGGCACCTTCCTGGTGCAGAAACGGCTGTCGCTGATGGGCGATGGCATCGGCCACGTGGCGTTCGCCGGCGTCGCCGCCGGCCTGCTCACCGGTCTCAGCCCTTTGTGGACGGCGCTGGTGGTCGCGGTGCTGGGCGCAATGGGCATCGAGTGGCTCCGCCTGCGCCGCCAAGCGTCGGGTGATCTCGCCCTGGCCGTCTTCTTCTACTCGGGAATCGCCGGCGGCGTCGTGCTCACGGGCCTGGCCGGCTCCCTGAACGCCGGAGTCCTCACGTATCTGTTCGGTTCGATCCTCACGGTCTCGCCGACCGACGCGGCGTGGATCGCCGGACTCGGCATTGCAGTTGTGACCGTGGTCGCATTGCTGTGGCGCCCCCTGCTCTCCGTGATTCTCGACGAGGACGCGGCAAGGGTGGCCGGGCTTCCGGTCGAGGGGTTGAGCCTGGGACTGGCGGCACTCGCAGCGGTGACCGTCGTCGCCGCCATGAGGATCGTGGGGGTCCTGTTGATCGCCGCCCTCATGGTGCTGCCGGTGGGTACCGCTCAGCGGATCGCCACGTCGTTCCGGGCCACCCTCGTCTGGTCCGCCGTCGTCGGGGTGAGCTCCGTCGTGACCGGGCTGGTCGTGGCCCGGGTCGCCGGCCTGGCACCCGGCGCGACGATCGTGCTCTTCGCCGCGGCATCGTTTGTCGCCGCCAGCGGCGCCGGCCTGATGCGATCTCACCATCGAGCCCGGGGGTAGGACGGTGACAGTAAGAGTTGTAACGGTATTGGCGTAAGCAGCATCGGGTCGGGTACCACGGCTGTGGCGCCGCCTCACCGGCGGCGGGGGAGTCCCCGCCGGAGGCTGACCGGGCCGCCGGTCTCGATCGCCCCTCCCGGCGTGAGAGTGTGTCGGCCGTGCGCGTGGGGATCCTCGGAGGAACAGGGCCGGCGGGCCGGGCCCTGGCGGTCCGGCTGGCATCGGTCGGCCTTGATGTGGTCATCGGTTCGCGGTCCCAGGACCGGGCGGCCACAGTGTGCGACGACCTGAGGGCGAAGTGGCCGGATTCGAAGCTGTGGTTGGAACCCGGCGACAACACCGCCGCCGCCCGTGCCCAGCTGGTGGTCGTGGCCACGCCGTGGGACGCCGCCGCCGCCACCGCCACCTCAGTGGCCGACGACCTGGCCGGCAAAGTGGTGATCTCCATGGCCAATGCCCTGGAGATGCAAGACGGCGAGCTCAGGGCGGTGATCCCCGAAGGCGGATCAGTGGCCGTCGCCGTGCAGGCGGCTGTGCCCGATGCCCTCGTGGCCGCCGCCTTCCACCACGTGCCGGCGCGCGGGCTGGGCGACATCGCCACGCCGATCGTCGGCGACGTCATCGTGTGCTCCGACCACCAGTCGGCCTACGACGCCACGGCCGAGATCGTGGCCAAGATCCCCGAGCTGCGTCCCCTCCACGGCGGCTCCCTGGCTGGCGCCGGTCCGGTGGAGGCGTTCACCGCAGTGCTCCTGGGGGTCAACCGGCGCTACAAGGCCCGGGCGGTGATGCGTCTCACCGGCATCCCCGAATGATGCGCCTCTTCGACACCGCCCGCCAGGCGGTGGTCGACTTCCGGCCGGGCGCGACGGTCACCCTGTACACCTGCGGCATCACCCCCTACGACGCCACCCACGCCGGCCACGCGGCGACGTACGTGCTCTACGACGTGGTGCAACGTCGGCTGCGTGACCTCGGCCATCAGACCCGGTGCGTGCGCAACGTGACCGACGTCGACGACGACATCCTGCGCCGGGCCCGCCAGCTCGGTGTCGACTACCTCGACCTTGCCGCCGAGGAGACCGCCCGTTTCCAGGCCGACATGCGGGCGCTGGACGTGCTTCCGGCGCACAGCGAGCCGACCGCCACCTCGGCCATCGCCGACATCGTCGGCTTCATCGGCACCGTCCTCGAACGCGGCCACGCCTACCGGTCGGGCGGCGCCGTGTACTTCAGCGTGGCCAGCTCCGAGCGCTTCGGCCTGGTGAGCCACCTGGAGCGGGGTCCCATGCTCACCCTGGCCGCCGACAACGGGGGGAACCCCGACGATCCCGACAAGGCCGACCCGCTGGATTTCGTCCTGTGGCAGCCGTCGGCCTCCGACGAGCCGTCGTGGGACTCACCCTGGGGGCCGGGCCGACCGGGCTGGCACGTGGAGTGCTCCACGCTCGCCCTGCGCGAGCTGGGCTCCACCATCGACCTCCACGGGGGAGGCACCGACCTCGTCTTTCCCCACCACGAGTGTGAGACGGCGCAGTCGGAGGCAGCGACGGGGGCGCCGTTCGTGCGCCACTGGATGCACGCCCCCATGGTGCGCTACCAGGGCGAGAAGATGTCCAAGTCGCTGGGGAACCTGGTGTTCGTCAGCGAACTGCTCAAGGAGTGGGATCCCATGGCCGTGCGCCTGGCCCTGCTCGGCCACTCGTGGCGGCAGCCCTGGGAGTGGCACGAGGGACTGCTGCCCGCCGCCGCCGAGCGCCTCGCCAGCTGGCAGGCGGCCGCCGACCGGGCCGGGCCATCGGCCCTGGACGACGTCCGCACCGCCCTCGACGACGACGTCGACCTGGTGGCGGCGGTCGGCGCTGTCGACCGGGCCGCCGGCGGGGGAGCGGGGTCGACCCGGGGTGGCGCCGCCCTGCTGGGCGTGGCTCTCTAGGTCGCGGTCGTCGCGAAGCCGGCTGCGCTACTCGGCCACTTCCGTCCTCAACGCCTCGACCAGATGGGTGCGGGCACGAGCCACGCGTGACCGGATCGTCCCGACGGGCACCCCACACACGTCGGCGGCCTCGGCGTAGCTGAGTCCGAGCATCTGGGTGAGGACGAAAGCGGTTCGCCGGTCGGGCTCGAGCCCACCCAGCATGAGGTCGATCTCGGAGTCCTGCGCGGCGTCGTGGTTGTCGGTAGGCGTTGGCAGCGACCGATGGAGCCGCCGCCGGCGCTGCGCCGACCGGATGTGGTCGGCAACGGTGCGGCGGGCGATGCAGAGCAGCCACGTGCGGGCGTTGGAGTCACCCCGGAACCGGGCCAGGGCGGGTAGGGCCCGCAGATAGGTCTCCTGGGTGAGGTCGTCGGCCTCGGCCGGGCCGCCAAGATGCGAGCACAGGCGCCAGACGTCGGGTTGAGTGCCGCGGATGAAGGCGGCAAGAGCGACGCGGTCACCGCTGCGGGCCAGCATGGCGAAACGGGTGACCTCGTTCACGCCGTCACCCGGCGCCGGCGGGCCGGCCTCCGGCGCCCCGGTGCGGGCCGCCGACGGCAACGGCGCGCGCAGGGTGCACCCGGCGCCCCGTCTACGCCCATTCCGACCACAAAGCTGCTCCTCGCCTACCCGCACATTTCCCCGGGAACTCTACGACGCCGCCGGACGACTATGTGGAACATGACCTGTGATC
>Ga0183260_10005372_pt1 | contig 10072 bp, 15 predicted proteins | sample AntDrymUQ4972206_2_FD_129768 | JGI IMG/M metagenome (GOLD analysis project Ga0183260, IMG submission 129768) | Polar desert sand microbial communities from Dry Valleys, Antarctica - metaG UQ497 (22.06) (version 2) (version 2) | ecosystem: Environmental > Terrestrial > Soil > Desert | place...
CGCTGCCGATCCCGTCGCTCACCCGGAAGGATCTCGACGATCTCGACGCCGCGCTCGGATTCGGTGTCGACTTCGTCGCCCTGTCGTTCGTCCGCTCGGCGGCGGACGTCCTGGCGTTGCGGACGTTGATCGAGGCGCGTGACTCGCACGCGTACGTGATCGCGAAGATCGAGAAGGCAGAGGCGGTCGCGGCGCTCGACGACATCCTCGCCGAGGCGCACGCCGTGATGGTCGCTCGCGGCGACCTCGGCGTCGAGATCGGCGCGGCGGACGTGCCGCTCCTCCAGAAGCGCATCATCCTCCATGCGCTCGAGCGTGCGAAGCCCGTGATCACGGCAACGCAGATGCTCGAGTCGATGATCCACTCGCCGGAGCCGACGCGCGCCGAGGCGTCCGACATCGCGAATGCGATCCTCGACGGAACCTCCGCGATCATGCTCTCGGGAGAAACTGCCGTGGGCGCGTATCCCGTCGAGGCGGTCGCCGTGATGGACCGCATCGCGCTCGCGGTCGAGCCGCACCTCGGCTACCGTCACGAGACGCCGCAGGCAAGTGATGCGCCGACGATCGACCACGCGATGTCGAACGCTGCCTGCGACGTAGCGGAGGCGCTGGCGGCCAAGGCCATCCTCGTGCCGACCTTCAGCGGCCGAACGGCTTCGGCGGTCGCGCGGCTGCGACCCCAGCGGGCGATCATCGCGCTCACGCACAAGACGGAGTCCCTTCGCCGCATGGCGATCGAGTGGGGGCTGACGCCGATCGGCATCCCGGAGGCACACGACGTCGAGGACCTCTGGGGGCGGTCGATCGAGGCAGCCCGCGAGTCCGGGCTCATCGCGATCGGCGACCGCATCGTGACGACGGCCGGCACCGCGGTGAACATCGCGGGCTCGACCAATGTCATCAAGGTCGACATCGCGTAGCCGGACGCAGGGACACCGGGCGCGTGCGCCGAATGGGAGACCATGGCCGAGCGGAGACGCAAGCGCGCGCGCGGACCACGTCGGCTTGCCGTCCCGCGTGTCCGGATCCCACGGCTCGTCTGGCCGCTCGTCGTGCTCGGGGTGATGGCGTTTCTCTATGCGCGCCCGATCTCGTCGTATCTCGAGACGCGCGACCAGCTCGCCGAGCGGCGGGCCGAGGTCGCGATGCTTCGCTCCGACCGTGCACGGGTCGTCTCGCGCCTCGAGCGGGCGACGAGCCTCGACGAGCTCGCGCGGGCGGCGCGCCGCATCGGGTACGTGCGCCCGGGGGAGCACCTCTTCATCGTGGGTGGCACCGCCGACTGGAAGCGACGCCAGGCGCGTTAAGGGGCTGTCCGAAAAGTGGTCACGGTGGATACCACGCGGCAGGTGGCGCGAGGCAAGGACGCAGGGAGCGTCAATATGCTTGCCATATTGGCGCGACCGAGGACGCCGCATCGCGCCACCTGACGCATGGAAGGCGCCCTGATCCACTTTTTGGACAGCCCCTTGAGCCTGGGGGCGACGGGCGCCGGCTGATGGACGACCGCGCCATCGTGGCTGCACAGCTCGGGCGGGAGCCCCGTGCCTTTCGGCGCGTCGCCGTCCGGTGTCCCTTCGGGCGGCCGGCAGTGACGGAGCAACGGCCGTACAGCCCGGATGGCGAGCCGTTCCCGACGACCTACTACCTCACGTGCAGGCACCTCGTCGCGGCGGTCTCCCGTCTCGAGGCGGCGGGAGGGGTGGAGCGCTGGAGCGACTCGCTCCAGCGGGACCCAGAGCTCCGCGCCGACCTCCAGCGCGCGACCGCCGAGCAGGTCGAGATCCGCCGGTCGCTCGCCGCGGCAGGTGACGGTCGCGACGGGGGCTCGGCGCTCGAGCTCGGGATCGGTGGCTCGCGCAATCCCTCGGCGCTCAAGTGCCTCCACGCGCATGTCGCCTATGCGCTTGCACGACCCGGCTACCTCCTCGGCGAGGCCATCCTCGCCGAGGTGCCCGAGCCGTGGCCGAGTGCATGCTGCGCGCCAGTACCATCGCCGCGATGACGACGATCGCGAGCGCGCGCCGCGACTGGGACGAGGGAAGGCGCCGGTTCGCCGAGGCCGCGCGGCACGACCCGGGCCGCGGGGAGCGCCTCCACCGCCAGCGGGAGGCGGTGCTCGAGGAGCTGAGGCGCCGTATCGGCGCCGTCTACACGCTCGCAGAGCTTGCCGCGACGTACGGGGACGCGGAACGGTGGGTGCTCGAGGCGGTCGAGCGCCACGGTGCGCCCGCCGGCTGGTCGCGGACGGCGGCGCTGGCGGGCGACGCCGCGTTCCACGCCTACAGCCTCGGTGCGCAGGATTACGCGCCGTGAGCGTCGGGCTCGAGCCGCCTCCCCGGGAGCGGCGCCTGCCTCGTCGTCGTCGGGTGTGGCCGAAGCTCGTGGCGCTCGTCGTCGGCGCCGCGCTCCTCTTTGCCGCCGGCCTCTCCCTCGGGCTCGCCCTCGACGACCGCCCGGTCCCGGGCGGGACGCAGACATTCGTTCGCACGCTGGAGCCTCTGCCGCAGCAGGAGCCGTGAGCTGACAGGCCCCTAGAGCTCGTCGGAGGCCTGGATGAGGCCACCGACGATCACGCCGAGCGCAGCCGCGAGGCTGATCCAGAGCCCGACGCCGCGACCCGCGAAGAAGAAATCGTCCGGGACGGAGATGACGCGGACGAGCACGAAGATCGTTCCGAGCGCGCCGAGCGCGATCGTCAAGAGACTCTGGGGAAGTGCGGCGGGTGTCTCGATCCCGAGCTCGCGGAGCACGAGCACGAGCACGACCGCGAGCCCCACGAAAAGGACGAGCTTGCCGAGGACACCCGTGTTCCAGCCAAGCACCGAGATCGTCACTCCCTCGCCCTCGCCGGTGTACCAGCCGCTGAAGCTCGAGGCGGCGAGGACGACTCCCGCGACGACGGCGAGACCGTCACCGAGCCCGAAGAGACCCGGCGCGATCCGTCTCTCTCGCGTCACCATCGCGGGAGAGTATGTCGCACGCGCGCGTGATCGTCGCGGTCGTATGCTTCCACCGTGACCGCCGAGAGACGCGAGGGGGCTCGTGCCGAACGGCAGGCTCGGCGAGCGTCGGTCGGCACCCTTGACGCGGCCGAGGCGCCGAGCCTCGACCCGGACGCGGTTCGGCGTTCCTACCACGAGCACCGGGCGACGCGCCGGGCGCGGATCGAGCACACGCGTCGCAGTCGCCGCGCCGGTGCGCGGTTCTGGGTCGTGCTCTCGCTCCTCGTCGCCGCCTGCGGCCTCCTCGCCGTGACGACGTGGCGCGAGATCGGACGCCTGTTCGGTCTCTGACGAGCGCGAGCCGGCCGCTCCGTGTGACCGCGACCGTCCTGACGATCGTCGTCGCGCTCGTCGTCCCGCCGCTCCTCGTGGCGAATGCCCTTCGCGCCCTCGCGACGGAGACGTTCGTTCGCGCCGAGCTCGGCCGCGAGGGCTTCCCGGCCGATCGCTACGGCTTGCCCGATACCGAGCGCGAGCGGCTCGCGCTCGTCGGGCTCCGCTCGATCCGACCGGGCTCGGAGGGGACCGTCCTCCTCGAGCGCGAACGGCTGCCCGATGGCTCGGAGGCATTCCAGTTGCGCGAGCTGACGCACATGGAGGACGTGCGGCGCATCTTCGGCGTGGTGCTCCGTGGCCAGCTCGTCGTGCTCGCCTCGCTCGCGTTGGTAGGCCTCGGGTTCGCACGGACTGGGCTCCGTCGTGTCCTCCCGCGCGGCGTGCTCGCGGGTGGGCTCGTCACTCTCGGGGTCGCGGTGCTCGCCGTGCCCTTCATCCTGCTCGGCTTCGACCGGTTCTTCACCCGGTTCCACGAGGTCCTCTTCGAGGGCGACTCGTGGAGGTTCTCGACGAGCGACACGCTCATTCGCCTCTACCCGGAGCAGCTCTGGCAGGACGTCTCGATCATCGCCGCTGTTCTCACCGTTGGGCAGGCCGTCGGGCTCGTGCTCCTCACCGGATGGTGGCTGCGACGGGCGCCCCGCGACACCGGATGATCGAGCTCGAGCGGCGCGAGAGCGGGCGCGTCCTCCGGATCGGTCACCGCGGCGCCGCGCTCCTCGCCCCCGAGAACACGCTCCGCTCGTTCCGCGCTGCCGTGGCCGCCGGTGTCGACCTCGTCGAGTTCGACGTTCTCGACCTACCGCAAGGGCCGCTCGTCGTCGCCCACTCCGACCACCTCGACGAGGTCAGCCACGGGGCGGCGACGGGATCGGTGCGCGCTCGCTCGCTCGCCGAGCTCCGGGAGGTCGCGCCCGAGCTGCCGACGCTCGAGGAGGCGCTCGCGTTCTTCCACGAGGAAGCGCCGGAGGTCGGCCTCCATATCGACCTCAAGCTGCAGACGCGCCTCGACGAGCTCGCGGCGGCTCTGCGCCGACTCGGACTCGAGCGCCGCACCGTCGTCTCGTCGTTCCACGTGCCGAGCCTCCGGGCGATCGCCCGTGAGAGCCCGGCCGTGCGGATCGGGTTCACCTACCCCGAGGATCGATTCGGCGTCTCGCGGAGGCCCATCCTGTGGCCGTTCGTCCGCGTCGGCCTGTCGGTGATGCGTGCCTCGGTGCCGTCGCGGATCTCGCGGTTCGCGCACCGGGCCGGCGCGACCGCGCTGATGCTGAACCAGGCGCTCGTCACACCCCGCGCGGTTCAGGTCGCGCACGAGCTCGGCATCCCGATCCTCGCGTGGACCGTCGACGAGGGAGACGATCTGGAGCGTGTCGTCGCGGCCGGCGTCGACGGCGTGATCACGAACGATCCGAGGATCTTCGACGCGCTCGGCGAAGCACACACGAGCTAACAGTTCGTTCACCTTCGCCGACCAACCGCCTGGCTACACTCTTCGCGCATGCACCGTCTGGCTCCCTTCGCCCTTCTTCCCTGCTCAGTCCTCCTTTTCGTGGCGCTCGCGCCCATCGCGTCGGCCGGCGAGACGACACCGCCGCCGACGACGACTCCGCCGCCGACCGCGACGACTCCGCTCGCGGCCGGGCCGAAGCTCATCCAGCCCGGTGTCACGATCGGTGGTCTCCTCGTCGGCGGCCTGACGAGCGGGGAGGCGCGAAAGGTCGTCATGAAGCGCTTCGGGAAGCCGTTCACGATCCTCTCCCCCAAGCGCACGATGCGCGTTGCCCCGAGCGAGCTCGGTGCCTCCGCCTACGTCGGCAAGGCGATCACGACCGCAGTCGGGGTGCGCGGCGCGAACTTCGCCGTTCCCCTGCGCGTCGACGTCTCGAAGGGACGTCTCGACCGGTTCCTCGCAACGCTCGGCACCGACACGGATCGCGAGCCGGTCGAGGCCGAGCTCCGGCTCCGCGGCTTCAAGCCGGTCGCGCGCAAGTCGGTGGCCGGCCGCCGTCTCATGCGCGTCGTCGCCGCGCAGCAGCTCTCGCTGATGCTGCGCAAGCACGAGCGCTCGTACACCCTGCCCTACCAGGTGCTCGAGCCCAAGGTGACTGAGGACGACCTCGGGCACGTGATCGTGATCAAGCGCGAGTCGCGGACGCTCCTCTACTTCAAGGGGTTGAAGCTGAAGCGGTCGTTCCGGATCGCCACCGGCCAGTCGTCGTACCCGACGCCGATCGGCGAGTACGAGATCATCAACATGCAGCGGCACCCGACGTGGTATCCGCCGGAGGGCTCGGCGTGGGCGGAGGGTGCGGTGCCGATCCCACCCGGTCCGGGGAACCCGCTCGGCACGCGGTGGATGGGTATCTCGGCGCCGTACGTCGGCATCCACGGGACGCCCGACTCCGCCTCGATCGGCTACTCGGCCTCGCACGGGTGCATCCGCATGCTGATCCCCCAGGTCGAGTGGCTCTTCGAGCAGGTCGACGTGGGGACGCCGGTCTTCATCGTCCGCGCGTGACGGGCTCCGTGCAGCGCGTCGGGCAGGCGATCGCCCTCGCCGGGGTCGCCGCCCTCCTCGGGTTGCTCGTCTGGAAGGTCGCCTTCGATCGCGAGGGTGGCGCGGCGGCGGAGCTCGACAGCGGGAGATCCGTGGCTGCGCCGGGCTTCACGCTCGAGCGGCTCGATCAGGACGGTCAGCTGTCGATCGCGGAGCTGCAGGGGAAGGCGGTCGTCGTCAACTTCTGGGCCTCGTGGTGCGTCCCCTGTCGCGACGAGGCTCCGGTTCTCCAGCAGACGTACGAGCGGTACCGCGACCAGGGGCTCGTCGTCCTCGGGATCGACGTCAACGACTTCCGGGCGGACGCGCGACGGTTCATCGAGCGCTTCGGCTTGACGTATCCGGTGGTCTACGACGGAAAGGGCTCGACCGTCGGCAAGTGGGGCGTACGGGCCTTTCCCGAGACGTTCTTCGTCGATCGCTCGGGCAACCTCGTGGGCGAGCGCATCGCAGGCGCCGTGGACATCGAGCGCAACCGTGACACGTACGAGCGCGGCGTCGCGCTCGCGCTCGGCGACAGCCCGTGATCCGGCTCGCGGCGCTGCTCGCCGTCGCCGCCTTCGCAGGCGGTGTCGCGGGCGCCGGCGCAGCGCCGAGCCCGGCCGACCTCGAGGCGGAGCTCGTCTGCCCGACCTGCAAGACGACACTCGACCAGTCGGATGCCCCTGTTGCCCGGCGCATGAAGCAGATCCTCCGCGAGCGGCTCGCGGCGGGCGCGACCGCGGAGGAGATCAAGGCCGAGCTCGTCGCCCAGTTCGGCCCGGGCGTGCTCGCCGAGCCGCCGAAGTCCGGCTTCGACCTGCTCGCCTGGCTCGTCCCGCTCGGTCTGCTGGGCGCCGGCGCGTTCGGGGTCGGCGCGCTCGCGTGGGGCTGGAGCCGCCGAGGTGAGCCGGACGCGCCGGCGGCGCGGATCGACCCGACGCTCGAGCGTCGGATCGACGACGAGCTCGACCGCTTCGACGGGTAGCACCCGATGAGCGCCGGCCAGATCCCGGTTGCGCTGCTCGCCGGCTTCCTCTCGTTCCTGGCGCCCTGCGTGCTGCCGCTCGTTCCCGGCTACCTGTCGGCCGTCTCTGCGGTCGACGCCGACAAGCTGGGGCAGCCGGGAACAGCGCGGCGGGTCGTGCTCTCGAGCGTCCCGTTCGTGCTCGGCTTCACCGCCTTCTTCGTTGCTCTCGGGATCGGTGCCTCGCTCGTCGGCGACGGGCTCTTCCGCGACCAGCTCCTGCTCGAGCAGGTCTCGGGCTTCGTCCTCGTCGTCTTCGGGCTCGCCTTCATGGGGCTGCTCCCGTGGCCGGAACGGCTGATCGGGGCGGGACTCGTGCAGGGCGCTCGCTCGCGGGGCTCGCGCCTCCTGCTCGGCGGTGCGTTCGCCGTCTGCGCCGCACCGTGCATCGGCCCGGTGCTCGCGGCCATCCTGGTGCTCGCCGGCTCGTCGGAGACGGTGTTCCAGGGTGCCCTCCTGCTCGCGGTCTACTCGCTCGGGCTCGCGATCCCGTTCGTCCTCGTCGGCGCGGCCTTTAACCGGATGATGGGCGCCTTCCGCTGGCTGCGGGACCACTACGTGGCGATCCAGTTCGCCGGCGGGCTCGTGATGGTCGCGCTCGGCCTCCTGCTCTTCTTCGGCCGCTTCTACGTGCTGCGGATCTACGTGAACCGGGCGCTCGAATGGCTCGGGCTCGAGCCCTTCGTCTGAATCGGCCTCCGCGGACGCTGTTCGGCATGCTAGAACCCGGCCATGGCGACGGTCCTGCTCGTCGGGGTCGATCTCATGTTCCGCTCGAAGCTGGAGGGGCCGCTCACCGGCCATCGCCTCGTGACGAGCGACAGCACGGATCCACCTGACCTCGTGATCTGCGACATCGCGCGCGTCGACGCGGTCGAGGTCGCCGACGCGTGGCCCGAGATCCCGATCCTCGGCTTCACGAACCACACCGACACGCTCGGGCTCCAGCGCGCGCACGCGGCGGGATTCGACCAGGTGATCGTGCGCTCGGCGCTCGTCGACCGCGCGCGCCAGGTCGTCGACGAACTCGTCGGATAGCGGGCTCCACCCGGAGAGGCCATTGGTAGGCTCGATCGAGCAATGACGTACATCATCAGCGAGCCCTGCATCGACATCAAGGACAAGTCGTGCATCGACGTCTGCCCGGTCGACTGCATCCACGAGTTCGAGCGGATGCTCGTGATCGACCCTGAGGAGTGCATCGACTGCGGCGCATGCGAACCCGAGTGTCCGGTCGAGGCGATCTTCCCGGAGGATGCGCTCCCCGACAAGTGGGAGCCCTTCGTGAAGATCAACTACGCGTTTCCGCAGGGTGCCGCTGTGATCGATCCGCTCGTGCAGGCGTACGCCGACGAGCACGACGTCCAGAACGAGCCGCCGGCATAGGATCGATTCAGGTGTCCGACTGAAGTCGGACACCGGGTCGTGCGGCGTGGGCCGGGGCCTCGTGTGCCAGGCCCCAGCTGCGACTCAGAGCCGGGCGGCCGACGGTGGGAGCGTCAACCGGATGACCGTGCTCTCACCCTCGCGTGCGGCTGAGAACGTGCCGTTCAGCTCGGTCGCCCGCTCCGCAAGACCGTCGATCACTGCCTGACGACGCTCGGGGGCGCCGTCGTCGCGAACGACGAGCTCGACCCCGCTCGACCGGGTACGAGTCAGGGTGACCTCGACGCTCGACGGCGGGCCTCGGCGCACCGCCTGGTCGAGTGCTTCGCGGATGACCTGGAAGAGGCTCGACCGGACACCGTCGCCGAGCTCCTCGTCGTCGACCGCGACGGTCACCGACGCGCCGCGGCGCTCCACGGTTCGCGCGGCCAGCTCCCGGACGGCGGCCGCGAGCCCGAGCTCCTCGAGGGCGACGGGCTCGAGCCCGGAGACGATGCCGCGCAGCTCCTCCGCCGCGTCCCGGGCGACCTGGAGCGCTCGCGAGGCGAGCTTCACGCTCGCGACCGAGTCGCCCTGCTCGAGCGCGTGCACCGTCGCGTCGAGCATCTGCGAGAGTGCCGCGACGTGCTGCACCGGTCCGTCGTGCAGCTGCTCGGCGATCCTGCGCCGTTCCGCTCGCTCCGCGATCAGCCGCTCGGCGAGGCGGTGGGCGTCGCTCAAGATCCGGCCTTAGTCGATCATTGCCTCGCGGAGGGCGATGGCGACCGCCTGGGTGCGTGTCTCCGCCTCGAGCTTCGCGAGGATATGTCGGACGTGGCTCTTGACCGTCTCCTGCGAGATGAAGAGCCGCGTCGCAACCTCGGCGTTCGACATCCCGTCGGCGAGGAGCTGCAGGATCTCGCGCTCTCTCGCCGTGAGGATCTCCTGGCCGTCGCGACCGGTGGCGAGCGAGGAGATGAGCGCGGGGTCGATGTACGTCTCGCCGGCGGCGACCTTCTCGATCGCCTTGAGCAGCGTCTCGTGCGGCGTCTCCTTGAGCACGTACCCGCGCGCCCCCGACTCGAGCCCCCGCTGGAGCAGCGCCCGCTCGCTGTAAGCGGTGAAGACGAGCACCGCAGTGTCCGGGACACGGGCGACGATCTCCTCCGTCGCCTCGATGCCGTCCATCTGCGGCATGCGGAGGTCCATGATCACGACGTCCGGGCGTCGTCGCTCGGTCAGCGAGACGGCCGTCTCGCCGTCGGGTGCCTCCCCGACGACGCGGATGTGCGTCGAGCGCAGCAGCGCAAGACGAAGGCCCTCGCGGACGACCTCGTGGTCGTCGGCGATGAGGACGGTGATCTCGCCGTTCTCGCCGTTCTCGGACATCGCGGGGATTCTACGAGGGGGAGAAGACGACTCGTTCTACCACTCGGAGCAGGGAACTTGTGCCGGCCGCCGCTAGAGCCCGTGACCGCGGTCGTGCGTCGCGGTCAGAGCAGGGCGAGCTGCTCCGGTTGTCTCTCCGGCTGGATCGGGGGTCGTCGGGGAACCCATCGCTCACCCGCGAGTCGCTGCACGGTCGCTCGCACGGGTTGGGTCTCCGTCCGCGGGAGGTAGGCGCGGCCCGCGAAGAGTCGCTCGTAGGTCGTGACGAGGTCGGGCCATTCGCGTGCGAGCGCGCGGAGGAAGTGCTCGCGCGTCCCCGGGCGGAGATAGACCACGTTCGCCCAGACGCCGGTGGCTCCCGCCGCTCTCGCCTCGCGCACGACCTCGGCGAGGAGCGCAGGATCGTCC
>Ga0183260_10005373_pt1 | contig 10071 bp, 9 predicted proteins | sample AntDrymUQ4972206_2_FD_129768 | JGI IMG/M metagenome (GOLD analysis project Ga0183260, IMG submission 129768) | Polar desert sand microbial communities from Dry Valleys, Antarctica - metaG UQ497 (22.06) (version 2) (version 2) | ecosystem: Environmental > Terrestrial > Soil > Desert | place...
AGCTCGCGCGCCGGCCAGCGCCCCGCGAAGCGCGGGCATGGAGAGCTGATTCCGCGCACCGAGGTTGACCGCGCGGAGGAGCGAGATCCACGTCGGCACGCGCTCACTTTAGGCTCGCACCGCACTCCCTCTGACGCGGAACGCTCTTCCGGTCGAGCGGGAGCTGGCACGAAGTTGCCACGAAGCCGGCGCAGACACGGCACACACTTCCTGCAACGATGCCGGAAGGGGGCGTCGCGCCCCCATGGGGGAGCCTGGACCGGCGCGGATGGCGACCCGTCGGGACGCGTCCGATCGGAGCGCGGCGACGGCGCTGGAGCGAGTGGTGTCGATTCGAGCTTGGCCCGTTCGTCATCCTCACGAGACGGAAGCCGGAAAGCGACGAAGGAGGAGCTGATGGAGTACCTCGCGCTGATCTACAGCGACGGGCAGGCGTGGGACGACGCGGGCGAGGAAGAGCGCGCCGCGGTATATGCCGGGTACGCGCGGTTCTCGGACGAGGCTCGCGCGGCGGGCGTGCTCGTCGGAGGAGCCGAACTCTCCTCGACGGCGACCGCCACGACGGTGCGGGTGCGCGAGGGCAAGGAGCTCGTGAGCGACGGCCCGTACGCGGAGGCCAAAGAGGCGCTCGGCGGCTACTTCATCCTCGAGTGCCCGTCGCTCGACGACGCGGTCGACTGGGCCGCGCGCATACCCGCCGCGGAGCACGGCGCGGTCGAGGTTCGCCCCGTCTACGTCGACCCGGAGGCCTGAGATGCGATACGCACTGCTCGTCTACAGCGACCAGTCCGCGTGGGAGGCTCTCGACCCGGACGAGGCCGCACGTCAGCGCACCGAGTCGATGCCTCGGTGGCTTGCCCTCTTCGACGAGCTCGGCAAGGCCGACCCGAACGCGGAAGGACACGGCGGCGACGGCGAGGGTCGTCCGCGTCGTCGACGGCGAGCGCGTCGTCACGGACGGTCCGTTCGCGGAGTCCAAGGAGCAGATCGGCGGCCTCTTCGTCACGAGCCTCGACCATCTCGACGAGGCGATCCGGATCGCCGCGCTCGTGCCGGCCGCAGCGTACGGCTCGCTCGAGATCCGGCCTATCGTCGAGCAGTGACGCCTGACGAGCGCCATGGGTCTCTCGAGGCGACCTTCCGCGAGGAATGGCCTCGCGCGGTCGCGATGCTCACCCGCGTCCTCGGCGACCTCGCGCTCGCCGAGGACGCCGTGCAGGACGCATTCACAAAAGCCCTGGAACGCTGGCCGCGCGACGGCGCGCCTCGCTCTCCCGGCGCCTGGATCGTCGCCACGGCGCGAAACGGGGCGATCGACCGGCTCCGCCGCGAGCAGACCTTTGCACGCAAGGCAGAGCTCCTCGGCCGCCTGCAGGACGTTCCGGCCGACGAGGACGCGGACATGAGCTCGATCCCCGACGAGCGCCTCGCGTTGCTCTTCACGTGCTGCCATCCCGCGCTCGCCGTCGAGACGAGGATCACGCTGACGCTCCGTGAGGTCGGTGGCCTGACGACGCGAGAGATCGCGCGGGCGTTTCTCGCGTCCGAGTCGATGATCGCGCAGCGACTCGTGCGCGCGAAGCGGCGGGTGCGCGAGACGGGGATCCCCTTCCGCGTGCCGCCCGATCACCTTCTTCCGGATCGTGTCCCGGACGTCTTGCGTGTCCTCTACCTCGTCTTCAACGAGGGGTACGCCGCGACAGCGGGAGACGCGCTCATCCGCCGCGAGCTCTGCGCAGAGGCGATCAGGCTCGCGAAGCTCCTCTGCGTCCTCATGCCCGACGAGCCCGAGGCATTCGGGCTGCTCGCGTTGCTGCTCCTCCAGGACTCACGACGCGACGCGCGGATCGGGAACGACGGCGAGCTTGTGCTCCTCGGCGACCAGGATCGCGCGCGGTGGGATCGCGCAGCGATCGACGAGGGGCTCCGTGTCCTGCGGCGGGCCGAGGCGATGCGCCGGCCCGGTCCGTATCAGCTCCAGGCGGTGATCGCGGCCGGGCACGCGAGCGGCGCCGACCCGGCGGCGATCGCGGACGCGTACGCCGTGCTCGAGCGACTCGACCCGTCGCCCGTTGTGCGGCTCAACCGCGCGATCGCCGTCGCACTCGCAGGAGAGGTCGAGGTGGGCCTCGAGATGCTCGACGAGCTCGAGTCGCTCGAGGGATATCTCTACCTACCGGCCGCTCGCGCGGATCTGCTCCGGCGCCTGGGTCGTGTGACGGAGGCGGCCGCGGCCTATCGCGAGGCTCTCGCGCGGAGCGACAACGAGCCGGAGCGGCGGTTCCTCGAGCGTCGGCTCACCGAGGTCAGTCCGGCCGCGAGCTGACGACGCCGCGATCCGCGAGCGCCGCGAGGAGCATCGCGACCGCCTCGCGCGCGCTTCCCGCGCGCGGGACACCGTCGACCGTCGGTCCGTCGAGCGAGACCAGCGGCCGGCCGAGGCGAAGGGCGAAGGCGACCTCGGTTAGCGTGCCGTAGCTGCCGCCGACCGCGATCACGCCGTGTCCTGTCGCAGCGACGGCGAGATTCCGAGCGTGGCCGATGCCGGTGACGACAATGTGATCGGCCCACGCGTTCGCCGCATCGTGCTCCTCGCCGGGCAGGATCGCGATCGTCGTGCCGCCGGCGGCCTTGGCGCCCCGGTGCGCCGCGGCCATCACCCCGCCGAGCCCGCCGGTCACGACCGTGCAACCACTCGCCGCGAGCAGCCGACCGATCTCCTCGGCGACGGCTTCGTGCTCGCTGCCGCTCCCGATCACGGAGACCTGCGGCGCCACCGGCCGATCCTACGCGCGCTCAGGCTGTCGTGGCGAGCCGGTCCTTCCCGGCGAGCTTCGCGTCGTACAGCGCCCGGTCGGCTGCCCGCAGGAGCGCCGCTCCCGTGATGCCGTCGTCCGGGTAGACGGCGATCCCGAAGCTCGCGGTCGTCGACGTGCCGTTTGCTCGATGGAGCGCGAGCTCGTGTCGGATCCGCTCGGCGAGTGCCAGCGCCGCCTCGAGGTCGGCGGTCGGCAAGCCGAGGGCGAACTCGTCACCCCCGATCCGAGCTGCGAGATCGCCTGTCCGCTTCCCGTCGCGGATCAGGCGTCCGACCGCCTTGAGCATCTCGTCGCCGTAGTCGTGGCCGAGCGTGTCGTTGATCCGCTTGAGGTCGTCGCAGTCGACGAGCACGACCGCGAGCGGGGTGCCGACGCGCTCGGCGCGCGCGAGCTCCTCACCCAGGCGGTCGTCGAATCCGCGCCGGTTGAGGAGGCCCGTGAGCGAGTCCGTGTCGGCCGCTCGCTGCTCCCCGCGAAGCGCCTGCGCGACGTCGAGGAGCGCCGCCATCTGCTGCGCGAAGAGGGCGGCGCCGTCCGAGCGCTCGGTGTCCAGCACGATGGGGCCGTTGGATCCACCGACCATCGTCCCGATCAGGGTGTCGCCGGAGTCGAAGCGCGATCCGCTCGCAGATCGAGCCGACGCGCTCGACGTGCCGGCTCGTCTGCGCGTCCCGGAACTCTGCGGCGGCCGCGAGCCGCCGCGCCATCTGCTCGTGCGAGTGGCGCAGGGCGTTCTCGGAACCGCTAAGACGGGCTGTCGTGTCGAGCAGCTCGTCCTCCGTGCGCCGGCGCTGCTCCAGCTCCTCGTCGAGGTCGGTCTTGAGCCGCATCCGCTCGAGGGCGAGTACCGCGAGCCCTGCGAAGCGGTCGAGCAGCGTGTCCTCCGAGAAGCGTCCGACGGTGCCGTGCCAGAGGCCGAGCACGCCGATCACGCCCTCCTCGTCGTGGAGCGGCGTCCCGGCCATCGCCTGAACCTCGAACCCGCGGGTGTCGGGAGGCCGTCCCGACCAGGCCACGTAGTCGTTGACCGCGAACGGCTCGCCGTCTGCCCACACCTTCCCGACGAGTCCGGCGCCTGGCTCGATCGAGATCGCACCGAGGACGCCTGCCGCGCCGGTGGCGAACCGCAGTCGCATCGCACCTTCCTCGTCGACGAGGAAGAGGAACCCCTCTCCGCCCTCGACGAGCCCGGCCGCCCGGGTGACGATCGTGGAGACGAGGTCGTCGACGCGCTCGTCGTCTGCGAGGGCAGCCGCGGTCTCGTGGAGCGCGTCGAGCTCTTGGCGCAGGCGTTGCACCTCCAGGCGCAGGCGTGTCTCGTCGCCCTGGGAGGCTGCGCCGCCCTGGCTACGGGGATTCTTGACGTCTCAGCGCAACGCGCGGAGCGCGGCCCCGAGCGACTGACCGCCAGCGAGGACGCGCGCGAAGAGGTCGCCCTCGCGCGCGACGCGCTCGAGCACCCGCTCCATCGTGAACGCGGTCGGGTCGAGCCCCGGGTGAACCTCGTCCCAGCGAAGCGGAGTCGAGACGGGGCCGCCCGCACGGGGCCGAACGGAGTAGACAGAAGCGGTCGTCTTTCCCGGCCCGTTCTGGTTTGCGTCGACGAGGACACCCTTCCGCTTCTTCTTCGCCCACTCGGTCGTCACGAGCCCTGGATGCGCCCGGGCGAGCGCGTCGGCCACGATCCCCGCGAACTCGCGTACCTCCGGGTACCCGTGGCGTCGTGTGATCGGGACGAGGACGTGGATCCCGCGCGAGCCGCTCGTTTTCGGCACCGACTCGAGCTCGAGCACCTCGAGCGTCTGCCGGACGAGGTCGGCAACCTCGATCACCTGCTCGAACGTCGCTCCCTCTGACGGGTCGAGGTCGAACATCACCCAGTCCGGCCGCTCCGGTTTATCGGCGCGTGATGCCCAGGCGTGCATGTCGAGGCAACCCATGTTCACGACCCAGAGCAGCGCGAGCTCGTCGTTCACGACCGCGTAGTCGACGATCCGGCGCTCACCCTCGCGGGTCGAGGCCGGGAACGGCGCAGTCGGGATCCAGTCGGGCATGTGCGAGGGCGCCTGCTTCTGGAAGAAGCTCTTGCCCTGCCAGCCGTCGGGGTAGCGCTTCATCGTGAATGGCCGGTCACGGAGATGAGGCACCAGCACGGGGGCGACGTCGCGGTAGTACGCGAGGAGCTCGCCCTTCGTGATCCCCTCCTCGGGCCAGAAGAGCTTGCCGAGATTGGTGAGCTTCAGCCGGCGGCGCCCGCGGACGATCTCGTCGGACATCGGTGCGCGCTCGGCCACAGGCACATCGTCGCGCACCCCGAGGAAGACGGGTGCGCGCAACCGGCCCTCACGCGTCCACTCGGCGAACGTCACCTCGGCCGCGAGCCGCGGCTCGACCCAGGTGACGTCGGCAGCGCGAACGCGCGGCATCTTCGGTGTCCGGACGAGCGGGCTCGTCGGGCGCTCGTGCTCGAGGAGCCGCTCGCGGAGGCCGATGATGTCCGCGTCGGCAAGGCCCGAGCCGACGTTGCCTGCCCAGTGCAGGCCGTCGTCTTCTCTCCGGGCGAGCACGAGCGCGCCGAGCTTCGCGCGCCGCCCGGTGCCCTTCGTGAAACCGACGATCGTGAGATCCTCCTGTGCGCGCAGCTTCACCTTCTGCCACTCGGGCGTGCGCCTGCCGGGGCGGTAGGGCGCGTCGGCCCGTTTCGCGACGACGCCCTCGAGCTGCGCGGCACGTGCCGCCTCGAGCAGCGCCGCGCCGTCGTCGAAGGCCGGCGAGAGGCGTACTGCTTTCACCGCGGGGTCGAGGAGTTGCTCGAGCCGCTCGCGCCGCTCGCGCAGCGGTCGCTCGTGGACGGGCTCGTCGTCGAGGCAGAGCAGGTCGAACACCATCAGCACGAGGCTGCCCGAGCCCGACTGGAGCGCCTCGAACCGAGCGACGCCGTCGGCGTCGAGCGCACAGACTTCCGCGTCGAGAACGGCCGAGGGCGAGCGGACCGCCTTGGCGGCGGCCCTGGCTGCATCGCGGAACCGCTCGGTGAGGCTGAGGCCGTTCCGGCTCGTGAGCGTCGCCTCGCCGCCTGAGATCGTGACGATCGCGCGGTAGCCGTCCCACTTCGGCTCGAAGAGCCACTCGTCGCCAGAGGGGAGCGTGTCGACCGACGTCGCGAGCTGCGGTCTGAGCGTCGGCTGCGCCTCCTTGGCACCATCCTTGCGGAGCAGCAGCCAGTTGCGCTCGTCGCCGTCGAGCCGCGCGGGCACGAGCGTCCAGATCCCCTGCACGCGTTCCCCCGCAAGCCGGACGGTGAGGCCGCCGTTCCGTTTCTCCTCGAGGAGCTCGTAGAATCCCCGATCCCAGATCTCGACCGTCCCGGCGCCGTACTGCCCTGCCGGGATGACGCCCTCGAACGTCGCGTAGTCGAGCGGGTGATCCTCGACGTGCACGGCGAGGTGGCGCTCACCCGAGCGAAGTGGCAGCCCCTTCGGCACGGCCCAGCTCGCGAGCGCCCCGTTCCGCTCGAGCCGCAGGTCGTAGTGCAGCCGCCGCGCGTCGTGCCGCTGGACGACGAAGATCGGCGCCTTGCCGCCGCTCGCGCCGCCGAACGGCTCCGGCGTCGCCTCGCGGTCGCGCTTCTTCTCGTAGTCGCGAAGCCGAGCCACTCACGCCTCGTCTGTCATGGAGCGGTTCCGCGCTGGGGAACGAGGCTATGCAGAGTGTGGAAGCTCACACGTGGGCGAGCACGCCCATCGAGCGGAACTTTGCCCGCCGGGCACGGCGAAGCTCGTCAGGCGAGGACGCCTCGAGATCCTCGAGGTGGGCGACGATGGATTCGCGCAGCAGCACTGCGGCGGCGTCCGGGTTCGCATGCGCGCCGCCCTCCGGCTCCGGGACGATCCCGTCGATCACCCCGAGCTCGAGGCAGTGTGCCGCGTCCGGCTTGAAGGCCGAGGCCGCTTTCTTCGCCTGGGCGGCGTCCTTCCAGAGGATCGAGGCGCACCCCTCGGGGGAGATCACCGAGTAGATCGCGTTCTCCTGCATGAGCACACGGTCGGCGACGGCGATCGCGATCGCGCCACCCGAGCCGCCTTCTCCGATCACGGCGGCGACCGTCGGGACGCCGAGGCGCAGCATGGCCGCCTGCGAGCGGGCGATCGCGCCACCCTGCCCGTGCTGCTCGGCGGCGATCCCGGGATGCGCCCCCGGCGTGTTGACGAACGTGATCACGGGGAACCCGTGGCGATCGGCGAGCTGCATCGTGCGGATCGCCTTCCGGTAGCCCTCCGGGTTCGCCATCCCGAAGTTGCGGATCGCGCGCTCCTTCAGGTCACGCCCTGTCTGGTGCCCGATCACGGCGACGGTGCGACCGTCCAGTCTGCCGAGGCCCGCCACGATCGCCCTGTCGTCCATCCGGCCGCGGTCGCCGTGGAGCTCGAACCAGTCATCGAGGAGACGCTCGACGTAGTCGAGCGTGTACGGACGCTTCTCGTGTCGAGCGAGATCGACGCGACGCCAGATCTCCTCGTCCGAGGTGTCCTCGCGGAGACGGGCGAGCTGGCGCTCGAGCCGCTGCAGCTCCGTCGAGAGCCGCGTGCCCCGCAGGAGCTTCACGCCCGAGAGCTGGGCGAGCCGGTCGCGGAGGCCGAGCTCGGCCTCGTCGTTCATTGCGACGCTCCGAAGAGGCGAAGCAGCCGCGCGAGCGTCGCGCGGAGCTCGCTCCGTGGCACGACCGCGTCGACGTGGCCGAACTTGTAGTTCGACTCGGCGCGCCCGAAGTCGTCGGGCAGCTTCTCGCGCGTCGTCTGGGCGACGACGCGCGGGCCGGCAAACGAGATGAGCGCGCCCGGCTCGGCGAGAATCACGTCGCCGAGACTCGCGAAGCTCGCCGTCACGCCACCGGTCGTCGGGTGCGCGAGCACGGAGAGGAGCGTCCCGCCGCCGTCCTGCAGGTCGCCGACCGCCGCGACCGTCTTCGGCAACTGCATCAGGGCGAGAATCCCTTCCTGCATGCGCGCGCCGCCCGAGGCCGAGACGGAGACGACCACGCCGCCATCCTCGGCCGATCGCTCGCACGCGCGCGCGAAGCGCTCGCCGACGACGCTTCCCATCGAGCCTCCCATGAACGAGAAGTCCATCGCGGCGATGCGGCACGGATGGTCGTCGATCGACGCGCGACCCGTGAGGATCGCGTCCCCGAGGTCGGTTTTCATCTCTGCCTCGACGAGCCGCTCGCGATACGGCTTCAGGTCGAAGAAATCGAGCGGGTCGGCCGAGCGCAGATCCGCGTCCTCCTCGTCGAACGAGCCAGGGTCGGCAAGCTGGGCGATGCGCTCGGGCGCGCGCACCGGGAAGTGGTGGCCGCACTGTCCGCACACTCGGAGCGTCTCGGCGAGCTCGTCGTCCCGGTAGTGCGAGTCGCACGTGGGGCAGGTGTTCGGATGACCCCGGCCGCCGTCGCCTCCGCTCTTCGCCGGATCGGCGCGCTTGTGCTCGATGGAGACGTCGATGTGTCCCGGGGTGGTTGACACCCCGGCATCTTAGTGCGGGCCGGTTCAGAGTCCGGCGGCGGCCGCCAGGCGCGCCAAGAGCACAGGCTCGGCGCCGGGCGCGAGCCCGGTGAGACCGAGGCCGGCGACCGCGGCGCGCGACGCCACGTCACGCAGGGTCGTCTCGAGCTCCTCGAGCCGAGGGCCACCCGGCACCGGCATGAAGCTCGGGATCAGACCGGGCTCGAGCACGTCGACGTCGAGGGCGACATACACGGCGTCGACGCCGTCGAGGGCGCGGGCCAGGTCGTCGTCAATCCCGTGCTCGTCGACGTAGTCGCGCTCGGGTGGGTCCAGATCGCGTGCGCCGACCAGGGCGACGTCAGCGGCAGAGACGTTGCCGGCGTCGATCGTCATGCGGAGTGGCATGCCCCACTCATTGCCCGAGGGAGAGGTCTCCGGCGTATTCAAATCACCGTGCGCGTCCAGCCAGACGACCCCCAGCCGTCCGTGACGACGCACGAGACCGCGGATCGCCCCGACGTGGGCGCAGCAGCAGCCGCCGAGCACGAGCGGGCGCCGCGGCAGACCCTTGGCGAGAGCCTCGTTCTGCGCCTCGAGCGACGCTTCCTCGACGACGACCGCCTCCGGGTACGGGATCGCGGTCTCCGCGGCCGCGGCCATCACCTCGCCACCATCGCCCCAGGCACGGGGAACGCGCACGAGCCCGGCCGCGAACGTCGCGCCGCAGCTGTGGCACTCGTACTCGTCCTCGAACGCCACGGCGGTCAGCGTGCGGCAGTACGGGCAGCGCGCCCGGAGCGCGCTCACAGGGCTCGTTCCCACGTGTTCTGCTTGCGAACGACGCGCATGCCGACCCGCTCATAGAGACGGACGGCGCCCGAGACGTTCTCCGCGTCGACCCCGAGCCCGACCCGCGCACGGCCACGCCGCTGAAACTCTGCGAACGCGTTCTCGAGGAGCGCCGTGCCGAGCCCGCGGCCGCGGAACGCCGGGAGCACGCCGAGCGTCGAGACCCAACCCGAGTCGGCGTCGCCCGACTCCGACGGCCGACAGACCGCGAGGCCCGCGTGCTCGCCGTCGATCGTCGCGATCGTCCAGAGTGTCGGGTCGGGCTTCCCCATCTTCGTCAGCCAGTGCAGCCACTCGTCGAACCGCGCCGGCATGAAGCCCCAGTGGTCGGCGAACGTCCGCTCGTTGAGGTCGTGGAGCAGCGGCTCGTCCTGGCCCTCGCTCGCCGTGCGGAGCTCGGTGCCCTCGGGGAGGGACGGCACGAACGTGCGGCCCTCGAGGTCGATCGCCATCGTGTACGACGAGCGGAGCGATGCGTAGCCGAGGCGCTCGAGGGTCGCTGCGCCTTCCCGGTCGGAGTCCTCGACGGTTGCGCGCACGACGGCCCCTGGCGATGCCTTCGCGGCGGCGCGCTCCTCGAGCTCCCGGACGATGGCTTCGAACGCGGCGCCACGGACGTCCAGCCAGAAGACGGTGCCCAAGTCGGCCTGGTCGCCGAGGTCTCCGTAGCCGACGATCGCGCCGGCTCGCTCGGCGAGGACGACGTCTCGTGCCAGCTCGAACGGCGGGGGCTGTGTCCACCAGCCGCGAAGCGCGTCGCCGTCGAGATCCGGCGAGCCCGTGAACCGCACCGACTCGGCGTTGATCAGCTCGACGACCGCCTCGAGGTCGTCGAGCGTCGGCGCACGAAGACGCGTCCCGGTCGCCTGGTGAGCGCTCATCGTGCGGACGCTAGCCCT
>Ga0183260_10005374_pt1 | contig 10071 bp, 9 predicted proteins | sample AntDrymUQ4972206_2_FD_129768 | JGI IMG/M metagenome (GOLD analysis project Ga0183260, IMG submission 129768) | Polar desert sand microbial communities from Dry Valleys, Antarctica - metaG UQ497 (22.06) (version 2) (version 2) | ecosystem: Environmental > Terrestrial > Soil > Desert | place...
GCCGCCGTTCAGGTCGAGAAGGAGGCTCTGCTCGGCGTTCAGAACTCGCTCATCGCCGAGAAGGAGGACGTCCTCCGAGGCCAGATCGCAAAGAAGTCGGAGCTAGAGAAGGTCATCCAGCAGCTCGACCAGGACAGCGCGGAGATCGAGGACCTGCTCGCCCAGGCGGCCAAAGAGGCAGCCGAGGAGGCCGCTAATCCCGGCGGGGGAGGCGGAGGCCCGGCCCCCGCACCACCCGCACCCGCTCCGACCAACACCGGAGGACAGCTCACATGGCCGGCGTCCGGTCCCGTGACCTCTCCGTACGGATATCGCACGCACCCGATCTTCGGTGACGCCCGGCTGCACACGGGCATCGACATCGGAGCGGGCTACGGCTCCCCGGTCTACGCCGCAACCGGGGGCACGGTCGTGTTCGCCGGCTCGATGAGCGGTTACGGCAACGCCATCGTGGTCGATCACGGCGGCGGGGTAGCGACGACCTACAACCACCTCTCCGGATTCAGCACGAGTCAGGGCGCGACCGTCAGCCAGGGTCAGACGATCGGGAGCGTCGGCTGCACCGGATACTGCACGGGCCCCCACCTTCACTTCGAGGTCCGGATCGGTGGCTCGCCCGTCGATCCCATGCCCTACCTCCAGTAGGGCCAAGACGCCTTACCCTAGGGACCCTAATGGAACGCTGGCAGAAGATCCTCATTGCGGTGCTATCGGCTGCGGTCGTAGCCCTCGGCGCGTTCTCTTTCGGCTATTCGGTGGCCGGCGGACGCGACCGGATCTTCGTCGGGGACGGCAGCGGCGGCGGCGATCTCTCGCTGATCGAGGACGTCTACGGCAAGATCAAGTCCGAGTCCGTCGATCCGCCCAGCGACGAGGAGCTCGTGCGGGGAGCGGTCAAGGGCATGGCCAAGACCGTCAAGTCCTCGGGTGACGACTTCGCGCTCTTCTACTCACCCAAGGCGTACCGCTCCTTCCAGGAGGTCACCACGGGGCAGTTCTCCGGTATCGGAGTGTGGCTGAAGGACCGTGAGGGCCGTCTCGAGATCGTGTCCGTGATCCCATCGACCCCCGCGCAGCGCGCCGGCCTGCAGAGTGGCGACGTCATCGACGCCATCGACGGCGAGTCGGTCGGTTCGCTCAACAGCGACGAGGCCGTGAACCGCATCAAGGGCAAAGAGGGCTCGGACGTCAACCTCGGCATTCAGCGCGACGGCGAGGCCATCAGTTTCGACATCACTCGCGAAACGATCGAGTTGCCCAACCTTCTCGCCAATCGCACGCCCGAGGGGCTTGGCTACGTGCGACTCTTCGGTTTCTCGCGCGGGGCGGGCGATCAGTTGCGCGATGAGGTCACCAAGCTCACGGACGAGGGGGCCGAGGGCATCATCCTGGACCTGCGCGATAACGGAGGGGGACTCTTCAGCGAGGGCGTCAGCGTCGCGAGCGTCTTCATCGAGGAGGGCGAGATCGTGTCCTACAAGGAGCGCTCCGACCCCGAGGTCTCCTACGACGCCGAGGGTGACGCCTTCGAGGATGTCCCGCTCGTGGTGCTCGTCAACGAGGGCACGGCGAGTGCATCGGAGATCGTTACCGGCGCGTTGCAGGACACGAACCGCGCCGTGGTGGTGGGCAAGACGACCTACGGCAAGGGCTCGGTGCAAGAGGTTCTGCCGCTGTCCGATGCGTCCGCTTTAAAGCTCACCATCGGCGCCTACTTCACCCCCGACGGCACCCAGATCAACGGCACCGGCATCGAGCCCGACGTCGAGGTCGATGCCGATCCCGGGACGCAGAAGGAGCGAGCCAAGGAGATCCTCCAGGGGATCATCATCTCGGGCACCGGCTCACAGGGTTAGGGGGCCGCGCCCGTGGCCAAGACCAAGTCGCCGGACCGGTCCGGCACCAAGCTCATCGCGCAGAACCGCAAGGCGCGCTTCAACTACGAGATCGAGGACTCGCTCGAGGCGGGCATCGTGCTCGTCGGGACCGAGGTCAAGTCGTGCCGCGACGGCAAGGTGAACCTCGCGGACGCCTACGCCTCGATCGACGGCGCCGGCGAGGCGTGGCTTCTGCAGTGCCACATCAGTCCTTACAGCCACGGCAATCGCGACAACCACGACCCCATGCGCGTCCGCAAGCTGTTGCTGCGCGCCGACGAGATCGAGCGCCTCGGCGTGAAGGTCAACCAGGAGGGCCGCGCTCTGGTCGTTACGCGCATGTACTTCAAGCACGGGCTGGTCAAGCTCGAGCTTGCCGTGGGCCGGGGCAAGAAGCTCTACGACAAACGCCAGGACCAGGCCAAGCGTGACGCCGACCGTTCGATGCAACAAGCCCTGGGCCGCCGCCGCTAACCCCGTTCTGAATGCCGTGAGTCTCGCTCAGAGCGCAACTCAGCAGCCAAAGAAAGCGCCGGGCGCACCTAACGCTCTCCCTCGGTCACAATGGAGGGAGCAGACGAACGGAGGTCACCATGGAGAAGGTCAGCAAGACCGAGCAGGAGTGGCGCGAGGAACTGTCGCCCGAGCAGTACGAGGTGCTCCGAGGCAAGGGAACCGAGCGACCCTTCACCGGCAAGTACGTCGACGCCAAGGACGACGGCACCTACAAGTGCGCGGCCTGCGGCACCGAGCTGTTCGACTCGGACACGAAGTTCGATTCGGGCACGGGTTGGCCGAGCTTCACCGACCCGAAGAACACAGAGAACATCACGCTCGAGACCGACAAAAGCCTCTTCATGAAGCGCACCGAGGTTATGTGCGCGACCTGTGGTGGGCACCTCGGTCACGTCTTCGACGACGGCCCGGGCCCCAACGGCAAACGCTACTGCATCAATTCCTGCTCGCTCGAGCTCGAACCGAAGTAGAGCCCCAAGCCCGCACACCGGGAGCTCCCTCGGCTTCGTCGCGGAAGCCGGACGCCTCTACGAGCGTTGTTACAGATGAGGGTGTCGCACGACTGTGCGAAGATTCTCGTGGACATTGACAACGGGCGGCTGTGGCCGCCTAAGTCCATCAAGGGGCTGAACTGGATTCGACCTTGACCGGACCGAGATAGGAGAAGCGAGCCGAGAATTTCGGGTGGTCTCGAAAATCTCTCCCGGAAACTTATAACTGCCGCTGCGTAAAGCACGGTTGCCATCTCCTAATTGATGGCCGTCGGCCCGAAGATCGCCTGCGTCTTCGGGATCCGGCGTCGCCTAGCAGGCTCGCCGCCTCGAGCCCGTTCGGTGCTTTGAGGCGGGACTCCAAACCGATCTAGGAACCGGCCGCTGCTGTTTGCGGGCCGGCCGAGCTCCGAAACCTGACCGCAAACTACGCTCGTAGAAGACCTATCCAGGGGTCGAGGGACCCGGGTTCGATTCCCGGCAGCTCCACTTGATCTCCTGGTGCGCGAACCAGCGCCGGGACTCGATACGTCGGGACGATCTCATCGCGGCTCATCACCCGCAGCTCCTTCACGAGCTTGCGGATCAGGGCCTTTCGCTGCTGGGCGGTCCCACTGTAGAGCGCGACGTCGAGGGTCATGGCCCACTCGCTCACAAGCTCGGGCGTCGGAGGGGTGTCGGCTTCCTCCTTCACCAGCAGCGCCTGCTCCTCGGCGATGAGCGTGTCCAGGCGCCCCTGGAGGCTGTCCAACCGCTCCTGACAGGCGGCCGGCTTCATAGTCCCGGCCTCGAACGCGGCGAAGTGGCGGTCCATCGACCGCTTGGCTCCCGCCTGCCCCTGTCGCAGCGCCGCGACCCGCGCTTCGATCGAGTCCCGTTCCTCCCGCTCGGACGATCCCAGGTGTTCCAAGGCGTCTGCGATGAGGCCTGAGTCGCGATAGACCCCGATCATCTGCTCCAAGACGGTCTCTTCGAGCGCATCCTTCGGCAGCCGATCGGCGTCGCAGGTGCGCGTCCCGTAGCGATAGCGCGTCGAACAGGTGTAGTAGTGGTAGCGGCGGGAACGGCCCTTGGCCGAGGTCCCGATGAAGGCCCGACCGCATTGCCCGCAGCGAACAACGCCGGACAGCAGGTAGTCGGCTGGATGGCCGCGCTTTAATGCCTGGGACTCGCCGCGCTCTGCCAAGATCCTTGCGGCCGCCGCGAAGGTTTGCTCGTCGACCAACGTCTCGTGCAGGCCGGGGTAGCTGTTGTCCTTGAAGACCACCCGACCGACGTAGATCGGGTTGGACAGCATGTGGATCACCGTACGCGCCGAGAACGGCACTCCCGTCTTGGTCGCAAGCCCTTCCGAGTTGAGCAGCTGCGCGATCGCCTCGGAGCCGAGTTGACCTTCGACGTAGAGGTGAAACATGCGCCTCACGGTCGTTGCCTGTGCTTCATGCGCCCGCAGCAGCTTCGTGTCCTGGTCGCGCACGTACCCGTAGGGGACCTTGCCGACGACCCAGCGGCCCTCCGACGCGGCCCGGTCCATGCCCGCGACAACGCGCTCGACGATCGTGGTGCGCTCGAACTCGGCGAAGACCCCGAGCATCTGCATCATCATCTTTCCCGCCGCCGACGAGGTGTCGAACGGCTCGGTGGCGGAGCGCAGCGCCACGTCTGCGCGATCGAGGTCTTCTGATATCTGCGCGAGCTGGCGGACGTTTCGCGACAGTCGGTCGACGCGGTAAACCAGCAGGAGCTCGTAGACGCCCTTGGTCGCGTCCGCTAGCGCGCTTGCGAGCCCGGGCCGTTCGAGGGTTGCCCCCGATGCCTGATCCGAGTAGCGGGCCACGATGCGCCACGCGTCCTGAGAGCGGCAGTAGGCATCGAGGCGGTCCTGCTGCGCGCCGAGAGAGAACGGCTGGTTGTCCTCGTCGGTCGAGATGCGAGTGTAGATCGCGATTCTCATGCTCACCACTCCTCCTGCAAGCCGGCACTTGTTGCGAGCGGCCGGGCGGCCTCCTCTAAGACCCATGCTGGCACGGGAGGGTGACAGACGGCCCAGAAGCCATCGTCACCAGGGCGGACCAGCCCTTCGCCCAGAGCCTCCGTAAGGTTCGTGTCCGCTCGCAGCCTGCATGAGCAGCAATCCGGTGCGCTTGTGGTTGTGAGGTCGCGCTCGGTCGGGATGGCGAGCTGGCCGCACGGCTTGCAGAACCACAACCGCGCGAGATCGATCTCTTCTGCGGCGCGCCGGGGATCGAACACGAGACGAGCCAGCGCCCGCTTTGCCCTTCGCGCCCGGACGATCGTCTTCTCTCGCCAAATGATGTAAGCGCGTCTACGCCGCTGCAGCTCAGAGAGGTTGTCGCGGTGCGCGGCGATGAGCCCGGGCAGTGAAGAGAGCTCGTCGTGGCGCAGCAGGTCGCCGCCATCGAGGTGTGCGATCGCGTTGCGAATCGCTGGGGAGTCGGGACAGCGCGCATAGAGGCGCGCCACATATCGTTTCTGGCGCTCGGCATAGTGGCTCGCGAGGCTGTGAACCGCGCGGCGCTCCTGCTCGCTTGGAGGTGGGAGATCGTCCGCGGCGGTGAGGTCTCCACGCCTGCTCCAGCCAAGCCGCCGGGAGAAGAAGGCGAACGCCGCCCTCTCGGTTGGGTCCATCTCGTGGTCGCGCTGCAACAAGAGCATGAGTGCGAGGCTGCCTCGCGGGTCGAAGGCCTCGGTGAGATCCTCGAAGCTTCGAGAGGACCCGCACTCTTGTATCTCCCTGCGGCAGCGCTCGAGATCGGCGCGGAGGCTCTGCCGCCATTGCTCGCGGCGCTCTTCTTCTTGGCGGTGCGCGTGTTCGCGTTCTGCCCACCTCTCCCACGGGGGGCGCAGCAGGTCGGTGAGGTAGAGCCCGTCGCCTCCGCGAGAGGACAGCCACACGGGTTCGGCGACCGCCTCGTCGGGGTAGCGCGCGCAGGCGCCCATCTCGGGCTCCCACTCGTCGCGTCCTCGGTAGTGAAAGGAGTGCGAGTGGCGCTGTGCCTGAGCTAAGCGCTGCTCGAAGCGCCGGAGGGCGCCCTCGGCCCGGGCCTCGCTCGTGGTCGCCAGCAGCAGTACCGGCGGGAATGGATGGATGTCGGCCCACGCCTGCGCGGCGTAGTAGGCGGCATAGCCCGAGAGCTTCTGGGACAGGCGCGTCATGCTCATGGACCCGAGGTCGACCTCGACGAACGCCCGGAAGGCCGCTTTCTTGTCTAACAGGACCATGAACGCGTCGGGCACGATCTTGCGGGGGCGGGAGCGCCACTCGAACTCCTCTGCGGCGCCGGCCTCTCTCGCCCACTCGCTGAGCCCGAAACCGGCCGTGGCCTTGAGCAGCGCCACATAGAGAGCCGTGATAGCGGCAGAATGCTCGACGAAGGTCGTGGACGGGGCGGCTTTGTCACCACCCTGGGGTGCGCGCTCGCCCTGGGACCACGAGTCCGCTTTTCTGGTCGGGCACCAGTGATCGGGCGACGATCCCTTGTCCGCCGGAGGCCTCACTGCGCGCGCGTATCCCTTGGCCTTGAGCTGGGCGAGGCGATAGCGGATGGTGCGCTCGGGGATCTCGAGCAGAACACTCAGTTGAGCGGCGGTGGCGACGCGATGCTCGACGAGGGTGTCGAGGATGTCCCGGTCGGTATCGCTGACGAAATCAATCAAGAGAGAGCCTCCGCAGGAGGAAAGGCTTCTGCAAGAAAAGGAAGAGAAGAGACGCCTCTCATCAGAAGAAGAAAGCAAAAAGAGAGATCCTTTGTAGGAGGCGAAGCCCATGAGGCACATGAAGAAAGAGTCGAAGCGAACGGCGACCGTAAGGGAGCCGTACGCGAAGACCGTCGGGTGCAGCAAGAGTGCGCGTTCACGCCGCCTCACCTGGCCCTTTGCGCGCCCGCCGCTTGCCAGTCGAACCAGGGGCCATCGGCAAGTCGGCGGCAGGGTCCGCCTGTTCTTCCGCCGTCCTGTGCCCTGAGCCGGGGCCGAGTGCAGCGCGCAGCAGGGTGGCGAGAAGCCGCGCTGCCTCGGCCCGGTCTCGGGGTGGTAGCGCCACGAGGCGAGGATCGGAGAGGTTGATGCGCCTCAGGCGACCACCTCCCCGAGCCTCTGCACAGGCTCAGCGAAGCGGCCGCGTGGACGCCTGGCCTCCTCGACCATCTCGAGGCGGCTGGTGGCTATTTGGGTCCGTCGTAACGACGTCATATCCACATCACCACGTCGATTGAAGCGACGGGCCCGGAGCAAACACTGAGATCTGGTGAGGTGCAGTCATACCTACTGTCTGACTGCTACGCCGAAAACGAAGAGGACGCGAAAAAATCTCACCCCGGCCCAAGAAGATCAGCAGAACGGAGCAGAACGTCGCTGAGGTTCGCAGCAAGATCATCGAAGCGGCCCGCGATTTGTTCGTTGAGCGCGGCTTCCATCACACGAGCGTCGAAGACATCGCGGCCAAGGCCGGGGTTTCCCGCGCCACTTGCTACTGCCAGTTCAAGTCCAAGAACGGGATCCTCGACGCGGTCATTGCCGACGCTCAGGGCCGGGCCCCCGTGACGCTGCGTTCGAGGATTCGGCACCCCGCGACCTTGCCCCGGCCGGCGGACAACCTCTGGGGCCTGATCGGAGACATCTGCCTGATCTGGGAGCAAGACCGGGGCCTGTTCCGGAAGGTCATGGCTTTGGGGGAGGTCGATCCGGGGGTCCGGGAGGTCATGGAGAACCGGGAGATGGAGCGCTCGCATGCAGTCGACGCGATCTCACATCGGCTCATGGCCCGTTACCAGAGGCGAGCCACGGTCGAGGCGTTGTGGGCACTGACGAGTTTCCCGGTCTTCGACTCCATAAGGGGCCACACCTCGTTCGACGAGGCCGTCGAGATGCTCACCGGAATGGCGGTAACGATCGTCGACCCCGACAAGCTATGGCAAGTCCCCGAGCCGAAGGATCGAGGCGATTAGCTCTGACGTTGGTCTGTTAACGGAGGAAGCGTTCCAGTGGTCTAGAACGTAGCCCTGCCCCGAATGACGCCCACGGGGTCCTTGCTGGTCATGGTGAGCTCCATGTGCCTTTTCACAGATCCCCGGATTTCCGGGCTGCGGTCCCTGGAACGCTGCCGTTGTCAGATTCGCCCTTCCCAATGCTCCCTTATTGGGCCAGAATGTCGGTGGGCATCCCGACAACAGGACAACAGGAGAGGGGCGGGCGATGCGGTCTGTTCGGGTAGTGATTGCGTCTCTGACGATCGTAGCGCTCCTGGCAGCCGTGGCATGGGCGGTGAAGGAGCGAGGTGGCGGCCACGTGGATACCCAATCATTTAGAGCCACGGAAGATCCCGTCTCCAAGACCACCACTGGATGGACCACCATCCGAGGGCTCGCCCGAACAACGTCGTGCCCCGATACCGATGCGGCAACTGCCACCGTCAGCCTCCACCTCGCTGCCGACTCGCAGGCAATCGACGTTCGCGTGGTTCTAGACGATATCTCAGTAGAGTGCCCAGATTGCCCGGGCCCGGGCGATGGTGTGATGGCTCCGAAAGCCGTGACCTTGAATACCGGAGGCGTAGAGGATTCGCGGTCGTTCACTTTTGTTGATGAGGACGTTCCAGGCATCCACGGAACTCGATTCAAGGCGCAGTGGCGACTCCATCCTCCGGTGGGCCCAGAAGCCTCTGCGACCCTTGATGCCGCAACCCTTAACATTCTGTGGGATAAGACGGAAGCGAGATGTGCCTAGCAAGGCGAGCATGTCCGAGGACAAGCGCCCAGACCAGATCTCTTTCCGCAGCCGTCCATTGAAGCGGATTGTTCCATCGATCCTTGTCGTCTGGGTATTAACCACAGTCGCGGGCCTAGCGTGGGGCCACGACCCACAGGCCCCCGCCGCGCGGAACCTGTCAACTGTCAACAACTTTGAGACACCTTTCCTTCGGAAATTTGTGAGTCACCTCCTCAGTAGGAAGAAGGGTCCAGACATGCCTTAAACCCGCGTGCTCTAATCAGCCCCGCGTCAGGGTCTGCGACCTCGACGATTGGGATGGGATGGGTGCAAAGGAGGGCGCATGGCTAGGGTGGGGATTTCCCGATTGTTCCGTGGGCTGGCGGCGATGCTGGCGCTGACGCTGATGATGTAGTTGTTGTTGTGGGCGACCTCACCGCTGCAGTAGCGATTGACAAGACCAAGAAATGTGAGGCCGACGACAAGAACAAAGATGGGGTGTATGAGGAAGGCGAGACGCAAGAATGCGGCGGCGAGGAGTTCGGTAACGGAGGAGACGACGGAACGGGTCTGCCGCCCGCGGACGATGCCGGCTCTCACCAGTGGAACAACTATCACTACACCAAGCCAGCGAGTGAGCAGCGGAAGATCATCGCTCGGGACAGCACCACTGGCTCGTGGACGGACAAGCTGCCAAACGTGCTCAGCGACTGGGGACAGAGCAGCAAGTTCAGGTTTGTCAAGCAGCAGGCCGCAACGGACTCGGGTAGTCGCCTGAACTGCAGTATGCCGGATAGCTACGGCCGCGTTCATGTCTGCAATCACAGCGATTACAACTTCTCTGGTGCAGGGCTGGCTACGATCAGGGTTAATTCGGAGAACCATATCCAAAAAGGAAAGGTGAGGGTCAAGAACAGCACCGGCGAGGGTGCCCGCCGTCCTCTCCTCTGTCAGGAGGTCGGTCACAATCTCGGCCTTGATCATCGACCCGGGACCGGCAGCTGCATGCACCAGAACGCCAGCGCAGCCGCGAACAGCCCGGATAGGCACGACTACGATCAGCTGGTCGACCAAACGCACCACCATGGAGGGGAGTCAGAGACCGGTGGTTCGCTCACCGATCTCGATACGGGCGGGGGCAACCTGGACGGCTGCGAGACGTTCGTATGCTTTGATCAAACGTCTGCCGGACAGGCTCACTTCACAACCGTGACTAGCGTGAGGCTGCTTCCTGACGGCGAGAAACTCATTCGCATCGAGTGGTTCATCATTACGGAGGCCCCATCGAGCTTCAGCCGTTGACTTAGCAAGTCTTGGCTGGGGGGCTCGGACCAAACTGGATGAGCCTTTAAGGCGACACGCGAGTCAGAGAAAGCCCTGGAAGCGAGCCCCTCAGCTGAGGACAAGGGCGAGGCTCGGCCCGCAGATCCCTAGATAGCGGTTCGCGTACCGATCAATCA
>Ga0183260_10005375_pt1 | contig 10071 bp, 10 predicted proteins | sample AntDrymUQ4972206_2_FD_129768 | JGI IMG/M metagenome (GOLD analysis project Ga0183260, IMG submission 129768) | Polar desert sand microbial communities from Dry Valleys, Antarctica - metaG UQ497 (22.06) (version 2) (version 2) | ecosystem: Environmental > Terrestrial > Soil > Desert | place...
ATGGCGCACTTCCTCGAGCACCTCGTCTTCAAGGGCGGGGAGAAGTATCCGCACTACCGCGACGTCAACGAGACCGCCGAGCGGCTCGGCGGCGTCCTCAACGCGTATACCTCGCACGACCTCGTCGCCTTTCACATCACGGCGCGGGCCGAGGCCGCGATGGAGGCGGCCGACCTGCTGACCGACTTCGTCGGCCGCCCGGGGATCGACGCCGGCGAGCTCGACCGCGAGCGCGGCGTCGTCATCCAGGAGATCCAGCGCTACAAGGACCAGCCGGCATCGGTCGCCGAGCACCTGATCGACCAGGCCGCGTTCGGCGAGCACCCGCTCGGTCGCAGCGTGCTCGGGCCCGAGGAGCACCTGCGGACGTTCACGCGCGACGCGATCGTCGCCTTCCGCGAACGGCGCTGGGCGGGCGGGCGCGGCGGCGCATTCGTCGTCGGCAACCTCGAGCACGTGCCATCGAACGGGGCGCTCGGCGAGCTGTTCGAGCGTTTCCCTGCGCTGCCCGCCCCGGAGCCGTTCGAGCCCGCGCCGCCGTTCGAGCCGCAGCTGCTGGTCGAGGAGCGCGACTCAAATCAATCGCACCTGCGCATGTCATACCGGCCGAAGATCGACGTCGGCGACCCGGCGCAGCGCGCCGCGCTGTCGATCTACGCGACGCTGCTCGGTGGCTCGATGGGCTCACGCCTATTCGACGAGATTCGCGAGCAGCGCGGCCTGGCGTACTCCGTCTACGGCGTCTCGCACGCGAGCGCCGACGTCCCCGTACTGCAGCTCGGCGCCGGCCTGGACTCGACGAAGTGCATCGAGGCCTACACGCGCATGCGCGAGATCGTCAGCGAGCTGCGCGAGGAGGGTCCGACGGCGGAGGAGGTCGACCGAGCGCGGGCGTACGCCGCCGGCCGGCGCGTGCTCGCGTTCGAGAACACGAACGCCGTCGCGCGCCACGCCGCCGCGCAGTCGATCGTCTACGGCGAGCCGATCGATCCCGACGGCGCGATCGCGGCGCTCGACGCGGTCACGTTCGAGCAGGTCACCGAGATCGCCCGCGACGTGGCCGACACGCTCGCGATCGCGTGCGTGGGGCCGCATACGGCCGACGAGTTCGAGTAGCGGAATACGTGGTTTCGCCGTCCGGTCACCGGAACCGGCGACCTTTCGGCGACGTTACCTAGCCGTCCGGTCACCGGAACCGGCGACCTTCCGGCGACGTTACCTAGGAGATCGCGATCATGCGCTCGATCGGGACGCGCGCTCGCTCGGCGACGTCCTCGGGCACCTTGACCTCGTGCACGCGGTCGCGCAGGCCGTCGCGCAGCTTCGGAAGCGTGATCATCTTCATGTAGGTGCAGGCAGCGCGCTCGTTGGCGGCGATGAACTCGGTGTCCGGGGCGGCCTCGCGCAACGGATGCAGCATCCCGATCTCAGTGGCGACGATCGCGGTCTTGCCCGGCCGCGCGTCGCCGGCGTAGCGCAGCATCCCGCCCGTCGACAGCATGTGGACGCCCTCGGCGGCGATGTCGCCGGCGACGGCGTACTCCATCACCGAGGTCGAGCAGCCGCACTCGGGATGGATCAGAAAGTCGGCTCCCGGGTGCGCGGCGCGGACCTGCTCGATGTCGCGCGGGCGGATGCCGGCGTGGACGTGGCATTCACCGTCCCAGACGTGCAGCGCGCGGCCGATCGTGCGCTCCACGTAGGCGCCGAGGAACATGTCCGGGCCGAACAGGATCTCCGTGTTCGAACCGTGCTCGCGCAGGATGTGGCGCACGACGGAGACGGCGTTGGCGGACGTCACGCAGTAGTCGGTGAGCGCCTTGATCTCGGCCGTCGTGTTGACGTACATCACCGTGATCGCGCCCGGGTGCTTCGCCTGCCAGGCGCGCAACTGATCGGGCGTGATCGCGTCGGCCAGCGAGCAGCCGGCGTCGAGGTCGGGGATCAGGACCGTCTTGCCGGCTGACAGCACCGACGCTGTCTCGGCCATGAAGTGCACGCCGCAGAACATGATCACGTCGGCGTCGGCGGCCGCCGCCTGGCGCGACAGGCCGAGCGAGTCGCCGACGTAATCGGCCACGTCCTGGATCTCGGGCAGCTGGTAGTTGTGGGCGAGGATGACGGCGTTGCGCTCGCGCGCGAGCGCGCGCACCTCGTCGGAGAGCTCGGCGACGTCGTAGAGCTCGAGCGGTACGGCAGCGGTGGCGTTGGAGGCCATCGGGAGGTTCATGGAAGCGGCTCCAAGATGAGGGACAGGTCCAGCGCGGGGGCCGAGTGCGTCAGCGCACCAATCGAGATCCATTCTACGCCCGTCTGCGCGTAGGCCCGCAACTGCACCAACCCGATGCCGCCGCTGGCCTCGAGCTCGGCGCGGCCGGCGACATGAGCCGCGATCTCGCGCAGCTGGGCGGGATCCATGTTGTCGAGCAGGATCTGCGGCGCGGCCGCTTGCAGCGCCTCGTCGACCTCGGCGCGCGTGCGGCATTCGACCTCCAGCGCCAGCTCGGGGAACGCGTCGCGCGCGGCTCGCACCGCCGCCGCCACGCCGCCGGCCAGCACCGCGTGGTTCTCTTTGATGAGGACCATGTCGTACAGGCCGGCGCGGTGGTTCGTGCCGCCACCGGCCACCACGGCCGCCTTCTCCAGCGCGCGCAGGCCGGGCGTGGTCTTGCGCGTATCGCGGATGCCGGCCCCGGTGCCCTCGATCGCGTGCACGCAGCGTGCCGTCAGCGTCGCCACGCCGGACAGGCGTGCAAGGAAGTTCAGCGCCGTGCGCTCGCCCGCGAGCAGCGCGCGGGCGTTGCCGGTCGCGCGCAGGACGGGCGCCGGCGGCTCGCGCCACTCGCCCTCGGAGCCGAGCCTCTCAAGCGACACATCGGGATCGAGCGCCAAGAAGGCGGCCTCGGCCGCTTCCAATCCGAAGACGACGCCGGGCGCCTTCTGCGTGATCGTCGCGACGGCGCGCGTTTCGTCCGAGACGGTCGCGGCACTCGTCACGTCCAGCTCGCCGATGTCCTCCGCCAGCGCGCGGAGCACGACGTGTTCGAGCGTCTGCGCGTCAGGCGTCACGGCACCGCCGAGCATACGCGGCAGGCCCGTCAAGATGAGCCTGTGCAGCTCCGCGACGAGGATCTCGACGCCTGGGTGCCCGACCCCCAGGTCTGCACGCGCCACCGGCGCGAGGCCGTTGCCGACCCCGACGCGCTGTGGTCGGCGGCGCGCAGCGTGCGCCTCAGCGACACCGGCACGATCGGGCACCTCGTGCGCTGGCGGATCCCGGGCGTGCCGGCCGACCAGAGCTTCGGCGGGTTGCTCGCCGAGAACCCGTTCACGGTGCTGGACGAGGGCGAGCGCTGGTCGATCTCGGGGCTGTGCGGGCGGATATGGACGTTCGCGCGCGACTACGCGCGGCTCGACGGGCCCGACGCGTTTCGCAGCTGGAACGAGCCGCGCACGGTGCGCGTGCTGATGGCGCACTGGGTGGCATTGGGCGAGGACGGACGCCACGCGATCGTCAGCGAGTCGCGCGTCGCGCCGACCGATCGCGTCGCCGCGGCGCGGTTGCGCGTGCTGTGGCTGGCGCTCGGTCCGTTCGAGCGGTTGATCGGCGCCGAGCCGCTGACGCTGGCGGCGAGACGGGCGGAGGCCGGCTAGCAGACGTGGCCGGAAGTTCGCACGCGTGGGCGCAGCGCCTGGGCCGTGTCAGGCGTTGCCGCGCTCGAGCCCGGCGAGCGCGCTGCTGCCGCTGAACAGCATCTGCCGGCCGCGGCGCACGACGAGGCGCACGTCGGAGGCGAGGTACTGCGAGGCGGCCTCCTCGCGGTTGCGGCGCTCCGCCGCGATCGGGATCGGAAGCGCGTGTGGCGGCGTGCCGTTCGCCTTGCCCTCGAGCTCGATCGTGTGGCGAGCCGTGCGGGCATGCAGGCGCCAGCCGCGCGGGCCGACCTCGATGTGCATCGGGTGCATCGGCCGCACCGCCCGCACGACTTCGTCGCCGACGCGCGCGACGAGCGACGTCGCGAGCACCTGTGCGCGGCCGATTCCCGCCCGTCCGCCGGCAAACGCGACGCAGACGTCGTCGCGCTCGAAGCCGTGCGCCTGGCCCCACCACCACGCGGGCGGAAAGCCCCGGCCCCAGTTCTTCTCGCCGTAGACCGACGCGCCGTCGAGGTCGATCTCGCGGCCGGCGATGCAGGCGGTCCCGCTCACGCGGCCGCCGAGCAGGTGCGGGTGCCAGTACTGGCTCAGCCCGGGGATCGCCTGGGCGGGGCCGATCCCGCCGAAGGCGCCGCGCGGCCATCCGACGGTATCGCTGAAGCGCACGTCCAGGCGCGCGTCGGGTCCGAGGTCCACGCACAGCGCATCGGCCTGCGCGCGCAGGTTCGTCTCGCCGTCCTCGCCCGCCCACACGCCGATTCCGCGGCGCGCGCCACCGGCCTCGGCGACCGCCACCGAGCGCGAGAAGCCGCCGGGGTGCGCGGCCAGGCCGACGGTCCCCCACGAGACGCCCGCGCGGTCGCGGTTGACGCCCGCAAGCACGATCACGACGGTGGCGCTCGGGACGTGGGTGAGCCGCCAGAAGTAGCCCTCCATCGCGACGCCGTGGTAGCCGCGCGGATCCGCGAACGGCAGGTCGGCTCCGGTTCGTCGGTACAGGGAGAGCATCGGGGTCATCTGACGCATCGTGGCAGCGCCGGATACCTCTCCCTGCGCTCGCGCGTGGGCTCGCGGATCATTCGTTGCAATCGAGACCGGCGCGCAAGCAAGCGCCGCGGCGATCCGCGATCAGTCGGTCCACCAGTCAGTGATCATCTCGGTGTCCCTGTCGACCTTGGGAGCGCCGAAGACGACGAGCTCGGCGCCGTTGGGTCCTCCCTCCGGGCAGCGCACGACGTTCGGCGCGACGCGAACCGCGTCGAACGCCTTGCACTCGACGATCTCGTCGTCGAGCTTGATCCTCATCGAGCCGCTGACGACGAAGTAGATCTCCTCCTGGCGCTTGTGACGGTGGCCGAACGGCTGGCGGTAGCCGGGCGACAGGCGGAAGTAGCCCAGGACGGCGTCCTCGAGCTGCAGCTGCCGGCTCGCGAAACGGGCCTCCATGCCCGGAGAGTGGCCGAACTTCGGCGCGAAGTCCTCGACCTCCTTGAGGCTGACGATCGTGTATCCGCTCATGTCCGCACGCTAGCGCGCCGCGGCTTTGAGCAGGTAGGCGCGCACGAAGCCGTCGAGGTCGCCCTCGAGCACGCGGTTGGCGTCGCCCATCTCGTGGTCGGTGCGGTGGTCCTTGACCATCGTGTACGGGTGCAGCACGTAGGAGCGGATCTGCGAGCCGAAGTTGACGTCCTGCGCCTCGCCCCTCTCCTTGGTGAGCTCTTCCTGGCGTCTGCGCTCCTCGAGCTCGACCAGTTTGGAGCGCAGCATCTTCATCGCGGTCTCCCGGTTCTGCGTCTGGGAGCGCTCGTTCTGGCACTGCACGACGATCCCGCTCGGGCGGTGCGTGATGCGCACGGCGGAGTCGGTCTTGTTGACGTGCTGGCCGCCGGCGCCCGAGGCGCGGTAGGTGTCGACCTGCAGATCGTCGGCGTCGATCTCGACCTCGCCCGCGTCCTCGATCACGGGCGCGACCTCGACGCCCGCGAACGACGTCTGGCGGCGGTTGGCGGAATCGAACGGCGACAGTCGCACGAGCCGGTGCACGCCCTTCTCGGCGCTGTACAGGCCGTAGGCGTTCTCGCCGCTGGCGCGGAAGGTCGCCGACTTGATGCCGGCCTCCTCGCCCGCGCTGGCCTCCAGCAGCTCGACGCCGAAGCCACGCCGCTCCGCCCAGCGCATCTGCATGCGCAGGACCATCTCCGCCCAGTCCTGCGCGTCGGTCCCGCCGGCGCCCGCGTTGACGGTCACGAGCGCGTCGCCGGCGTCGTAGCGTCCCGCGAACAGGCGCTGCTCCTCGAGCGCCGCCAGGCGCTGCTCGACCGGCGCGATCTGCTGCTCGAACTCCTCAGCGAGCTCCTCGTCCTCGGCCGCCATCTCGGCGAGGCTGTCGAGGTCCGCGACGTCGGCCTGCAGCGCGCGGAACTCCTCGAGCTTGCGCGCAGCCCGTGAGTGCTCGGCGCTGACCTTCGCCGCTCTCTCCTGGTCCTCCCAGAACTGCGGAGCGGACATCTGCTCCTCGAGCGCCGCGACACGCTCGCTCAGCGTTGCCGGGTCAAAGATAATCCGCGAGCAGGGACATCTGCGCGCGGATCGCCGCGAGGCGCTGCGGGGTGCTCTCGGGTGTGGACGTGGCGGCCATGCGACCAGCATAGAGCGGCGCCGAGCCGCGGCCGGCCTCGCGCGCCAGAATGCAGCGATGGATCCGCACGCCGTGCTGGGCCTCGACACGAGCGCGTCAATCGACGAGGCGGCGAAGGCCTACAAGCTGCTGGCCAAGCGCCACCACCCCGACCGCGCGGGACGGGAGAGCGAGGAGCGAATGGCGGAGCTCAACGTCGCCTACGAGCTGCTGCGCTCCTCGCAGCGGCCCAGCGCGAGGCCGGCCGGGCGCCCCGCCACCGAGCAGCGCAGCGGTGCCCTGCCCGGGGGCTGGCTGCCCGACGCGATGCGCCGCGCGCTGGGTCGCGAGCTGCTGTCCGTGCTCGAGCCCGGCGAGGACGTCGAGCTCGTCACGCCGACGTCGACGTGGGCGAGCCCGAGCACCCTGCTGGCGGTCACCGACCGCCGCCTGCTGTGGCTGCTCGACGACAGCGTCACCCATCGCGTGCGCTCGTTGCTGTTCCGCGACACCAAGAGCGCGGAGCAGCGCCCGATGTGGCCACGCCGCTCACGCGCACGGCTGCGCGTGCGCTCGCGCTATGGCAAGCCGTGGACCTTCACCGACCTGCGGCCGGCGACGGCCGAGGCGATCACGGGCCACGTGCGGGCGGCGCTGTCACGGCGGCGCTGAGCCGCCCGCGGCGCGCCGCTGATGACGAACTAGATGATCGGCGAACAGCATCCTCGACCTGGAGGGGGTGTGGGGATTGAGCGCCCCTGTAGGCCGCCAGATCCCCACACCCCCCACGAAACCGGGCTCGGCGACACCGACGCCGCCCGCGAAGCTCCCGTTTCCTTCAAGGATGATTTCGTCCGGCACGGCGCAGCCGGCCCCTACCCTCTCCGCATGCGCTGGTTCGTCGACGGGATGAACGTCATCGGGACCCGGCCCGACGGGTGGTGGAAGGACCGCCACGCCGCGATGGTGCGGCTCGTCGACAAGCTCGAGCGCTGGGCAGCCGAGAACGGCAACGACGTGACGGTCGTCTTCGAGCAGCCACCGCGGCCGCCGATCAAGTCGTCGGTCATCGAGGTCACGCACGCGCCACGGCCGAGGGCGAACTCGGGCGATTTCGAGATCGTGCGGCGCATCGGCGCCGAGGCCGACCAGGCCAGCGTGCGCGTCGTGACGTCAGACCACTGGCTAGCCGATCAAGCGCGCGCGGCGGGAGCAAGCGTCCACGGGTCGGCCGCGTTTCGTGACGAGCTCGAGCGGTCGTGCTGAGCGCCGCGCCTGACTCATGCGCCGGCGCGGCGAGCGGTTGCAAGCAGCGTGAGCCCGGGGAACTCGAGGCCGCCGGCTGGCGTCCGGTATGCGCTGGTGGCCTCCTGCACGCGGGCGCGCAGCGTCTGCGTGGCATCGGCGGGTAGTGACACGAGCAGCTGCGCGAGCGGAGCTGCGAGGGCGGTCGTCCTGGCCCACCAGTCCTCGAAGGAGGGGGCGTGCAGGGGGACGGGAAGCTCGCCGATGCTCACGTCCGTCAGCTCGGCCTCTGAGAGCAGGCGGGCGAGCTCCTCGGAGTCGGCGAGCGCGAAGACGCCCGGGATGCCGGGCGGAAGGCCCGGCTTGCCCAGCTGCGAGCGAACGGCACCGAAGACGACGCCGAGCCAGGGGTTGCACTCGCGTGGCCCCCAGACCGACAGCGCGACGCGTCCGCCGGGTCGCAGGACGCGCCCGATCTCGCGGGCCGCGCGGGCGGGGTCGGGCGCGAACATGAGTCCCTCGCGGCAGAGCACGACGTCGTAGGAGGCGTCGGGCTGCTCGATCTGCTCGAGGTCGAGCTCGCGGGTGCTCACGTTGCGCAGCCCGAGCGCGTCTGCGCGCGCCGCTGCGATCGACGTCATCTCGGCGTTGACGTCGGACAGGACGACCGCGCCTGCGGACCCGACGCGCTGCGCCGCCTCCAGCCCCAGTCCACCGGGCCCGCATGCCAGCTCGAGCACGCGCTCGCCGGGCTTGGGCTTGGTCAGCTCGAGCATCTTCTCGGTGACCTGTGCGACGCGCGTGTCGATGTTGTCGGCGTGCTGCTCCCATCCGCCGGCGACGGCGGCCCACATGCCGTGCGCGTGAGCGCGCAGCTCGGCTTCCCGGTCGGTCTGGTCCGCGCGATGGTCTGGGCGTTCGATGATCCTTGTGGCTGGCACGAGGCGCCTCCTGACAATTAGATACTCGTAGAGTGCAATGAAGTTAGGGGTAACATACCCAAATGGCCGAGCATGTCAAGCCCAAACGCCGATACGAATCGTCGCGCCGCCGCGAGCAGGCCGCTGCGACCCGCCGCGACATCCTCCACGCGGCCCAGCGCCTGTTCGAGCAGCGCGGCTATGCGGCGACCACGATGGCCGCGATCGCCGCCGAGTCCGGCGTCGCGCTCAAGACGGTGTACGTGGCCTTCGAGACCAAGAGCGGGCTGTTGCGCACGCTGTGGCACATGCTGCTGCGCGGCGACCAGGAGGACGTGCACGTCCGCGACCGGCGGTGGTATCGCGAAGTCCTCGAGGAGCCCGACCCCGAGCGTCAGCTGCGGCTGAACGCGCGCAACGCGCGCATGGTCAAGACGCGTGCCGGGGCGCTGATGGAGGTGATCCGCAGTGCAGCGCCCACAGAGCCCGACATCGAGGCGCTGTGGACGCGCATCCAGACCGACTTCTACGACATCCAGCGCGCGATCGTGCAGGCCCTGCTCGCAAGGAAAGCCCTCCGCCCGGACCTCGACGTCACCCGCGCCACCGACATCCTCTGGACGCTCAACCACCCCGACCTGTGGCAGCTGCTCGTCGCCCAGCGCGCTTGGACGCCCGAGCAGTACGAGCAATGGTTCGGCGACACGGCCTGCGCGCAGCTGCTGAGCGCTACTGGCCGTGGCAGCGCTTGAACTTCTTGCCTGAGCCGCACCAGCAGGGGTCGTTGCGGCCGACCTGCTGATCCTCGCTGAGCACGCGCTGCTGGACGGGCTCGGGCAGCGCGAACTCCTCGTCCTCCTCGACCGTGCCCGCACCGACTCCGGCGCGGGCGTCGGCGAGCGCGCTCGGCTGCTCCTGTCCGCCACCGGAGTAGGAGACGCGGCCGGGCCGCGTGGACGAGCCGCCGGGTTCGTAGCGCTGCTCGGGCTCGGCGCCCTCGACCTCGACCTCGACGTTGAAGATCATTCGCGCGAAGTCCGACCAGATCGTGTTCATCAGGTCTTCGAAGAGCGTGAAGGCCTCGTTCTTGTAGGCGACGATCGGCTCGATCTGCGCGAAGCCGCGCAGGTGGATGCCTTCGCGCAGGTAGTCCATGTCGTAGAGGTGCTCGCGCCAGCGCTGGTCGATGATCTGCAGCAGCAGGTAACGCTCCAGCGCGCGCATGAGCTCTTCGCCGAGCTCACCCTCGCGCTCGTCATAGAGCTTGACCGCGTCCTCGTGCAGCTTGCGCACGAGCAGCTCGCGGTCGGTCTGCTCCGGCGACAGATCGCCGGCGTCGAGCTCGGTCGGGAAGATGTCCTGGAGCGCGACGAACATGCCCGGCAGGTCCCAGTCCTCGATGAAGTCGCCGGGCGTGTACTCCGCCACCGTTCGCGAGATGACCGAGCCGATCTCCTCGCGCGCGGGAACCCCCATGTCCTTGCCTTCGAGCACCTCGTCGCGGTACTGGTAGACGATCCGGCGCTGCTCGTTCATGACGTCGTCGTACTCGAGCACGCGCTTGCGGATCAGGAAGTTCTGCTCCTCGACCTTGCGCTGGGCCTTCTCGATCTGCTTGGAGAGCATCCCGGC
>Ga0183260_10005376_pt1 | contig 10070 bp, 12 predicted proteins | sample AntDrymUQ4972206_2_FD_129768 | JGI IMG/M metagenome (GOLD analysis project Ga0183260, IMG submission 129768) | Polar desert sand microbial communities from Dry Valleys, Antarctica - metaG UQ497 (22.06) (version 2) (version 2) | ecosystem: Environmental > Terrestrial > Soil > Desert | place...
GCTGCCCATCCGGCGAGAAGCAGCCTGGCTCGCTCGCGCGCTCCCAGCCACCTCGCGGCGATGCCATCCGCCGCTGCAACGATCATGATCACGACCAGGAAGCGGCAGGCGCGGGCCGGAGCGCTGACGAGCAAGAATTCCGGCCAGCCGATCCCGGCGCTCGGCGCGACGGCGGCGAAGACCTTGTACGGCACGCCGGAGAACGCGCCGGCGAAGAGCGCGGCGGCGAAATTGTCACGGAGCGATTCTCCCGCCTGGGCGATCATCGCCGACGAGATGGCCGGGATGCCGTCGAGGAACGCCCGCGCGCCGGCCGGATTCTCGCGCCCGATATGCCACATGATGACGCCGCCGAGGCAGGCGCCGGCTACGGCGAAGCAAGCCGCGTCTGACGCGGGCCGCACGCCTCGCTTCTGGACGACCAAGCTGAGCAGGATGTCCGGGACGAGGAAGAAGAACGACGCCTCGGCGACCCCCCACAGGAACGCCGCGGCGCGCCAGGCGCCCATGCCGGCGCGTTCAGGCCGGGATCACACCCGCCGTTCCACCATCATCTTCTTGATTTCCGCGATGGCCTTGGCGGGGTTCAGGTTCTTCGGGCAGACCTGGGCGCAGTTCATGATCGTGTGGCAGCGGTAGAGGCGGAACGGGTCCTCCAGGTCGTCGAGCCGCTCGCCCGCCGCCTCGTCGCGGCTGTCGATCAGCCAGCGATAGGCCTGGAGGAGCGCGGCGGGGCCGAGATAACGCTCGCCGTTCCACCAATAGCTCGGGCAGGCGGTGGAGCAGCAGGCGCAGAGGATGCATTCGTAGAGGCCGTCGAGCTTGACGCGGTCGTCATGCGATTGCAGCCATTCCTTCTGCGGCGCCGGCGACACCGTCTTCAGCCACGGCTGGATGAAGGCGTGCTGGGCGTAGAAGGTCTTCATGTCCGGCACCAGGTCCTTCACCACCGCCATATGCGGCAGGGGATAGACCTTCACCGCGCCCTTCACCTCGCCATGCCCCTTGGTGCAGGCGAGCGTGTTCATGCCGTCGATGTTCATGGCGCAGGAGCCGCAGATGCCCTCGCGGCAGGAGCGGCGGAGCGTCAGCGTCGGGTCGACCTTGCTCTTGATCCAGAGGAGCGCGTCGAGAACCATCGGGCCGCAATCGCCGGTGTCGACGAAGAAGGTGTCGATGCTCGGGTTGTCGCCGGTGTCGGGATTCCAGCGGTAGACGCGGAACTCTCTCGGCTGCGCGGCGCCGGCCGGCTTCGGCCAGGTCTTGCCCTGGGTGACGCGGGAGTTCTTGGGGAGGGTGAGCTGGACCATATGCTCAGATATCCTGATGCTCACCTTCGTGAGGCAGAACTCGGATACGGGTCCGGCCAGCCTTGATAGTCAGGAGAGCCCCTGAAAGAAGGTCTGCCTTAGCCCGACGAATAGCTTCAACTACGAATCGACAATCTGGTCATCACGCGCATACGCAGGGTCGATACTCGACCAGTGAACGGCGTCGTGCCCACTGTCGTTGAGGTGACCCACCCACAGGGGCGAAATATTCATGTCGACGACAAATTTCATTCAGCAGGGGTAAGCTCGATTTCGCGCTCGGAAGCGAGCCATGCCCCCATACCGCATGGCCTCAAGCATGTCTTCGCGCTCCAGGTACGGATATGCATCCAGCAGTTCTTCGATGCTCACGCCGGCCCCGAGGTTGCCGAGGATCATTCCGACCGTGACCCTCATGCCGCGTATGCAGGCATTCCCGCCCATGACAGCCGGGTTGCGCGTAATGCGGGGAAACTCGCTCATGAACGCTCATCTTCTCCATGCAACGCATGGTCGGCGCCTCGACGCCATACGGACGTTCTCAATGCGGGCGGCCCGGATTTTTGTCCGCTTCGGCCGTGCCGGAATCGACGGCGTCCTCGTGGCCGAAATCACGCCGCAGCCGCGCCACCCGCTCCTCAAGCGCGGCGAAGCGCTCGCTCATCCTGTCGACGGCGGCGAGCAGCGCGTCAAGCTTGGCGTCGATGCTGCGCAGATACTGCAGAGCGGCTTTTTCGTCGTCGGTCATCGCTGGTCTCCCCTGCCCTAGATGGCCCGGAATGCCACGGATAGCAATGTGCGAGGTGATCCGCCGCGACGGGAGGCGCGCCAATCAGGTCCAGTCGTGAGCTTTTCCGAGCCGGAAATTCGGGCGGATCATCGTGCGCCGGCGGGCGAGCCGTCGTCAATCGTTCCTGGACGGCCCGCTCATCAGGTCAGGGGCCGAGCCAGGCCGGCGCTCCAGGTCGTTGTCGGCGTCGCCGAAGACCCGTGTCGTTTCCGCTTTTCCCATCGAGATTCGCATAACCGCCGCCGCCGTCCACCCGGTCCCCGCCATGGCCAAGCGAGACTTTGTCACCTCCGCGCCGCCATTCTGACGCCGCTTTTCGAGGCGTTCGACCGTTTCCTCGCCGATATCGAGGCGGGCCACGACTCGGTCGCGCAGATCGCCTTCGCGGAACTTCGAGCACAGTCGGCATGAAAGCCGCGAACGTCGCCAAGAGCCGGCGCGCGCCGATCCAGCGTGCGCCGGCTGAGCAGCCGATGGCCTATTGGCTCATCTTCATCATGGAATCGGACATCATCTTGCCGCCATCCATCGTGGTGTCCTTGGTCATCATCATCTTGCCGTCCTGCATGAAGAAGATCATGCCTTCCTCGACCGGCGTCGCGGCAGCCATGGCCTCCGTCATCATGGCCGAGTCGGTGTCGAACATCATGCTTTCACCGTTCGGCTTGATGACCATGGCCTGACTGTCCTTCATCATCATGGGCTCCATGGCGACGGCCGGGGCGGCGAGGACGGAGCCGGCCAGAAGGGCGGCTGCAATCGTTTTCGCGAGTCTCATCTTCGTATCTCCGTTGCTGATTGAGGGATGACCGAAGCCCGTGTCGCAATCGATAGCTTCATCGCCATTCCAGCGTGGCAACTTCAGCGGCCCACCTTCCATATGGCCCGAACTGCAAGCCTCTCAAGTAAACCAAACGTGCAATGGCTTAGCGTAACAGAGATTTGAGAAGACGCGCCTCTCGTCGCACTTAGACGTGATGGTGATTTGTCTAGTCTGGCGGGACTTCGCGCTCATCCGGTATCGGGCGGCGATTTCAAGAGACTCTCCCGGATTTCGCTTCACTCCATCCGGGCTACAGAGGCCACTTTGCAACTCAGGCGCCTAGCCGATCCGGATCGGCGATCGCGGCGCGGATTTCCGGCAGCGATGACGGCGCGATCCAGCCGGCATCCGCGGCGTCCTGGGCGGCCTCCATCAGATCAGCGCCATAGGCGGAACGCACGCCGCGGCCGCGCGCCGGCTCAAGCACGCCCTTGGCCTCCAGGTCGCGCACCTCCTCCGTCACGTCGCGGATATAGATCGCGGCGATCCGGCCGGGGAAGCGAGCGGTGGCCTCCGTGTAGATCTCCGCGTCGTGCTGCCCGGAATCGCCGACGAGGATGAACGGCAGATGCGGATAGGCGCCGAGCACGCGCTCGATCTGGGCGAGCTTGTTGGCGTGGTGGCTGCCGCCGGGCCACCTGCCGGCGCCGATGCCGACGTGGCGGAGCATGATCGGCCCGAGCGGGATGTCGTGGAGCACGAGGTAGCGCTCGAAAAGATCGTAGAGGTTCCACGGGCTGGACGAGACGTAGAAGATCGGGTTGCCCTCCGCTCCGCCCACGCCTCTGTGCAGCGCCCGGTAGAACGGGGCGAGGCCGCGGAAGGCGACCCGCGCCTCGGCGCTGTTGGCCACGACGGTGCGCCAGTGCTTGAGGAAGTTTGTCGCGCCGGTCTTCACGATGGTGTCGTCGATGTCGGAGATGACGCCGAAGCGGGCGCTGGCCGGCGGGATGAGGATTTGCGCCTCGGCGTCGATCGGCCGGCTCGCCGCGTTCGGCGCTTCCATGAGGTTCAGCTCGACCGGCAGCCAAGTTTCGCCGGGCGGCGGATGCACGGGTTTCGACGGCTCGATCTCGATTTCGAAAAAGCCTTGGGCATCGGTGACGATGGTGTCCGTTTCGGCCCCGAACTGGATACGGATTTTGGCGCCGGGGATCTCGTAGGCGGCGTAGCGTTTCAGCGTCAGCCGGACGTTGGCGGCGGTGGAATCGGTGTGGGCGGCGGAGGCGACGCCGCGGTCCTCGATGACGCGGCCGCCGATGCGCAAAAGCTCCGGCGTGCCGAATTTCCGGTAGGGCAGGATGAGGGCCGGGCCGACAAGGCCGAACGGCGTACGGACGCCGCGATGCAGCTTGTCCCAAAGCCCGGCGATGCCGCGCGCCGCGCCGGGGGTATGGCCGAGGATGATGCGATGCATTTAAGGGAACGTTTCTGAAACGGGCCCCGCCGGCTTTCTTCTTCAGCGGCGTCGGCCGGCCTCGAAGCCGAGGAAATCCATCAAGGTGTCCTCTTCGGTGATCTGCAGCATGCGTATATCGCGGACGGATGGCTTGAACCAGGGAAGCAACGCGTCGAGATCCATTACGGCCTTGATGCAATCCTTCGAGCGGATGTGGTCCTCTCCGAAATAGACGCTGCCTTGCGTCCAGCGAAAGCCGCGCGCTTCCAGTTCGCGGCGGATGTCGAAATACGCGTTCTGCCAGGACGGGCCTGAGTAGGATTCCTTCAGCTGGTCGGTATCGAGATCGAAGGCGATCGCGTACATGTATGGGCTCGGGCCGGGTCGATTGTGGCCGAAGCTCGGGATCGGACGAACCGGCGGGGCGCGTCTTCCCCGGAGTTGCGGCTCTGCGATGGTCATATCTCCGCTCCTTCGGCGCGTAGCCTAGTACACCCGCTTCTTCGGCTCGATATATTGCACGTCGTTGCTGAGCGTGTAGGTGTGCACCGGACGGTCGTCGAGACGCACGGTCCGGCGATCCACATCCGCCCAGGCCAGCGTGTGCTTCATCCAGTTCGCGTCATCGCGCTCGGGAAAATCCTCGCGGGCGTGGGCGCCGCGGCTCTCCGTCCGGTTGGCGGCGGATTCCATCGTCACCACGGCCTGGGCGATGAGGTTCTCGTATTCCAGCGTCTCGATCAGATCGGTGTTCCAGATGAGCGAGCGGTCGGTGACCTTGACGTCGCCGGAGCCGCGCCAGACATCGTGGATCAGGCCGCGACCTTCATCCAGCACCTCGCCGGTTCGGAACACCGCGCAATTGTCCTGCATGACGCGCTGCATGCGGGAGCGGAGCTCCGCTGTCGGCGCGGAGCCGTTGGCGTGGCGGGCGCGGTCGAGGCGGGAGAGCGCGAGATCGTCGGCGCCCTTGGGCAGCTCGGCGTGGCCGTCGCCCGGCGACACGGTGGCGGCGCAGCGCGCGCCGGCGGCGCGGCCGAAGACGACGAGATCGACCAGCGAGTTGGAGCCGAGCCGGTTGGCGCCATGCACGGAGACGCAGGCCGCCTCGCCGACCGCCATCAGGCCGGGGACGACCGCGTCGGGATCGCCGTTCAGCTTGGTCAGCACCTCGCCGTGAAAATTCGTTGGGATGCCGCCCATGTTGTAATGGACCGTCGGCAGCACCGGGATCGGCTCGCGGGTGATGTCGACGCCGGCGAAAATCTTGGCCGATTCGGAGATGCCGGGCAGCCGCTCGTGCAGCACGGCCGGGTCGAGATGCTCCAGGTGAAGGTCGATGTGGTCCTTATCCTTACCGACCCCTCTGCCCTCGCGGATCTCCAGCGTCATGGCGCGTGAAACGACATCCCGCGACGCGAGGTCCTTAGCCGACGGAGCGTAGCGCTCCATGAAGCGCTCGCCTTCGGAGTTGGTGAGATAGCCGCCCTCGCCGCGCGAGCCCTCGGTGATCAGGCAGCCGGAGCCGTAGATGCCGGTCGGATGGAATTGAACGAATTCCATGTCCTGCAGCGGCAGCCCCGCGCGCAAAACCATGGCGTTGCCGTCGCCGGTACAGGTGTGGGCGGAGGTGCAGGAGAAATAGGCGCGGCCGTAGCCGCCGGTGGCGAGGATCACCTTGTGGGCGCGGAAGCGGTGGAGCGTGCCGTCGTCGAGGTTGATGGCGACGACGCCGCGGCAGGCGCCGTCATCCATCAGCAGGTCGATGGCGAAGTATTCGATGAAGAACTGCGCCGAGTGCTTCAGCGACTGGCCATACATGGTGTGCAGCATGGCGTGGCCAGTGCGGTCGGCGGCGGCGCAGGTGCGCTGAGCGGTGCCCTTGCCGTAATGCGTGGTCATGCCGCCGAACGGGCGCTGGTAGATGTGGCCGGATTCGGTGCGCGAGAACGGCACGCCCCAATGCTCCAGCTCGTAGACGGCGGCCGGCGCCTCGCGGCAGAGATATTCGATGGCGTCCTGGTCGCCGAGCCAGTCGGAGCCCTTGACGGTGTCGTACATGTGCCAGCGCCAGTCGTCCTCGCCCATATTGCCGAGCGAGGCGGCGATGCCGCCCTGGGCCGCCACCGTATGCGAGCGGGTCGGGAAGACCTTGGTGATGCAGGCGGTCTTCAGCCCGGCTTCGCTGGCGCCCAAGGTGGCGCGGAGCCCCGAGCCGCCGGCGCCGACGACGACCACGTCGTAGAGGTGCTCGGTCACCGGGTAGGCGCGGCCGTTGACCGCCGGGGCGGCGGTTCCGTTCGAGCTGCCATTGGTGGCGCTGGTGGGGTTTTCGGCCATCTTCAGCCTCCGAAAGCGATCTTCAGCACGGCGAATGCCGCGGCCAAGCCCACCGCCCAGGAAAATAGCCAGTTTCCGATGAGGAGCGCGAATTTCGGCAAGTCGGCATGCACGTAATCCTCGATGATGACCTGCATGCCGAGGTGCATGTGGACGGTGGTGATGAGGATCGTCGCCAGGAACAGGATGGCGACGAAGGGCGAGGAAAGCGTGTCGATCACTTCAGCGTAAGGGCGGCCGTTCAGCGCCACGATGAGGACGACGAAGAACAGCGTAAGGGGGACAAGCGCGATCGAGGTGATGCGCGTGGCGATCCAGTCGCCCGTGCCGCTTTTGGCGGAGCCCAGCCCGCGGACGCGTCCGAGCGGCGTGCGGAGTGTGCGCTGCGCCTCGGCTTCCGCCTTGCCCGACGGCTTCTCAACGGAGCGCATAGCCGACGATCCAAAGCAGCAGGGTGAGGAGGACGGAGCCGATCAGCGTCGCCCAGGCAAGGCCGTTCCGCATCTTGAAGGAATAGCCGGCGCCGGTGTCCCAGATCAGATGGCGGATGCCGCCGAGGAGATGGTGCAGGAGCGCCCAGGTGAAGCCGAAGAGGATCAGCCGGCCGAACCAGGAGCCGAGGAAATCGTTGGCCGTCTCGAACGCGCCGGGGCCGGTGGCGGCGGCGAGCAGCCACCAGGCGAGCAGCGCCATGCCGAAATAGAGCGCTGCGCCGGTGATGCGATGGACGATCGACATCATCATGGTGATGAGCGGCCGGAAGATCGACAAATGCGGGGATAAGGGGCGCGGCGAGATGGGGCGCGCCTTCAGGTGGGACTCGGACATGGTGTGCTCCGAGGAGAGACATACCGCAGCGCACAGGGGAGGCAAGTCGGGATTTGGCGGCGCGGGATCAGGGCGTCGCCGAGTTCAACCACCGCGAGTGACCATCGCGACTGTCATCTCAGACCTGACCTCGTCCTGATCTATCGGAAGCCGGACGATTACAGCCTCGAGCTGGTGCGCCTTGGCTCCCACAGCGAGCTTGGCTTGTAGAAGCTCAGCGACGGCTACTGCTCCCCCAGCCTGAACCCCTCCCCCTTCATCTCGTCCGTCCATTGGCCCGAGACGTCCTTTACTACGGCCTGGCCGCAGATGACACGGTTGTTGGCGGTGTCGAAGGTGAGCGAGGAGGGGCCGGAGAGCTCCCAGCCTTTGTTCAGCGCTTCGGAGACGCGCTTGCAGAAGGCGGCGTCGTCGCCGCCGGTGAGCAGTCGGTAGAGCCTCACGTGGTCTCCTTTGGTTGTCGGGCCAGGGGGCGCAGAACAACATGAAGTTGGCGCTGACGACCCTCTCCCGACCCCTGACCAAGGTCAGGGGCCACCCTCTCCCGCCTTGCGGGAGAGGGGATCGCTCGATGGTGGGGCTCACAGCAGGCCGAGGTCGGCGAGCGCGCGGCGGAGCGCGACGGGGAGGTCGAGGGACGCTTCCCGGTCGGCGCCGAGGTCGCGCGGAGCCTCGCCGGCCTTGAGGTAGCGCCAGCCCTGGAAGGCGCGGCGGGGCTGCCATTCGGTCTCGGTGAGCGCCGGCTCCATCACCAGATGGCAGCGCTGGATGCCGTCGGCGTCGCGGAAGGGACGGATGTCGAGGAGGCGCTGGCGGACCTGGACCTGGCCGCGGATCACCCAGTAGAGCGAGCCGCCGTCCAGGAGCTCCGCCGTGCGCCGGGGGATCATCCGCGTCGTGTGGCGCTGCTCGGGGACCTCGCCGGCGCGGCGCATCTCGGCGAGGCGGAAGGCGATCCAGCCCTCCAGATCCTCGACCGAATCGCAACCAACGCAGAGCTTGACGAGGTGCAATCGCATCCGGGCGGCTTAGGCCGCCCGCGGCGCTGGCGCAACGCGGCTGGAGGTCGTCCACATCATTTCACAGGCGTGGCGGCGGCCAGCACTTCCAGAGGCTCGATTGACACTGCCGGCGCACCTTGGGCGAGCTGCGCCCCGGGCGCGATGCATACCTCGCGCACCGTTCCGGCCAGGGGCGCCAGGACGCTGTGCTCCATCTTCATCGCTTCGAGCGTGAACAGGAGGTCCCCCTTTTCGACCCGGTCGCCGGGCGCGACGGCGACGCTCGCTACGCGGCCGGTCATGGGCGCGCTCACCTCGCCGCTCGACGCCGCTCCGCCGAGCTCGCGGGCGAGCGGGTCGGGGAAGCCGACGCGGATTTGGCGGCCGCGATCGAACAGGTAGGCATCGCCGCCGCCCCAGACAATTTCCGTGGGCTTCGCCCGACCGACTGGCGCGCCGGCGATCGCCAGAACCTGTGGGCCTTCGGCTGACCAGGCGAGATCGGCGCTTGCGGCTCGCTCATCGATCAGCACGTCGAGGCTGGTCCGCCGCGCCGTTCCACCCAACTCGAAAGCGTCGGTGCGGCCCCAGGGGCCGGGCGACGCGGCGGCGAGGCGCTCGGCCTCGAGCCGCGCCCATTCGCGGACGGCGCCCGCGACGAGAACCGGGTCCGGCGGCGCGCCGACCAGCCGGTCCATCTCCCGTTCGACCAAGCTTGTGTCGACGCCGCCGGCGACGAATTCCGGATGCGCCGCGATCGCGGCGAGGAAAGCGGCGTTGGTCTTCGGCCCGGCGAGGCGGAGGCGTTCCAGGGCTCCGGCAAGCCGGCTTAGCGCCACGGCGCGGTCCTCGCCCGTCGCGATCAGCTTGGCGAGCATCGGGTCGTACAAGCTGCCCACCTCGGTCCCCGCTTCGACGCCGGAATCGACGCGGATGCCTTCGCCTGAAGGGAAATCGGCGGCCCAGATGCGGCCGGCAGAAGGGCGGAACTCCGCATCCGGGTCCTCGGCGTAAAGGCGCGCCTCGATCGAATGGCCTTTGATGCGGACGTCCTCCTGGGTGAGAGCCAGCTTCTCGCCGGCCGCCACGCGGAGCTGCCATTCGACGAGGTCGAGCCCGGTCACCGCCTCCGTTACCGGGTGCTCGACCTGGAGGCGCGTGTTCATCTCCATGAAGAAGAAAGCATCGTCGCGAAGGCCGCGCGCAGAATCCGCGATGAACTCGACGGTTCCGGCGTTGCGGTAGCCGACGGCTTTCGCCGCGATGATCGCCGCTTCGCCCATCGCCCGACGCATCGCCTCCGGCAGGCCCGGCGCGGGCGCCTCCTCGATGATTTTCTGGTGCCGGCGCTGCACCGAGCAGTCCCGCTCGAAAAGGTGCAGCACATTGCCGTGCGCATCCGCGAAGATCTGCACCTCGATGTGGCGGGGAGTCTGGACGTAGCGCTCGATGAGCACGCGGTCGTCGCCGAAGGCTGCAAGCGCCTCGCGTTTCGCGGAAGCGAGGCCGGGCTCGAAATCGAGCGCGCGGTCGACGCGGCGCATGCCGCGCCCGCCGCCGCCGGCGACCGCCTTGACGA
>Ga0183260_10005377_pt1 | contig 10068 bp, 12 predicted proteins | sample AntDrymUQ4972206_2_FD_129768 | JGI IMG/M metagenome (GOLD analysis project Ga0183260, IMG submission 129768) | Polar desert sand microbial communities from Dry Valleys, Antarctica - metaG UQ497 (22.06) (version 2) (version 2) | ecosystem: Environmental > Terrestrial > Soil > Desert | place...
GGCATCGGATCGAGGTCCTCCAGACCATATGGCGGTCCGCCATCCGCGCCTAGAACCGAGCGGTGCCGTCCCATCTACGTATCACCTTCCAACCAGCTGCTGCTTGAGGGCTGCTTCAGCCTGCTCTCAGGATACCTGCGGCGACCCTAGTGGCAACCGCAACCAGCCCGAGTTATCGCTATTTGCGTACTTGGCAGGACTGGCCGCGGGAAAGGGCGTTGGACTGGCCGCGGGAAAGAGCGTTGGTGTCAGCGGCTTCTCGTCGCCGCGATCGCGCCGCCGCCGACCCCCAGGGCAATCACCGTGCGGCCGCGGCGGCGCGCGCGCAGCGCGGCCCGGGCGGCGTTCGCTCCCGGGGCGCCGTGGACGCCGCCGCCGGGGTGAGCCGAGGCGGAGGCGAGGTAGAGCGCCCTGACCGGCGTCTCCGGCCTACCGAGCGACCAGGTCGTCGGCCTGAACGGGCCCTGTTGATGGATCTGTGTCGTTCCGCCGCCGAGCGCGCCACCGACGAGGTTCGCGTTGGCCGCCTCCATCGCTGGTGGCGTGAAGATGTGGCGCGCCTTGATCAGATCCCGGAAGCCTGGCGCGAGCTGCTCGATCTGGGCTTCGACTCGAGCGGCGAAGCTCTCGGTCTCATGCCCGTCCCAGCTTCCAGTCAGCTGACCGCCCGCATCCCCCTTTATCCGGTGAGGCACGTGCGTATAGGCCCAGGCGGTGTCGGTTCCGGCGGGGGAACGCGTCGGATCGCCCGTGCTGTACTGGCCGATCACGAGAGACGGGCACGCGGGCAGCAGACCGCGAACGCGCTGGGACGCCTGCTCGCTGAGCGCGTCCATGCTCTCGGTGACATGCACGGTCGCCGCCCGGCGCGCATCGGGCGCCGACCACGGCAGGGGTCCGGCGAGCGCCCAATCCACCTTGAACGTCGCGCTGTCGTACTGGAAGCGGCGCAGGTCGTCGAGCAGCCGCGACGGAAGGTGGCGGCGGTCGACGAGCTCGAGGTAGAGCGCAGGCGCGCCGACCGCGGCGAGCACGGCGCGCCCCGCCTCGAGGGTCCGCCCATCGGCGGTGCGCACGCCCACCGCTCGCCTCGCTCGCACGATCACCTCCGTCACGCGAGCGTCGGTCTCGATCACGCCGCCCTTGGCCTGGAGCCGCCGCGCCAGCGCGCCGGTCAGCTCCCCGGCACCGCCCGCGGGCATCGGGTAGCCGTAGCGCTGGCCGAGCGCGGAGAGCAGCCAACCGAGGATGCCGCTCGGGGGGATCTCCGGCGTCAGGTCGGCGTGCAGCGCATTCCCCGCGAGCAGGCGGCCGCCGCCCTCTCCGGTGAACTCTTCTTCGGCGAGCCGCCTGACCGGGAGGCTCGCAAAGCGCGCGAAGCGCGCGAACTCCCGTGGGCCGAGCGTAGCCGCCAGGCGCGTGCCGGCCCGAAGTGGGGGGAACGGTGTGAACATGGCATCGACAAGCTGGTCTCCGACACGCTCGAAGAGCCGGAAGAGCGCGCGCCACGCCTCACCATCGCCGGGCGCAAAGCTCTCCAGTGAGTCGGCGGTCTCATCGATGTCGGTTGAGAGCACGGCACACGATCCGTCCCGGGCAGGATCCGCCAGGACGAGCGGACTGCGCCGCCAGCGCAGCCCATGAGACTCGAGATCGAATGCACGCAGCACGGGCGAGGCCGCCGCGAGCGGGTAGAACGCGCTGAAGAGATCGTGCTTGAAGCCGGGAAGCGTCAGCTCGCCCGTCCGCACTGCGCCGCCGACAACGGATGCCGACTCAAGAACCGCCACTGTCCACCCGGCGTCGGCCAGGACATTTGCCGCCACGAGCCCATTGGGCCCTGAGCCGATTACGACGGCGTCGGCCACGACAGGGCTTCCCGTTGGCTGGCATCCGACCCGAGCCCGCCGGGCGCGCCGTCCGACCTGAGCAAGCGGGGAGCCGGGTCTGGAACGATGCGCCCGCTCGGGTTGCGAGCGGGCGCCTGTCCCTTAAACGCCTCTGCCGCCGAAGCGGCTGCCCAGCCCGTACCCGCCGGTGGGAATTCCGGCGATCAGAACGAGAACCGCCGCGACAAGGGCGAGAATCTGCGGACCGCCGATGGCCACGACGAGGAAATAGACGACGACTGCAAAAACGACAGCTATTAGTACACCAATCATGTTTTGTCTCCTTTTATCTAAAGTGCGCCCCGCGCGAGATGCGTCTAGGCAGAGCTACACCGCCGCGGCGCATTGGGAACGATGATCAGCCGGAATCTCGACAGCTACCGAGCGAAGCGCGACTTCGAAGCCACCCCCGAGCCGTCGGGGCACGGCGATCCTGACGGCGAGTCTCAGCGCTTCGTGGTTCACGAGCACCACGCGCGCCGGCTCCACTGGGACCTCCGCCTCGAGCATGCCGGCGCGCTCGAGTCGTGGGCGATCCCGAGGGGCATCCCAGAGGATCCGAAGAGCAACCGGCTCGCCGTTCACGTAGAGCCGCACCCGCTTTCATACATCGACTTCGCCGGCGAGATCCCCGCTGGGAGCTATGGGGCCGGCAAGGTCCGCATCTGGGACAGCGGTACCTACGAGTGTCACAAGTTCCGCGTCGATGAGGTGATTGTCACCTTTCACGGTCAGCGCCTGAGCGGGAAGTACGCCCTCTTCCAGACGAAGGGCAACGACTGGATGATCCACCGGATGGACCCCCCGCTCGACCCCGATCGTGAGTCGATGCCGGAGCGGATCGTCCCGATGCTGGCGACCGTTGGCCCCCTCCCAGCGGACGACGAGTCGTATGGTTACGAGATCAAATGGGACGGCGTTCGCGCGATCGCCTACTGCGAGGGGGGCAGGCTGCGACTCGAGAGCCGCAACCAGCGCGACATCACCGCTCGGTACCCGGAGCTGCGCGCGCTCGCTGCCGAGCTCGGCGCCCGCTCCGCCGTCCTCGACGGCGAGGTCACGGCGATCGACGGGGACGGGCGCCCTGACTTTGGTCGCCTCCAGGGGCGGATGCAGCTTGGCTCGGAGAGCGCCGTGCGGCGCAAGATGAAGGACGTTCCAGTGACCTACATCGTCTTCGACATGCTCTACCTCGACGGACGCTCGACGATGGCGCTCCCCTACCGCGAACGCAGACGACGGCTCGAGCAGCTCGATCTGGCGGGTCCAGCGTGGAGGACGCCGGCCTACCACGTCGGCGACGGGCCGGCGATCGTGCGGGCCAGCAGGGCGCAGGGACTTGAGGGGGTGATCGCCAAGCGGCTCGATAGCCGCTACGAGCCGGGACGCAGAAGCAGCGCCTGGATCAAGGTCAAGAACCAGCAGCGCCAGGAGCTCGTGATCGGCGGCTGGTTACCCGGAGCGGGGAGTCGTGCGGGGCGGATCGGTGCGCTCCTCGCCGGATATCACGACATCAGCGCGGCCGACGCTGCCGAGCTTGGCAGGCCTCAGCGGCTGCTCTACGCGGGGAGCGTCGGCAGCGGCTTCAGCGAGGACGATCTCAGCCGCCTCGCCGTCGTCCTCGAGCCGCTGCGGCGGGAGGCGACTCCGTTCGCGGACAGGCAGCCGCCCCGCGGCGCGGCCTTTGTGGAGCCGCGCCTTGTCGCCGAAGTCGAGTTCAGCGAGTGGACGCGTGCCGGCTCGCTGCGCCATCCGTCGTTCAAGGGGCTTCGCGACGACAAGGATGCGGCCGATGTCGTCCGCGAGCAACCCACCGATTCCTAGCAACAGCGCCGCAACATTCCGCCCGAGAACCATGCATTTGTACGATGTTGAAGTAGCTTGAGGGCAATGACCGTGCCGGCGCCGCCAAGGAGATAGCGAATGCCAAGGTCCATCTGGAGCGGCGCGATCAGCTTCGGCCTCGTCAACGTGCCGGTCAAGCTCTACAGCGCCGTCTCGCGCAAGAGCGTCCGCTTTCACCAGCTTCATGACGCCGATGGCGTTCGAATCCAGCAGAAGCGCGTCTGTCCTGCGGACGGCGAGGAGGTCCCTTACGAACATATCGTCAAGGGCTACGAGCTCAGCCCCGACCGCTACGTCGTCATCACTGCGGAGGAGCTCGAGGCACTCGATCCCGTCAAGACGCGGACGATCGACATCGAGGACTTCGTCGACCTTCAAGACATCGACCCGATCTACTACGACCATCCCTACTACCTGCTTCCCGACCGCGGCGCCACCAAGGCCTACGGCCTGCTGCTGAACGCGATGAGGGAGTCGAACAAGGTCGCGATCGCGCGAGTGGTCATCCGCTCGAAGGAGCAGTTGACGGCGATCCGCCCGGCCGGCGACCTTCTGATGATGGCGACGATGCTCTTTGCCGATGAGGTCGTCGAACAGGGGGAGCTTGATCCGGTCGCCGCCGCCGAGTCGGCCGCGAGCGAGCGTGAGCTGAAGATGGCGCGCCAGCTGATCGACTCGCTGACGACCAGCTTCGACGCCAGCAAGTATCACGATCAATACCGCGACCGTGTCCTCGAGATGATCGAGCGCAAGGCCGACGGCGAGGAGATCGCGACGCAGCCGACGCGCGAACCGGCGAAGGTCCCCGACCTGATGGCGGCGCTCGAGGCGAGCATCGCCGCAGCGCGCGACAAAGGCGACGGCGTCTCCGACGGCCCCAGCACGGCCAAGAGCGCTCGGCCAAAGGCGGGTGCTAACGGACGTGCCCGCTCCAAGGCCGGCGCCGATGGACGCGACGGTAAGAAGGGTCGTTCCAGGGCCGCGAAGTGAGGACAACCGTCGCCGTCGAAGTCGACGGCCGGCGGCTCGAGCTCTCCAACCTCGACAAGGTCCTGTACCCGGCGGTGGGCTTCACCAAGGGCCAGGTGATCGACTACTACCGGCGCGCCGCGCCCGTGCTGCTGCCTCACCTCAGCGGCCGTCCGCTGACGCTGAAGCGGTACCCGAACGGCGTCGATGAGCCGTACTTCTACGAGAAGGAGTGCCCCCGGCATCGCCCCGAGTGGGTGAAGACGGCCGGCATCTGGAGCGAGAGCAGCAAGCGCCAGATCAACTACTGCCTTGTCGAGGACCTGCCAACCCTGATCTGGGCGGCCAACCTCGCCGACCTCGAGCTGCACCCCTCGCTGAGCCGTGCAGGAGAGATCGGCTGTCCGACGATGGTCATCTTCGACCTTGACCCGGGCGCGCCGGCGACGATCGTCGAGTGCGCTCGGGTGGCTCTCGCGTTGCGCGAGCTGCTGCTACCGCTGGGCCTCGCGGCCTTTCCGAAGACATCGGGATCCAAGGGCATACAGGTGTGTGTCCCCCTCAACACGCCGACCAGCTACGCGCAGACGAAGCCGTTTGCCCGCGCGCTTGCCGAGCTGCTCCAGCGACGCGAACCGGGACTGGTCGTCGCGAACATGGCGAAGAGCCTCCGCCCGGGCAAGGTGCTGGTCGATTGGAGCCAGAACGACGCCGGCAAGACGACGGTCTGCGTCTACTCGCTGCGCGCGCGAGAGCGGCCAACGGTCTCCATGCCGGTGACCTGGGAGGAGGTCGAGCGCGGCGACGCCGAGGTGCTCTCGTTCAGCTCGAGCGAGGCGCTTGAGCGAATTGAGCAGGCCGCCGATCTGTTCGCACCGCTGAACGAGCTCGAGCAGCGTCTGCCGCCCGTCTGAGCGGTCGCGTCAGCGCGGTCGCGTCAGCGTGGCGGCGGCTTGCTCGAGGAGCTGACCCGGCGCCACGCCCGCTTCGCAATGCGACGACCGGTGGGGCTCAACACCGCCACGGCGAGCCATCCACCCGGCAGCACGCGCGCAAGCCTTCGTCCCACGACGTAGCGGGCGATCCCGCCAATCATCCGCTGCTCCCGGCGCCGCCGCGGCCCCTCCTGCTCGCGCGCTCGATCTGAGCGACGCCGGTGATGGCGCCGACGTCATCGATGAGGTCGCGGACGCACTCGGCGGCCTCGACGTGCTCGTCAACAATGCCGGCACGGGGCATTCGACGCCCTTTCTGGAGCTCTCGTTCGTCGAACGGCGACATGTCCTCACTGTAGACCCAGATGGGTCTTCGTGTGCGCGCAGGCCGCGGCGCGGCGAATTAAGCGTGCCGGCGGCGGCCAGGGACGGCGCCCGACCTGGCGAGACGCGGTCAACCGGGGGGTCAGTGCGACGCGGTCAACCGTGGCGGTTGTTCGCCCGCCGTTGGTCACCGCGCGCGTCGCGTGACGCGAGGTTCGACTGGTCGCAGAGCCAGCGAAACGCAGGCTGGAGGACGTCGTTCACGCCCGAGCAGGCGAGAACTGCGGTCACGGCGCGACCGGCCTGGGGGTCGACCAGGCGCAGGCCGACGACTCCCAGCGCGCTCCAAGCTCCGACGCAGCGTGTGCAGGTCACGAGCTCGCCGATGACATGGCGCATGCGCCGACCCCGCGGGCGGCGGGTCCCGGCGCTCTCGTCGACAAACGGCTCGCGCAGCCAGCTCCCGATCTTCTCCCTGGCGATCACCTTCGACAGCGCGAAGGTGGCCGCGCTGAGCGGCAGGAGCTCGCGGACAGCGATCGGCTCGCGCTCGCCGGCGGGGCTGCGCGTCGCGACGACGACCGCAGTGAGCAGGGCTGCGTACGCCGCGTTCAACACGGCGTAATCGATCGGCTCGGTCGCCAGGTCCCCGCCGCTGCCTGCCGTCGCGGGACGATCGACCATCGTGGTGCTCAGAGCGCCGCTCCCCCTCGCCGAGACGTTCGTAGAGCACGGAGGCTAGCGCAGGCTCTACCGCTAACGAGTGAGCAGGCCTGCGAAGATGGCTGCGTGCCCACGAAGGAACAGGTAATCGAGGCCCTGCGCGCGGTGATCGACCCCGAGTTGCGCAAGAGCATTGTCGAACTGGGCATGGTCCGCTCGATCGAGTTCGGCGACGATGGAGGCGTCGATGTCGTGGTGTCGCTGACGACCGCGGGTTGCCCCGTCCGGGCGCACTTCCAGACCGGGGTCGCCGAAGCGCTCTCCCCGCTCGAGGGCGTGCGCCAGGTGAGCGTCGGCTTTGACGTCCTCTCTACCGACGAGAAGCAGGGGTTGCGCCAGAAGCTCGGGCGCGAGACACTCCCCGAGGGCTCGCTCGCGCAGGTCAAGAACGTCGTCTGCATCGCCTCCGGCAAGGGCGGAGTTGGCAAGTCGACCGTGACGGCGAACCTCACCGCGGCCCTGTTTGCCGAGGGGAAGCGCTCCGCCGCACTCGATGCGGATGTCTGGGGCTACTCACAGCCGCGCATGCTCGGCGTCCACGGGAAGCCGTATGTCTCCGCCGAGCGCAAGATCGTGCCACTTGTGGCGCACGGCGGGATCAAGGTGATGTCGATCGAGTTCTTCCTCGAGGAGCGCGACCAAGCGATCGTCTGGCGCGGACCAATGCTGCACAAGGCGCTTCGCCAGTTTCTCGAGGACGTCGACTGGGGCGTGCTCGACTACCTGCTGATCGACCTGCCCCCAGGGACTGGCGATGTCGCGATGACGCTCGCACAGCTGCTCCCGCAGTCGAGGTTCGTGATCGTCACGACCCCCCAGGCGGCCGCCCAGCAGGTCGCCCGCCGTGCCGCTGAGACTGCCGCCAAGTTCGATCTGGAGATCGTCGGGGTGATCGAGAACATGTCGGGATTCACCACGCCCGATGGCGTCCGCCATACGATCTTCGGCGAGGGCGGGGGCCAGCGGCTCGCCGACGATCTCGAGGTTCCGCTGCTCGCGAAGATCCCACTACAGGAAGAGCTCAGGGTGGGTGCCGACAACGGCCGACCGCTCGTCCTCGACGACCCTGACGCGCCAGCGTCCCAGGCGCTCTACCACGCCGCCCGCGGGCTGATCGCCGCCACACCCGGGCCGAGCTACGACGTGCCGGTCGTCGGCGCCGCGCTAGCAGGGGTAACCGGGACGCCGTTGCCGATGGCTCCCTAAAGAGATCTAGCCAAGCTGCAGGAGTTCCTGTCCGAGGGCTCCCCGAGCGAGCTAGCCAAGGCGCAGGATTTGCTTTCCGAGGGGCTCACTGAGCGAGCCCGCGAGCGTACCCGAGGACAGCAAGTCCGGAGCCTACGCTTTGGACTTGAAGTACCCCGCGTTGATCTCCGTGTAGCTCTGCCACTCGTCGGGTAGCTGGTCCTCGGCGAAGCAGGCGTCGACGGGGCATGCCTCGACGCAGGCGTCGCAGTCGATGCACTCGTCGGGATCGATGTAGAGCTGGGCGACGACGTCGTAGTCCGGCTCGTCCGGCGTCGGGTGGATGCAGTCGACAGGACAGACCTCTACGCACGAGTTGTCCTTGGTTCCGATGCAGGGCTCGGCGATCACGTACGCCATGTGCAAGGCTCCTTGAGGTGAGGTTACGAGCGGCGAGTCTACTGAGTGAGCCTCGTCATTCCTGGCCACCGGCGCGCCGGTCGTGATCCTGCTGACGGGCGCTACCGGCCTGGTGGGGTCGGCGCTTCTGCCGCGGCTGACAGCGTCGGGCGAGGCGGTCCGCTGCCTTGTGCGCGATCCTCGCCGGCTGGGCACAGAGCGTGTCCGCGTCCAGATCGCGCTCTTCGACCTGGCCAGCCTCGGCCCGCTCAGGAACGTGATGCGCGGGGTGGACACCGTCATCCATCTGGCTGCCTCGATTCGTGATCAGCGCGATGCCTCGCTCGAGGAGGTCACCGGTATCGCCACCGTGCGGATGTTGCGCGCCGCCGAGGATGCAGGAGTGCGGTGCTTCGTCTTCTTCTCAGCGCTTGGCGCCACACTCCACTCTCCTTCGCGCTTCTTGCGGGCGAAGGCGCTCGCCGAACAGGCAGTCGAGTCGTCGAGCATGGAGACTCTGATATTCGCGCCCTCGATCGTCTACGCGCCCGGCGATCCCTGGCTGGCGCTGCTGGAGCGCCTCGCGCATCTTCCCGCCCTGCCGGTATCGGGGTCGGGGCGGTCGGTCTACCAGCCGATCTGGGCCGACGACGTCGCCCGTTGCGTAAGCGCCGCGCTTGACGCTGCGTCGGTGGTGAAGCCGAGCGAGCGCTCCCGGCGCTTCGAGCTCGCGGGGCCGCAGCTTCACTCGTACAACGAGATCGCCGCGATCGCGCTGCGCTCGTTTGGCCGCGAGAGACGGCTGATGCACATTCCGCTGCCGGTTGTGCGCGCGGTCCTGCGTATCACGGAGCGAATCGCGGGGTCAGCAGCATTTGCTACGTGGGACGAGGCGGCGTTGATGGAGATCTCGATGACGACTCCTCGCGGGGCTGAAGACGCGAAGTCCCTTGGGGTCTCTCCGCTCGGCATGGCCGAGGTGCTGAGGATCGGTTAAAGCTTCATCGTTGCGCGTCGATAACAACAGGATGCTTGCCAGAATCAAACGCAGCGAAGAGGGTTTCACGCTCGTTGAGCTCCTGATCGTGATCGTGATCATCGGGGCACTGGGCGCGATGGCGCTGCCGACCTTCCTGGGTCAGACGAACAGCGCCCTCGACTCGCAGCGCGTCTCTGACCTCTCAAGGATGCGCCAGGCCATCGAGGAGTACCGCCAGGAAAACGGCGCCTATCCGGGAGCCCCGGGTGACTGGTATTACAGTTGGACGGCCAGCTGGGACACGCTTGCGACTGATCTGAGTCCCTACATGGGAGCCCTCCCGAGGGACCCAAAGCCGGTGAACTGCGGCCCGTGGTACACGGGCTGTTACTCCTATGTGTATGGGCACTGGGGGGGGGGACACCTACGACCTTGTGGCGCAGTTCGCCAACCCCAGGAACTCCCGGCGCTGCGGAGTGAAGGCGTATCGGTTCTGGACCAATAATGCCACGCCGTGGTGTGGCGGCTTCTCACCCTTCCTCTACGACGCCAATGGCTAGGCGTCGCTGACGTTCGAGTTAGTACGAGCCTGAGCGGACCTCGAGCTGGAGCCGAAGCGGACTGGAGCCGAAGCGGAGCCGCAGCCCTGGCCGGCCACCCCCTCTGCCAGCGAGCCAACCCGCGGCGTGTTCTGCGGGGCGCCCAGCGCGACAACAAGAAGGGCCCGGCACATCACAGCACCGGGCCCTTCAACACTGCTGCGCCGTGTCCGGCTGAGCTACATCATCCCGTCCATGCCCGGCGGCATGCCGCCGCCGCC
>Ga0183260_10005378_pt1 | contig 10068 bp, 10 predicted proteins | sample AntDrymUQ4972206_2_FD_129768 | JGI IMG/M metagenome (GOLD analysis project Ga0183260, IMG submission 129768) | Polar desert sand microbial communities from Dry Valleys, Antarctica - metaG UQ497 (22.06) (version 2) (version 2) | ecosystem: Environmental > Terrestrial > Soil > Desert | place...
TGCCGATCAGCTTCAGCGACAAACCGAGCTCCTTCGCATATGCGATGTCATCGGCGGTGATGGTCTCGATCCCCTCGTACGGGACCTCATCCAGGTGCACGAGGGCCCCGAAGGCCAGCCGCGCGAGGATCGCCATCTTGGCGGCGGCGTCCTTGCCGGTGACGTCCTCGGTGGGGTCGGCCTCGGCGTAGCCCAGCGCCTGGGCGTCGCGAAGGGCGTCCTCGTAGGAGGCTCCGGTACGTTCCATCGCGGTGAGGATGAAGTTCGTGGTGCCGTTGACGATGCCGTGGACCCGCTCGATGTGGGCGGCCGCCAGGGTCTCCCCGATCACACGGATGGCGGGCACGACGCCCGCCACGGCCGCCTCGTAGCGCAGCTGCGCGCCCGAGGCCCGGGCGGCCTCGAAGAGCTCCTCGCCGTGCCTGGACAGAAGCTGCTTGTTGGCCGTCACCAGGTGCCGCCCGCCGCGGAGCGCCTGCAGCGCATACCCGAGGGCGGGATCGGTTCCACCGATCAGCTCGACGATCAGATCGCTGCGTTCGAGGATCTCGGCGAAGTCCCCCCCGCTGCGGGTGAGCACCCCTGCGACCTCCGGGCGCTGCCCAACTTCGGCGGCCACCGCGTCCGCCCTCTCCTCAAGCAGCTCGCGGAAGGCCGCGCCCACGGTGCCGTGGCCAAGAAGCCCGACCCGGAAGGGCCGCGCCGGGCTAGCGGTCACGGAGCGTGAGGTCGTCGTAGGTCTCGCGCCGCACGACGACGCGGGCATCGCCGCCGCGGCAGAAGATCACCGGGGGACGGCGCACGGCGTTGTAGTTGCTGGCCATCGCGTGACCATAGGCGCCGGTGGCTGGGATCACGAGGACGTCGCCGGGGCTGGGATCCTCGAGTGCCGCCTCCCGCACGAGGACGTCTCCGGACTCGCAGTGCATCCCCGCGATCCGGCAGGGCGTGGAGTCTCCGAAGCGGGCGGCGAGGTCGGCCTCGTAGGTGGCGCCGTAGAGCATCGGGCGAATGTTGTCGGCCATGCCCCCGTCGACCGACACGTAGGTCCGCACGCCGGGGATCTCCTTGACGGTGCCCACTGTGTAGAGGGACACCCCCGCGTTGCCGACGAGCGAGCGGCCGGGCTCGCACAGCACGGTCACGCCCTCCGGGGCGCCGCGCAGCATCGCCTCGGCGTAGTCGTCGGCGGTCGGCGGATGATCGTGGCGGGTGTAGGCGATTCCAAAGCCCCCTCCCATGTTGAGCAGGGGCAGTTCGCCGATCTGCACCAGCACCTCGGCGAGCGCCTCGTAGACGTCGAGCGCGTACACCTGCGAGCCGATGTGCGCGTGCAGGCCGCGCAGCACCAGGCCCGCGTCCGCGCAGCGCTCGATCGCCCGCGGCACGTGCGCCATCGGGATCCCGAACTTGGAGTCCGCCTGGCCGGTCCGAATCGAGGTGTGGGTGTCCGGCTCGATCCCCGGAGTCACGCGCAGCAGCACCCGCTGCGCGGCCCCGGCGGCGAGCCGCTCGAGGCGTTCGATCTCGTCAAAGGAGTCGACCACGATGTGCCCGACGCCGGCGGCGAGCGCCTCCTCCAGCTCGCGCTCGCTCTTGTTGTTGCCGTGCATGTAGATCCGGCCTGGCTGAAAGCCGCCCTTCAACGCCAGGTGGAGCTCGCCGCCCGAGGCCACGTCACATCCCAGCCCGACCTCGGCGAAGAGACGCATTGCAGCCGTGCAGGGGAACGCCTTGCTGGCGTAGAGGACCTCGAAGCTCTCCGTTCTGCGCGCGAAGGCGGCCATCGTGGCGCGCGCCCGCTCGCGCATGTCGTCCTCGGCGTAGACGTAGGCGGGGGTGCCGAACTCGCGTGCCAGCTCCAGTGCATCGCAGCCGCCGATCTCGAGCCTTCCCCCGGCGCCCAGGCGTGACCCCAGTGGATAGACGTGCGCCAGCCCGCCGGGCAAGCGTGACTCGCCGGCATCGACCAACGCCTGGTCCGCGTTCTCCTGGGTCATAGGCTTGGCGATTATGAAGCACGCCCCCCCACACCCACCCGAGTTGGGCGAGCACGAGGGGCTGGCCTACGCCCTGTTTCTCCCCGGCGACAAGCCGAGCGCCGGGGTGGTGATCCTGCACGGCGCCGGTTCTGCGAAGGAGAGCCACTTCGACTTCGGGCGCCTGTGCCGGGAGGCGGGGATGGCCGCCCTCGCCTACGACGCCCGCGGGCACGGCCGCTCGAAGGGCGCCTTCGGCCCGTCGGCGGTCGACGACGCGGTGGCCATGTGCTCACTGCTGAGGGAGCACGCGCCGCGCGTGGCGCTGCGCGGCTCAAGCCTTGGCGGCTGCTTTGCCATTCACGCGGCGGCGGCAGATCCCGAGGTCTCTGCCGTCGTGGCCATCTGCCCCGCGCCGGAGGACCTCCTGCGCCGCGGCCTGCGCTCGGGCGACCTCCAGGGTTTCGAAGCCGACCGCGAGGCGCTCGACCCCTTCCTCGAAGACCTCGACCTGCTCGACGCCGTCGCGAAACTCGGAGGCAGGACCGCTCTACTGCTGCTACACGCCCGCGGCGACGAGCAGGTGCCCTACACGGTCAGTGAAGGACTCCACGCCGCCGCGCACGAGCCCAAGCGTCTGATCCTCTTCCCTGGCGGTCACCACCGCTCGCTGCAGCACGACCTGGAGGTTCAGAACCTCACGGTGCGCTTCATCCTGGCCGCGGGTGGTCCGGGCCGCGCCTGAGTCAGGGGCCCCCCGGACGGCCGCGCCTGAGTCAGGGGCGCGGCTCGCCAAGATCGCGCAGCAGCTCGGAGAGTGCTCCGCCTGCGTTGGTCAGCAGCTGGCCGGCCCCCGGGTTGAGCGGACGCACCGCGTTTCCGAGGCCGCCTGTGAGCCCTTGCGTGGTGTCCCCCAGACCGTCGGTGAGGCGCCTGACCTCGCCGGAGACGGGCGTCTCCGGCAGTAGGCCGCCGGACGGCTCGGAAGTCGGGAGAGGCGCTCCCGGATCTCCCGTCACCTGCGGGACGTCTCGAAATCCGCCGCCGCCTCCGCCGCCGCCGCCGATGATCCCTGCGGGAACACGGGCATCCAGCGAGCCGGCGGGTGTCACCGCGCCCGCCCCGGCTGCCGCCGTCCCGGGAGCAGGCACGCTCGCCACGGCCGCCGCGGCCGGAGAGGCGTTCAACGCCACCTGCACCGGCTCGTCCACCGACTTCGGGTCCTCAACGACCAGGTTGGCCACATCCTCGGCCGCTCCCGCCCCCGGCCAGCCCTTGAAGGCGACGAGGGCGCTCACGACGGCGAGCAGGAGCAGGGCTGAGGTCACCAGCACGGTGGTGGTGCCGAAACCGGCGATGTAGGCCTTGGGAGCGCGCATGTGAAAGTGGGTCCTGCTCCGGTGGTCGGCACGCAACCGGGAAACCTTTAGCAACTCCTCCGGTCAGGGCGCGGCTCCTGCTGACCCGCCGGGAGCCCCTTCGCGAGAATGATTCTCGTTTACTCTGTCGGGATGGACCTGGCCGCGATTCCCTCACCGGTCGAACTGATCGAACTCCCGGCCACCCAGATCGCGCTCGCCGAACTCGTCCTGCTGGCCGTGGCGGGAGGCCTGCTCGGGGCCTTCGTCGTGCTGCGGCGGCTCGCCTTCTTCTCGCACGCTGTCGGTACCGCCACGTTCCCCGGCCTCGTCGTGGCGGACGCCACGGGATTCAGCGCGACCGTGGCGGGCCTCTGTGTCGCGGTCGGCTACGCCGGCGGCGTCGAGCGGGCTTCTCACACGGGCCGCGCCCCTGGAGACACGGCCACGGGCCTGCTGCTCGTGGCGGCCCTCGCGGGTGGGATCATCCTGGCCAGCGACGTGTTCGAGTCGGGGGCGGCGGTGGACCGGCTTCTGTTCGGGACGGCGATCGGGCTCGACGGGGGCGATCTGGCGCTCTCCGGAGTCGCCGCGCTGCTCGCCGTGGCCGGAACGGTGCTGCTCGGCCGGGCCTGGACAGCCGGGGGCTTTGATTCTGTCTCAGCGCCTCTCCTCGGAGTTCCGGCGCGGCGCGCCGACCTGCTGCTTCTGCTTCTCGTGGCCCTGTCCGCCGTGGCGGCCCTGCCGGCGGTGGGGGCGCTGCTCGTGACCTCGATCTTCGTAGTGCCCGCGGCGGTGGCCCGGCTGTTCACGCGCGATATGCGGGGCCTGCTCCTGTGGTCCATGGCCGTGGCGGCAGCACAGGGAACGCTCGGCCTCTATCTGTCGATCTGGCTGGACGTGCCACCCGGGCCCGCGGTGGCCGTGCTCGGAGCGGGGGTCTACGCCCTGTGCGCGACGGGCATCGGAGCTCGCAGCCGGCTCCCCGGCGAGGAGGCGGCGTAGGTGGCGCCGCCACCCGCCGTGGCTGCGCACGACCTGTCCCTCGGATACGGGGCCGGGCCCGCGCTCGAGGGCGTGCACTTCGAGGCGGCAGCCGGGACTACGCTCTGCGTCCTGGGGCCAAACGGCGGGGGTAAGACCACGCTCTTCCGGGCTCTGATAGGTGACCTGCGCCCGCTCGCCGGCGAGGTGCGCGTCGCGGGCCGGCCCGCATACCTGGCCCAGACCGAGCGCACCCGGCTGGACTTCCCGGTGAGTGCCCTTGACGTGGCATTGATGGGCTCCCTGGCAAGCGGTCGCTGGTGGCTTCCGCCGCGCCGCGCCGAGCGCCACGCCGCCCTTGCCGCCCTCGAGCGCGTGGGTCTGGCAGCACAGGCCGGCACCCTGTTCGGGGAGCTTTCGGGCGGGCAGCGCCGCCGGGCGATGCTGGCGCGCGCGCTGACCCAGGACGCTGCGGTGCTGCTACTCGACGAGCCCTTCGCCGGAGTCGACCCCGCCAGCGCCGAGCTCATGACGGCCGTGTTCGATGAGTTGCGATCCGAGGGCCGGACGCTACTGGTGTCCACCCACGACGTGGAGAGCGCCCGTTCCTTCGATCTCGTGCTTTGCCTGAACGGTCTTCAGGTGGCATTCGGTGCTCCCGGGGAGTCACTCGGCCGCGAGGTGCTCGAGGCCACCTACGGCAGCGACCTCGTGATCCTGGAGGAGCCGCCCGAGCGCCCCGTGCGGGCGATCACGGTCCAGCATCACGAGCACTGACGCCATGGACCCCCTCGACATCCTCCTCGACCCCCTGCGCTCGGGCATCGAGCGTCGCGCGCTCGCGGAGGTGATCCTGCTCGGCGGGATCTGCGGAGCTCTCAGCTTCTGGATCATGAGCTTCCGGCTCAGCTACCCGGCCGAGTCGCTGGCCCACGGGCTTCTCCCCGGCTTGGTGCTCGCCTCCCTCGCGGGTGTGCCGCTTCTGCTCGGCGGCACCTGCGGCGTGGCCCTGGCCGCAGGTCTCGTGGCGCTTGCCAGTAGTGATCCCCGGGTCGGAGCCGACTCCGCCACCGCGGTGGTCGTGACCGGGATGTTCGGGCTCGGCGCGCTGCTCGCGCTTTCGCCCGATGCGCCCGCGCGGCTCGAGGAACTGCTATTCGGGGACCCCCTGGGAGTGACCGACTCCGACCTGCTCGCCTCCGCGGCGCTGGCCACGCTGGGGGCGGGGACACTGGCCGCCCTGCACCGCCCGCTGTGCGCTGTGGCCTTCGACTCCCCGGGCGCCGGGGCGCTCGGCCTCCGTCCGGGGGCCGTGCGGCTCGCACTGATGATGCTGCTCGCGGCAGCCGTGGCGGTGGCGGTGCAGGGACTCGGGAGCCTGCTGGTGCTCGCCGTCCTGGTTGCGCCGGCCGTGGCCGTACGCAGCCGCGCGTCGGGCCCAGCCCGGGCGATGCTCTGCGGTGCTCTGGTCGCCGCGGGGGCGGGCGTGGTCGGCCTCTACGCCTCACACCACCTGGGGAGCGCCGCAGGCGCCTCCGTGGCGCTGGCGCTGTGCGCGGCGGCGGGCGCCGGGGCGGCGCTCCCGGAGCGGGTCAGACCACCCGGGGCTCCGGGGGGCGGGGCTTCGCCGGCCCGCCGCGCAGCCGCATGAGCCAGGCCGCCCCACCCGCGATCATCACGACGCTGATCAACTGCGCCTGGGTCAGTCCGACCAGGACGTCCTCGTTTCGCCGCACGAACTCCACCAGCAGCCGCTCGGCCCCGGCCAGCACCAGGTAGAGCGCGAACAGCGCACCGGGTCGCACCCGGTCGCGCAGCTTCCAAAGGAGCAGGGCTACCAGGCCCAGCGCCACCGTCTCGTAGACAGGTGTCGGGTGCACCTCCTCCAACGTCCTTACGGTTCCCTCCGGATAGGCCATCCCCCACGGCAGGTCGGTCGCCCGGCCGTAGTCGCCGTCGCCGGAGAGCTGGCATCCCAGGCGGCCGATGGCGTTCCCGAGCGCGAGCGAGGGGGCGCAGAGGTCGAGTAGCGCGCGCTCGAGAAAACCACGCCGGTGCGCCCACAGGAGAACGCCGGCGGCGCCGCCGAGCAGACCGCCGTACCACACGAGCCCGGAGCCGGAGAAGAGGTTGCCGAAAACGCCGTCCGAGCGTTCGTAGTTCTCGGCGACGTACTCGAGGCGCGCCCCCAGCAGCCCGCCTACCAGAGCCGCAAACGCGATCTCGTAGGCCCAGTCGACAGGCTTGCCGATCTCCGACAGCCGCCGCGCTATCAGTGCTCCCGAGGCGAGGAACCCGCCGGCGAAGCAGATGCCGAAGGTCTGGAGCGTCAGCGGGCCGAGGTCGAGCTCCGGGAACACGCTTGGACCCTAGCCGCCAGGCGCGCGCGGGCGAGCCGATCTCCGTGCTGCTCTCTTAGAGGTAACCCATCGGGTCGACCGGCGAGCCGTTGATCCGGACCTCGAAATGGAGGTGAGCACCGAAGGAGTTGCCGGTGTTGCCCACGTAACCGATCACCTGCCCCTGGCGAACTCCGGCGCCATTCGAGGTGGCGTATCCGGACTGGTGCGCGTAGCAGGTGGACATGCTGCTCGTGTGCTGGACGCAGGTGTAGTTGCCGTAGCCACCGGTGACGCCGAGCAGGACCACGCGACCGGAGTCGGCCGCCCGAATCGGGGTGCCGCTGGCGGCTGAGATGTCGATCCCTGCGTGCAGGCGTCCCCAACGCTGGCCGAACGGCGAGGTGAGCGCCCCGCTCACCGGCCAGATCAGCCGCCCGGAGCCCCGCTTGATCGGTCCCGCGCCCGGCCGCGGCGCAAACGCCTTCGGTCCCGCGCCGGAGAGGGCGTTGCGGACCTTGGCCTGCTCCCGCTCGAGCGCCGTCAGATCCTCCTGGGCGCTGCGGCGCTGGCTGCGAACCTTCGCCAGCACCACCCGCCGGCCGTTGCGCTCGGTGCGCAAGCCGCCCTGCGCGGAGGCCAGCTGGTCGCGCGTGGAGGCGATGTCGTCGCGCCGGCGCAGGATCGCCTCGGCTGCCACCTGCTTTCTCTCCTCGAGCTCGGCCAGGAGACGCTCTGACTTCTCGGCGCGCGCCTTGAGCACGCGGACCTTGGCCACGATCTCGCGGTCCTGGTCGGAGATGCGCTCGAGGAACTCGGTGCGCTCGAGCAGGTCTACGAAGCCGTCTGCCTCCAGCACGACCGTGAGGGCGTCGGGCTCGTCGGCCTTGTACAGCTCCACCAGCCGGTCTGCAAGCGCTCCGCGCGAGGCCCTCAGCTTGGACCGTGCCCGCTCGAGGCGGTCGCGTGCAACCTCCAGCCCGTCGCGCACCCGCAGGAGCTCCCCCCGCTTGTCGTCGAGGTCGGCCTGCACAACGCCGAGCCGCTTCTGCGAAGTCCGGATCTGTCCCTGGAGGCCCCCGATGCGCGTGTTGTAGCGCTGGATCGTCGTCGTGAGCACGCCCTCTTTGCGCTTCTTCTTCTCGACCTGGGCGCGCTTGGCCTGAATCCGCTTGGACAGCGGAGCGGACTGCCCGGGAAGGGGCAGCAGGAGATAGGCCGCGACGGCCAGGCAGATGGGGACCCAGAAGGTCTTTCTATTCGTCATATGGCGTCCCACGGCGCTGGCCGGGCGAGGCCTGGGAGCCGCGCCGCGCGCTACCTGTTCAGGTGGCGATGCGCCCCTGCCTGGGGCCTGGCCTCCGGTTCCTCGTTACCCTCGTTATGCAGGGTATTCAGCGCTTGGGACCGGGCCACCGTAGCACGCAGGCATGCCTCCCAGCGCGCTTTTCCTGCCCCTGCAAAGGATCGTGCATCACCCCACGGATCGTGCACGGCCCCGCTCTCTACAATTCAACCAATGGCCACCCAGAAAGCAGTCTTCCCCCGCGACGCCGGGCTTCAGGTCCGGATGTTGTTCACGATGTTCCTGCTCGGGCTGCTCTACGTGGCCTTCGTCGTGGCGCTGCTCTCGGCCGGTGCGGGCGTGGCCGTGATGCTCGTGGTGGTCGGAGGGATCTCCCTGGCACAGCTCTTCCTCTCGGACAAGCTCGCCTTGGCCGCCATGGGCGCCAAGGAGGTCTCGCCCCAGGAGGCGCCCGGCCTGCACGCGATGATCGAGCGTCTCTGCATCCAGGCCGATCTGCCCAAGCCGAAGATCGCCGTGGCGGACACCGACATGCCGAACGCGTTCGCGCTGGGGCGCTCCCAGAAAAAGGCCACGGTCTGCGCGACCACCGGGATCATGCGCACCCTCTCGCCCACCGAGCTCGAGGGCGTCATGGCTCACGAGCTCGCGCACGTCAAGAATCGCGACGTGCTGATCATGACCGTCGCCAGCTTCTTCGCCAGCGTCGCCGCGATGATCATGCAGTTCTCATTCTTCTTCGGCGGGGGCGGGGACAGTGACGACGGCGCCCCGGCGGCGCTCGTGATCCTGCTCGTGTCGCTGCTTGTCTACATCGTCTCGTTCTTCCTGATGCTCGCCCTCTCGCGCTACCGCGAGTTCTCTGCCGACCGCGGCGCAGCGCTCGTCACGGGCCGGCCGAGCGCGCTCTCCGCGGCGCTGATGAAGATCTCCGGCGCGATGCAGGGAATACCCCAGGAGGACCTGCGCAAGGCAGAGCGGCTGAATGCCTTCTTCATCGTGTCCCCGAACGTCAAGGCATCGATCAAGAACGTCTTCTCCACCCACCCGCCGATGGAGCAGCGGATCGAGCGCCTCAACCAGCTCGAGGCGCAGCTTCAGCGCGGCCCCGCCTAGCCCCGGCTGATGGGCTTCCTCGACGCGGTCTTCGGAGGCGGCAAGAAGCTGAAGGGGCCGGCGCCCGACCGCCTGTTCGCGATGACCACCGCCTACGTGACGATGCAGACCGGCCTCGGGATGGAGAGCTCGGGCGCGGCGGGAATCGTCTTTCAGCCGCTCGGCACGGCGGACTTCGAGCAGATACTGAAGGACGCCGAGGAGCTGCTGTCGGGGACGGCCGCCGAGACCGACACGACCCTGGAGTCCAATGACGACAAGCACGGCTACCGCTGGATCATCCTGCGCGACCGCGACTTCGAGGACATCGTCGTCTCACTCAACACGATCTCGACCGAGCTCCAGGCCGGCGGCTACGGCGACCGCCTGCTGTGTGCCGTGTTCCCCTTCGAGAAGACGGATGCGACGGATTCGGCGTCCATGCCAAATGCCTCCCGGGGCAAGCGCGTCTACTTCATCTACAACTACAAGCGCGGCACGTTCTACCCGTTCGTGCCCGCCGGGGGCGAGCAGCAGCGCGACTCGGAGGCCGAGCTGAGGCTCAAGGCCCAGCTCGACAGGGAGCTGCCCTTCGAGGCCGAGCTGACGCGCTGGTTCCCGCTGTGGGAGATCCCGCTATAGCCCCGGCTCCGAGCGGTGCCTGCGTCCGCTCGGTGTCGGCATAGTGAAGGGGTGGGACTGCTCAACGTCGCTTGGTGTCGCCGCCGGTTATTCCGGGCGGGGGCCGCAGCGGTGTCCGCGGCCCTGGTTGCCACCGGCTGCGGGGGGACCGAAGACGACTCCTCCATCGGGGCGAGCACTGGCAACCCGGTTGTCGAGGATCCAGGGCCGGTGCATGTCCACGGTCTCGGCGTCGACCCGCGCGACGACGCACTGTTCATCGCCACCCACACCGGGCTGTTCCGCGCACCGGAGGGCGAGCGCAAGGCCAAGCGGGTTGCCGGGCGCTATCAGGACACGATGGCCTTCACCGTCGTCGGCCCGAA
>Ga0183260_10005379_pt1 | contig 10066 bp, 7 predicted proteins | sample AntDrymUQ4972206_2_FD_129768 | JGI IMG/M metagenome (GOLD analysis project Ga0183260, IMG submission 129768) | Polar desert sand microbial communities from Dry Valleys, Antarctica - metaG UQ497 (22.06) (version 2) (version 2) | ecosystem: Environmental > Terrestrial > Soil > Desert | place...
AAAATGAAAAAACAAATTATGAAATCGTTAATCGCCGCTTCGATGATGCTAGCGATATTGTTCGGCGGAAATGCGATTTTCGCCAATGGTTCAAACGCAAATATGAAAAATGGCGTGAAAAAGAAAGCCGCCGCGCATCCCAAAACAGTTCGTGTAACCGTCGGCAAAAACGGGTTCAGTCCCTCAACCATCAACGTCGAAGAAGGCTTTCCGCTAACGCTGATTTTTAAGCGCACAAGCAAACAATCGTGCGGCGATAAAGTCGTGTTTCCGTCGCTGAACCTTACGAAAAACCTGCCGGTGGGCAAAGCCGTTACCGTCAAGTTTACGCCCGATAAAACCGGCGAGATAGCTTTCACCTGCGGAATGAATATGTTTAAGGGCAGCATAGTTGTTCAATAAAAATTGAATACCACGAAGGATAGAAGATGGACAAAATAATTGAAACCATCCCGCTTCGCGTTTACACGGATAAACACAAGAGAAATAGTGGGACGAAAATAAATTATATTAATTGGCAAACGAGGGAACGCCAGCATCTTGCTGGCAAACGCCGCCGGGCGGCGTAAAGGGCTGATTAGTTAAGTCTATCTGAACGCTAAGCGCGCTCATTGACAGCAAGATGCTGGCGTTCCTCTTGTCAAATATAGTTATTGTCCGACTACTTAATAAACAGATTTTAAAATCATTTCTTTTATCTGAGTTAATCTGTGTAAATCTGTGGTGAATTTCTTATGAATACCCTAATCAAATGGGCATTAGAAAATCGGCTGATTGTCGTCGCGCTCGCGGCTCTGCTTTTCGTTTGGGGCGGCTATGTCGGTTTCAATCTGCCGGTTGACGTTTTTCCAGACCTCAATAAACCGACGATTACGATTTTAACCGAAGCCGAAGGTCTCGCACCCGAAGAAGTCGAAACGCAGGTTTCGTTTCCGATTGAAACCGTGATGAACGGCTTGCCGGGCGTTGAGCGCGTCCGCTCGCAAAGCGGCATCGGACTTTCAATCGTTTATGTCGAATTCGGTTGGGGAACAGATGTCTATCGCAATCGTCAGCTCGTCGCCGAAAAAATCACCGAAGCCCGCCAGCAGCTTCCGCCGAATACATCGCCGTTTCTCGCGCCGATTTCCTCGATTATGGGCGAGATTATGCTGATTTCCGTCGCTTCAAAAGACGGGAAAACCAGCCCGCTTGACGTGCGGACTTTGGCGGATTGGACGATTCGCCCGCGCCTTTTAACCATCGCCGGAATCTCGCAGGTCATCCCGATTGGCGGCGGCGTCAAACAATACCAAGCACTCGTTTCGCCCGAAAAATTAAAGCAGTTCGGCATAACGATTGAAGAAGTTTCGACCGCGCTCGAAAAATCGAACATCAATTCGACGGGCGGTTTTGTGGACGCGCAAAGTCAGGAATATCTGGTTAGAAATTTGGGCAGATTCTATACGATTGACGAACTCAAACAAACGGTTGTCGCTTACCGAAATAACACGCCGATTCGTCTGGGCGATGTCGCAAACGTCGAGTTCGGAGCGCGAATCAAGCGCGGCGATGCCGGTTCAAACGGACTTCCAGCCGTGATTATGTCCGTGCAGAAACAGCCCGGCGCAAGCACGATTGAGTTGACCGAAAAAGTTGACCAAGCCGTTAAAGAATTGCAGACGACTTTGCCGCCCGACATCGAAATCAACACCAGACTTTTCCGGCAGGCGAATTTTATCGAGGCTTCAATCAGCAACGTCGTCGAAGCGTTGCGCGACGGCGCGATTCTCGTCGCCATTGTTCTGTTTTTGTTTCTCCTGAATTTCCGCACGACGGCAATTACTCTAACGGCGATTCCGCTTTCATTCGCCGTTACGTTTCTGGTTTTGTGGGCGTTCGGCATTTCGATAAATACGATGACGCTCGGCGGTTTGGCGGTGGCAATCGGCGAGCTTGTGGACGACGCGATTGTTGATGTCGAAAATGTTTTTCGCCGTCTGCGCGAAAATCGTCAACTCGAAAATCCACGTTCTTCTTTGGCGGTCATTTATCACGCTTCGCTCGAAATCCGCTCGTCAATCATTTACGCAACCATCATCGTCGCGCTCGTTTTTCTGCCGCTTTTTATGCTGACTGGCGTGGAAGGCAGGCTGCTCGCGCCTTTGGGTTTGGCATATATCACATCGCTCGTCGCTTCGCTTTTCGTCAGTTTGACGATTACGCCCGTTCTCGCCTCTTACCTTTTGCCGCAATTATTTCAACGCAGAGACGCGGAGACGCAGAGAGAAGAAAAAGATTTTGAAAGAAACATAGGCAATGATGAAAGCGATTTGCCGAAAGGCGGTAAAAATGGGCTTTCTTCTCTGCGTCTCCACGTCTCTGCGTTGAAAAATTCTGAAGAAAGTTTTGTCGTCCGTTGGCTGAAAAAATGGGACGAGCGGCTGCTGCATTGGACGCTTCGCCATCCGTATAAAATTATTGTCGGCGCGATTCTTTTATTTGTGCTGACGATGGCGACTCTGCCGTTTGTCGGGACGGCGTTTCTGCCGGATTTCAACGAGGGAACGCTGACGATAAATGTTTTGGCGCAGCCCGGAACTTCGCTTGCCGAATCAAACCGCATCGGGCAAATTTCTGAAAAACTTCTGCTCGAAGTGCCGGAAGTTATCTCGACGGGCAGACGCACCGGACGCGCCGAACTCGACGAACATGCCGAAGGAGTTCACTATACGGAAATTGACGTTGACCTCAAAGAATCAGACCGTTCGCGTGAGGAAATTCTGGCGGATGTGCGGGAGAAATTGGCAATCGTGCCGGGCGTTTCGGTCAATATCGGACAGCCGATTTCGCATCGTCTTGACCATTTGCAATCGGGCGTTCGCGCCCAAATCGCCGTTAAACTTTTCGGCGACGATTTATCGGTTTTGCGCTCAAAGGCGGAAGAAATCCGCAACGCGATGCAAACGGTTGAAGGCGCGACCGACGTGGCAATCGAAAAGCAGGTTTTGATTCCGCAAGTCCGTTTTAATGTTGACCGCGTGCGTGCGGCGCAATACGGTTTGTCGCCGGGCGAGGTGAGCGAAACTCTGGAAACGGCACTTAACGGGCGCACGGTTTCCCAAGCGATTGACGGCTCGCGCCGCTACGATGTCGTCGTGCGGTTTGATGACGCTTCGCGCAATAGTTTGGACGCGCTTAAAAATGTAACGATTGACACGCCGAACAGAACACAGATTCCCGTTTCCGCCGTTGCGACAATCGAAAATCTGCCGGGTCCGAATCAGATTCTTCGGGAAAACACGCAACGCCGCATCGTCATTTCCGCCAACACCGGCGGGCGCGATTTAGGCTCGGTCGTCGGCGATATGCAGGCGCGAATCGCTTCGCAGGTTCAACTGCCGCCGGGCTATTTCGTTGAATTCGGCGGACAGTTTCAGGCTTCGCAGGAAGCGACCCGAACGCTTTCGGTGCTGACGATGTTTTCGCTCGTCGCTATTTTCTTTCTTCTCATAAAAGCGTTGGGCGATTGGCGGAGCGCGTTGCAGGTAATGATTAACATTCCGCTCGCTCTAATCGGCGCGGTGATTGCGATGCTGATGACGGGCGGCGTTTTCTCGATTGCAACTTTGGTCGGCTTTATCTCGCTCGTCGGCATCACGTCGCGCAACGGCATTATGATGATTTCGCATTATCTCCATTTAATGCGTGAGGAAGGCGAAGATTTTACCGAAAAAATGATTATACGCGGCTCGCTCGAAAGACTTGTTCCCGTGATGATGACCGCGCTGACGGCGGGACTTTCGTTGATTCCGTTTGTTTTGGCGGCGGACGCGCCCGGCAAGGAAATTCTTCATCCTTTGGCGGTTGTTGTTCTCGGCGGAATTTTGACTTCGACTTTGCTTGACCAAGTTGTAACGCCCGCCGTTTTTTACAAATTCGGCAAACCCGCCGCCGATAAAATCATTGCCGAAAGAGAAGGACGCGCAGGCAGCAAAAGTGAATGGGGCGAAGCGGAAACCAAAGATGAGCGCGATGAAGATGTGCCGCCGTTTTCGGAGAAGTTGCCGAAGCCGGTTTGACCTGAAATTTGGTTGAAAATTTGAGGAAAATTAAATGACAGACAAAAACAACAACCAACAACGGCAAGATATGGAAATGAACCGCGCAATGATTATGCCGCCGCGCGTCCGCAAATTCGCGCTCACCGCGCATATCACTTCTTCGGTCGGCTGGCTAGGCGCGGTCGTTGGTATCCTTGCTCACGCCATCGCCGGTCTGACGAGTCAGGATGCTCAAATTGTGCGCTCCGCCTATCTTGTGATGGAGTTGACCGGCTGGTTCGTCCTCGTCCCGTTGAGTTTCGCTTCGCTGCTCACCGGGCTGATTCAGTCATTGGGGACGGCGTGGGGTTTATTCAAGCATTATTGGGTTTTGGTGAAACTCGTGTTAACCGTCCTTGCCACCGTCATATTGTTGATGTACATGCAGACACTTAGCCACCTAGCGGACGCAGCAAGAGACGCGACTTTATCCGTTGACAATCTGCGAAATTCATCCCCGCTCGTCCACGCCGGTGCCGCCTTATTGGTATTGTTAGCAGCCATTACGCTATCGGTGTATAAGCCGTGGGGCAGAATTCGATACGGACGGCGCAACCCGATATAGATTTACTTCTGGAATCAGAAAGAAGACAGTCGCTAAAAGTTTTAAGAAATTTACAAAAAGGAGATTCGATATATGACGAGAAAAATCATTTTCGCTTTAACTGTTTTCGCCGCCGTCGGCGCAAGCGTTTTGGGTTTGAATTGGTTTTCAAACGCTTCGGCGCAATCGAATGAAGAAAAAGCCGTGCGCGACATTTTGACGCAAGAGGCGGCGGCGGTTGAAAAAGGCGATTTAGCCGCGCTCGACAAAATTTGGGCGAACGACGAATCGGTGACGGTTTTCGAAAGCGGACACGCCAATTACGGCTGGACGGATTACCGCAACAATCATCTCGCACCCGAACTCAAAGAGTTTAAAAACACAAAATATGCCTTTTCGGATTTGAAAGTAAAGGTTGATGGAAAAACGGCGTGGGCGACTTTTAAATACACGCTTTCCGCCGACTTTAAAGAACGAAAAATAGAAAGCGGCGGACTTGGCACTGCCGTGCTGGAGAAACGAAAAGACAAATGGGTGATTGTTCACTGGCATTCGAGCGCGCCGCGTCGTACGTCGCCGACTCCGGCGCCAAAATCGAAATAAATTTCACAGGCGAATTTGCGTTCGCTCGTGGAATGAATATGTTACATGGATAAAAAACTTGAAAAACTTTCTGCGGCGGTCAGTCTCACGGTGCTGGAAATAGACTTTTACCCGAATGAGTTAATACCGGCTTTTCTGCTGGCAAATCTGATGTCTCCATCATTGTGGGCATGGCGCTCGGAGAAAAAAGCCGGCAGCGATGACGGAATTCTTTACAGCCCGAAAAATCGCCTCAATCAGATACAGCGGTTCTTTCACCGTTACACTTTCACCAACATCGAGGGCGAACCGGGCGGCGACCCTTGGGGACTGCTCGACTTCGCCGAAGAAGAAAAGCGTTTCGGCTCAAGATTCGTTAAAAAAATTCGAGCGGAATACGATGAGACGTTCAGGAAACTTCGAGCGGAAAATCCTGAATCGCAGTTCGGGCAAATAATTAACGAACCTTATTACCGTCAAGGTTTCTTTCCGCGCTTGAAAAATGAAACGCTGGAAGTGATGAACGCTTTTGCCTCTGTGAATGAAGAAGAAAAACGATCAGGCAAATGTATCGGCTTGGGAATGCTATGGGCTGCCGCCCTCGTCGTTTGGGGACGATTTCCGCTTGACCGCATTATTATTACCGGCAATCGCGCTCATATGTTTGTCTTTTTAGACATCGAGGAAGGGCATTTGCTCAATAATACGAAGTGGTTTAGCAGCACCAGAATTAACAATCAATCGGATTTATCGGAGTTTGTTCGCGTCGTCGCTTCAAGCACGGAAACGACATTTTTCTATAATCCCGAAATGGGAATGTGCCATTGCACGTCGCGCACTTCGCAAATTCCGCAGCAACAGATTACAAACATTTATGCGAATATCGGCGGTTTTGTTTCCAACCCGTTAAAGCATCCAAACCCCGAACAAATTCAGTTCGTCCAGCCTGATTATCAAATTCCAAACCCGTTCGAATACGATTCGGCGGCGGAGTTTCAAGCGGCGATTGTCGCGCTTGCCAGTCAGCATCCAGATTCAATTTATGAGTTCGCCCTTTATGCGTTTCGTCGGCTTGATATAAATTATCCGCAAGTTTATGTTCGCGCCGCGATGCGTGATTATAACGTCAAGCAGTTAGCGCAAGACATTAACGAATTGTCGGACGCGCTTTCAATTGTTGGCGACGTTGCAGGGCAGGATTCCATTTTCGGAAGCAGAGGCAGGATTGCGATGCCCGACGAAACTTTATATTTCAAAATGGGCAGCGATAGAGACAAAGCCTTATTGCTTTACACATTGCTGCAAAATTCTTCGCTCGCCGACGCAGACGATCTTCTCGGATTGTCAGACGAGCAAAGTTTTGTTCGCCATCGCGGAGAGTGGATAAACGTCAATGACTTAACGATACGATCCGCCGAGCCTTCCGAATTAAAAATTGCGTTTAACGCACGCGAGGCTGTGAAAAAATCGGATAATCCGATTACTTGTGCAGTCGTATAATTTTTTGTAAAGATTAAAACATTCCAGCATATTCGTTAGAAACACTAAGGAGAAAATCAAAATGAAGAAAAAAATATCTATTGCTTGCTTATTGAGTTTATCGCTTTTTGCGTCCGCTTTCGCACACGATTTGTTTTTGAAACTAGACAGTTTTTTCGTCGGCGTTAATGAGAAAATTTCCGTCAAAATTTTGAACGGCTCGTTTCAGGCGAGCGAAGGCGCGGTTACGTTTGCGCGTCTAAAAGATGTGAGCGTCGTTTCGCCTTCGGGGACGCGCGCGAATCCGAAAGAAACCGATTTTACTAAAGAGGAAACGACATCTTTTATGAATCTGCAGCCAACGGAAGCCGGCAATTACGTCGTCGGGCTTTCGACAATGCCGCGCGAGATTGATTTGAAAGCGAAGGATTTTAACGAGTATCTTTCTCACGACGGCATTCCCGACACGCTCGCCGAGAGAAAGCGCAAAAAGCAACTCCAGAAAGACGTGCGCGAGCGATATTCAAAGCACGTCAAAACGATTTTTCAAGCGGGCGAACGACAAACCGACAATTACAAAACCGCGCTCGGTTATCCGGTTGAAATCATTCCGCAAACGAATCCCTACGCTTTGAAAACAGGCGATACTTTTGAATTTTTGTGTTTGAAGGACGGCAAGCCTCTAACAAATCAATTTGTGATGACCGGACGCGAGGACGCGGGCGGCAAATTAATAATCGGCGAAAACATTCGCACCGATAAAAAAGGCGTTGCTAAAATCAAGTTGAACGGCGCGGGCAAATGGTATGTGAAATTTATCAATATGACGCCGCTCAAAGATCCGAAAATAAATTACGAATCGAAGTGGGCGACACTCACTTTTGAGATAAAATAGTTCTTTGTGAACAAATCAAACGCGAAAATTTTGATTGCCGACGATGATGATTCTCTGCGCCGCGTGCTTGAATTTCAATTACAGGAAGCGGGCTACTCGGTTTTGACTGCGGAAAACGGCGCACATGCGTTGGAGATTTTTTCTTCCGACGCGGTTGATTGTTTGATAACCGATTGGCGGATGCCGCAGATGTCCGGCGAGGAATTGCTGCGGCGCGTCGGCGCGATAAACTCTGAGACGCCGATTATCGTCATTACGGCTTTCGGCGATGTCGGAACGGCGGTCGAGGCGATGCGCGGCGGCGCGTTCGATTTTATTTCCAAACCTTTCAACCGCGACGCGATTCTTTTAACGGTTCAAAAGGCTCTCAAATACGGACAAGTTTTTGCGGAAAATCGCCGCCTGCGCCGCCTCGTTCACGAAGATTTTCGGCTCGAAAACGTCGTCGGAAATTCCGAAAAAATGCGACGGGTTTTTCAGCTTGTTGAGCGCGTTGCCAAAACTGATGTAACCGTTTTAATCGAAGGCGAGAGCGGCACCGGAAAAGAATTAATTGCCAAAGGAATTCATTTTTCCGGCGCGAGAAAAGATAAACCTTTCATGGCAATAAATTGCGCTGCGATACCGGAAACATTGATTGAAGCAGAGCTTTTTGGTTATAAAAAAGGCGCGTTCACCGGCGCGACTCAAGAATCGAAGGGAAAATTTGAGGAAGCAAACGGCGGCACTTTATTTTTAGATGAAATTAGTGCGATGCCGCTTGCATTGCAGACCAGACTACTACGTGTTTTGCAAGAACAGGAAATCACGCGCCTCGGCGAAAACACCACACGTAAAATCAACGTTCGAATCATCGCTGCGTCGAATGACAATTTAACCGACTTGATAAAGCAAAACGAGTTTCGAGAAGATTTGTATTATCGTTTGGCGGTCGTTCCAATCAAGTTACCGGCACTGCGCGAACGGCGTGAAGACATTCCGCTTTTGGTCGAACATTTCCTCAAAAAATCCGCCGCCAAACACGGCATCAAACCTTTGAGGATCGAACGCGAAGTTTTTAACGTATTTTTCAATTATGCTTGGATGGGAAATGTCCGCGAATTGGAGAACATCATCGAAAGAATGGTCGTGCTGTCGAACGACGAGACTTTAACTTTGGAAGACGTTCCCGAAAACATTAAGAATCCGTCGGATAATTTCGGGAATCTTTGGTTTTCGCTTCCCGTCGAGCCGATAAATTTAGAAACGGTCGAAGCGGAAATTATCCGCGAGGCGTTAAATCGTTTCGACAGCAACCAATCGCAAACGGCGCGTTATTTGGGTATCACGCGCAGCGCGCTAATCTACCGAATGCAGAAATATGGCTTGGAATAATGACAAATTGAAGGAAAACAAGCCAGAAACCGCCGAATCATTTTTTGCCGATTCGCCGCGCTTCCGCTTTTTCGTTTCGGTCATCCTCGCCGTTTCAATTGTTCTTGTCACAATTCTTCATTTTCTCACGCCGCTCGACCAGATCGTCTGGCACGAAATCTACCAGCGGCTTTATTATTTCCCGATTATCGCGGCGGCACTTCTTTTCGGTCTGCGCGGCGGGGTGATGGCTTCGGTTTTCACAACGCTCGTTTATGCGCCGCACATTTATCTACACTGGCAGCACGGGCATTTTGATTACTCAATAAATCAATACGCTGAAATCGTGATTTTTAATCTTGTCGGCGGAATCATGGGCGCGTTAGGAGACAGATTAAAGCAAGCCCGAACACGCGCCGAGCGCAATGCTGCTGAACGCCAGAAGGCATACGATGAGCTACAGAAAACTTTCGAGCAGCTTCTGCAAGCCGAAAAACTGTCTTCTTTAGGCGAACTTTCCGCTGGAATCGTTCACGAAGTCCGCAACCCGCTCGGTTCAATCAAAGGCGCGGTCGAAATTCTCGAAGACGAATTAAAACCTGACAGCCCACGCCGCGAATTTGCCGCGCTTGCGAAAAAGGAAATCGAAAGGCTGGATAAACTAGTCGGCGAATTTCTGCGCTTTGCGCGTCCTTCGCAGTTAAGAGTCGTGCCGATTGATATAAACGAAACGGTTGAATCGGTCGCCGCACTCGTCGAAAATCAAGCGGCGGCGCAAAACGTTTTTATCGAAAAAGAATTCACCGAAGGTTTACCGGCAGTTTTAGCCGATTCCGAACAAATCAAACAAGTTCTGCTGAATTTATCAATTAACTCGCTACAAGCGATGTCGCGCGGCGGAAAAATTACATTTCGCACGTTTCAAGCCGGAGAAAACTGCGCGGTCGAAATCGAAGATGAAGGCGGCGGGATTGATGAGGAACTGTTGCCGAAAATCTTCGACCCGTTTTTCACCACCAAAGAAAAAGGTGTGGGACTCGGACTCTCGATTGCCCACAAAATTGCCGCCCAGCACAAAGGAAGTCTTAAAGCCGGGAGCCGCGAACGAAACGCTATCTTCCGCCTCGAACT
>Ga0183260_10005380_pt1 | contig 10066 bp, 8 predicted proteins | sample AntDrymUQ4972206_2_FD_129768 | JGI IMG/M metagenome (GOLD analysis project Ga0183260, IMG submission 129768) | Polar desert sand microbial communities from Dry Valleys, Antarctica - metaG UQ497 (22.06) (version 2) (version 2) | ecosystem: Environmental > Terrestrial > Soil > Desert | place...
CGCTGAACGCCCCGACGTGCGGCTCGGAGGACTCTCTACCCGTCGAGATCGGCGAGACGATCCAGGCGCCGCGCGCCGAGTCCAATCCGGAGTCGTCGCTGCTCAGCGCCGACCGGAACGCCGCCGTACGCGGCGCGATCGCGCGACTCTCCGAGCGCGAGCGCCACATCCTCTCGCTCGTGCATGTCCAGGAGCTCGCCGGTGCCGAGATCGGCCGGATGCTCGGTGTCAGCGAGTCGCGTGTCTCCCAGATCCTCACGGGGATCCGCCGCCAGCTCAAGAACCAGCTCGAGGCGTACGAGGCCGCAGCCGCGTAAACGAGTGGTGAACGACTACTCTGCCCAGGTGGCGGAGGAGACGCACGAGGAGCGGGTCAACCGCGAGTTGATCGAGCTGCTCAACGAGCTCCGCATCGTGCTCCCCGGTGTGCAGGTGCTGTTCGCCTTCCTGCTCGCGGTTCCCTTCACACAGCGGTTCGCGCAGGTCACGGAAGTCCAGAAAGGGGCTTTCATGGCGACGCTGCTCTGCACCCTGATCGGGACGGTCCTATTCACGGCGCCAACGGCGTTCCATCGCATCCGCTTCCGCGACGGTGACAAGGAGGCGCTGCTTCGCTGGGCGAACCTCTTCACCATCACGGGGCTCGTCTTTCTCAGCATGGCGCTGACCGCGGCCGTCTTCGTGATCACCGACTATCTCTTTAGAGGCCCGTTGACGGTAATCGTCACGGTATTCGCCGCGCTGCTGTTCCTCGTCATTTGGTTCGCGCTGCCGCTGGCGCGCAACGCGCGAGACTAGTCGGGCGTCTCGCCGCGCAGGATCGCGGTGAGCCGTCCCGCGTCGATGTTGCCGCCCGAGACGATGCAGACGAGCTTCCGGCCCGGCACCTGTCCGGAGAGGGCCGCCGCCAGGGCCAGCGCGCCCGCACCCTCAGCAATCACGCGCATTCGCTCGGCGAGGAGCCGGACGGCCGCTGCGGTCTCGTCGAGCGTGACGGTACAGGCGCCTGAGAGCAGCGGACGGGCTCGCTCCCACATCGCCGGTAGCACGACCTTCGCGCCCGCCCCGTCGACGAACGACGGCCGGAACTCGGCCTCGCGCGGCTCGCCCGCCTCGAGCGCGGCCGTGACCGCTGCGCCCGTCTCGGGTTGGACAGCGTAAACGCGGGCGTCCGGCCGTAGCGCGGCAAGCGCGCTCGCGATCCCGGTGAAGAGGCCGCCGCCGCCCCAGGGGACGAGCACCGCGTCCGCGTCGGGAAGCTCCTCCGACAGCTCGAGCCCAATCGTGCCGTTGCCGGCCATGACGCGTTCGTCCTGAACGGGGTGCACGAAGAGCCCCTCCGCGCCGTCGTACCGCGAGGTGACCATGATCTCCCACCAGCGCTCGAAGGTCACCTTGACGACCGTGCCGCCGAGCCTTGCGATCGCGTCGAGCTTCGTCTGCGGGGCGGAGTCCGGGGCGACGATCGTCGCCGGCACGCCGAGCTCGCGGGCGGCCCAGGCAACGCCCTGCGCCATGTTGCCGGCGCTCGCCGTGACAACCCCCTTCGCCGTCTCCGCGTGTGACGCCTGCCGGATCGCGTTGACGGCGCCGCGGATCTTGAACGAGCCGATCGGCTGCAGGTTCTCGAGTTTCAGCCAGATCTCCGCCTGCCCGTCGACGGGGAGGCGCACGAGCGGCGTCCGGATCGCAGCTCCGGCAATCGTCTCGCGGGCCCGTTCGATCTCGGCGAAGGGGATCAGAACCGGACCTCCGTGCCGATCCCCTGCTCGCGGGCTTTCCGGACGATCAGCTCGGCGGCGGCGAGGTCCTCGACGGCGAGGCCGAGCGACTTGAAGACGGTCAGCTCGCCGTCGTCCGCGCGGCCCGGATGGGCTCCGGCCAACACCTCGCCGAGCTCGGCGCGGATGTGCTCCTCGCCGAGCCCCGCGAGCAGCAGGTCGCCGGACTCGTTCAGGGTGGACTCGCGCCGGTCGACGAAGAGGCTCGCCGCGACCATCGTCTCGGTGTCGAGCTCGCGCGTCGTCGGGATGCTCGATCCGACGGCGTTCACATGGGTGCCCGCCCCCAGCCAGTCCCGCCGCAGGATCGGTTCGCGAGCGCTTGTGCAGGTGCAGACCACATCGGCCCCGCGCAACACCTCCTCGGGCGTGCCGCCGTCGCCTCGGCTCCACGTGCGGATCTCGGCGTCGTCGAGCACGGCGCTCATCGCCTCGGCGTGCGAGCGGGCCTGGACGCCGGCGCCGAGGATCGCGACGACCCGCGCGTCGGGCCGCGCGAGCGCGCGTGTCGCCACCGCCGAGACCGCAGCTGTGCGGATCTCCGTGATCGGCGATGCGTTCAGGAGCGCGCGGAGCTCGCCCGTCTTGCCGTCGTGGAGCAGCACCGCCCCCTGATGCGCGTCGAGCCCTCGCCCCGGGTTCCCGGGGGCGATTACGATCTCCTTCAACGACCAGACGGAGTCTTCACCGCTGCGGTGCGCGGGCATGAAGCCCATGAGGTTTTCCGCGTTCGGCGGGCGCGTCAGGAACCTGAGTGGCTGGTGCAGCTCACCGCGCGCGAGCGAGCGGAGGACGTCGTCCATCGCCTCGATGCATTCGTCCATCGCCAGCAGCGCGCGGACGTTGTGCTCGGAGACGACGAGCACGCTCATGTAAAGAGCGCAGTCAGCTGCTCGTGCTCGGGCGGCGAGAGATCAAGCTCGAGCGCGTCAAGGGCGGGACGAAGCTGTTCCGTCCGGCGCGGGCCGACCACGACGGCGGTCACGTGCGGGTGTGCGAGCAGCCAGGCGAACGCGAGCGTAGCGGGCGTCGTCTCACGCCTGCGGGCCTGCGCCTCGAGTCCCTCGAGCGCGTCAAAGACTCCGTCGTCCTGCAGGTGGAGGTACGGCTCGGGCCGGAGGGCCATCCGCGACCCGGCCGGCGGCTCCTCGCTCCGCTTGTACTTGCCGGTGAGCCAGCCACCGGCAAGCGGGCTGAACGGCGTGAAGCCGAGCCCCTCGCGCGCGCACACCTCGAGTACACCCTGCTCGGCGTCGCGGTCGAGCAGCGAGTAGGAGTTCTGCGCCCAGTCCGGACGCCCGTGGCGGAGAGCCTCCTCGAGCCACTCGACGTCGACGTTACTGCCGCCATAGGCCCCGATCTTCCCTTCGGCGAGGAGAGCGTCGAAGGTGCCGATCGTCTCGGCCACGGGGACGGCCGGATCCATGGCGTGGGTGAGGTAGAGCGGGACCGACTCGACGCCGAGGCGCTCGAGGCTGCCGTCGAGCTGACGCCGGATCCGCTCGCGCGATAGGCCATGATCTGCGCCGTCGCTCATCGGGTTGAACGTCTTCGACGTCAGCACGATCCGGTCGCGCACGTCCGGCGCCTTCGCGCGGAGCCAGCTGCCGATGAAGGACTCGCTTCGGCCGCCGCCGTATGCGTCCGCGGTGTCGAACGTGGTGATCCCGGCCTCCCAGGCAGTGTCCATGAGCGCGTGCGCTTCGCCCTCGGTTTCGCCCGCGCCGAAGAACGCCGGCGAGGAGCCGATCCCGCCGAAGTTGCCGCAACCGAGGATGATGCGCGACACGTCGACGCCGCTGCGGCCGAGCGCACGGTGCTCCATGCCGCGACTTTACGTGGCGGAGCGAGAGCGGTCGTCCGCGTAGTCGAGCAGCGCGAGCGCGTCGCGGGCGTAGCGGGTGGCGCCCGCTCGGTCTCCCGCCTCCACGAGCGCGCGCGAGTGGTTCCAGAGGATGCGCGCCCTGTCTGAGGGATCGTCCAGGCCGCCGGCGGGCCGGCGCTCTTCCGGCTCGCGTGCCGCGCCGTCGAGCCGCTGCGTGACTTCAGCCTCTACGGCCTCGGGCGCGATCTGCTCGATCCGCTCGACTCCGATGGCAAGGTACTGCTCGTCCGCATCGAGCTTCAGCGCGAGCTTCCGCAGCAGCTGCAGCGACGGGACGCGATCCCCGGCCTCGAGCCGGGAGATATACGCGGCTGAACAACCCGGGAAGGAAAGCCGGCGCTGTGAAAGACCCGCGGCGACGCGGGCGTCCTTGAGCCGTCGCCCGACCGCCGCAGGGTCGTCGACGTGCGAGTGGTAGTGCGGTGCAGTCATCGCGAGCCGCAAGCCGCGAGTCAAGACAGCTGCATCGGCGCGCCGCAGCGGGCGAGGCACGGACACGCAGATCGATGTCGAGGCTCTACGTCTTGAGTGGCTTACCTCCTAGAAGACCCAGCGCGGCTGCGGGTGCCCACTACCGGCCAGCATAACCCGACCGGCGGGCGCCCAGCAGGCCCAACCACGGTTGGTCAGAACGTACTGCGGTGGATCGAGCAGAGGCTGACCTTGCTGATCCCCGCTGATGTGCGTCGCGACTGGGCCGCCCTTCAGACGGCCCAGTCGCCGGAGTGCATGCGACCAGCTGCTAGCTGCAGCCGGTGTTCGTGCCGCAGTCGCGGCACGTGTAGCACGAGCCCGTCCGAACCATGCTGCCGCCGCACCTGGCGCACTCGACCGCGTCCTCCCACGTATTGAAGAGTGCGGTCTGTCCCCGCGGCGGCGCCTCGGGCGCCTCGGAAGCCTCGCCGGCGGCGTAGGCCTGCGCGAGTCGCGCCTTCACCTCGGCGGTCAGGATCCCCGCTTCCTCCTGCTGCTCGGAGGTGAGGAACTTCTTCCCCATCCAGCGGAAGATGTAGTCGACGATCGACTTCGCGATCCGGATATCGGCGTCGTTTGTCAGCCCGCTCGGCTCGAAGCGCATGTGGCTGAACTTCGAGACGTACACCTCGAGCGGCACGCCGTACTGGAGGCCGAGGCTGACGGAGATCATGAACGAGTTCATCAGGCCGGCCAGCGTCGTGCCTTCCTTGGCGATGTCGACGAAGATGTCGCCCGGGGTGCCGTCCTCGAAGAGGCCGACGTGGATGTACCCCTCGTAGTCGCCGACCTTGAACTTGCGGCCGACCTCGACGCGGTCCTCCGGCACTCGCCGGCGCTTCGGCTGCACGACGGGCACGACGGGGGCGAGGGCCGGGATCGAGGCGAGGCTCTTGTCGGCGGAGCCAGCATTACTGGAACTACTGAGGGGCTGCGCGACCTTGCAGTTGTCGCGGTAGATCGCAATCGCCTTGACGCCGAGCTGCCACGACTCGGTCAGCAGCAGCGACACGTCCTCGACGGTCGCCTCCTCGGGCAGGTTGACCGTCTTCGAGATCGCGCCGGAGATGAACGGTTGCACCGCGCCCATCATCTTCACGTGACCCATGTAGTGAATCGCGCGGTCGCCGATGGCGCAGTCGAAGACCGGGTAGTGCTCGCTCTTCACGTACGGGGCGCCGACGATCGTGTTCCGCTCGTCGATGAACGCTGTGACCTCGTCGACCTCGCTGGGCGCGTAGCCGAGCTTGTCGAGCGCCATCGGCACGGTCTTGTTCACGATCGTGATCTCGCCGCCGCCGACGAGCTTCTTCGACTTGACGAGCGAGAAGTCGGGCTCCACGCCGGTGGTGTCGCAGTCCATCATGAAGCTGATCGTCCCGGTCGGTGCGAGCACGGTCGCCTGCGCGTTTCGGTAGCCGTGTACCTCGCCCTTGTCGAGCGCGTCGTCCCAGGCCTGCCGGGCCGCCGTCAGCAGGTCCTCGGGCACGGAGTGGGAGTCCTGGATGTTCCCGACCGCGGCGCGGTGTTTCGCGATCACGCCGATCATCGCGGCCGCGTTCGGCCGGTAGCCGGCGAACGAGCCCATCCGACGAGCTACCTCCGCCGACTTGCGGTAGGCGCGGCCCGTCATCAGAGCGGTGATCGCCGCCGCGTACGCGCGGCCGTCGTCGGAGTCATAGGGGAACCCGCGCGCCATCAGCAGAGCGCCGAGGTTCGCGTAGCCGAGCCCGAGCTGGCGATACGCCTTCGCGTTCGCGTCGATCTCGCGCGTCGGATACGAGGAGTAGCCGACGCAGATCTCCTGTGCGAGGAACATCACGTCGACGGCGTGCTCGAACGAGGCGACATCGAACTCACCGTCCTCGCGCCGGAACTTCATCAGGTTGAGCGAGGAGAGGTTGCACGCGGAGTCGTCGATGTGCATGTACTCCGAGCACGGGTTCGACGCGTTGATCCGCCCGGTGTTCGGGCAGGTGTGCCACCCGTTGATCGTCGTGTCGTACTGGACTCCCGGGTCGGCGCACTGCCATGCCGCCTCGGCGATCTGCCTCAGCAGGCCGCGGGCGTCCGTCGTTTCGACGACTGAGCCGTCGGTGCGGGCGGTGAGGTTCCATTCCTTGCCCTCGCCCGCAGCTTCCATGAAGGAGTCGGTGACGCGGACCGAGTTGTTCGCGTTCTGGTACTGGATCGAGGCCCAGTCGGGCGAGTCGAGCGACATGTCGTAGCCCGCCTGCTCGAGGACGCGCGCCTTCCGCTCCTCCTTCGCCTTGCACCAGATGAACTCCTCGACGTCCGGGTGGTCGACGTCGAGCACGACCATCTTGGCCGCACGCCGCGTCTTGCCGCCAGACTTGATCGTCCCTGCCGAAGCGTCGGCGCCCCGCATGAAGCTGACCGGACCGCTCGCGTAACCGCCCTTCGAGAGCTGCTCCTTCGAGCTGCGCAGCTTCGAGAGGTTGAGCCCCGAGCCGGAACCGCCGCGGAAGATGACGCCCTCACGGCGGATCCAGTCGAGGATCGATTCCATCGAGTCGTCGATCGAGAGGATGAAGCAGGCGGAGCACTGCGGCTTGTCCTCGAAGCCGACGTTGAACCAGACCGGGGAGTTGAAGGAGGCGTACTGGTTGACGAGGATCGCCTTCAGCTCCGCCTCGAACGTGTCGGCCTCCTCGTCGGTCGCGAAATAGCCGCCGGCCCGGCCCCAGCCGCCGATCGTGTCGACGACGCGCCCGACCATCTGCTTGACGCTGTGCTCGCGCTCGGGAGAGCTGAGCCGCCCGCGGAAGTACTTCTGCGCGACGATGTTCGTCGCCGTCTGCGACCAGAAGCGCGGGAACTCGACGTTCCGCTGCTCGAAGGCTGGCCCGTCCTTGCCCGGGATGATCGCGTCCCGGAGCTCCCACTCGATCTCGTCGAAGGGGTCGCGGCCCGGGATCGTGAAGAACCGGCCCGGAGTGACCGAGGCCGTCTCCTCGACGACGACGTTCACGACGTCCTCCTGTGCGGCTGCTGCGTCCTGCACTGCTTCTTTGATCTCGCTGGTTTCTCTTGCGGTCGCCATTCGTGTCCTCTCGGCCATAGGCTTGTACGGCGCTCGCAGGTCGGGTTTTTGCGGGCCTCTGAGCGGATCGGGGACGTTAGACCCGGCGTCGGACGGAACCCTTTAAATGCGCCTGGAATGGCCGAAATCGCCCTCTCCAGTGTACCGGGCCGGGAGCGGCCTGGGAGCGACGGGCTAAACGGGCGGGGGCGGGATCTGGCCGCTTTGGGCCCGGCGGATCAGATACCCGGCCGAGCCGCCCGCCACGAGCAGCAGCGCCAGGCCTGCGAGGATCAGCAGCGGGATCGGCAGCGAGCTCGCGGACGACGTCGGCTCTGTCGGAGGGAAAGCCTCGGTGCCGACTGGCCCAGGATCCTTCACGGGAGGGTCGTTCCCGGGGGGCGAGGTCGTCGTCGTGGTCGTTGGCTCGTCGTCTCCCGCCGGTCCGTCCTGGTTGGGGGGCGCGGCCTCGGACCGCATCGCAGACTGGAGCGCGCGCTTGATGTCATCCTCCGCGCTCGAGTAGTCCCGCACGTCGCGCGGGAGGATCTCGATCGCATCGTCGTAGCAATGGAGCTCATAGGTGCCGTCAATCCGGCCGTCCCACCAGTCGTCGATCACTTTGCGGCCGCAGGACTGAGCGGCGCTTGCCGGCGCGGTCGCGACGAGCAGCAAGACGAATGCGGCCAGCAGGACGACGGCGCGAACGGCTCGCCGGGACGGCTGGTGGCGGGTGACGGGTGACGTCAAGGTTTTGGCGGCTAGTGGGGGGTTCGTCCGCACGTGCGGGCAATCTTGCAGAGTCTCTCGGACGGCATTGATGCCCGGGTGAACGGCAGGTAAACGGTTTGTAAGGTTACCCGGATACGGACGGAGGGCCTTCCGGGGTGCATGGTAGCTTGGCGCCCGATGCGAGGGCCCGGAGTGGCGGTGTCGGTCGCGACCGTGTTGTTGCTGGCCGCGCTCTTCGCAGGCGACTCGGTCTGGACGGCGCTCGCGGCGCTGCTAGCCGCGGGGGGCGGGAGCGCCCTTGCGCTCGCCGGACGTGCGCGGCAGACCGCCGGCGGGACGGTGCTGCTCGGCGTGCTGCTTGCGACCGCGGCCTGGGCTGGGCTGTCCCTGGCGTGGTCGGTCGCGCCCGACCGTTCGTGGGCCGAGCTCGACCGGACGCTCGTTTTCGCAGCGTTTCTGGTCCTTGGGCTGCTGCTCGGCGCGTGCGGTCCGAGCGCCTGCCGCTGGGCAGCCGCGGCCCTCGTCGCGGCGCTGGGGGCCGCGGTCGTCTGGGCGCTTGCCGGCAAGGCCATCCCGGCGCTCTTCCCCGACGGCGGCCGGGCGGCGAGGCTTCGCGACCCGATCGGCTACTGGAACGCGCTCGCGCTCGCGGCCGACATGCTGCTCGTGCTCGCGCTGACGCTGGCGAGGGCGGCCCGCTCCACCCTGGCGCGTACGGCGGGCGCGGGGCTCGCGTACGCGGCGATCGTCGCGGTGCTGCTCGCGGCGTCGCGCGCCGGCGTCGCCGCAGCGGTGCTCGGGGTCGCGCTCTGGCTCTGGCTGAGCCGAGACCGCGTCGAGGCCGCGCTGCTCGCGCTCGCCGTCTCTCTACCGGCGCTCGCCGTAGCGGGGTGGGCGTTCACCCGCCCCGCGCTCGTCGAGGACGCCGGGACCCGCGCCGATCGTGTCGCCGACGGCGCCATCTTCGGCCTGCTCCTCCTCGCCGGTGCGGGACTCACCGCGGTTGCGGCGCGCGAGCTCGACCGCCGCGCGCCCTTCGGAGCCCGCCGAGCGCTGCTGGGCAGGGCGCTGGCCGCTCTCGCCGGGGTCGCAGTCCTGGCCGCTGCCGTCGGTCTGCTGCTCAACGCGGGCCGGGTGGCGGAGGAGTTCCGCGGCGGGGAGGTTGCGAACGTCCCTGGGCGCCTCGGCAGCCTCAGCTCGAACAACCGCCTCGACTGGTGGCACGAGGCGTGGGATGTTTTCTCCAGCGACCGTCTCGCCGGCGCCGGTGCGAACACCTTCGAGGTCGCGCGCAAGCGCCACCGGGTGACGGCGTCGTCGACGCGGCAGCCGCACAGCGTGCCGCTGCAGATCCTCGCCGGCACGGGGCTGGTCGGGCTGGCGCTCTTCGCAGCGCTCGTCGCGGCGGCGGCGGCGGCGGCGGCCGGCGCGGTCCGCCGGCTGGAAGGCGGCGAGCAGGAGGCGGCCGCGGCGCTGGCGGTCGCGCTCGCGCTCTGGCTTGCGCACGCACTGGTCGACTACCCGTGGGACTTCGTCGCGGTGACGGGGCCCGCGCTCTTCGCTGCGGGCGTCCTCGCGGCGGCCGGACAAGCGCCGCGACGGTTCGCGAGCCCGTTCGCCGCCGCGGGAGCTGCAGCTCTGGCCGTCGCAGCGGCGGCGGCGGTCGCAACACCGTGGCTGGCGGAGCGGAGCGTGCGGCAGGTCGGGGTGGAGATCAGCCGCGGCGACTTCGAGGCGGCGGAAGACGCCGCGACCCGAGCCCACTTCCTCGACCCGCTCTCGCTCTCGCCGGTCTTCGCTCGCGCCCGCGTCGAGGAGGCGCGCCGGGACGATGTCGCGGCGGACGCCGCCTACCGCGACGCGGCCAGCCTCCAGCCCGAGAACCCGGAGGCATGGCTCGCGCTCGGCCTCTACGAGTTCCACCGGGGCGACTGGTGCTCCGCGTACGTCCATCTGAACGAGGCCTACACGCTCGACCCGGCCGGGAAGCAGTGGGCCAAGGGGCGGGAGCTCGACCAGGCGCGCGCCTGGGTGAACGGCGGCAACTGCTCTTAGTGCTCCCCGCCGCAAATACGCCCGCGTTCGCACGACGAGAACGCTTCGCATGCCGTCGTCCTCAGTCGCCCCGATATGCCTGCATATCGGGGCTCC
>Ga0183260_10005382_pt1 | contig 10066 bp, 11 predicted proteins | sample AntDrymUQ4972206_2_FD_129768 | JGI IMG/M metagenome (GOLD analysis project Ga0183260, IMG submission 129768) | Polar desert sand microbial communities from Dry Valleys, Antarctica - metaG UQ497 (22.06) (version 2) (version 2) | ecosystem: Environmental > Terrestrial > Soil > Desert | place...
CATGTAACAAATGTGCCTGCCCAAGTAACAGGCCTTCTAACTGATAAATATTACTCTTATGCCGCGAAATGAGATTTACAGGCAGTGTTCTTGCAATAGACTCAAAAGCTTCTGCATTTACAGTGCCGCCAAAGTTGCGGGCAAGAAGCCACCAAAATGTTTCTTCCCAGTAATTATTGTTTTCATGCAGCATCGCAAATATTCTTTGCGCTTTTCTTGTGAGCCTTTCTGCCACCAGTCTTTCTTTCCATGCGATCCATACGATTTCTTTTATACTGCTCAACGAATGCACACAGGGCACAAATGACCGGGTGTTCATAAGCATCTCATATTGTTCCAAAAGTAAATAGGATATATGGGGCTGAAGTTCTAAAACAGGTGAGCCGTAATTTGTTTTTATATCATGCTCATATACTACATGAAGAACGACGTTGTTATAATTTGCATCACTGCTATGGCCATGCTTTTGCCAGTCACTTGTCTTTATGTGTAATTCTATAGAGCCTGCAAAAAGTGTATCACCAATCCAGATTCTTGCTTCCAGAAAATCAGGGCCTTCATTTACATTCAAAGCACCGGGATGAATAATTTTAATTTCTTCTTCTGTTTCCGTTCTTAAATTATTCCGGTTGAAGAAACCAAACTGCCATATATATTGAAACAGTTTTTCAGTCATGCCATTAAATTACGAAAATTGCGCTAATGCCTGCAATACCCGGCTTACAGGCAATCCCATCACATTATAAAAATCTCCCTGTATGCTTTTGATGCCCACCACTCCTATCCATTCCTGTATTGCATAAGCACCTGCTTTATCATAAGGTTCATATTTGTCCACGTAGTACGATATCTGGTTTGCAGTTAAGTGATGGAACTCAACTTTGGTTTGGTCGTGGAATGTTATTTCTTTTCCCGCACTCAGTATAGTTACTCCCGTAATTACTTCATGAACTGCCCCATTTAATTTTGAAAGTATATCAATTGCATCTTCTCTGTCCTGGGGCTTTCCAATTATTTGCTCCTGCAGTACTACTATGGTATCAGCAGCAATGATAATTTTATCTCTATCTACAAGTTGCTGAACAGCGATTGCTTTTTCCTTCGATACATGAATGGATGCCTCTGCAGGAGAAAGAAAAAAAGGGAAGCTTTCATCAGTATCCGATACGATTATTTCAAAATCTAATTCCGCCCATTCCAATAATTGTTTCCGCCGCGGAGAACCCGATGCAAGAATATATTTTGACATGGGCTAAAGATAAATAAGGAAAAAGATCATGGATAAAATACCCGTCATCATGACCCATTTGGCCCAATTGCTCAATTGTGCATAATCTTTTTTGGTGCTTGCCTTATGGAGTTTTATAAATAATAAAAACAGGGGAAGAATAACAAATGCAATGCTATATAGGACAGCAAACCACCATCGAAATTGTAATATATAAAGCTGTAAAATGATCAATGCAATGAGTATGACCACCAACCACACAGAAATATAAATTTTTGTGGCAGGCACTCCGGCAACAATGGGCAATGTGCGACAGTCGTACCTTCTATCGCCTTCCATATCTTCCACGTCTTTAATAGCTTCACGGATAAGGGAAATAATAAATGCAAAACCGGCGTATAAAAATGATACCCTGAAAAACTTTACAGTTTGCAGGTCACTTACTCCAAAAGCAGAATGGAAGGGGACTTTAGTAAAAAAAAGTATCAGTATCGTCCAGGCAGTTAATAAAGATATAACTACATTACCTATCAGCAGCCTGCGCTTAAAAGACGTGGAATAAAGCCATAAAAGCATTACACAAATGATGTTTGCAAATATGAGGTACCACTTTGCAAAAGAAACCGCAACCGCTGTTGCCAATATCCCTAAAAAGCTTAAAAACAAATGCCAGAAAATAGCCCACCTTCTGCTGATGACTGTGTTGATTACATTTTTACCGGGTTTATTGACCTGGTCAATGTTCAGATCAAAATAATCATTGATAATGTACCCGGCAGCAGCTATAAGCACTGATGCTATCACCAATCCTATAAACGGTTGTATAGATTTATCCTGTGGGTAGATAGGCAGGTATATACAGGTATAAAAAAGCGTTTGTGTGAGAATAATAAAAACAAGATTTCCCCATCGAATCATTCGGAAAAATGAGGTAATCAGTTTCATAAAAAATGATTATCGTGATGTTACTTCAGCATTGAAATTCCACTGATCATTCAGCTTTAAAACTTTTTCTATTACATCGCGTACGCACCCCCTCCCTCCCTTTATCGGTGATATGTATTTACTGCAGGCCTTTACTTCATTTATTGCATCAGCAGGGCAACAAGGCAACCCCACCTGTTGTAATGCGGGAAGGTCTGGCAGATCATCTCCCATAAATAAAACTTCGTTCCAAGAAAGATTTTTTTGCGGGAGATATTTTTCTAAAAATTCCTTTTTATTTTTTGTTGCGAGATATACTTCTGTCACTCCGAGGTAATGCATTCTATGTAAAACCGGATCAGAATATCCCCCCGATATGATAACCACATTGTATCCGTTTTGCAAAGCCATCTGCAATGCAAGTCCATCTCTTACATGCATTTGCCTCGCCTGCAATCCATTCTCCATAAGTATTATCCGCCCATCTGTAAGCACTCCATCCACATCAAAAACAAATGTGGTGACCTCTTTGAAATATTGAAGCACATTCATGGTGATTAGCTGATTGCTCATTAAACAGATCGAAAATTTTTTTTCATACACAATTTTAAATATAGGATCATCAGCTAATCGTATATCGTCACATCAGCTCATCCTCATATCGCCACATCAGCTAATCACTTTTGATTGTCTCTCCACTCATATACCCACGAGCTTTGGATCATTTCTAAGTGACCTTCATTGACTTCTTCCCGTTTACCTTCAAATTTTGGAATTTTCAGTACCCACTCCAGCAGATCGGTAAAGCGTACACGATAAATTTTGCCCTCATTAAATTCATCACCAAACCGCTCGTATAGCTTTATCGCAATGTCTTCGTAATCGTTCCAATATATGGGGGGTTCGAACATATCACTCATTTTATTCTCCTAAGAATTGTGTTTGATCCGGCAAGGTCACTTCTATTACACCATTGCCATTCAATAAAAGGCATTGACAACCTAACCTGGAAATTAGTTTTGGATTGACAGCCCTGTCTATAAAATCTTCTTCTTTGTCACTAAGTTCTTCCAGAAAATCTGCACCGGCATTTACATATAAATGGCAGGTACTACATGCACATACTCCCCCGCAGTTGTGATGCAACTCAATATCATTTTTCAATGCTACTTCCAGCAAGCTTTGCCCTGGCGGAATATTTTCTAACGTAATGGATTCTAACGCAGGTTGTTCAAACTTAAATTTAATCGTGTACATCTAACAGTTTTCGGTGGCAAAAGTAGCCGAAACAGTTTAAAGCTGATGTTGAATACTTTTCGTGAAGAGCGTATAAATTTCTTTTAACTGTGGATGAGCAGACAATAAGTCCAGATGTTTTTCAATGGTAGCTGTATCATTTCGAAGGGCCGGACCAGTTTGTGCAACGGATGCATTACTGTCTGACAGCCTTGATGAGGTTTCCTGGATTAAAGGAAGAAGCAATTTAAAATCAATGTTTTCTTTTGTACAATAACTTTCCATTAATGCGTAAATATGATTCACGAAATTGTTGCAAAAGACAGCAGCAAGGTGCAGCTTCAAACGATCTTCATCATTTACCTGCACAACTGTATTCGAAATGGTATTGCCTAAAGATTCAAGCAATTGCAGGGTATCCTCATCGCTTGCATCAATGATTATAGGCGTATCCGAAAAATGAGACAACCCTTTCTTTAAACTTTGTAATGGATAAAATACTCCAAAATGCCGGGCCTTATTTTCAAGGATGCTTTTAGATACAGAAGCTGCCGTATGTACAATGGTTTTTTCAGGTAACTGCAATTCTTTCACTACTTCCTCAATAGCTATATCCGATACAGCCAGAATATATAAGTCCGCACCCCGGTTCACTACTGCCCAATAATTGGTAGATTCAGAATCAAGATCATAAGCAAGATCGGAAGCTGACTTTCCATTACGTCCATATACCTGAACAATATGGTGACCGGCTGATTTGAACTTTCGACCTAAGACAGTTGCTGTATTACCTGTTCCAATGATTACAATATTCATCTTTTATCTTTACGGATGCACATGCGCCAAAGACTGGTTTTAAAATACATCAGAACAAAATTTCGTTTTCTTTCAATCATTTCCAAAAGAAAAGCGGCAAGAGAGGCTTTTAATTTATTCTGCACACCACAATACCGTAACAAGAAAAATCCACCCCGCATATTTGAACAGGCTGAAAAAGTTAATTTCAGATTTGAGAATTATATGATTAAGGGATATCGCTGGAATGGAGCAGGCTCGAAAAAAATCTTGATCCTTCATGGCTTTGAGTCCAGTGTTGTGAACTTTGACCCATTTGTAAAACCTCTGATAATGAAAGATTACTCTGTGCTGGCATTTGATGCACCGGCGCATGGAGCAAGCAGCGGCAACAGGATCAATGCATTGATATATAAAAAATTTATTAATAAGATAAACGATCAATATGGACCAATAACCAACTTTATTTCGCATTCGCTCGGGGGCCTGGCCTTAAGTCTGAGCCTGGAAGAAAAATCACATGATGATACATTTAGAGTCGTTTTTATAGCTCCTGCTACAGAAACGACTACAGCTGTCAATTCTTTTTTTGAATATTTAAAACTCGATCACAAGTTGCGCAAGGCTTTTGACAGGCATATTGAAAAAATAGATACTCACATGCCCGAATGGTATTCAGTATCAAGAGCTGCGAAAAATATTAAGGCACGTGTGCTTTGGTTTCAGGACAAGGATGATACAATGACACCCATGTCTGATGTTATTCCCATCATAGAAAAAAATTATCCCAATTTTGAATTTGTAATAACGGAAGGTTTGGGACACCGGAGAATATACAGAGACAATAAAGTGAAAAAAGCTATTATTGAATTCTTCAAGTAAACTGGGTGCATTCCAAACTGTAGCTTTCCATTCAATGATATAATCGTTTAGGAGCGGCTGACTGAGAATTCCACATGCTGTTAATATTTTATAGCAATAAAGAGAAATAATTTTTGTCTTAGCAATATGCAAAATTTAAAGCTATTAGTAACGATCAATTAATGCTAAAAGCCAGCTCTTATAAAAAAATATTATTCTTGCTGTAATCTTGCATGTGCTACCCGTGTGTTAAAGAATAGAAATAAGAAGTTTATGGCCAAAAATTTATTGATAGTAGAATCACCCGCCAAGGCGAAAACCATTGAGAAAATCCTGGGTAGCGACTTTGAAGTGAAGAGTTGTTTTGGTCATATCCGTGATCTGGAAAAAGGTGACATGGGTATAGATATAAAAAATAATTATAAACCAACTTATATCATATCGGAGGAGAAGCAAAAAGTAGTAAGAGATCTAAAACAATACGCAAAAAAAAGCGATGAAGTATGGCTGGCAACGGATGAAGACCGGGAAGGTGAAGCCATTAGCTGGCACCTTTGTGAAGTGTTGGGTTTGAACCCTGAAACCACGAAGCGCATTGTTTTTCATGAGATCACAAAACCTGCGATATTAAATGCTGTACAAAACCCGCGTACCGTGAATATGAACCTGGTGAATGCACAACAGGCACGTAGAATTTTAGACAGGATCGTTGGCTTCGAATTAAGCCCTGTGCTGTGGCGCAAGATAAGTATGAAGAATAACCTGAGTGCAGGGAGGGTGCAAAGTGTAGCGGTAAGATTGATTGCAGAAAGAGAAAGAGAAATCAATGCATTCGTATCGCAAAGCAGCTTTAAGATTGAAGCCTTATTCACAGCTAAAGATGTAGAAGGACGTCTTGTAACATTCAAAGCTGAAGGGGCAAAATTCAACAACGATGCATTGGCCGAACAGTTTTTAAAAGACTGCATCGGCGCTCAGTATAAAGTAAAGGACATACAGGTAAAACCTTCTAAACGCTCTCCTGCTGCGCCATTCACCACATCTACCCTGCAACAGGAAGCCAGCAGAAAACTTGGGTATGGTGTAAGCCGTACTATGCTGCTTGCACAAAGGCTTTATGAAAACGGGCATATATCTTATATGCGTACAGATAGCGTAAGTCTAAGCCTAACCGCAATGGAAGACATCAGTAATACGATTACAAATTCTTTTGGTCAGCGATATTTTCAATCAAGGAAATATAAAAATAAAAACGATTCGGCACAGGAGGCACACGAAGCCATCAGGCCAACCTATATGGCAAACGGCACTATTGATGACCCTGACACGAAAAGGTTGTACGAACTAATTTGGAAACGAACAATGGCAAGCCAAATGGCTGATGCTGAGTTAGAAAAAACAATAGCAAAAATTCATATTTCTACCAATAATTCAGAATTGGTGGCAGAAGGTGAAGTATTAAAATTTGATGGGTTTATAAAAATTTATCGTGAAGATGTGGACGATGAAGATATAAATGAAGAAGGAAAAGAAGGTATTTTACCTCCATTAAGTGTTGGACTTGAACTGCCTCTTAAAGAAATGAAAGCAATAGAGCGGTTTACCCGTGCCCTGCCGCGATATACAGAGGCTTCATTGGTAAAAAAACTTGAAGAGCTTGGAATTGGCCGTCCATCTACTTATGCGCCAACTATTACTACTATTTTAAAAAGAGGTTATGTTGAAAAAAGAGACAAAGATGGAGTGCGCAGAGAATTCCGGGTATTTAAATTAGAGAATAATCAAACAGCCAAAAAAAGAGAATCAGAAAATACGGGTGCAGAAAAGTCAAAATTATTTCCTACTGATTTAGGACTTGTAGTCACCGATTTTTTGAAACAGCATTTTGATGATATCATGGATTATGGCTTCACAGCCCGTATAGAGCAAGAGTTTGATGAAGTGGCTTTGGGCAACATGAAATGGAGCTCAATGATTGATGATTTTTATAATCCATTTAAAATTGATGTACAGAAGACCATTGATACTGCTGAAAGAATAAGTGGCGAACGCGACCTAGGCATTGATCCGCAAAGCGGTAAACCTATAATTGCACGCATGGGCAGGTACGGCCCTATGGTGCAAATAGGCACTTCTACCGATGATGATGAAAAACCCCGCTATGCCAAACTCAAACAATCGCAAAGCATTGAAACAATCACAATAAATGAGGCGTTGGAATTATTCAAGCTTCCGCGTACATTGGGGGAATATGAAGGTCAGGAAGTATCCGTAAATATTGGACGCTTTGGACCCTATGTAAAATTGGGAGATGCTTTTATTTCCATTCCTAAAGGTGAAGAAGCATTGGAGATAGACATGGAAAGAGCGATTCAAATAATCAAAGAAAAACAGATCATCGATGCTCCAGTTGCTCATTATCAGGACCAGCCTGTCACGAAAGGAAAAGGGAGATTTGGCCCGTTCATCAAATGGGGTGACTTATTTATAAATGTACCCAAGGCCTATAATTTTGAACAATTGAGTCAAAAAGAAATAGAAGAATTAATAGATAAAAAAGTAACCAAAGAAGCCAACCGTTATATACAACACTGGCCTGCAGAGAAGATCAGTATCGAAAATGGAAGGTGGGGACCATTTATAAAATTTGGCAAAAAAATGCTGAAGCTTGGCAGAAAAAGTGAGGGTGAAAAATATGCAGATGATGAACTGAAATCATTACCACTGGAAGAAGTAAAGAAAATGATTGCACAGCAAGTGCCGGGTGCTTTCACCAGAAAAACTGCAGCTAAAAAAGCAACTACAAAAAAGCAGGTGCGAAAATCGCAAGTGCAAAAAAGACAGTTGCGAAAAAGGGGGCAATAAAAAAATCTTTAAAAGGGAAAAGTAAATAAAAGCTTAAGTGCAGAGGTCTAATGAAATAGCAGCACTCTTAACCCTGATCGAAGATCCTGATACTGAAGTTTTCGGTGCGGTGTCTGATAAAATAGTTGAATACGGCAAAAGTATCATTCCTAATCTCGAAGATCTTTGGGAAAATACAGTGAGTGAAGAAACGCAGGAACGTATAGAACTCTTAATACACCGGTTGCATTTTACTGATCTTAGCGAAGACTTCCGCCAATGGTCTATTTCCGGTCATCACGAACTGATGGTAGGCGCTCTGCTTGCCTGCAAATTTCAATATCCCGATCTCACTACTTTACCGGTATTGCAGGAAGTAGAAAAATTACGCAGGTACATCTGGCTTGAATTAAATAACTACCTCACCCCTCTTGAGCAAATACGGATTGTGACAGGAATATTGTTTGGCTATAACAGCCTCAAGGGCCATGAGACCAACTATACCAATGTCAATGATTTTCTCCTGCACAAAGTATTGGAAACAAAAAAAGGAAATCAAATCAGTAATGGTATTTTATATCTTATCATTTGCGAATTACTTGATGTACCTGTAAAAGCGATTAATGTTCCTAAGCAATTTGTGATTGCGTATTTCAAGCCAGGTTATGAGAGTGAAGAAACCACACAACATTTTACGAAGGCAGAATTCTTTATAGACCCAACTACGGGTCAGGTATTTTCTCATAAAGACATGGAAGCTTATTTCAAAAGAATAGCTGTACCACCCGTGCCCGGTCATTTCAAACCGCTTTCCAACAAAAAAGTAATTCAAAAATTATTGGAAGAAATGGCAAATTGTTTTACTGATGAAAATGCGGATTACAAAAAAAAAGAGTTATTGGAGTTGGTTAATTTATTAGACTAATGGAAGTGCCAGGTAAAATAAAATGGAGCGATTTTGAAAAAATAGATATTCGTGTGGGCACCATTATTCAAGCCGAAGCATTTCCTGAAGCCCGGATACCGGCTTATAAACTCATTATTGATTTTGGAAATGAAATAGGAAAGAAAACCTCTTCTGCACAGATCACGCAATATTATAAAGTAGAAGATTTGGAAAATGTGCAGGTGATTGCTGTGGTTAATTTCGAACCTAAGCAAATTGGAAATTTTATTAGCGAATGCCTGGTTTTAGGAATATATGAAGAAGAGAAAAATGTAGTACTGTTGCAACCACAACATAAAGTGCAAAATGGACTAAAAATCGGCTGATGTCAAATTCTGAATTTTATTACTCATCTCCTATCGGGCAAATTAAAATTGAATCCACTCTTGAAAACATGGTATCCTTACACTTTATTGACGATGCCGTTAACGAACCGATTATTGAAAATGGTGATACCTGTAATGCTTTAATTGACCATTGCATTATGCAATTAAACGAATACTTTACCGGTAAACGCACGGTCTTCGATTTGCCTGTACACCAGTCAGGTAGTGCTTTTCAGCAGCGTGTATGGGAGTTGCTTTAAAAAAGTTGGTTACTCAAACATGAGGCAAAACACTTCGCAGGGGTGCAAAGCCTGTTTGATTAATGCGGTTCTTTCAGTAAAAGGACTAACAACGTCTGTATTTCACACTTCTTTAAATCCTAAAAAGAAATATTAATACTCTTTAGATATCAATCTTTAATAATTGTCAACAAAAAAATAAATTTTTTTAGAACTGAAGTTCTCCACTTGAAAAGGCAAGTGGCAGTAATGAACTGACGCTATCAAGCACATATACTTTTCCTGTAAACCCCGCAAGTACTAATTGAATAGGCGATTTTAATCTGATTTCATATTCAAGTAATGTTTGCCGGCAAATACCACAAGGTGCAATGGGATGATCGCTCTGTTGATGTGCACTTTTATAGCTGATAGCAATGATTTCAATTGCTACATCTGGATGATGCGATGAGATTGCAGAAAGGAGAACTCTTTCAGCGCAAAGTCCTACGGGGAATGATGCATTTTCCTGATTAGTACCGGTGATGGTTTCTCCGTTTACCAACCGGGCTGCAGCTCCTACATGAAAACGTGAGTATGGAGCATATGCATGTTTTGTTACTTCTTTTGCTTTTTCTAATAAATTCTGAAGATGCTCAGGAAGATCATTGATACTGCCATAGCTTGA
>Ga0183260_10005383_pt1 | contig 10064 bp, 7 predicted proteins | sample AntDrymUQ4972206_2_FD_129768 | JGI IMG/M metagenome (GOLD analysis project Ga0183260, IMG submission 129768) | Polar desert sand microbial communities from Dry Valleys, Antarctica - metaG UQ497 (22.06) (version 2) (version 2) | ecosystem: Environmental > Terrestrial > Soil > Desert | place...
GTCACAGGTTCGCGCCAGGTCACACGTTCCCGCAATCCTCGGCAAGGCACCTTGATGCGGCAGTACAAGCCCACTTGACGGTTCTCCGCGTAGGCGGCTACGATCTGGCAATCCGAGTGACGGAGTCGGGATAGGCGACGGCGCACCACCTGGCGCCGACCTAGTAACAGGAGGATCGGTGGACGTAGGCTCGCTGACCACTGGGCTGCTGACCGGTCTGCGCGAGGGTGTCGAGGCATCACTGATCGTCGGCATCATCCTCGCGTACCTGGCCAAGACCGGAAACCGGCATCACTTCGGCAAGATCCTGGCCGGGACCGGCGCGGCGCTCGGTGTGAGCGTTGTCCTCGGTGTCGTCCTGTTCCTCACCCTGGGCGCTTTCGAGGAGCCGTACGAGCAGCTCTTCGAGGCCACGGCCATGTTCCTCGCCGCCGGCGTGCTGACGTGGATGCTTTTCTGGATGCGCCGCCAGGCGCGGATGGTCAAGGGTGAGCTGCAGGCCGCTGTCGACCGAGTACTGACCGGCGGCAGCGCCTGGGGTCTGGCCGTCCTGGCGTTCACAGCCGTCATTCGCGAGGGCGTCGAGACTTCACTGTTCCTCTTCGCGCAGGTCACGGCCGCGGAATCCGGAGCACCGAGCGTGCTGCTTGGCGCCCTGATTGGGCTGGCCATCGCGGCGGCGATCGGCTACCTCATCTATGTCGGTGCTCGGCGCATCAACTACGGCACATTCTTCCGACTCACCGGCCTGGCCCTGATTTTCATCGCCGCCGGCCTCTTGAGCCACGCCATCCACGAGCTCATCGAGATCGACGTGATCAACTTCGGCACACAGACGGCGTTCGACATCAGCGCGATCCTGCCCCACGAAGGCAACCCATTCGGTGAGTTCCTGCGCGCGCTGCTCGGCTACACATCCACGCCCGAGGTACTGACGCTCGCGGTGTACCTCCTATATCTCGTGCCCGTCCTGTACCTGTACTTGCGGCCGGTGCCTGTTGCCGTCTCGCCTCCCGCTCAGCCGGTGTCAACTCCCGCCTGAAGAAGCCGCCGTTTCGGCCTCGGGCGGGACCTCTTCGGGCGCCGGACGGCTCCTGAACATCGCGAACAACAGCAGGTCGTAGGCGATCTTCAGGACGCCTGTGGCGATAAGGGGTATCCCGAGGCCGATCGGTACCAGCAGCGAACCTGCCAGCGCTGGCCCGGGAACCTGGGCGAGGGCGCGAGCGAGGCTGGTCACTCCGGCCGTTGCCGTGCGTTCGCGCGGCTCAACGACGGCCATCGTGTAGGACTGACGCGCGGGCACGTCCATCGACGCCAGCGCGGAACGTCCGAGCAGGAAGAGCGAGGCGACAGCCAGGTTCGGCGCAATTGCGAGGCCGATCAGGAAGATGCTCGACGGGATGTGGGTGAAGACCATCGTCGCGATCAAACCGATCCGCGCAGAGAGCCACGCCGCGACCGGAAATGAGATCGTCGAGAGCAGGCCGGCCACGAAGAAGAGCCCACCCGCGGTGGCCGGGTCGGCACCGAATCGGGCGGCAAGGAAGTACGCGAGGTAGCTCTGTACCGACAGGCTGCTCGCAAACGAGTCGAGGCTAAAAAGAAGGGACATCCGCGCCACGATCGGCCGCGAGGGCCCAATCGCAAGCCGTCGCTCGAGGCGTTCGCCTGTTTCGGCTCGGCGGTCGAGCCGGGCGTGCAGCACAACAGTCAGCACGCCGATCACGGCATGCGCAAGGAAAGCTGGCGCGTAAATGTCGGCGCCGGTCAAGCCGACCAGCTTGCCGATGAAAGGCAGCACGCCGACCGAGAGGGCACCCAGCGCCGCGGCTCCGGAGGCAACCAGGTTGTAGAACGCGAAGGCCTTGGTGCGCTGCTGATCGGGAACGGACTGGGGGAGGAGCGCCTGGTCGACTGTCTGGAGGCCGGTCGATTCATTGGCATTGACGGCGACCATGCCCGACAGCGCGATCAGTGCCAGCAGGAGCGGTTCGCGGTTGACCAGCGGGATCAGTGCCGCGGTCGTCATCAGTGCCGACCCGGCCATGAGCAGCCTGCGGCGACCGATCCGGTCGCCCCACCCGGCAATGATCACGGTCAGGGCGAACGTTCCGGCGAAGGCGGCCGACACGATCAGGCCGATGTCGACGCCGGGCAGTCCCAGGCCAGCAAGGTAGAGGCCCAGGGCGACCGAGTTCAGGCCGAAGCCGAAGCTGCGCAGTGCTCGGGCAGCCACGACGATGCGGCCATTCCGGTCCAGAACAGGAATCAGGCGTCTCGGGCGGTCGCCGGTCGTCCCGCCGCGTTGCATTCCGTCCACACTAAAGGTCGCGGTGGTACTTCTCGAAGTGCTGCGGCAGTACCATCGGGCTACTCAGCCAACGCCCCCACACGCCGCTCGACCCTCGACCCCGCGAAGGCTACGAAGCACCAAGGTGCGCATCGATCAGCAAGCCCGTTTACTCGCTCGGTTCTACGACGTCGGCTGGCGCATGGGCATGACCGACGTGCGATCCGGACTGCGAGTATGACGGGCCCAGCGGCCGAAGCCGAACAACATCTGCGGATGCCCATGGGTGACCACGAGCGAACGCACGACGACGGCGCCCCCACCATCCGGGGCGCGCTCTATGACCGGATGGTCCGCGTCGTGAGCTACCTGTTCATCGCCGCCGTCGCTGGCATCGTCACGCTGACCGGTGGATCATTGCAGACGGCGGTCTACGTCCTGCTGGTGGTCGGGATCGTGCTCCTGGTGCTCTTCCAGGACGTGCTACCGACACGCAGCCTCGCGCGCTGGCGAGCGCAGGTCGAGGGTGCCGCCGTCGTCGTGTTCCTGACCATCCTGCTGATGCTGACGGGTGGCTTCAGGAGCCCGTTCTTCTTTGGCTACATTCTGTTGCTTGGCATCGGGTCGCTCTGGTCGAGCGGCGTGGGGCCACCCATCCTGGCCGCAATCACAGTCGTCGTCTACCTGCTGGCCGTGGTCGTGTCCTCCGGGCCGGAGCTGTTCATGTTCGACAGCATCGGCCGGGTGACCTTCAACGTCGTTGCGCTCGTCCTCGTGACGTACGTCGCGTCGGTGATCGGCCGTGAGCAACGCCGCTCTCGCGAGGAGGCACTGCGTCTCTCTCGGTTCGATTCCCTGACGGGGCTTTATAGCCGCGCATTCTTCGTTTCGACCCTGGAGCGGGAGATCCCGCGCGCGGCGCGCACCGGACGGCCGTTCTCGATGCTGATGTTCGACCTTGACGGCCTGAAGGCCGCCAACGACCGGTTCGGCCACGAGTCCGGCGACCGCCTGCTCCAGGCAGTCGCAGATGTGATGCGTGGCGACATCCGCGTCACCGATGTACCGGCGCGGTACGCGGGCGACGAGTTCGTCCTGTTCCTGCCGGAGACGGATCTCGCCGGCGCCCTGCGCGTGGCCGAGAAAGTGCGAGTGGACATCTCTCGTCTGGCCCTCCCACACGATGGGTCGCTCATCCGAACTTCAGCCTCTATCGGCCTGGTGACCTATCCGAACGACGGCCACTCGTGGGCAGAGCTGATCCGCCGCGCGGATGTCGCGATGTACGAGGCCAAGCGCCGCGGGCGAGACCAGATCGTCCACTACGCGCGCGATGGGGCTCCTCCAACACAGACGGCCGGTCATGTGGGGCACACGGCTCCGGGCGCACCGTCGTCGCGGGTGCAGGACCTGACCGGTAACCAGCGGCAGGCCGACACGCCTTCGCCCTTGCCACCTGCCTACGCCACCCCGCCGCCCCAACCGGTCGCGACGACTTCGACACCCCGTCCTGTCGCGACCGGTGTGACGCCGCGGGCGATGGGCCCCGGTCCACCACAGCGGCCCGCATCCACTGGTGTGCCGTTCGATATCCCGCCTGAGTCGCCGCGTCCCGCGCCATGGGAGACCCGCGGCGGCTGAATCCTTTCCGTCGCCCAGAAACGATCGCGGCCTTTCCGGCCGCAGCGAGCGTGCGATGTAGCATCTGGCGGTGAGCCATCCCCGCCCCGCGCGGAATGCCGGTTTTGGCACGCGCGCCATCGGAGCCGCTACCCGTGCGCCGCGCGTGGACCAGACACCGGACTCTGTGCCGATCTACCAGGCGGTCACCTTCAGCGCCGAGGACTCGGCCGAACTCGGCGACATCCTGGCCGATCTAAAGCCCGGTTACGCCTACTCGCGCATCGACAACCCCACCTCGACCGCCCTCGCCGACGCCCTGAGCGAGTTGCACGGCGGGGATGCCGGCTTCGCCTTCGCAACGGGCATGGCGGCCGCGCACGCCATGTTCCTGTCCCTCGTCGAGTCCGGCGACCACCTTGTCGCTTCATCCGCGCTGTACGGCAGTGTCCAGCACCTGCTCGAGAACCAGCTTGGCCGCCTCGGAGTCGAGGTGACGCTCGTCGACGTGACTGACCACGACGCGGTCGATGCCGCGTTTCGGCCGAATACGCGGTTGCTGCACGTGGAAACGATCGCCAACCCGACCATCGTCGTGGCCGACCTGCCCGCCTTGGCCGAGATCGCTCACCGCCACGGCGCGGTGCTGACCGTCGACAACACCTTCGCCTCTCCGTATCTGTGCCGGCCGATCGAGCTCGGCGCCGATCTTGTCTTCGAGTCCTGCACGAAGTGGATCGGCGGGCATTCGGACGTGCTCGGCGGAGTCGTGGTCGGGGACAGGGCGCGGCTCGCGGCTGTCCGCCAGGTCCAGATCGACACCGGTGGCAGCCTTGCGCCATTGAGCGCGTTCCTGATCCTGCGCGGCATCGCCACCCTGCACGTCCGCATGGAGCGGCACACGGAGAACGCACTGGCCGTCGCCCGTGCGCTCGAGGCCCACGATTCAGTCGAACACATCTATTACCCGGGCCTGCCCAGCCACCCGCAGGCCGCCGTCGCGCAACGCGTCCTACGCGGCGGTGGTGGGATGCTGGCCTTGGATCTCGGCTCGCGCTCAGTGGCAGCTTCCTTCCTGGACGCTCTCACCCTGACGCCACGCACGGCATCGCTCGGCAGCGTGATGACGATCGCCGTCCACCCGCCGTCGACCACGCATCGCCAACTCGACGAAGCGGCGCTGGCAAGTGCCCGGATCCGCGAGGGCCTCGTGCGCGTCTCTGTCGGGCTCGAGGATGTCGACGACCTGATCACAGACTTCGAGCACGGCTTGGCCGTGGCTCGGACCGCGGTCGCCGCCCAGTCGGCCTAGAGCGACCTGGCTTTCAGCCGAACAAGAAAAATCCAGCGGGAACAACAACCATCGCCTCGATCACTCTGGAATCACGCCGCGCAGGCAGCGCCCTGAATCCTCTTGGGCGCTTGGGTTCGTATGTCTGGCGGACGCTGACCAGCATCCGCTTCGCCGTCCTCCAGATCAGCGTACTCGCCGTGGCAGGCGTGTTCGGAACGGTCCTGCCACAGCTGCCCGCGTATGCGCTGCACGACGCCCAGGCCTACGCCGACGAGATGGGCGTGATCCAGTCGTCCTACGAACGCCTGTCGATCCTGGGCCTGAACGTCGGCCCGCTGGTCGCCGACCTGTTCGAACGCTTGGGCTTCTTCAGGGTGTTCTCGGCACCATGGTTCATCCTCCTGCTGACCGTGCTCGTTGTCAGCATCGTCGTCTGCACTCTCGATCGGACGCCCGCGATGTGGCGCACCGCGCACAGGGTCAGGATCGTCCAGGCGGCGCCGTTTTTCGACCTGCGCCTGTCCGAACGTGCGCGCTTCACGAGTGCGGATGATCAGGCAGCGGACGAGCTCGCGGCCGTGCTGCGCGGCCGGCGCTTCAAGGTCCGCGAGGTCACAGTCGATGCGCCGCCTGACTCGGACGCTGCTCCGGTCCGCCACCTGTACGGCGACCGGTACCAGTATGTCAAGCTGGCGACCCTCTTTACGCACCTCGGCCTGATCCTTTTCCTCGCCGGCGGGGCGGTGACGACGGTCGCGGGGTACGAGACCGTCGTATTTCTTGGTGAAGGCCAGACAGCGCCGGTCCAGGCCGTCGGCACGCCGGATAACCTGCTGGTCAAGAACGTCCACTTCGAGGCGCCAACCCGACCGGACGGGTCCTTCGCAGACTTCCGCACCGACCTCGCCGTGTACCGCAATGGGCAGGAGGTTGCGCGCAAGATCATCCGCGTGAACGACCCGCTGGAGGTCGATGGCTACGTCTTCCACCAGAACACGTTCGGGCCGGCCGCCGACCTCGCCATCCGCGACGCTGCCGGTCAACTGGTTTGGGACGGGCCCGTGCTGCTAGCCGGCGAGCTCGGCGGCTACCCACAGGGCTTCATCACTATTCCCGGCTCAAGTCTCGGCCTGCTCATCGTCCTCGACAGGACCGTCGACGACACCCCGCAGCTGGTCATCACCGGCCTGGGTGAGACCGCGACGGACGACAGCAACATCGTCTTCCTCCGCGAACTCGGCCTGGGTTCGACAAGCGAGCCGCCCAGCACCGCGGGTTATGCCGTGACCTGGGATGCAGCCGCCGCGTACACGGGCATGGTCATCAAGCGCGATCCCGGCCAGGGCCTGATCTGGATCGCCTACCTGTCGCTGATCACCGGCCTCGCGCTGTCCTTCTACTTTCCGCGCCGCCGGCTGTGGGCCCGGCTGCACGGCGACCACCTCGAGCTCGCCTTCCTCGGCGACCGATACGTCAGCAGCGAACAGGAGTTCGAAGCCCTTCTGGACGACCTCTCGGTCCGATTACGTAACTTACCTGAGCGTCGTTTGCAACCGGTCGGGGGCACTGGTCCGGCGTAGACTTTCCAAGGCCGTGCGACCGGCTGGGCCGCGCTCATGCGATTTGGAGGGACTATCGGCAATGGTCATGGACGTCGCGGAGACGCCGATCGCACAGGGCAATGGACCCGCCTCCGACGCAGCTGGCAACGGCACAGGACGCGCCGCAGCGCGCGCTGCCGCGGCCAATAAAACAGCGCCAGGAGGAGGCATGACCGCGCGCCAGTCGACCACAAGTGCGATCTCCAGCCACCGCGTCGCCTCGACGCAGGACTACCTGGAGCATGCCGGCGCGGAAATCTACGGCCAGTACGTCTTCGGTGAGGCGGCGCAGCGGAGGTATCTCGCCAAGCCGATCTTCGCCAGGCTGCGACGAACGGTTGCCGGGCTCGAGCCATTTGATCAGGCGATCGTCGATGCGGTCGCGCACGGCGTGAAGGAATGGGCGATGGCGCATGGCGCCACGCACTACACGCACTGGTTCGTGCCCATGACCGGCTCCACGGCCGAGAAGCACGACTCCTTCCTGACCCCGACCGGCGAAGCCCAGACCATCGCCGAGTTCTCGGGCAAGAATTTGCTCCAGGGTGAGCCGGATGCGAGCTCGTTCCCGTCGGGCGGGATCCGGGCAACGTTCGAAGCGCGCGGCTACACCGCCTGGGACGTCACATCGCCGATCTTCCTCCAGGTAGAGCCGAACGGCGTAACGCTCACCATCCCGACCGCCTACGTCTCGTTCACCGGTGAGGCGCTCGACTACAAGATCCCGCTGCTGCGCTCACAGGACGCGCTCGGTAAGCAGGCGCTGCGCGTGCTCAGCTGGTTTGGAAACTCGGCGGCGACGCGCGTGTACACCAACATCGGCCCCGAGCAGGAGTACTTCCTCGTCGACCGCCGGCTGGCGGAGCAGCGACCCGACCTCGTTCTGACCGGTCGCACGCTGTTCGGTGCTCCGTCGCCCAAGGGGCAGGAGCTGGAGGACCAGTATTTCGGCCCGATTCGCGAGCGGATCCTCGCGTTCATGATGGATCTGGACCGCGAGCTCTGGAGGCTCGGCATCCCGGCCAAGACACGCCACAACGAGGTGGCGCCGGCGCAGTTCGAGATGGCGCCGGTCTACGAGCCGACGTCGGTCGGCTCCGACCACAACATGCTGGTCATGTCGACGATGCGCAAACTGGCCCAGCAGCACGGGCTGATGCTGCTCATCCACGAGAAGCCGTTCGCCGGCATCAACGGGTCGGGCAAGCACAACAACTGGTCGATGTCGACTGACTCCGGCGAGAACCTGCTCGACCCGGGCAGGGACCCGCACTCAAACGCGCAGTTCCTGGCTTTCCTGCTCGCCGTGATACGCGCGGTCAACGTCCACGCCGATCTTCTCCGTGCGTCGATCGCCGACGCCGGCAACGACCATCGCCTCGGCGCGAACGAGGCTCCGCCGGCGATCATGTCGATTTTCCTCGGGTCGCAGCTCGAGGACGTCATCCATCAGATCGAGCAGGGTCCGGCGTCGTCCTCCAACGATGGCGGTCAGTTGGACCTCGGCGTCTTCTCATTGCCGGGCCTGTCGCGCGACGCCACCGACCGCAACCGGACCTCGCCGTTTGCCTTCACCGGCAACAAGTTCGAGTTCCGCGCAGTAGGCTCGTCGGCGCCCATCTACTGGCCGCAGACAGTTCTCAACACGGCCGTGGCCGATTCGCTCAGCGAGCTCGCCGACGAGCTGGAGAAGCTCCAGCCACAGGACTTTGACGGGCTCTCGGAGATCCTCTCCGGGATCGCCAGGCAGAACAAGCAGGTCCTGTTCGAGGGCAACGGCTATTCGACCGAGTGGCACGCCGAAGCCGAGCGCCGCGGCCTGCCGAACAACAAGACGACGGTCGATGCACTGCCGGCGCTTGCCACGCCGAAGGCCAAGAGTGTCTTCGCCAGGTTCGGCGTCCTTTCGGACCGGGAGCTCGCGGCGCGCTACGAGATCGCCTGGGAGCGCTACGTCAAGGTCGGCGACATCGAGGCCAGCGCGGCGCTCGACATCGCCCGGACGATGATCCTGCCGGCCGCGGTCCGCTACCTCGGCCAGCTGTACTCAGTCGCGCCAGCCTCGCGCGCGGTCGAGTCGCTCTGCTCGCAGGTCGGCGAGCTGACAGATCAGTTGAGCGACGCCATCAACGAGCTCGAACATGCCCAGCACGCGGCGCACGAAGCCGGTTCGGTGCAGGACGAGGCCCGTGCATTCGTCGACAAGGTCCTTCCAGCTCAGGACGCGCTCCGCGCCATCGCTGACCGGTTGGAGACAATTGTGGCCGACGATCTCTGGCCACTGCCGAAGTACCGGGAGCTGCTCTTCCAGTACTGAGGCTGGACAGTCAATTCCACTACCGTGTCCATAGCGAGGAGCGGCGGGGCCAACCCGCCGCTCTTCCTTTTGTTCATGAGGAAGCCGTGACCGACTATGTCGATCCAATAGCCCAGCCAGATGAGTATCAGCAGCTGCTGCTGCGCCACTTGGGCGATGACGATCCCGCCGAGGTCCAGGCGGGAACACCGGCGGAGGCGCGCCGGCTGTTCGCGGCGGCAGGTTCCGAGCTGCGCACCCGCCCGGAGCCAAAGGAATGGTCAGTGTTCGAGTGCTTCGGCCACATCGTTGACGCCGAGATCGTCTACAGCGGCCGCTACCGCTGGATCCTCGCCCAAGACAAGCCGGACATCCCGGGTTACGACCAGGACCTGTGGGTCGACACGCTGCATGCTGCCGGTGACGACTCTGTCGATGATCTGTTCGCCGTTTTCGAGCCGCTCCGCGTCGCGAATATTGCGCTCTGGCGCCGAACGCCGCCCGATCTAAAGGCTCGATTTGGGATGCACAGCGAGCGCGGGCCAGAGAGCTACGAGCTCTCCTTCAAGCTGATCGCCGGCCACGACCGATTCCACCTGGATCAGGCGCGTCGCACGTTGGAGCAGGTGCGCCCTGGCAGCTGATCCTCCGCGCTGCTGGTGGGCGAACTCAGATCCGCTCCTGGCGGCGTACCACGACGACGAATGGGGTCGGCGCGTGTCGGGCGACACTCGACTCTTCGAGATGCTCACACTCGAGGGCGCACAGGCTGGGCTGTCCTGGCTGACGATCCTTCGGAAGCGCGACGGCTACAGGCAAGCGTTCGCGGGATTCGATCCACAGAAGGTGGCGGCGTTCGATGCTTCTGACCGCGAGCGGCTGATGGCCGACGCGGGTATCGTTCGGAACCGCGCCAAGATCGAGGCGACGATTGGCAACGCACGCGCCTTCCTCGCCGTA
>Ga0183260_10005384_pt1 | contig 10064 bp, 12 predicted proteins | sample AntDrymUQ4972206_2_FD_129768 | JGI IMG/M metagenome (GOLD analysis project Ga0183260, IMG submission 129768) | Polar desert sand microbial communities from Dry Valleys, Antarctica - metaG UQ497 (22.06) (version 2) (version 2) | ecosystem: Environmental > Terrestrial > Soil > Desert | place...
CCGCTTCCACGGCCCTCGTCGAAGCCTCTACGGACGCCTCGCTGTCCCCGTTCGCACCGAGCGCAGCGCCGAGGAAGGCCAGGTAGCGGGCCAGCGGACGCTGTTCGGAGAGCGCTCTGTACTCCGAGACGGCACTCTCGTAGTCGCCGCGCCGGAACGCCTTGTTCGCCCGCCGCTCCGCCGCCGGGGTGGAGACGAGGTTGGCGAGGAGGATGCCGGCCACGAAGACCACCACCCACGTCGTCAGCACGCCCTGCGCCTGGAAGTTGCGGATTATCAGCATGCTCAAAGCCATCAGGGTGAGCACGCCGAAGGGGAGGGCCTTGCGCACCAGCACGCCCCACGCCTTCGCGCGCACCAGATCCCCGTTCATGGAGAAAACCATCCGCCAGGCGAACACCACCAGCAGAAACGTCAGGACGATGGGTATGGCTGCGGCGCCCAAGCTAACCTCCTACGAACCCACCGGCGCGGGCTCAAGCGTCTCCAGTATCTCACGCGCGGGGGTAGTAATCTCCTTGAACGCTCCGTCCGAAAGCGCCGGCCGCGCCCCTTCGGTGGAGACGGATTCTCCGAGTTCGATCCAGGACTTGCACCCACCGTACTCCTCGCGGAACGGAAGTTCGACCGTCTCCGGTAGCAGGTACGTCCGCAGCATCAGCACCGTCAGCGGCTTCTTCGGACGCCACTTGAATCGGCTCTCCGCGTACTCGTGGGTCCACATATGGTGCGCGTCCAGCGCCGCGAGGTCCTCCGTCTCCGAGACCTCGTAAGCGCCAGCGACCTCGGCGAAGGAGGAGAAGCGCAGCGGGCCGTCGTCCGTCAGATTAGGGATCTTGTCCAGGATGCCCCTGAACTCCGGCTTCACCAGCTCTGGCCGCTGGTGTTCGTAGCCGGAGAGGAGCAGGAAGCGCATCTCGGGTACGGCGAACGCTTTCTCGCGGATGCCGCCCTTGCGGACCACGAGCGCCGTCTCGCCGCGCTCCAGTGCCCGTACCACGACCGCCCATTCTTTCAGCACGTGCTGCAACGTGTTCACGGGATCACCTCTCGTATAATGCCTCTTTGCACCACGGATTATACGACCTTGCGAGAGGGGAACCATGAGTGGCAGTGAGACCGCACACCGTACCGAACGCGACTCGATGGGGGAGGTCCAGGTCCCGCGCGACGCCCTCTTCGGAGCCCAGACCCGCCGTGCCCTGGAGAACTTCCCGATAAGCGAGCTCCGCTTTCCGAGGCGGTTCATACAGGCTATCGGAGCTATCAAGCTCGAAGCCGCGAACGTGAACCACGAGCTGGGCGGCCTCGACAAGGAGATCCGGGACGCCATCGTTCAGGTGGCGGAGGAGGTGGTGGACGGGAAGCTGGACAACCAGTTCGTCCTCGACATCTTCCAGACCGGCTCGGGGACCTCGACCAACATGAACGCGAACGAGGTGATCTCCAACCGCGCCATCCAGATCCTGGGCGGCGACCTCGGCTCCAAGGAGCCCGTTCACCCGAACGACCACGTCAACCGGAGCCAGTCGTCGAACGATGTGATCCCCACCGCCATCCACCTCGCCGCCTTGATCTCCATCGAGCGGGACCTGCTCCCCGCTCTGGAGATGATGCGAAGCGCCCTCGAAGACAAGGCCCGCGAACTTGACGACGTGGTGAAGACGGGTCGGACGCACCTCCAGGACGCCACCCCGATCCGCCTCGGGCAGGAGTTTCGGGGCCACGCCGGGCAGATAGAGCGCGGCATCCAGCGTGTCAGGGAAGCGCAGGCAGACCTCGCCGAAGTCGCCCTCGGCGGCACGGCCGTCGGCACCGGTGTCAACACCCACCCCGAGTTCGCGCAGAAGGTGTGCGAAAGATTGAGCGAGCGCTTCGGCGTCGAGGTGCGAGAGACGGAGAACCACTTCCAGGCGCAGAGCGCGATGGACGCGGCGGTGTTCGCAAGCGGTGCGCTCAAGACCGTCGCCGTGAGCATCATGAAGATCTCCAACGATATAAGGTGGCTCGGAGCCGGACCGCGCGCGAACCTCGCCGAGATAGCGTTGCCAGAGGTGCAGCCCGGCTCGTCCATCATGCCTGGCAAAGTAAACCCGGTGATCGCCGAGTCCGCCACGATGGTCGCCGCGCAGGTGATCGGCAACGACGCCACCATCGCTATCGCCGGACAGAGCGGCAACTTCGAACTGAACGTCATGCTCCCCGTGCTCGCCTACAACCTGCTCCAGTCCATCGCGCTCCTCGCCACCACCGCAGACAACCTCACAGACCAGTGCATAAGCGGCATAAAAGCCACCGAACGCGGCCCCGAACTCGTTGAACAGGGCCTCATGCTCGCCACCGCCCTCGCCCCGGGAATCGGGTACGATAAGGCCGCCGAGATCTCCAAGAAAGCTTACAAAGAAGGCAAAACCATCCGCGAAGTCGCCCGCGAGGACACCGACCTCTCCGAAGAAGAACTGGATAAATTGCTGGATGCGAGGAAGTTGACGTAAGTGCGGTACTGGGCATGAGGAATATACGCCCTGTGGTAGGGTGATGGCATGATCCCTTTGGTCCAAGATAAGAGGGCGGAGGTCGCGGAGCTTTGCGAGAGGTACGGTGTGGAGCGGTTGGATCTGTTTGGCTCGGCCAGCTCCACGGGCGACGGGTTCGATCCCGGAGTCAGCGATCTGGACTTCGTGGTTTCTTTCGAGCGGCGCGACCCGCCCGACCTCTTCCGCCGGTACTTCGGGCTTGAGGAGGATCTGGAGGCCCTCTTCGAGCGTGAGGTAGACTTGGTGATGGAAGGCGCTCTCGGCAAGAGCCGCCGGTTCGCCAGAAACATCGAGGGGAGCCGGGTGCCGCTGTATGGGCCCTGAAGAACGGGTCCTGAAAGCCCTGGAAGATGTGCAGGATTGTGCCTCCTTTATCGTCGAAGCTACCGAGGGGAAAGACCTTACGGGCTACCGGCGCGAACGGCTCTTCCGGCAGGCCATCGAACGAAACCTGGAGATCATCGGGGAGGCCATCGGGCGCGTAGCCAGGCACGATGCCGCGACTGCTGGCCGCATAAGCGAGCACCGACGCATCATCGCGTTCCGCAACCGTCTGATCCACGGCTATGACCTGCTCGACGATGAACTGGTGTGGGACACGGTCAAGAGCGAGGTGCCAGTTCTCCTCTCGGAGGTCGAAGAGTTGTTGCGGGAACGTGGAGCATAATCCCGGAACTCTAGAGGGTGACCATGTTCTTCTGCGCCACCAAGGAGACTCTAATCGCCACGATCGCCGCGAACCTCACAACGTTCAGCTGTCGTCACTTGCCCCTGCGTTTGGCAAGCAGGAGTAGGAACGTGAGCAGGGAGGCCAGACCCGAAACGCTTCTTACAGCATGCAGCTTTCCCCAACGACGTAGCAGTTCTTCCGCCAGGCCCAGATCGTTCTCCGTTTCCGGGTCGAGTAGTTTCTTGTTGATCGGCAATCAAGGATCACGCGAATCCCGAGGTCACGACACCCGATCCGGAGGCGAGACCGGAGTCCGAGGAGCGTGTAAGGGAACTCCTCTTGGCATACCAGGAGACGCTGGACACGGTCGAGGAACTTCCTGCGGTGGTCTGGGTACCGTGGGACCGGAGAGGACCGGGACGCTACTTCAAAGTTCCCTATCTGCGATGGTTTCTCACGTACTTCGTCGCACACCACATTGACAGGAGCCTGAGGACCCTTAATCGCCGGTCCACGCGATCGCCGCGCTCTCCACCGACCCCGATGCCAACAGATCGAACCGCGAGACCGTGAAGCTCTACCTTCAGTCGTTGCCTTCGCCGCCTTATCGGATCCTGATCTTCGCGGCGATCCTCGCGGCGCTGGTGGTAGCGCTTCCTCTGCAGGTCTTCGGGAATGTGTTTTACGTGCTCGACTTGGTCGGGGCGATATTGAGATTCGACGTGAGCTACGTGGGCAGAGCGTTCGCAAGGAAGGAACTCGCCCCCCACAGTGCGGTCCCTGATCGTTCTTTTGGTCGGGCTCATCGTAGTGGCCGGCCTACTGACCTCTCCGTTTGGCTTGAAGCGTATACTCTTCAACTTACATCCGTGGACCAGGGAGCGCCTCGACTCGACCGCGGCCAGGGGCCACGGTTTCAGGGTCGAAGGACTCTATGCCCTGGAAGACAGTGTTTTCGAAGAGGCCGGCATCCGGCGTCCCAATGAGAGGCGGTGGGATCTCGCGTTCCAAACCTTCTTGCTCTCGCTCCTGCTCGTTTTCGGGCTCTGCCTGGCGGGTCTGACCCTCGTATTCTTCATGTCGTGGAACGTGAACCTCAACGTGGACGCGGGAGGGTCCGCCAATGCCCACTTCACATTGCCGGAGGTTTCCTGGGTCTACTATGCTCTGTGTACCGGGCTCGTGCTCGCCGCGTTCGTTATCCTCCTCAAACGACTCGTCGCGGCCTGGAAGAAGCGAAACCGGAACGCGATCGGTTGACGCCACCAACCGTATCTATGTGGTAGTTCTCGCGTGTTACGAATAGTTCTGGGGAAACGGGTATCGTTGGCGGACGGCAGCGCCTGTGAGTCCGATGCTAGGATCACTTCCGCATTCCCGGTTCGAGGATCTTCTTGCGCAGGCGGATGGACTTCGGGGTGACCTCGACCAGCTCGTCGTCGCCGATGTATTCGAGGGCGTCTTCTAGGGTCAGCTTGCGCGGCGGGGTGAGGTTGAGGGCGTCGTCCGCCCCTGCAGAGCGCACGTTGGTCAGCTTCTTGTTCTTGCAGACGTTGATGTTCAGGTCGTTCTCGCGGCTGTACGCGCCGACGACCATGCCGACGTACACCTCGGTTGCAGGCTGGATGAAGAAGGTACCGCGCTCCTGGAGCTTCCAGATCGAATACGCGAAGGCGCTACCGGCTTCCGAAGCGACCATGCTGCCGTTCTGGCGGGCCTTGAAGTCGCCCGTCCACGGCGCGTAGCCGTCGAAGACGTGGCTCATGATGCCCTCGCCCTGCGTCATCGAGAGAAATTGCGTTCGGAAGCCGAACAGAGCGCGGCTTGGAATCCTGAACTCTATCCGGGTGCGAGAGCCCTGCGGCTCCATGTTCGCGAGCCTGCCCTTGCGGGTGGAGAGAGTCCCGATCACCGCTGACGCGAACCGCTCCGGCACGTCAACGACCAGGTGCTCGAAGGGCTCATGCTTCCTGCCATCTATCTCTCGCGTGATGACCTGCGGGGAGGCGACCTGAACCTCGTAGCCTTCGCGGCGCATGGTCTCCAGCAGGATCGAGAGGTGAAGTTCGCCCCGCCCGGAGACCTCGAACTCGTCCGGGCGCAATTCCTCGACTCGTAGCGACACGTTCGTTTGCACCTCGCGCATCAGCCTGTCCCGCAGGTGGCGCGACGTTACGTATTTCCCTTCCGTTCCCGCGAACGGGGAGGTGTTCGGCTGGAAGACCATGCTCACCGTTGGCTCATCCACCGTAATGATCGGCAGCGCCTCCGGCTCTTCGAGGTTCGCGATCGTCTCGCCGATCTGCGCTTTCTCGATGCCTGAGAACGCCACGATGTCTCCAGCACCCACCTTCTCGGCTTCGATGCGCTGGAGCCCGAGGTGCGTGAACGGCTGGACAACGCGTGACCTCGTCATCGTGCCGTCCTTGTGGATCAGGTTCACGGACTCGCCGCGACCAACCTCGCCCCGCTGCACTCGGCCCACCACGATCCGCCCCAGATACTCCGAGTAGTCGAGGTTGGTGACCAGCATCTGGAACGGCGCTTCAAGGTCCGCGTCTGGGGCCGGTATCTCCTCCAGCACGGTCTCGAACAACTCGCGCATGTCGTCCTGCGGGTCGTCCAGGTCTCTGAAAGCCCTGCCTTCCCGGGCGACGGCGTAGAGGATGGGGAAGTCGAGCTGTTCGTCAGAGGCGCCGAGGTCGGCCATCAGGTCGAATGTGAGGTTCACCACTTCTTCGGGGCGGGCGTCCATGCGGTCGATCTTGTTTACGACCACGATGGGCTTGAGGCCGAGCTCTATAGCCTTGCGCAGCACGAAGCGCGTCTGGGGCATCGGACCTTCGGCGGCGTCCACGAGGAGCAAGCAGCCGTCCACCATGCCGAGCACCCGCTCGACCTCGCCCCCGAAGTCCGTGTGGCCGGGGGTATCGACGATGTTGATCTTGACTCCCCCGTACTCCACGGCCGTGTTCTTGGCGAGGATGGTGATGCCCCGCTCCCTCTCAAGCACGTTCGAGTCCATCGCGCGTTCGGTGATCTCCTGCCCGTGCCCAAGTTCGAGCGTCTGCCTGAGCAGGGCGTCCACGAGCGTAGTCTTGCCGTGATCCACGTGCGAGATGATAGCTATGTTGCGGTAGTTCATCGTTCCTCTGGTTTCTTGTGGTGATACGGGGCGCGCACGGCGCCGGGCAACAAAAAAGGCCGCGTGTCGCGGACCTTCGTGCATACAGTCTATCGTATAAAGTCCCGATGACGAGGTAGCTAGAACGGCAACGCAGAAAGGAATCCTACGAGGGTGAACTCATCACTGTCTCGCATTTTGCTCGGCGCGACGTTCGTGGTTGCAGGATCGCTGCATTTCCGGTTCCCCGGCGTCTACGAGCGGATCATGCCCTCGTACCTGCCTTTCCACCGCGGACTCGTCTACCTGAGCGGCGCGGCCGAGGTGCTTGGCGGTCTCGGGCTACTCCCGGAACGTACCAGGCGCGTCTCCGGGTTCTTGCTTGTGCTCCTGCTCCTGGCGGTCTGTCTCGCCAATCTCCAGATGCTCCTCGATGCCCGAGCCGCCGGGAAACCGCGCTGGTGGACAGTTCTCCTCTGGCTCCGGCTTCCGCTGCAGGTTCCGCTTATGCTATGGGCCTGGCGCGCCTCCCGCCAGCGATCCTGAGCGTATCCCCGTCGACGTGTACGGCCCGGAGCTGCGGTAACGCTTGAAGGCGTTCTCGGGAGTTCGTAGGACAAGCGTAATGGCTCATTCGCCCCCGATGTGGGGCTCCGGCAGTCCGTATAGCTTCCAGAAGTAGTATGCCGTCGCGACGAAGCCGATGCCGATGACGATCCGGCGCAAAACAGTGGGGTGGACCTTGCCGGAGAGCATACCCCGAGATAGCCGCCCACAATTCCTCCTAGAACCATCGGTACACCGTACGCCCAGTTAACCGCGCCCCGATGACGAGCACAACCACGGCGACGCCCCGGAGACCTCCTGTCAGCAAGTTTTTCAGTGCCACTACGTGGCGCATGTCTTCCGGCCTCAGAAAGCCCAGGGCGCTGATCATCAAGATTCCGATGCCGGCCCCGAAGTACCCGCCGTAGAACGCCACCACGAACATGATCGCTACCGCGAAGGGCCGCAGCCACGGCGCGGGTTGGGATCGCTGACCGTTACCACGACGGACCAGAACCGGCTTCAGCACAATAAGCAAGGTGGAAGCCAGAACCAGCTACGGCATCAGGGCAATGAAGTTGCGGTCGCTGGACCAGACCAGCAGCAGTGCCCCCAGCAGGCCGCCGAGAAGGCCAGGGATGAGAAGCAGCCACAAAACCACCCGCTACGCAACGGAGGCAACTCGCTGCGGGAACGCCACACGGCGGTCGGATAGGCGACGATCAGGGCGACCGCGCTCGTTGCGTCGGCCGTTACGGGCGTCACGACCAGCGCAAGCAAGGTTAACGTTATCAGGCCCCGCCACTGGCCAGGGAGTTGATCGCTCCTCCCGCGATCGCGGCCACAAAGAACAACGCATAAATCTCCACAGCCAGCCTCTTTGGCAACCCCTGGTGACTGTATAGGAATCCGGCAACAATGGCAATCAGACCAGCACGTATGCCCGTTACGTGACGCGAGTTCGTTGGGAGGGGCAGACGCTCTCCTTCTACCCCTTCTACTATCTCAAACGCAGGACGAGCATCGTGGTCGTGCCCGTCGCGAGCGTGGACGCGGTGTCCGGGTTCAACGAGCAGACCGGAAACTACCAGGCTGTCACGATACAGGACCAGCTCACGTACCGTATCGTCGAACCGTTCGCCGGGGCGAAGGCCGTGGCGCCTGTACGCGAGGGATTCCGCTTCGCGTGGGACGTGCCGAGGCTTTGCTTCAGCGTTCGCGAGCCTTTCGTCAGCAAGGCGTCGGTGGCCGGGATAGTGTGGGGCAACGTCAGGGCTGGCGAGAGGCTGAATGTCGTCAGCCGGATGCCGCAGGACGATGTGATCTTCAGCGACGGCGTCGAGGCCGACTACCTGGCCTTCGACTCCAGCGCGGTCGCCAACATCTTCGTCGCAGAAGAGGAGGCCAGGCTCGTCGCAGCGTATTGGTGATCTCGGGTCGCGCCGCAGATCGTGTCCCTTATGTGACAGAATAATGGAGAGCTAGATGAGGAGGATGTCGTGGGGCTTCTGGACGGTTTGATGGGAAATGCTTCGGAGATCTCACCTTCGAAGATAGAAGAAGATTTCGCCAGGGTGCTGGCTCCAGGCGAGCAGATCGAGAAGGCGTATCAGTTGATACGTGACCTTTTCGTGTTCACGAACAAGCGGCTCATCCTCGTGGACCGGCAGGGTCTTACGGGAAACAAGGTCGAGTACCATTCCCTGCCGTACCGGAGTATCACGCATTTCAGCGTCGAGACAGCAGGGCACTTCGATCTGGACGCGGAGTTGAAGATCTGGATCTCCGGCAGCGCCGTGCCCGTCGAGAAGCGCTTCAACAAGCACCTCAACATCTACGACGTGCAGAGCGTACTGGCGGGCTACGTCCTGGGATAATTAACACCCTCGCCTGCTTCCCGAGCGTGTAGACTCAGGGTGGATCATCGGAACCCATGCGGAGGGCGAGATGGAAAACGGTGCGAAGCTGGAGCGGAACAAGGATGTCTACCGGCGGTATATCGAGTTGTTGAATGCCCAGGACTTCGACTCCTTGCCCGAGGTCGTTGACCCGGAGCGGTACCGCGAGATCTGCGTCGGCTTCACCCCTGGATGGGTCAACCTCACCGACGCCGTGACCTCCCTCGAAAAGGTGCTGATCGGCATCCCCGACCTCAACGCCCGCATAGACGACCTCGTGGCCGAAGGGGATAAGGTCTATGCGCGTCTGACCGTTCGTGGCACCAACTCGGGCACGTTCTACAGCATCCCGGCCTCCGGCGGCTCGTATGAGGTCAATATGTTCGACTACGCCACCGTGGAGGACGGCAGGATCGTCGAGCGCATCCAGCAGTCAGACACCCTGAGCCAGATGCTCCAGATGTACGGCGGCACCGCGAAAAAGGCCGGGCTCCTCGCGGCGGGAGGACTGGTCGCCGGCTCGCTGCTGTTCTCGGCCACCAGGAGGCTGGCACGGCGCGCCTAGATCCGGCGGTCAGGGCCGAGCCTGCGGCGTCACCGAGGGAGGTGTGATGCGGGTAGAGCGGGTCTCCAGCATCCGGCGGGTGGACGAGGCGGAATGGCGGAATCTCGAGCCGCCGGACTTCCCCTTCTTCGACTACGAGTTCCTGATAGCGCTGGAGCGATCGCACAGCGTTGGGCGCCGGAGTGGATGGTCGCCGGTGTACCTGATTTGCGAGGAAGATGAGCATGTTCTCGGGGCGTTGCCCCTCTATCTCAAGACGGACTCGTACGGCGAGTACGTCTTCGACTGGGCGTGGGCGAACGCCTACCACGAGTACGGGATGCCGTACTACCCGAAGCTCGTCTCCGCCGTCCCGTTCACGCCGGCGACGGGCCCTAAGCTTTTGGTGCGGCCCGGCGCTGACCAGGATCCAGTTGCGAAAGCGCTGCTCGACGCGGCCCAGAAGCTGGCTGACGAATCCGGGGTCAGTTCATCACACGCGCTGTTCCTGCCGGAACGAGAGTTGGACGCGTTCGAGGAGCGCGGGTTCGCTATCAGGCACTCGCTGCAGTTCCACTGGCGCAACCGGGGTTACGATGCCTTCCCCGACTACCTGGACGCGATGACGAGCAAACGTCGTCGCCAGGTCGCCCGCGAGCGCCGCCAGATCGAGGGAATCGAGGTCGAACGCCTGACCGGCGATGATCTACGCCCGGAACACGCCACCCTGATGTACGGGTTCTAC
>Ga0183260_10005385_pt1 | contig 10064 bp, 11 predicted proteins | sample AntDrymUQ4972206_2_FD_129768 | JGI IMG/M metagenome (GOLD analysis project Ga0183260, IMG submission 129768) | Polar desert sand microbial communities from Dry Valleys, Antarctica - metaG UQ497 (22.06) (version 2) (version 2) | ecosystem: Environmental > Terrestrial > Soil > Desert | place...
AGGCGCGAAAGTGTGTTTACCCTTCCCGGGAGGGCCGGATAAAATGGCCCCCACGGCCCTTTCGTGTAAGGAATGCAAGAGCCGTTATCCGCTTGACGCGCGCTACGTGTGCGAAGCGTGCTTCGGCCCGCTCGAAGTCGCCTATGAAGCCGCCGTCTGGGATGTCCAAACCCTGAAGCGGAAGATTCAGGCCGGTCCTCCAGGAATCTGGCGGTACGCCGACTTCCTCCCGTTCACCGGGCGCCCACGCGATCCGCTCGAGCCCGGGATGACTCCGCTGGTGCGGGCCGACCGCTTGGCCGAGCGCCTCGGCTTGGGCGAGCTCTGGGTCAAGAACGACGCGGCAAATCCCACGCATTCCTTCAAGGACCGGGTCGTGGCGGTCGCGATCGCCAAGGCGCAGGAACTGGGCTTCGAGACCGTCGCCTGTGCCTCGACCGGCAACCTCGCCAACGCGGTCGCGGCACACGCCGCCGCGGCCGGCCTTGCTTCCTACGTCTTTGTGCCCGCCGACCTGGAGGAGCAAAAGCTCTTGGCGACCGCCATCTACGGCACCAATCTGGTCGGCGTGCGCGGCAATTACGACGACGTGAATCGCCTTTGCACCGAGCTTTGCGAGGAGCGGCCGTGGGCGTTCGTAAACGTCAACCTGCGCCCTTACTACGCGGAGGGATCGAAGACCCTCGCCTACGAGACCGTCGAGCAGCTCGGTTGGACGCTGCCGGATCGCGTTGTCGTTCCGATCGCATCGGGATCGCTGTTCACCAAGATCGCCCGCGGCTTCAACGAGTGGCTGGAGCTGGGCCTGGTTTCCGGGGAGCTCCCGGCCTTCAACGGCGCCCAGGCCCAGGGCTGCTCACCGGTTGCGACGGCGTACGCCGAGGGCTGGGACGTGTGCAAGCCGCAAAAGCCCGACACGATCGCCAAGTCCCTGGCGATCGGCAACCCGGCCGATGGGCCTTATGCGCTGGAGCTTGCGCGCTCGAGTGGCGGCCGGATCGACAGCGTCACCGACGACGAGATCAAGGCGGGTATCCGCTTGCTTGCCGAGACCACGGGCATCTTCACGGAGACAGCGGGCGGGGTCACCGTCGCGACGCTGGCGAAGCTGGCCGAGCGCGGCGCGATCGACCGCTCCGAGCGCGTCGTCGCCTACATCACGGGCGAGGGCCTGAAAACGCTGGACGCAGCGCGTGATTCGTTCCACATGCACGAGATCGAGCCGTCGATCGAGGCTCTTGACGCCGAGCTCGCGGCCTCCGCCGCCTCGAGTTGAGTAGCGGTTAGTAGATTCTGCGCCGATGGCCGTAGTCGTGAAGATCCCGAGCCAACTCCGGCCCGCGACGGGTGGGGAGGGTGAGGTCCAGGTGGAAGGAAGCACCGTCGGCGAGGCTCTTGATGCCGTCTTCACCGAACACGATGGGCTGCGTGAGCGCATAACCGAGGACGGCACCTTGAGGCGGTTCGTGAACGTGTACGTCTCCGGCGAGGACATTCGCTTCCAGGACGGACTCGACACGCAACTCAGCGATGGCGACGAGGTAACGATCCTGCCCGCTGTTGCCGGTGGGCGCTAACCCCGCCGAGATCCCGGTCGCCATTCTTTGCGGCGGCCGCGGGACTCGCCTTCAGGAGCAGACGCACGCGATCCCCAAGGCGCTGGTGGAGATCGGCGGCAAGCCGATTCTGTGGCACGTGATTCGCATCTACGCGGCGCAAGGCTTCCGGCGCTTTTACCTGTTGACCGGCTACCTCGGGGAGATGATCGACGAGTTCGTTGCCGGCGAGGTGTGGCCAGAGCCGATTGACGTCGAGACGGTGCCGACGGGCGAGGACACGCCAACCGGTGGGCGCGTCGCGCGCGCGGGCGAGAACCTGCGGGGCGGGACCTTCTGCTTGACGTACGCCGACGGGGTCGCCGACATCGACCTTCCCGCCCTGCTCGACCAACACCAGCGGCAAGGCACAGCCGCGACGATGACGGTGGTCAGACCGTACAGCCAGTGGGGCATCGCGCTGATCGACGATGACCAGCGCATCGAGGGGTTTCGCGAGAAGCCGCGCCTCGATTACTGGATCAACGGCGGCTTTTTTTGCCTCGAGCCGCGCTTTCTCGAGTATCTGGAGGACGACAGCGTCCTGGAGGAGGTGCCGCTGGGACGCGCCGCCAAAAACCGCGAGCTCTCGGCGTATCAGCACCACGGATTCTGGGACTGCATGGACACCTACAAGGACGCGGTCACCCTGAACGACCTGTGGACCCAGGGCCAGGCGCCGTGGAATCTGTGGGCGCGGGCCGGAGCCGTCAAGTGACCGTCGTGCTCGTCACAGGCGCGCGTGGCTTCGTCGGTGGCTGGCTGGCCAAAGCGTTGCTCGAGCGTGGCGATCAGGTGGTCGGCCTCGACCGGCGGCGCTTGACGGAGAAGCCTTCGGCGATCGGGATGCTCGGGATCGAGGACGACTTGGTCCAGATCGAGGCCGACCTGTGCGATTCGGACGCCCTGATGCGCGTCCTGGCCGAGCACTCGGTTGACACGGTCTTTCACCCGGCAGCCGAAACGATCGTGAGCACGGTTCAGGCCTCGCCCGTGGCGGGATTTCGCTCCAACGTCGAGGGCACGTGGACGTTGCTCCAAGCGTGCCTCGACCAGGGGGTCGGGCGGGTGGTGTTTGCCTCCTCCGACAAGGCATACGGGGCCCACGAGGAACTGCCGTACCGCGAGGACTTTCCGCTAAAGCCAACCGCCCCGTATGAGGCGTCGAAGGCGGCCGCCGATCTGATCGCCCGCTCGTACTGGCACTCGTACGGCCTGCCCGTCGCCGTTACCCGCTTCGCGAACATCTACGGTGGGGGCGATCTGAACTTCTCCCGCCTGATTCCCGAGGCGGTTAGCGCCGCCCTCGACGGCAGGGCGCCGGTGCTGCGCTCCGACGGCTCGCCGGAGCGCGACTTCCTCTACGTCGAGGATGCCGCCGCCGCCTACCTGGCAATCGTCGACGGACTGGATCGCGACGATGTTCGCGGACACGCCTTTAACGCCGGCGGTGGCCGCTCCTACCCCGTCGGCGAAGTCGTCGCGATGATCGCCCGGCTGTCTGGGACCGGGGTGGAGCCAGATGTTCGCGGCACCGGCAATCCCGTCGGCGAGATCGACCGCCAATATGTGGATCCCACGAAGCTCCGGAAGACGCTGGGCTGGCAGCCGGCCGTCGGACTCGAGGAAGGCCTCGGCCGCACCCTCGCCTGGTACCGCGCACACCCTGAGTCCTGGGCGCCGCAGCCGGCGTGACCCGTGTCAGGCCGCGACGTCCTTCGCCGTCACGGCCGGCTCGGTCATTTCGACCAGCTCCCGCAGCGCCGCGTTCACGACTTGAGGCGACTCCAGGGGGGTCATGTGCCCCGCCTTGGGGTCGACCCTGAGGCCGAGCGAGCGGGGGAGGGCCAACTCGATCCGCTCTGCATGACTTATCGGAGTCATCAGGTCACGTCCACCCGCGACCACGATCGCCGGAACATCGAGCGCGTCGAGCTTCTCCAGTAGAGCCATTCGCGACATCGCGCGGCCACATTTCGCGCGCGCCTTCGTGCGGCAGTCAAGTGCCGCCCGTGTCGTGAGCTCGACATCGGCATCGTCGGCGTCCGGCCCCAGGGCGGCATAGGCGACGCCCATCTTCAGCAGTGGCACCGGCAGGCCGGTTAACGGGCCGGGGGCTTCCATCACGGTGTCGGCGATGCGACCTCGAACGGTCCCGAACGGTCCAGGAAGCTGACGGACAACCCGGGTGTGCGCCGTGAGCTCCTCGAGCCCGGTCGAGAGGAGCGCCGCGCCTCGGATCAGGGACCCCACTTCGCCGCGGTGGGCCTCGGCCCAGGCTGCGAGCGTCATCGCTCCCATCGAGTGCCCTGCGATCAGCGGTCGCTCGTCTTCCGAGACCGTTGCGTCGATGACCAGGTCAAGATCTCGAGCCAGCGTCTCGAGCGAGTAATCGCCGTCCCGCGCCTCGTCGGAGAGGCCATGGCCCCGGTGGTCGTATGTGACGATCCGCAGTTCGCCGGACAGGGCGGTCACCTGTTTGTGCCAAAGCTCGGACGTACCCGTCCAGCAATGCACCAGCACCAGGGTCGGGGCACCATCGGGGCCGTGCACGCGCACGTGCCGGTAGCCGCCGTCCGCGCCAACCACGTCGATGGGCCGTCCTGACTCGTTCGCCGCGCGCCGATTGTGGCTCTCCCGGGCGGTGCGGCGAGCCGTCAACCAGGCGCCGCCGGCGCCGGCGGCGACAAGCGCCGCTCCAAGCAAGGCCCTCTGTCGCGACGGGTCACTCATCGGTTGCCGCAGAAGTATCGCGCTTGCGCTCGATCGCTCGCAACACCAGGATGCCGCCCACGATCAGTAGCACCGGCAGGACGAACGGCAATGACGAGATGATGTCGCCGTGGTCGGCGAGGGGCACGGAGAGGGAGAGCGAGGCGGTCATACCGTGAGCTCAGGCCCAAAGCGTCCCTTCGCCTGGGCATCGGCTCCGGCCGCACTTCGCCTCGGCAGCTCGGCCGCCACGGCCAAACGGTGGAGCGCCCATGTGATCAGGACGAGCAGGCCGAGCGCGATAGACGCCACAACCAGGTAGGCGAACGTGGTAAGCGACCCGGCGGCGTCCTTCTGCTCGCGCTGAAGGATCGTGTGGTCGGCGACGAACGTCCGCTCGAAGCTGGCCGGGGCGGGGACGCCCTCGGCGGGAATCGCCGGGTCCTCAGGGAGGTACACGGGAATGGCGCTGAGGGTGTTGCCGCTCGAGATCCGGATCACCGTCTTCCAGTCACCCGTGATCGGTACCGGTGCCTCCGTCCTGAAGGTGCCCGGCTCACCGGTGGCCTCCAGGGGTTCGACGATGAAACCGCCGCCCTGCCACGCGGTCGCGTTCAGGAGCTCGGCGTCGTCCGCCGCGTCCGGGGGCGAGAAGCGCACTGTTGGCGTCACGTAACCGGCTTTGTCGGCCTCTGCGAGATCGACCTGTGCCGAGACACCCTCAAGGGCCGGCTTCGGTAGCGAGAAGACGACGATTCCGGCCAGGAGCACAGCTCCCGCGACGGCGCCGTTTCGCGCTCCGCGTGTTCGCGGCAGCGAGTCGGACGACAAGCGCTCACCAACCCAGGCGCCCAAGAGCGAGCCCGCGACTGCGGCAAGTAAGCCGATGATCGCGCCTTCGGGCAGCAGGTTGGAGTTCCAGGGGATCGGCATCCAGATGTTGGTCCAGGCCCATTCCGCCGCCAGGCCCACCGTACCGATGCCGATGCCGGACCAAAGGCCGAGCTGCAGCGGGCTTGCCCGCGGCAGCGCCAGGAACACCGCTTCCACCACCAGCGCGGGGACGATGAACAGTGCGAAGTGCGGAGTCGTCTCGCCGAAGATCGGGCCGACGATCACGGAGACGGCTCCCCGGATCAACAAGAAGAAAAGGCACGCGCCAAGGGCCGCCCCCCGGCCGAGCCACAGGCGGACCGAAACCAATGCGACTCCCGCGGAGAGCATCACGAGCATTGGGCCGAAGACCATCCGGAATTGGGGCACACCGAAGTCGAACTCGACTGGAAAGACCATCAGGCCGATCAGGAAGCCGCCGCTGAGCGCGACCTTACGCGCCCACGCGATGTAGGACATCTCGCGTTGAGGGCGGGCGTCGGGCCTGGCTCGCATGCCCTCGATCATCAGCACCGCGATCCCGATCAGCGTCGTCGCGGCGCCGCCGATCAGCATCAGGTGGGTCGGGCCCCACAGGGTTACGTCCTGGCCAAAGATCCGGTGCCAGACGTCGTCAAGCGGGAAGCCGATCAAGGCGAAGCTCGCGCAGGCTGTGATGATCACGCCGCCGAGCGGTGCGTACCAGTCGCCGACGATCCGGATGGCACTGCGTGATGGACGCTGGAGCGGCAACACGCAGGCGACGAATCCCGCGGTGAAGATCCCAAACAGGCCGCCCAGGATCAGGTAGTGAGATGGGTTCGCAAGCGGTCCCTCGTCGCGACCCTTGTCGATGTGCAGGGAGACATCCCAGAGGAAACCGAGGAACGCGGTGAGTAGAGCGCCGGCGGCGATGCCCGCCGGGAGAGCCACCCAGCCGGGGATGCCGCTGACCCGTTCCGAGAAGGCCGCGAGGCGGCCAAGGATCGGGATCCGGCCGGTGCGGTGGCCGATGCCCAAGACCAGGAGCCCGGCTGTCAGGAGGATCGCAGCGGAGGTCGCCAGGATCACCTCGCCCATGGCAGCGCCGCCGGCGGGCGGGGGGGCGGGATCGGCGGCCTGGGCCAGGGCAAGCTCGGGGAGCAGCAGGGCTGCCAGCGAGGCGGCCGTCAGCGAGGCAATCATGGACCGATTCATCGAATGAGTCCTCCGTTTGATGGGAAGCATTGACCAGGGAATACCCGCGATGGGACAAACGTTACATCAAACGATGTCACGTTGATGGATGTCATCTTCACTGGTAGGGTGGGGCCCGATGGCTGCAGAGTCTCTTCGGGCAGTGCCTGCGCCTGAGCCGGACATACCCGGCTTGGGTTCGGACGAATCCGCCAGCCAGATGACCGTCGAACAGCTTGCCGCGGAGAGCGGGATGAGCGTGCGCAACATCCGCGCGCACCAGGCCAGAGGGCTGCTACCACCGCCAGAGGTTCGCCAGCGCGTCGGCTATTACGGAGCGGAGCATTTGGCACGACTTCGCCTGATCACCGAGCTCCAGGCGGACGGCTTCAACCTGAAGGGGATCGAGCGCCTGCTCGAAGGGGCGGACGGCGAGTCCTCGGCGGCGATGCTGAGCTTTCGTCGCGCCTTGACGGCGCCGTTTGAGACCGAGCGCCCGGAGATCGTGACCCTGATGGAGCTGCGCGAACGGCTTGGCACCTCGTCGCCCAAGATGCTGGCGCGTGCCCTGAAGATGGGGCTCGTGACCCCGGTTGGCCCCGCCAGCTTTGAGGTTCCCAGCCCACGCCTGTTGACGATCGCTGCGGAGGTGATTGACCGGGGCGTCACGCTGGAAGCAGCGCTTGACGTGGTCGCCGTGGCGCAGCGCTCAAGCGGCTACGTCGCCGAGGCGTTCGTCAAGCTTTTTCTCGAGCAGGTTTGGCAGCCGTTTGAAGACGACGGGCGGCCACCGGAAGACTGGCCGAAAGTCCTCGAGTCGATCGAGCGCCTGCGCCCGATTGCGTCCGAGGCGCTCGTCAGCGTGTTCCAGATGACGATGAGCGAAGAGGTCGAGGAAGCCTTCGGCCGCGAGTTGGCGCGTCTCTCCGGGCAGGAGCCGCCCCGCCGAAAGCGCAGGCACTAGATCTAATGCGCTTCGACCTGAAGCCGATCACCGACACGATGGCCACGATCCGGGACGCGGTTTCGCTTCTCCCGAACGTCCTGCGCACCCTCGATGGCATCCACGAAGGCGTCAAGGAAATGGGGGGCGAGGTGCATCGGATGCGGATGGGCGTCGATGAGATGGCGGTCGAAGTCAAGGCGATGAAGGTGGGCGTCGAGCCGTTGGACGCTCAGCTCGACAAGGTCGCTGCTCACATCGACAACCTGGAGCCTCGCCTGGAGGACCTGAGCCTCGCCCTACACCCGATGCGGCGCGCGACGGGCAAACTGGGCCGCCGGCGCGTTCGGACCGCTGAAGGCGCTGTGATCGAGCTCGACGAATCTGGGAACGGAGAGCTTTCCGAGGGTCAGACCGAGTCGGGCGAGAACGTGTCGCAGGCGGACGGGTCACCGGACTCGTAGCCCCGCTTGAACCAGGTCTTCCGCTGCTCCGATGTCCCGTGGGTGAAGCTGTCGAGGTTCACCTCCTGGCCGGCCTGTTCTTGCAGGCGGTCGTCCCCGATCGCCTCGGCAGCGTTGAACGCCTCGTCCAGATCGCCGTCCTCCAAGTCGCCGGAGGCGAAGACCGTGGCGCCCCAGACGCCGGCGTAGCAGTCGGCCTGTAACTCGGTGCGAACGGAGAGCTCGTTCTTCGATGAGGGATCCTCGCGCTCCAGGCTGGAGACTTTGGCGTTGGTTCCGGTGACGTTCTGGATGTGGTGGCCCATCTCGTGGGCGATGACGTACGCCCATGCGAAGTCGCCGGCAGCCCCGAGCTGGCGCTGCATGTCCTCATAGAAGGTCAGATCCAGATAGACGCGCGAGTCGGCGGGGCAATAGAACGGCCCGACAGCCGAGGTTGCGTTGCCGCAGCCTTCTGTGGAAACGTCGCTTGAGTAGAGGACGAGCTGGGCGTCCTCGTACTTCTGGCTCGACTTCTGGAAGGTGCCTGCCCAGACCTCCTGACTGTCCTCGAAGACGTAGACGGAGAAGTCCTTGAGGTCTCGCTGAGGATCTTCCTCGGGCGGAATCGGGTCGGGGCTGCCGGCGCCCGGCGCAGTCGCTCCCGGAGCAAGGATGTCGCCGATGTCGAAGCCACCCGGAAGCTGGAACCCGCCGCCGCCCGAGCTGCCACCTCCACCGAAGATCTGAATCGCGATCAGGACGATCGCGACGATCGTGCCGAGGCCGCCGCCGAGTCCGGCCATGCCGCCGGGCATACCCCCAGGCAGGGAGATCCTGCTGCGGCCGCCGCCGGACCCTTCAGCGCCACGTAGATCGATGACGTTGCCTGAGTCCTTCTTGCGCCTCCACTTCATCGCCGGGCAGCGTACCGGGCGTTCAGGTGCAAGGGCCGTAACGGCGGTCAAGCCGCGCAGGAGGCCGAGCCCGCCTCCCGTAGTTCATCGCGATGGGGTTAACACGACCGAGAAGGAGACAGTTGCCGGTGTCAGCGCAATTTGGATCGGCGGCCCGCCGAAGGCTCGCGGGTGCATGTGCTGCGGTTGTCGCCGGTTCGATCTACCTACCGAGCCAGGCTGGAGCCGCGCTGCCACATGTCGTTCAGCCGGGCGAAACGCTTTGGTCGATCTCTGCGGCGAACAACCTGACCACTCGGACGGTCGCCGTCTTCAACGGCCTGCCTGAGAATGCGATGGTCGTTGTGGGCTCGACAATCAACGTCCCGACGGTCGATGAGGGAGCGGTCGCGCTTGGGAACGCAGGGATCGTGCCGGGTAGCGACGCGACCGCGACCGCGACCACCATGAGCACAGACTCGAGCGGCACCGGACACACCGTCGTTTGGGGTGAGTCGCTTTCTTCCGTGGCCGCCGCCAACGGGATCTCGATCGGGTCGCTCGCCGCGGCCAACGGCCTCGCCGCGGATTCGTTCCTGATCGAAGGTCAGAGCATCACGATTCCTGCCGCAACCGCGAGCACCAGTTCGACCGCGGGGCTCGGCCACGTCCCGTCCCCCTACGGCGAGCTGCACCTCGACCCCGCCGCCGCGGACTCCTGGAACTCGATGCGCTCCGATTCGCTTAACAACTACGGAGTGGACCTCTACCCCGGCGGTCCTGCGTCGGCGTCCCGGACGGCGGAGCAGCAGCAGGAGCTATACGACCTCTACCTCTCGGGCCAGGGCGCCCCGGCGAACCCGCCGGGCACCAGCACCCACGAGTCGGGGCTGGCGGTGGACGTCGCCGAGCCGACGATGCGCGACGTGATCGACCAGATCGGCGGCGGCTACGGCTGGAGCGGCACGATCCCGTCGGAGTGGTGGCACGTGCAGTACGGGTGGTAGCCGGACCACTTGAGCGAACCGCGACGTCTCGCGCCCGGGAGCCGGACACTAGACGTCGCGGTTCGGCGTAACGCGCCCGGCAGGATTCGAACCTGCGGCCTCATCCTCCGGAGGGATGCGCTCTATCCAGCTGAGCTACGGGCGCTCAACAGCGGAGCTTACTCGCGGGGCTGGGGTGGGTAACTGTATACGAACATACGTTCCGTCTGGTGCTTTGTTTAGCCTCAGGTCATGACTACTGCGACACGAGGAAACGTCGGAGAAGCGGCCGTTCTCAACGCACTAGTCAAGCGGGACTTCAACGTGTTGGTGCCGTTTGGAAGCGGGCAGCCATACGACCTCGTCGTAGACCTTTCTGGAGGCCGGTTTCTCCGCGTGCAATGCAAGACTGCATGGGAAGATCAATGCCGTGGCTTACT
>Ga0183260_10005386_pt1 | contig 10064 bp, 7 predicted proteins | sample AntDrymUQ4972206_2_FD_129768 | JGI IMG/M metagenome (GOLD analysis project Ga0183260, IMG submission 129768) | Polar desert sand microbial communities from Dry Valleys, Antarctica - metaG UQ497 (22.06) (version 2) (version 2) | ecosystem: Environmental > Terrestrial > Soil > Desert | place...
CCGCAATCCGTACGCACCACAAACGCTCCAGCAGCACGTGGCAACCGGTTCTACCGTGGAGTTCCAGAGCGATGTGAAGGTCTGCATCGACTTCCCGGAGGGCGGGACACCCGACCTCGGTGAACCTGTGAGGGTCAAGGTAGAGAAGCCGTTCACCGTCATCCCCCTCCTGAGCGTGGGCACGATCGCGATCCGAGGCGCCTCCACGCAACGGATCGAGCGCTTCTCCGGAGGTGCCGTCGCGCCCACGACGTACAGCACTGGCCAGAACATCGGTAGCTGCTCATGAAGCACCGGCTCGCAGACGAGCGAGGCGCCGTCCTCGCGCTGTCCGCCGTGATGATCCCGGTGTTCCTCCTCATGACCGCGCTCGTGATCGACGTCGGCAACTGGTACACGCACAAGCGTCAACTCCAGAACAAGGCGGATTCCGGCGCGCTCGCCGCCGGAGTCGAGTACCTCTCCCAGCTCAACAACTGCCTGACCGCGCCCGGTAGCACGGGAACGGCGATCTCGAACATCGCCAAGCGCTACGCGGGGACGGGCGACGCCGCCGTGGTGGGCAGCAAGTACAACCAGACGATCAACGAGACGAGTCGCCTGACGGTGGCGATCAACGCGACCTCGCCGACGGCCGCTGACAACACGGACGGGGGCGGCCCTTGCCACGACCACACCACGGGCGACTGGATCAGCACGAGCGGCTACTGGACCGACGTGAAGGCGCGTGAGACCAACATCGGCACGCTTTTCGGCGGCTTCGGCCTGAATCTCGACGAGGTCGCGGCGCAGGCTCGCGTCGAGGTGAAGCAACTGCGCGGCGTTCGCCGCGGCGGCCTCCCGTTCGTCAACGAGACCGGTGACCAGGTCGACTGCATGTGGGCGGAGTTCGTCAATGTCAGAACAGGCGCCACGAGCGGCATCCTTGCCGGCGGTACCTCGAATCCGGTCGCCCTCACGCGTGACACGACCAACCCCCGACGCTGGACGGCGAACGTTCCCAATGGGATCGACATCACGTCCAACCGCGACGACATTGCTGTGCAGTACTACATGGGCTCGAAGACGGGCGCTTCCTGCGACTTCTCCACTCCTCTCAAGGCGTTCGTGCCCGGCCTGAACGACAACGGTCAACCCATCGACTGGATCAATGTCTACGACGACGACTCGCCGGGCAGGAACGAGGCCCCGCTCATGCACCACTTCCAGCTCAGCCCCGGCACGTGTGGGCCCAACCGCGTCGGATTCGTCTACTCGTCGGTCACGTGCAACATCAACTTCTCGGTCGAGATCGACAAGGGTGTCGCGGCGAACACCTATCCAACGAAGATCTTCATCGACATCGAGAATCAGACACCCGAGACGAGTTTCACGGGAACGCCTGCCAGCCCAACCCTCACGACCGTTCAGGTCACCGGGGGGGGCCCGTACTACACGGGCCAGATCACGTTCAACCCGAACGAGGTGAGCACGAACCCGACACGGACTCAGGACTACATGCAAGTGGGACGCCATCGCCTGCGAGTCCGCTGGGAGAAGACGTCGGGGAACGTGGGGAATCCACCCACCGCGCTCAACGCCTGCACGGTCGCACGACCGTGCGCCGGCACCTTCCTCAGCGAGCAGGCCGGCAACTGGCAGCACGCCACCTACCTCGCCGATCCGATCCACTCAAACCCGATGTTCTCGGCGGAGCTCCTGAGCGGCAACTCTCCGCTCCAGAACTCCTGGCCTGCCGGTGGGCCTGACACGGGCGGCTTCTCGATCGAGGTCACGACCCTCGGGGTCGACCAGACCCACATCACCGTCGTGCGCGACTCCGTTCAGCGCTCCGGCAACCGGACGTTGACCGTCAACTGCGGTCAGGGCGGTGGCGCGAACGAGCTGCGTGACGCGATCCGCGACGGCTGCCCGGTGCCGCTCGTGACGAACCAGCGCGCGGACTCGTGCACTCCCGTGCCGCCGCTCGCGAGCGGGGCCTGGGACTGCGTCGAGACGATCCCCGGGAACAAGTCCTCAACACGAGCGGGCCTCGAGATCCGGTTCAGCTGCTCGATGGCGAACAACTGGACCGGCGCCAGCCCGGGCAACCTCAGCGACGGCGACCCCCGCTACGCGTACATCTTCCTGACGACCTTTGCACGAGCGGCGAACGTCGGCTCGAACAATTGGATTCCCATCAAGGCATTCCTCAGGATCTATGTGACCGGCTGGGACAAGCAGCCGAACACGTATGAGACCTGCGGTGGAGCAAACGACCCTCCGCCACGTGGCTACGACGCCAATGGCGCACAGCTCTGGGGGCACCTCGTCGACGTCATCACGCTGAACGACGACGTCCTCCCCGGCGATGCGGAGTGCGATCTCAGCGTCACGCTCGTGACGTGCAAGCCCCAGCTCGTCCGCTGAGCTAATGAAACTCCCCTAGTCAGCCGAAAAGACTCTGAGTCATCCCCACGAGGAGTAGAGAACCATGTCGAACCAGGCCATCACAACCCGCATCAGCAACTCGCGCACGTGGACGCTGGGGCTGGGCATCGGCGCGGCGCTACTCGCGGCGATCCTGCTCGTCGTCTACCTCAACCGCTACCGCTCGAGCGTCGACGCCGAGAGCGCGCCGACACCCGTGCTGGTCGCGAAGAACCTAATCCCGAAGGGCACCTCGGGCACGATCATCGCGAAGCAGGAGCTCTTCCAGGTCGCGAGCCTCCCCAAGAACGACCTCAAGGTAGGCGCGATCGCCGATCCCGCCTACCTGAACGGCCGTGTGGCCGCGACCGACATCTTCCCCGGCCAGCAGGTGACGACCGCCGATCTCAGCGTCACGACGACGGAGGCGGTTCCCACGAACCTGACCGGTGTCGAGCGCGCGGTCGCGATTCCCGTCGACGGCCCTCGCGGCCTGGTCGGGTTCACGGCGCAGGGCGACCGTGTCGACGTGTACGTCGGCCTGACGGGCGCCGGCGGCAGCCTGTTGACACTCCTCGCCCCGGACGTCGAGATCCTCCGAGCCCCGCTCGCAGGTCAGAGCACGACGTATGTTCTCAAGGCGCCATCCGCTCTCGCGCAGAAGCTGGCGTTCGCCTCCGACAACGGCTCGCTTTGGTTCTTCGCCAGGCCGGCGGTCGGCGCGAAGAAGACGCCGCCGCTGACCGTTACCCTCCAGACGCTGCTCGGTCAGGCGAGCCGCAACAGGGCCGCCCGGTAGCGGAGAGACGATGACGGCCGGAACCATACGCGCGCTCGTCGCCGTCGAAGGGCTCGACGCCTTCGACGTCCAGCGGGGCATGCCCGACGACCCGAGCTTCCAGCTTCTCTCGGTGGTCGAGGGCGTCGACGACACCGTGCGCTCCCTGCAGACACGCGAGGTCGACGTGCTCCTCGTCGCCTGCGAGGGCCGCGAGGACGACCGCTCGCTCCAGATCATCGACAGCGCGCACCGGACCTCTCCGGACGTGCCGATCGTCGTCCTCTCGACGTCGTCGCCAAACGGCTTCCTCCGGCGCGCCTTCGATGCCGGGGCCGCCGACATGGCGCTCTTCCCGCAGTCGAAGGATCAGCTGAAGTTCTCGATCAGCAAGGCGATCGCCCGGCACACGCGCACCGGTGAGACCTACGGAACCCATGGCGAGGGCCGCCTGATCTGCGTCCTCGGCCCCAAGGGCGGCACGGGCAAGACATTGACCGCGTGCAACATGGCGGTCGCTCTCGCGCTGGCTAATCAGAAGGTGCTCGTGATCGACCTCGACCTCCAGTTCGGCGACGTCGCTCTCTGCCTCGGCCTCCCGCCGGAGAAGACGATGTACGACCTCGCGCTCTCGGGTGGCTCGCTCGACTACGAGAAGCTCTCCGACTACGTCATGAAGCATGACACGGGTGTCGAGGTGCTGCTCGCGCCGGCGCGCCCCGACCAGGCGAGCGCGATCACGATCGAGCTTCTCCGCGACGTGCTCGCCGCCGCTCGGGCGAACTACGACTTCGTGATCGCCGACACGCCTCCCGGCTTCACGGCGGAGGTCATCGCGACGATCGACGCGAGCTCCGACATCGTGATGGTGGGGACGCTCGACTCGCTCTCGCTGAAGAACACGAAGCTCGGGCTCGAGACCCTCCAGCTCATGGACTACGACCAGTCGAAGATTCAGCTCGTCCTGAACCGGGCCGACACGCGTGTGGGCATCAGCCACCACGACGTCGTCACCGTCCTCGGGCGCGAGCCGAACATCTTCATCCCGTCGGATCGCGAGATCCCGCGGGCGGTCAACGAGGGCGTTCCCGTGACCCTCTCGCGCCCGCAGTCGTACGCCGCCGCCTCGTTCCACGAGCTGGCTGCGCTCTTCACGGGCGGCGTACCCGTCGGCGAGCCGAGCACCACCCATTCAGCAGGCGGAAACGCCGGCTTGCTCTCCCGCCTGCGAAGGAGATAGCGCCATGGAGCTCCACGAGCGTCTCGTCACGAACAAGCCGAACTCCGCGCCGCCTCCGTTCAAGGAGCCGTTCGCCGACCTCAAGAACCAGATCCACATGCTCGTGATCGGCGAGCTCGGCCCGCAGCTAACCGGTCAGGCGATCGACTTCAACGCGATGCGCGAGCGCGTCATCGCGGACATCCGCCGGCACCTCTCAGGCGAGACGGGGATCGCCCGCGACGACCGCGAGCGCCTCACGTCGGAGATCTCCGACGACATCCTCGGCTACGGGCCACTCGAGCGGCTGCTCTCCGACGACTCGATCACGGAGATCATGGTGAACGGCCCGGGCGAGATCTGGATCGAGCGCCAGGGCCGTCTCTACGAGACGACCGTCCGCTTCTCGGACGACTCGCACCTGCGGCGGATCATCAACCGGATGGTCGCCCAGATCGGTCGCCGGATCGACGAGTCCTCGCCGATGGTCGACGCACGCCTGCCCGACGGCTCGCGTGTCAACGCGATCATCGCGCCGCTCTCGCTCTCCGGCCCGCTCCTCACGGTGCGGAAGTTCTCGCGGAAGCGCCTCGGCCTGCAGGACATGGTCAACATCGGCTCCCTCTCCGAGGAGTCCGTCGACTTCCTGCGCCGCTGCATCCAGGCGCAGCTCAACATCCTCATCTCGGGGGGTACCGGCTCCGGGAAGACGACGCTCCTGAACGCGCTCTCGTCGGCGATTCCGGACAACGAGCGCATCGTCACGATCGAGGACGCAGCCGAGCTCCAGCTCAACCAGCGGCACGTCCTCCGGCTCGAGGCGCGCCCCCCGAACATCGAGGGCGAGGGAGCGATCCCGATCCGCGACCTCGTCCGGAACTCCCTCCGCATGCGGCCCGACCGGATCATCGTCGGCGAGTGCCGTGGCCAGGAGGCCCTGGACATGCTCCAGGCCATGAACACGGGCCATGACGGCTCGCTCTCGACCGTGCACGCGAACGCGCCACGCGACGCCCTCGCCCGGATCGAGACGATGGTCCTGATGGCGGGCTATGACCTGCCCGTCCGCGCGATCCGGCAGCAGGTCTCCTCGGCGCTCGACATGGTCGTCCACATCGAGCGGATGGAGGACGGCTCGCGCCGCTGCACCGCAATCACCGAGGTGCAGCGCATGGAGTCGGACGTCATCACTCTCCAGGACATCTTCGAGTTCAAGATCGACTCCTTTGCGCCCGACGGCACGATCAACGGCAAGTTGACGCCGACCGGCCTTCGCCCCGTCTTCCTCGAGAAGTTCGCGAAGCGCGGCATCGAACTGCCGGCCAACCTCTTCGCGCACCGCCCCGTCCCCGCGAACGTGGCGGATTTCCGGCGGTGAGACGCCTGCGCCGCTCACTCGTCGCCGCCCTGCTCGTGGCGGCGCTCGCCACGCTGAGCGCGGCGAGCGCAGGCGCGGCCGAGCAGGCAGAGGGCTTCCAGGTCGTCGAGGCCGGGACAGCGCTCTTTCCCGATCGCGCGTACGTTCTGACGCTCGCCGACACCGCCGACGCGGCGCTCACGACCGAGGACGTCAAGGTCACCGAGGACGGCGCCCCGGTCGAGAAGCTCGCCGTGCTCTCCGCGGCCTCGGCCACGGGCATCGGCACCGTGCTCCTGATCGATGCCTCGAACAGCATGGCGGACTCGATCGACGAGGCGATGGCGGCGGCCCGCGTGTTCGCGGCGCGCAACCCCGGGCAGCCCCTCTCGGTCGTCTTCTTCAACAAACTGCCCCGCGTTGCCCTGCCGCTGACCACCGAGCGAAAGCTCGTGACGGCGGTGCTCGCGAAGCCACCGAAGCTCGCCGAGGGGACGCACATCTTCGACGCTCTTGCCGCGGCGGTCGCGCAGGTGCGCGGCTCGGCGCTCGGTGCCGCCCGCATCATCCTCCTCTCCGACGGCGACGACGTCGGCAGCGTCACGAGCCTCGACGCGGCCCTCGAGCAGCTGAAGACCGAGAAGATCCGTGTCTTCACGGTCGGGATCGAGTCGCCCGACTTCTCGTCGTCCGACCTCGAGCGCATCGCAGGCGAGACAGACGCGTCGTACTCGTCGGCCACGTCGGCGGCCGGCCTCACACGAGTCTACGAGGAGCTCGGCTTCCAGCTCGGGAACGAGTATCTGCTGCGCTACCGCTCGGGCGCACGCCCGGACGAGAACGTCGACGTCGAGGTCTCGGTGGCAGGCGCCCAGCCCGTTTCCTTCTCGTACGACAGCCCGTCCGCCGGTACTGGGGGGCCGTACGCACCGAACTCGATCGACTCGGTCTACCAGTCGTGGCTCCTGATCCCGCTGATCGTCTTGATCATGCTCGCGCTCGGGTACTTCGCCGTCCGCTCGTTCTGGAGCCTTCGCTCCAACAAGGCGCTCGTCGACCGGCTGGGCGAGTTCGTCACGCTGCGTGAGGAAGAGCGGGCCACCGAGCGCCGCCGCGAGGTCGACCAGCTCCTCGCGGTCGTCGGCGACCAGAAGAAGCGCAAGCGGAACTGGCGCTGGCTCGAAGGGTTCAGAGACGATGTCGACGTCGCCCAGATCGAGCACGATCCCGCAAAGATGTTGTGGATCGCAGTCGCCGCCGGTCTCTTGCTCGCGGTGATCGCAGGAGCGCTCTTCCGTCCGTTCTGGATCATCCTCGCCGTTGCTCCGCTCATCGGACTGAACTTCTACGTCCGCTTCAAGGCGCGCAAGATGCGGAACGACTTCTCCGAGCAGCTGCCCGAGAACCTCGACGTGCTGGCCTCGGCTCTCCGTGCCGGCCACAGCCTCGCCGGCGCGCTGGGCGTGGTCGCGGACGAGGCACCCGAGCCCTCGAGGAAGGAGTTCTCCCGCGTCGTCACCGACGAGGCGCTCGGCATCCCGCTCGACGAGGCTCTCGAGGTGACGGCGCAGCGCATGCAGTCGAGTGACATGGATCAGGTCTCGATCCTCGCGCTCGTGCAGCGCGAGGCGGGCGGGAACACGGCCGAGGTGCTCGATCAGGTCACGACCAACATCCGGGCCCGGATGGACATCCGCCGCCTGATCACCGTGCTGACCGCGCAGGGCAAGTTCTCGTCGGTGATCATCGCGATGGTGCCCGTCGGGATCTTCCTCTTCCTGATGCTCGTGAACCCGAGCCATCTCGACCCTCTCTTCAACGAGACCCTCGGGCAGGTCATGGGGATCGTGGCGATCGTCATGGTGCTCCTAGGCTTCTACGTCATCCGGCGTATCATCACGATCGAGCTCTGACGATGATCCACTTCGTTCTCGTCTTCGGTGTCCTGCTCCTCGGGCTTGCGGTCACGTTCGTGATGCGGGCACTCACCTCGTCCTCTGGACCCTCGACGGAGACGCTGCAGCAGATCGGCGCCTACGGCTTTGCGGGCTCGCTTCCGGAATCCGACCAGTCGGAGCTCCGCCAGAGCCTTCGCACGACCTTCGGCGACCTCGCCTCCTCCGCCGGCGTCTGGGTCGGTCGGCGATTCTCGCGGGCCAAGTCGAAGGACGCCCGCTCCCGGCTGATCTCGGCCGGTATGTACGACACGACGCCCGAGCGCCTCCTCGGCACGCAGCTTCTCTGTGCGATCGGCGGCGTGATGCTCGCGGTGCTGCTCTACGGCCTCATGGGCGCGGGGCCGCTCATGCTCGTCGTCCTGATGGTTGCCGGTGGCGTCCTCGGTTGGATCCTGCCGTCGTTCGTCGTCGGCTCGCGCGCCAGGAAGCGCCGCGAGCTGATCGAGCGGGGCCTCCCCAACCTGATCGACCTACTCGTCGTGACGCTCGAGGCAGGGCTCAGCTTCCCGCAATCTTTGCGCCTCTCGGCGACGAAGATCAAGGAGCCGCTCTCGAGCGAGGTCAGGCTGACGCTCCAGGAGCAGAACATGGGCCTCACGCTCGTCGAGGCGCTCGAGAATCTCCTCGCTCGCATCGACACCCCCGGCGTCCGCATGTTCTCCCGCTCGATCGCCCAGGGCGAGACGATGGGCGTCTCGACGGGACAGATCATGCGAAACCTGGCTCTCGAGCTCAGAAAGCGACAGCGTGCGTACGCGGAGGAGCGCGCCCAGAAAGCGCCGGTGAAGATTCTCTTCCCGATTCTGTTCCTCATCATGCCGTCGCTCTTCATCGTCTTGCTCCTGCCCGTGATGATCACCGTCATGGACGTGCTCGGCTGAGCCGGGCCGGTCGTGCGCCGCATCCCGAACCTGACGCTCCGCCGCGAGGACGGCCGCGTCGTGGCCGACTCCGTCGTCGTCGCCGACTCGACCCTACGGCGCCTTCGCGGCCTGCTCGGCAAGGGTGAGCTCACGACGGGACATGGTGTCCTCCTCCGCCCCGCCTGGTCGATCCACACGGCGTTCATGCGCTTCCCGATCGACGTCGTCTTTCTCGACCCCGACCAGATCGTGATCAAGATCGTGCCGAACCTGACGCCCTTCAAGACCGCCTCGTGCCGCGGCGCACGCGAGGTCGTCGAGCTGCGCGCGGGTGAGTGCGAGCGGCGGGGACTGGCGCTGGGGGACCGCGTCGCGTGGGCGGCGCGCGCGGCCGATATTGCGGTCCCGAAGGGTGCGCCGGGCGAGCTCGAGATCGAGCGGCGAGGCGCCGTCGTCCTCGCGAGCGAGGATCAGCGGTACCTCAAGCTCGTCCGCTTCCTGCTCGACGGTAAGGGGATCGACGTCGTCGCGAGCGTCCCGACGCAGAGCGCCGCCGACGCGGTCGGCGGGGAGTCTGCCGACGTCGTCGTCATCGACACGGACGCGGTCGGCGAGGGCCTCCGGCTCGCGAACCTCGCTCGCGCCCGCCGGCCCGAGGCGACGGTCGTGCTCGTGGGCAGCGACCTTCCCGCCAGCGCACCGGGCGGCTACACCATCTACGAGAAGTGGGACGACACGGACGGCGTCGTCGCCGCGGTCGAGGACGCGCTCGAGCAACGAGCGGTGTAGGGGCTCATGGCGGCCGGCACGAGGCAGGGTTCGCAGCCAGGAAGCGGAATCGGGAGGAGCTCGAGGGGGAAGGTCCTGACGATGAATCCGAGACACTCGGTGAGACTGGTTCGAGGCTGATGGGATCGCTGGCGCGTGGCACGCGGGATTCCGCGCGGCCCGCTCTCGCGCCTCGCGCGAGCGAGACGACGCTCGGTACGCCGGGGCGTCTCGAAGCGGCGCACCAGGCACTCGTCCGCGAGGCCGAGCCGCGCGCACAGTCGTTTCTCACGAGCGCCCACCGCTGGGCGCTCGTCGCGTTCGAGGGGGCCGGTCGGACGGACGCCGCCGATCACCTTGCCACTGGCACGTACGTGGCCAGCGTCGTCGTGGCACTCGCGGCCGAGGGGCAGCTCGACGACGCCGACGTCCAGATCGCGGTCGAGACGCTCGCCGAGGCGCGCGACGAGCCGCTCGAGGCAGCCCGGTTCGATCTCCATCGCACCGTCTGCTCGAGCACCATGCTCGTGGAGTTGCCGCCGCTCGTCGCGTGCGAGATCCAGGTGCGGCTCCTCGTCCAGCTGGGGATCGCGACCGAGGCCTCTCTCTGGCGGACAGACGGCGGAAACGTCGAGGCCGTGCTCTCGGTCGGTCACGGCGCGGAGTCGCGGCGCGCACGGGCGACGGCCAAGGCCGCGCTGCAGCAGGGCAC
>Ga0183260_10005387_pt1 | contig 10063 bp, 8 predicted proteins | sample AntDrymUQ4972206_2_FD_129768 | JGI IMG/M metagenome (GOLD analysis project Ga0183260, IMG submission 129768) | Polar desert sand microbial communities from Dry Valleys, Antarctica - metaG UQ497 (22.06) (version 2) (version 2) | ecosystem: Environmental > Terrestrial > Soil > Desert | place...
CGGGCGTATCGTAGCGTCCCGCGTCGAGAATGCGATCCCAAAGTCTTTCGGCCTCGTCCGCCGCCGCGTAAACTTCAAAGCCGTCTTCGCCGGTGTAGCCGGTGCGAGAGATAACTGCCGGAATGCCGTCAACCTCACCCTCGCGGAAGTGGTAATACTTGATTTCACTGAGCGGCGCAGGCGTTAGTTGCTGTAAAATGTCGAGCGCGGCAGGGCCTTGCAGCGCGAGTTGGCACCACTCGTCGCTGACGTTCTTCAATTCGACTCTTTCGGCGCGCTGATGAGAGGTAATCCAATCCCAGTCCTTTTCCGTCGTCGAAGCATTGACGACGAGCATTAAATGATCTTCGGCGAAGCGATAAACGAGCAGGTCGTCAACGACTGTTCCTTCGGGAGTTGTCAGCGCCGTGTAGTGCGCTTGGCCGTCAATCAGTTTCGTCACGTCGTTCGAGCAGAGACGATTGATGAATGGAATGGCGTCAGCGCCGCGCACGTCAATCTCGCCCATGTGCGAAACGTCAAAGAGGCCGGCGCGCGTGCGCGTCCGAAGGTGCTCTTCGACGGTGCCGAGCGGGTACTGAACCGGCATGTCCCAGCCGCCGAAATCCACCATCCGCCCGCCCATCCGGCGATGTGCGGCGTTCAGCGGCGTCTGCTTCAATGCGGGCGCGGTCACACACTTGTCTCCTACGAGGTTAAAGAGGATATTAAAAATAGATGTGAACGAATCGGCAAGCTAACATGCCGCGCGCGAGGGCGTCAAGCAAGTGGCCCAACGTGATTATCGAGGGAACATCAATTACAAAAGAACTTCTCCCCGGCATCGGACTCTGACATACTTTTATGCAACAGACGTTACAAAATTGAAAGGCATATTCACCACGAAGGCACGAAGACCCAAAGGAAGTATACATGGTTTTTTATTGCCTTTGTGCCTTTGTGGTGAAAAGGTTTTCTCAATAATTACGCTCGTTTCCACTAATGCGTGAGGTAATTGAAGGATGACCAAGCGACGATTCATGTGGCGCGGCTTAACCTCTGCGACGCTAATGTTAGCGGTGCTTCTACCAAGTGCGCGAGCCGGGCACGCGCAGGGCGATATTGTCAGCAACGCCGGTGTGTTCGTTGACCCGCCGGGCAGCACGCGTCCCAAAGTGCGGCGCGAGAGAATTGTCGCTCCAAGACGCTTCACCGCGCGCCGCGTGCGTACCGGAGTAACGCAAGCCGCAACACAAATCGCCGCGACGACGAACACTCGAACGGCGGCGGAAGTTGTGGCTACCCCGACCGTAACTTCTGCGACGACTACGCCGACGGCTACTCGGATTGATCCACCGATTAGCGTAACGAGCAGCACGGAAGCCGCGAAGCCGAACACCGTTGCCGAGATAACTCCGGCGGTGAGCGCTGAGTCGTACAACGCGAAGGGAGTTGCCGCCAACAATTCTGGCCGCTACGCCGAAGCGGTCGAGGACTTGAAGCGGGCGGTGGAGCTTAAACCTGAATACGCCGAAGCTCACTTCAACCTCGGATACGCTCTCCACGAATTGAATCGCCATGAAGAAGCGATTAAGTCGCTCGCGCGGGCGACGCAGCTTGACCCGCAGGATGTTGACGCCTTCACCTATCTTGGCTCGGCTCGTTACAAGTTGAAGCAATACGCGGAGGCCATCGAGGCTTACAAAAAAGCCCTTACGCTTAAGCCTGACATTGCCGAGACACATTTCGCGTTCGGCAACGCGCTCGAAGCGGCGGGGCAACCGGCGGCGGCCATCGAGTCTTACAAGCTGGCACTACGTTACAAACCCGACTATGCCGAGGCGCGGTATACAATCGGAGATGCTTACTACAACAACAATCAATTTGCCGAAGCGTCTGAGGCTTATCGGCAAGCCACATTCCTAAAGCCCGACGACCCGGAACCGCAGACGAACTTGGGAGACGCTTACAGGCGTTTGGAGAAATTCGCTGAAGCGACGGGCAGCTATCAGCGGTCGCTGCGTCTGAAACCGGACGACGCGGAAGTGCAACACAATCTCGGTTATGTATTAGGCCGGCAACACCGCTGGAAAGAGGCCGTCGAACCGTTTAAGGAAGCTATCCGTTTGAAGCCGGATTATGCCGAGGCTTACGTCAATCTCGCGTGGGCTTATAACAACAGCGGCCAGTTCCCGGCTTCAGTCGAAATAATTAAGCGCGCCATCCCTCTCAATCCGGAGATGCCCGCCGCGCACTTCAACATCGGAATCGCATACAGCAGGCAAGGGAAGTTTGTGGAAGCCGTCGAGTCGTTCAAACAGGCACTGCGCTTCAAGTCGGAGTGGGCCGAAGCGCACAACAATATCGGCTTCGCCTACGGCAACACCGGACGCTGGAAAGACGCAATAGCCGCCCACCTCGAAGCAATTCGCCTCAAGTCCGACTATCCGGGCGCCTACTTTAACTTAGGTATCGCTTATCGAATGAATAAGGACAAGAAGAAAGCTCAGGAGCAGTACAACAAGCTGAAGGAGATGAATTCGCCCCTTGCCGAAAGGCTGCGTCCACTCATCAAATGAAATGTGATGGCTGAAGTGAAATTTGGTCTGTCATGATTCAAGCGAGCCAGATCAGTTCACACAAATCCTTCCGCACTTTAGATCACGACGAATCAGAAACTCCGCTCTTCGACCTTCATCTTTTGAAGCACGAAAACGACGCGCATCGTCTGCGGGCGGCGGTCGAGCGAGGCGGGGACGAAGGCAGGATTCTTGCGTAGCGCGTCTTGCAGTTCATCGAGCATGCGCGGGTTGCGCGGGGGTTCGACAACCGCGGCGAGCGAGGCACTGCCGTTGCCGTAAACATCAGCGACCACAATCATGTCGTCGTCGTCAGGCCGGCCACTGGAAGGCGTCCACGCCAGCGCGGCGAGCGCGCCGCGTGGGTTGAGACTGGGAGATTCAACCGCGAAGGAAGTTCGCGTCGCGGCGTAACCCTCAAGCGAAACCGGGCGCGTCACGTCATAGCCTATCTCACCCGGAGCGAGGGGAGAGACAATGTGAACGCGGGACGCATCGGCCAAATGATGTAACGCCGCCAATTGAGGCCGGAGCGCGCTCATGATGCCGACGAATAGCAGCAACGAGGCGAATGCGCCGACGGTGTAAGGCATCAGTCGCGGCCTGACCCAGCCGACGATGTGCGAAGAGATCGGGCGCGCGGGTTGCGCGTAGCGGGCGGCTCGTTCAATCATTAAAGCACGGTTGATTGAAGCGGCGAGATCGGGCGACGATACCGGACGCGCGACAGAAGCCAAACCACGGACGACCACGCGCATTTCCTCTATTCGCAGACGACACACCGGACACTGCCGTAAGTGTGCGTCAACGGACGCACGCTCAACGCGCGACAGTTCGCCGTCCAAGTACGACGAAACGACTTTCTGTGTGTCCTTACACGTCATCATAATTTAGAGGCCAGAAGTCGGATGTCAGCCATTAGTGTCAGAAATTCTCTACTGACCTCTAGCCTCTAACCTCTGACCTCTAGCGTGGCGAATGGCTGGCCGACCCCGGCTGTTCCCTTTCGAGGAAGCAATTTTTCGTCGGTCTCCAGAATGAGGAATGTGTGTCAACCATTCGCATTGAGCGGCGCAAGAGAAACGGGTGTTGCTGACCGTATTTCAAATCCGCTCGACACATCATTAGTTGACAATCCTCATCAAAGAGACCGTCTTCATCGCCTCCTGACCCACTTGGCACCGGGTTCAATTGGTGAAGCCGGGGCGGGTCAACCATTCGCCGAAGTGGTTTTCAGTTTTGAGTTTTCAGAGCAAATACGTGTGTCTTGTCTTTCTCTGAAAACTCAAAACTGAAAACTGTTAATTATAAAGAGCCTTCGAGCCGGCGTCGCAATTCGGCGCGACCCCTCGACAATCTCGACTTGACGGTGCCTACGCCAATCTCCAGCGCGGCGGCGACTTCTTCATAACTCAAACCCTCAATGTCTCGCAGCACCACGACCTCGCGGTAAGGGCGGGCGAGCGCGCCGAGGGCCCCCAAAAGAGCGCGCTCGCGTTCGCGGGTGAGAGTTTGCTGCTCAGGATTCGCTTCGCTTTCATCCGGGAGCCGCGCGCCGAGCGGCACTTCGTTGTCGCCGGAGCGGGCATCGAGCGAAAGTGTCACATCACGCCGTCGCCTCCGCCACCAACGCCAGCGGTTGCGCGCCTGATTAACGGCGATACGATAAAGCCAAGTGCGCAAATCGGAGTCGCCACGAAAGTTGACGATGTGGCGAAATGCTTGCAGGAACGTCTCCTGCGTCAAATCGCGCGCCTCTTCGCGGTCTTCCGTCAGACGGTACAAAAGCGCGTAGACATCGCCCGATTTTTCCTCCACCAATTGCTCGAACGCCGCCGCGTCGCCCGCCCGCAATTTTTCAATGAACAGCGACTCAACAGACGACCGCACATCAGCGGAGGCTGCCGCTGTCGCAACCTGTTCCAACTCCGCTTGCACGCGGAGGGCGATTGGCTCTCCGAAGCTCACAGGCGTCCTCCGGCGGCGTGAAGGAGTCGGTCATGAACCCGTTCGTCCTTCAATATCGTGCTTAGACACCGCGTGTGCGAAGTTTGTTCCCGAAAAATTTTCATCCAGAAAAACGGCGTCGTCAATCTGTTGAAAGCATTAAACAACTAATCGAGATTCTAATACTTAAAAGTGGCATCTGAGGCTGAAAATTATTATTTCGCTCGCTTCTTCTCCCGGCTGCCGAGAGTGTCATTTGACCTTATAATGGTGATGTCAAGACTCATATCCAACGATTGATGAAATGAAATTAAACGCTATTTACGCTTCCTTGACAACCACATCCGGCCGTCGCTAGAGTGAATCGCTTAACCTCATTCACGACAAACTGAACGCATCATATTGTGCGATCTTGCGATAAGGAAATAAGGAAACACTGTGGCTCAATACAACAAGAAACGCGCGCGCGAACTCCGCCATGACGCTTTCCGCGACGCGACAATGAGTGCCTTCGACCGTGCGGGCGACAAGCTTGAGGGCAGAGGACGCATAATCATCTATGCCCTCGCCGCCGTGCTCGCCCTCGCGATCTTAGCCGGGTTGTATTCACTGTGGTCTGGCCGGCGAGCCGACGAAGCGCGCCGCGCGCTTGGCAAAGCAATTGAGATTGCGGAAGCCCCGGTTTCCCCCTCGCCGCAGCCGGGCGCGTCCGGGGTGAGTTTTCCGACAGAAAGGGAGCGCGCCGAAAAAGCGGTCAAAGAATTTCAATCCGTCGCCGACAATTACAGTGGGCTTTACCGCGACTTGGCGCGCTATTTTGCCGCCACTAATCTGTTAAGCGTTGACCCGGCGCGCGGCGCGAGCGAGCTTGAGGCGATCAGTAAGAGCAGCAACGACGACGTGGCGTCGCGGGCGAAATTCGCCCTCGCACAGTCGCGCGAATCCGAAGGGAAATACGACGCAGCGGCGACTCTCTACAACGAGTTGGCGAAGGAAAAGCATGAAGCGATTGCCCCCGACACGATCAGTCTGCGCCTCGCTGCGGTCTACGACAAGCAGGGTAAAAAGGATGAAGCGGCGGACATCCTCTTCCGCGTCGTCGAGACCGCGCGCAAAGCTCAGGGCAAGGACGGCAAACCCGCCCCACAGACCGCCGCCGCGCGTGAGGCCGCAGAGAAACTGGAGACGCTTAACCCGACCCGCTACGCACAACTTCCCCCCGAACCCCGCACGAGCGATCTACCATTCTAAGAGGTCGGAGGTCAGAGGTTAGAGGTCAGTGAAAGCACTTGTCTTAAGTTTACTGACCTCTAACCTCTGACCTCCGACCTCTATCCATTATGGACAATCTGACGCACTCTCTTGTCGGGCTGGCGGCGGCGAAGGCTGGGCTTGAGCGCACCTCGCCGTATGCCACCGTCCTGTGCGTCGTCGCGGCCAATGCCCCGGACGCTGACGTGGTGACGCTGTTCGGCGGGCAGTGGATTTACCTTGAGCATCATCGCGGCATCACACATTCAATCGTCGGCACGCTGGCGATTTCGCTCATCCTGCCGTTCCTATTCTACGCCGGCGATTTTTTGTGGGCGCGCTTGCGGGGCAGACCGACTCGCGCTCGCTTGCCCGGCCTACTGATTTCGTCGCTCATCTTAAGTGCTTCGCACCCGCTGCTCGATTGGACTAACAGTTACGGCGTTCGCCCTTTCTTACCGTGGAGCGCGAAGTGGTTCTACGGCGATCTGGTTTTCATCCTTGATCCGTATCTGTGGTTGAGCGTGGGTGGAGCGGCCTTTCTCTCGACGGCGAACAACAGGCGGCGCATCTTAGCGTGGGCGCTGCTCGGGGCGGTGTTGACCGGAGCGATTATTTTTCTGCCGCAGCGTGCCGGGACGGCATACCCGTCAACATCGCTCGTGTTATGGCTTGCGGGACTCACCGGCCTGATTGTGGCGCATCGCGCTCACCTCGCCGCACGATGGGGAAAATCAATCGCCGCCGCGTCTTTGGCACTGGTCATAGTTTATTGGGGAGCGCTCGCGGTCATCCACTCCCGCGCGCTCGTGCAAGCGCAGGCAGTTGCTGAAGGATTGGCGACACGGAATGGCGAAACCACTGTGCGTGTTGCTGCCACACCCGTCCTCGCCGACCCGCTCACGTGGCGCTGTCTGGCGGAGACGGACGGTAGCGTGCATCGTTTTGACATCAACTTGCGACGTGAGCCTGACGGAAGCGGCTCCGCGCGAAACATCGTGTCGTTTGAAAAGCCGCGCGGGGAGACAGCGAGATACGTCGCACGGGCGGAGAAGGATCGTCGCGCCGAAACATTCCTAGTGTTTGCTCGCTTTCCCGTGGCGCGCGTTGTGCATAGCTGCTTTCAGGAAACGTACGTTCAATTCGCCGACCTGCGATACGCCGAGCCGGGCAGCGCGGGGCAGGGTGGCTTTGCGTTGGAAGTTCTTGTTGCGGGCGACACCCGCTGAACAGCACGCATCGAAGCCACCCGTCACAATAAAGGACTTGCATCGGGTTAAGAGTAGTGTCATCACTCGCCTTCGATGACGGGGCGCTGGCCTGAATATTTCCAAAGTTCGTTAGAGAAGATCGTAGTCACTCTCGGCAACATTCACGGCGCTTACCTCGCCAAAACTTCAAAAATCTTGACAGCGAATAATCCTTACTGCTATAAGCCCTAGCAATCTAGTTAATCGGTTACGTAAACGGTTGAGCCTGACAGATTTCGTTTTCTCCTTGCCATCTCATGGGGAGGAAAGGCTTTCGGTAAAGTGTTAGGCCGTGTTCGATTTGAAGAGCGCCTCGTTTACGTCCCGGAAAATGTTTCTCGCGGATGTTCTTCCGAAAGCGTCGCTGTAAGCTGAAGTAATGTCCAGCCTTCCGAAAAATAAATGGCTCTCGCGAATACCCGGCGGAGCGGTACTGATGCTGGCTGTGACGCTTTGCGGTATCACCGTATCTGCGCAACAGGCGGAGCCATTCGACAATGCAATGGCGCTTTTTCGGAAAAGACATTTCGCGGAAGCGGCGAAAGCGTTCGCATCCATCGCAGAGAACCATCCGAAGACATTAGACGCGCAGCTTTATCTTGCTAAAACCTTTATCAACACGGGACGATTCGCCGAAGCGGAGGCAGTGCTCCGGCGCTACACGGCGGCCGCTCCCGCGTCACACGACGGATTTTATTTATTCGCTTACACACTCTTCCGACAGGGACGCGCGAAGGAGTCGCTGAGAATCTACCAATCTGCCGCGAATCTGAAAGCCCCGACTCCCGACGACCTCAAAATAATTGGCCTCAATCACGCTCTCCTCGATGACTATGACCGCTCCGCAGATTACTTGGAGCGATCACATGCCGCCGATCCGGCGAGTACAGAAACGCTGTATTTCTTAGGGCGCGCGCGTTACATGCAGAATCGGTTTGCCGAAGCGTTGAGAGCGTTTCAGGAGGTTCTCGGGCGCGACCCGCGCCACGTCAAAGCGCAGAACAACCTCGGCCAGGTTTTTGAGGCTCGCAACGATGTTAATGAAGCGATTGCCGCTTACCGACGCGCCGTAGAGCTTGACCTCAACTCCTCAAAGCCGAGCGAACTGCCGCTCTTGAATCTAGGGTCGCTGCTCATTGAGAAGAACGAGGTCGAAGAGGCGCTCGCGTTGCTCACACGCGCCGCGATGGTGAATCCGGCGTCGGCAAAAGTCCGCTTCCAACTCGGCAAAACATACCTCAGGCTGGGACGCCTTGCCGACGCTGAAAGAGAGTTTTTGCAGGCAACAAAACTTGACCCGAAGGACATCGGCGCGCACTACCAACTAGGCCGGCTTTACCATCGCTTAGGGAAGAAAGGACTCGCCCGTCAAACATTAGCGACAAGCGAGCAGTTAAGAAGTAGTCGCCGGTAAAGCATGGCAACTTTAATTCATGCCGCGTGAACTAGCGCGCCGTTGTTTGCAGTAAGACTCCCCTGAAGTCCGGGATTGTCGAAGATAAAATGATCAAACGCCGCGAGCTTATGATGTCGTTAGTTTTAGCTGGAGCACTGGCCGGATTGGGTTCGGCACAGTCTGGAGACTCGCGCCTCGCGGCGAAGTTCAAAGAAGCGACAGACGCCCAGCGGGCCGGAAATTTAGAACAAGCGGCAGCGGCTTATACAGAAGTGCTGAAGCTGCAACCGAACATCGCCGAAGTACACGTCAATTTAGGATTAGTGCGCTATCAGCAGAAGCGCTTCGAGGCGGCCGCCGAAGTGCTCGAAAAAGGTCTCAAGCTGAAACCCTCGCTCGGCGGCGCGCACCTCTTTCTTGGCATCTCCTATTACTCGCTCAACCGGCACGATGAAGCACTCAAAGCCTTACAACAAGCGGCGAGACTCGCGCCTAGCGACCCGCACACTTTGATGTGGCTCGGCGTAACCTTGCTCGCCGAGAGTCGCCCCGCCGACGCCGCGAAGCACCTCGACGCAGCCGCGCTTCTTGCGCCGGAGGACACAGACATCCTGTACCACCGGGGACGTGCGCATCTTAAGCTTTCTCAAGCGAGTTATCAGCAAATGTTCAAGGCTGATCCGAAATCGGCGCGGGTGCATCAAGTGCTGGCGCAATCTTATGATGAGGCGGGTCGGAACGCGGAGGCGATAGCTGAATACGAATTGACGGCCCGGCTCGCGCCAAACATGCCTGGGATTTACGAAGCGCTCGGCAGCCTCTATTGGAAGACAGCCGACATGGATAAGGCCGAGGTAGCTTTTCAGCGGGAACTCGAAATTGACCCACACAGCATCCTCGCCCTATATAAGCTAGGAAGCATTCGCGTCGAGCGGGGCAACCCGGAGCAAGGATTACCCCTGTTAGAAGCCGCTATTCAACAAAATCCGACTGAGCTTGATGCCTACTATTATTTAGGTAAAGCGCAGGGATTACTGGGCCAGCACGAAGCGGGGATAGCGAACCTCCGAAAGCTGATCGAGGGTGATCCGGAAAACCCTCTCGTTGAGTCAGCCTACTATCAGCTCTCGCGGATCTACCGAAAGGTCGGTCGCTTAGGTGAGGCGCAAGCGGCCATCGAGTTGTTTAAGAAGTTCAAAGATGAGCGCGCGCGCCAAGCGACTGAGAGCTTGGATCGAATGAAGAGGCCGGTGTTAAGCACTGAACCGCCGCCTTAGACTAATCTACGGAAAAAGGATGCCAGCCTACTGAAGAGTGAGAGTAGAGCGGTTCGGTTTCGCTCCGGAAACTTCCGTCCTCCTGAAGCTGAAGACTCAATTGACTAAATACGAACAAGTGCCATTAGGCCACTTGATCGCAGAAAGGTTCCACATGAAAAGATTACCAATGCTCATCCAGTTAGCGCTGATAGCGCTGTTAATAGCTGGACTAAACTCGCTCGCAGCGGCTCAAACAAATCGCGGCTCGGTCACGGGTGCCATTCTCGATGCGGCCGGGGCCGCCGTCCCGAATGTTAAGATTACCGCGCGAAACGCGGCGACGGGCATCACCGCCGAGGCGGAATCGACCAGCGAAGGGGCATACCGATTTCAGGAATTGCC